>Ga0265780_10004386_pt1 | contig 18171 bp, 13 predicted proteins | sample P1T30metagenome_FD_192432 | JGI IMG/M metagenome (GOLD analysis project Ga0265780, IMG submission 192432) | Plant litter microbial communities from East Loma Ridge, Irvine, California - P1 T30 | ecosystem: Environmental > Terrestrial > Plant litter > Unclassified | place: USA: California...
GCCTTCCGGCACCCCGGCTTCGAGCGCCGCCGTCGCCTCCACCAGGTGGCGCAGGCATTCGGCCAGGCCGGGCAAGGTGTCGGCCGCCCGGCAGCGCTGCGGGTCGAGCGCGGCCCACACGGCCGCCACCTGCGCGCGCAGCGCATGCGTTTCGGCCTGCGCCAGTTCGTCGACCACGTGCAGGGTGGCGCGGATGCCGTCCAGGTCCCCGGGGCCTGCGACCGGAGCGTCCGGCAGTTCGTCCAGGCCGACCGCCAGCAGGCGCAGGGCGAGCGCCAGCCAGCCGCTGTCGCGGGTCGACACCCGCGCCGGTTCGATGGGGGCCAGGGTGGCGTTGTCGTAGGCGGCCAGGAAGTGGCCGTTCCAGCGTTCCAGCAGGCCCAGGGAGGCGAGCGAGGCGTCCAGGCGGCGCAGCAGCTCCGCGAGCGGAAGAAAGCCGAAGTCGCGCGCCGCGAGGGTCGACAGCAGGTACAGGGCGATGCCGGCCGGCGTGGTGCGATTGTCTGCCAGCGGATGCGGGTGCTCCTGCACGTTCTCCGGCGGCAGCCAGTTGTTGGCAGGACCCGCATGGTCCTCGAAAAAGCGCCAGTGGCGGCGCGCCAGCCGGGCCAGCAGGGCCTGGCGCGCAGGCGCCAGGCGCGGCGGGCGCCACGCGCCCGGCAGGCTGGTCCACCAGGCCAGCAGCGGCGACAGGAACCACACCAGCAGGATGGGCGCGGCGGTGAACAGAGAATATGGATTGGCAAAGGTCAGCAGCACGGCGGTGGCCACTGCCAACAGCGGCCCGAACCACATCGTGAGCCAGTTGTTGCGCACCACCCGGGCCGGGCGCGCCAGCGCCGGCGGGCGCCATTCGAGCTGGCGCCGGCGCGACACGAAGCGGCGCCAGATCGACCGCACCAGCGCATCGAGCTGGCACCAGGCCGCGTGCGGCAGCAGGCTGGCGCCCAGCGCCGCGCGCACCAGCGGCACGCGGGCGCCGCGCGCCCAGGCGTCGAGGTGCTGGCGCCAGGGCGCGTCGTGCGGGCGGTCGCTGAGTGCCACCAGGCTGGCGAGCAGCGCCGGCAAGAAGTAGACCGACAGCACCGCGGCGGTCCAGAAGGCGGGGGCGGCAAGCAGGGCCCAGCACAGCACCAGCAGCACCAGGAGCGTGGGTGCGGCCAGGCTGTCGCACAACAGGTCGAACAGCTGCCAGCGGCTGGCGGGCGTCATCGGATTGGGGGCGCCCGTGCCGTCGGCCTGGCGCGGCCGCTTGCCGATCCAGCCGGCCACCTGCCAGGCGGCGCGCAGCGCGCGGTGGCGGCGCACCGCATGCTCGCCGTAGCTGGCCGGGACCGCCTCTTCCAGCCGCACCTCGCAGTCCGGCGCCGCATGCAGGCAGCCCTCGTCGACCAGTCCCGGTTCCGGCAATGCTTCCCGCGGCAGGCGCCCGCGCAGCACGCGCGCGACCGCGTCGACGTCGTAGATCGCGGCCCAGCCGAACATGCCCCGGGTCTCGCATTCGCGCCCGCCCATGCGTGCGGCCCAGGTGCCGCGGCCTTCGCTCCACAGGCGCTGGTAGCGGGTGGCGAGCTGGCCGGGCAGCTGGCCGCCCACGGCAGGGCGCAGCAGCGCGTGGCCTTCGACCACCCTGCCGGCAGCGGCGTCCAGCACCGGCTGGTTGAGCGGATGCGCCATGGCGCCCACCAGCCGGCGCGCGGCGTCGCGCGGCAGGTCGGTGGCGGCGTCGAGCGCGATCACGTAACGCATCTCGGCCAGGCCCGCCGCGTTGCCGGCCACCGTGGCGAAGCGTTCGCGCCCGGTCCCGGCCAGCAGGGCGTTCAGGTCGGCCAGCTGGCCGCGGCGGCGCCCGCGCCCGATCCAGGCGTGTTCGCCGCCGCTCCAGCTGCGCGCGCGCAGCAGCAGCACGAAGGGTTCGATGCGGCGCCGCGCGCTCGCCAGGCGGCCTTCCTCGTCGGGCGTCTCGACGTACAGGTCGTGGGCGTACTTGCGGTTGAGGTCCTCGATGGCCTGGGTCGCCTGTGCCACCAGCGCCGCGTCGCCGGGCAGGGTTTCGCCCGCTGCGTCGTGCAGGTCGGCCAGCAGGCAGAAACGCAGGTGCGGGTCGCGGTTCGCGAGGTAGCGCACCTCCAGGTCGCGCGCGAGCGACTCGACGCGGGCGCTGCCGCCCAGGCGCGCGGACACCGCCACCAGCGTTTGGGCCTGGTCGGGGATGCCGGCGCCGAAGTCCATGCGCGGCAAGGTCCCCGCATGCGGCGGCGCCAGCCAGGACGTCATCATGTCGACCAGGGAGCGGGCCAGGGCGCTGCCGCCGCCCAGCGCCAGCAGGCCTGCCAGCACCTGCAGCCCCGGGCCGGCGCCTTCGTGGCGCGCGCGCACGGCCACCGTCGCCGCAAACAGCAGCGTGAGCAGCGCGGTGGCGCCGATCTGCGCCGCCAGGGGCGCATGGCGCAGGCGCCGCTGCAGGCGGGTCGCCAGGGCCGGTTGCGGCAGCAGGCGCGCTTCCAACTCCGCTTGGCCCGGGCCGACCAGGTAGTAGCCGATGTGGCGGCGGCGGTTGTCGAGTCCTCCTTCGCCGGGCGTCAGGTTGCGGCCGGCCAGCGCCAGGGCTTCCTTGGCCACCGCGGCCTCGTCGACACCGCAGCGGCGCGCCAGGTCCTCGACCGCCTGCCGGTACAGGTCGCGCGTGGCCCCGTCCATGCGCGCGTAGCTGCCTTCCGGGTCGGCGCGCAGCAAGGGCTCGACGCTGCACGTTTCCTCCAGCAGCGCGCGCCAGTCGATTCCGCCCAGCAGGCGCAGGCTGGCCAGAAGGTGCGCCCCGCGCGTGGCGTCCAGCGCCATGGTGTCGCGCTCGGCCTGCACCTGCTGACCGATGCTGGAGCCGTCGTCGGCCAGGCGCGCGTCGATCCAGCCCAGCGCCTGGGCCACCGCCCCGCCTTGCCCCTGCAGGCGGCGCGCCAGCTCGGCCACGAAATGGCTGCCCTGCGGCTGCACGGCGCGCGCCATGTCCGCCACCAGCAGCACCAGGTCGCTGGGGCGCTGCGCGGCGGTGTCGAGCATGCGGGCGGCCCAGTCGGCGGCCAGCAGGCGTTCTTCGCAGGCGCGCGCAGCGCGCGCGGCGATGTCGCGCAGGGGCTCCAGCAGGGCGATGCGCAGCGCCGCCGGGAACAGGCGCAGCTCGGCCAGCCGCAGGGGCGCGTGTTCGTGGCAGGACAGAAGGGAGCGCGCCAGGGCCTCGCGTTCGATGCGCCCGCCGCTAGCCCCCACGGCGTCGCGCGCCAGCGCCAGGATGCGCGTGACGCCGCCCTCGGCGGGCAGGACGCCGCGGTCGTGCAGGAGCTGGCCACGCGCCGCGCGCAGCTGGGCGTCGAGCAGGGGGGCGTCGTCGAGGATGGCGGCGGCGCCGGACGGCAATTCGCTACCCTGCCTGCGCGCGCGTTCGAGCGCGTCGCAGGCGCTGTCGAGCGCGGCGCCCAGAGGCTTTACCAGCGCACGCAGACCGGGCAAGCCGTCACGGGCTTCGGCGGCAGGTTCAGCCTTCGGATTCTTCACTAGATTCAACGGGGTCCTCGACACAGGGGCGCGCTGTCGACTGCTGGCGCGCAGGCACCGGGGGCAGGTCAATCGGGAGGGTTCTAACAGTTCGGGTGAAACTTATTCACTTTTGATTAGTCATACAGATGCGAATTCAATTTGAACACTGTGGCTGAAGCTCGTGGCGCCTTGCTCTAATGCGCTGCGTCTATATGACGATGGAGCTGAATTGGCTCGCGGTGAGTTCCACCGTGACTGCCTGTAGAGGGGAAGGCACTGGCTTTGCGCGCGAGCGTAGAGTGAAACCGGCCCCGTTGAAGCAGGAATCCAACTGTATAGCTAACTTTACGCATCATCGAGTAGCTTTACGTAAGTTTGGAAGAACGGCGCGCACGGCCACTGCCATGCTAGAAGAACGCGGCAGTGTCCACTGTGCGGTGGCGTACACAGGCAGGCGATGCGTGGCCTGCCCAGGGAACGATCAACCGGCCAGCGCCAGCCCGCCGGCCACGTGCCAGGCCTGGGCGTGGCCGAGGCGGCGCAGCAGGCGCGCCGCACGGGCGCTGCGGTTTCCGCTGCGGCAGACGAACACCAGCGGACGCGGCTCGCGCAGCCAATGCGCCGCCTGGCCCGCCAGCTGGGACAGCGGCACGTTGTGCGCCGCGCGGCCGCGCAACTGGGCGGCGGCCGCCGCATGCTCGGGCAGCTCGCGCACGTCGACCAGCAGCGCCTCCGGGTGCGCCGCCAGGTAGGCCGCAGCCGAGGTGGCGTCGAGGTCGATGCCTTCGTCCGGCAGCGCCTCGCCCCCGGGCCGCGACACCGCCGGCTCGCCGAGCCGGTGGCAGCACAGGGCCGCCTCGAAGGCGACATCCTGCGGCGCCACGCCGAACACGAAGCGCACCGCCTGCGGCAACAGCTCGCCATCGGCCAGCCGGCCCAGCAGCCAGGCGTCGCCATGGCGCGCCAGCACGTCCTGGCCGAGCGAGATGGCGTCCAGGAAGTCGTCGCCGAAGCGCACCTGCTGGGCCCCGCCGGGCCAGCCCGGCGTCACGCCGAGCAGCTCGCCCAGGGCATCGGCGCCGCCGGCGCCATGGCTGGTGTCGAAACAGGCCAGCAGCGTACAGTCGCGCGCGCGCAGGTCGGCCGCGATGCGCGGCGCCAGTGCGGCCGGCGGATCGATCGCGATGCAGTGCCGGCCTGCCTGGTCGAACAGCAGCCAGCCGCTGGCGCCGAAGGATTCCAGCTGGCGCAGCGGCGCGTCCGGCCGGGCCTGGGCCAGCGCCCGGCCGCAGTGCAGGATGCGCGCGCAGGCATCTTCGATGAAGGCCTCGTCCGCCAGCGGACCAAAGGAGAGGCGCACCGCGGATGCGCTGCGTTCTAGCGGCACGCCCATCGCATCGAGCACGTAGCTGGGCGCCGCCTTGGATGCGGAACAGGCCGAACCGGCGCTGACGCGCACGCCGGCGGCGTCGAACAGGTCGAGCAGTTCCTTGCTGCTCATGCCGGGCACCGAGAAGTTCAAGGTGGTCGGCAGCGCGTGTTCGAGCGGGGCGTTGAACAACAGGCTGGGGAAAGCCTCGCGCAGCGCGCCCGCCAGCCGGTCGCGCAACGCCCGCAGCTGGGCGGGGGTGCGGAAGGTAACGCCCTCTTCCAGCGCTTCGAGCACGGCGCCGAGGGCGGCGATGCCGGCCATGTTCTCGGTGCCGGAGCGCTGTCCGGCTTCCTGGCCGCCGCCGCATATCAGCGGCGTGTAGGGCGCATCGGCGCGCACGTAGAGCAGGCCGATGCCCTTGGGCGCGTACAGCTTGTGGCCCGAGAACGGCGCGTAATCGATGCGGGTGGCGCTCAGTTGCAGCGGCAGCTTGCCGAGGGCCTGCACGCAGTCGACCATCCACAGCGCCGGGCTCTTGGTGTCTTCCAGCACGCGTGCGATGCCGTCCAGGTCGGAGACCACGCCGGTCTCGTTGTTGGCGGCCATGGTGCACACAAAAGCGGCGCGCGGCGCCAGTTCGCGCAGCAGGTCCAGCCGGTGGCGGCCTTCGGCGTCGACCGGCAGCGGGCGCAGCTCGAGGTTGGTGCCGAGCAGCCGATTCCAGTGCGCCAGGCTTTCCGGCACCGCCTTGTGCTCGGTGGCGCCGTAGACCAGCAGGTCGCCGCAGGCCATGCCGCGCAAGCGCCGTTCGCGCACCGCGCACAGGGCCGACAGCACGGCGGTCTGGATGCCTTCGGTGGCGCCGCTGGTGAACATGACCCGTCCCTCGGCCGCGCCCAGCACGCGCCGCGCCCGCGCGCGGGTGGCGTCGAGCAGGGCCTTGGCGCGCAGGCCGCAGGCATGGCTGCTGCTCGGGTTGCCGAAGCAGGCGCCCATGGCCGCCGTCGCCGCCGCGATGGCGGCAGGGAGGACCGGCGAAGTGGCGTTGGCGTCGAGGTAAAGTTCAGTGCTCATAAGAATAATTACAAAAAGGTAATTAATTGCTTCGGATCGTGTTATTGTTAATGAATATGGTAAGGAGTCGCGCAGGTAAAGATATCCTATTTTTTCCGCTATCTGTCGCCGAATTGGCATATTTGTTCTCCATATATCGATATAGGGAAAATGAACTCACTCGACAAGTTTGATTGCGCCATTCTCGCCGCCCTGCAGGCGGATGCCACCCTCTCCATTTCCGGCCTCAGCGAAAAGGTCGGCCTGTCCAGCACGCCGTGCTGGAAGCGCGTCAAGCGTCTGGAAGAAGAGGGATATATCGAAAGCCGGGTCAGCATCGTCAATCGCGGCAAGGTCGGCCTGCCGGTCACCGTGTTCGTCAGCGTGCGCACCCCCGAGCACGACGAAAAATGGCTGGCGCGCTTCGCCGCGGCCGTGGTCGACCTGCCGGAAGTGCTGGAGTTTCATCGCATGAGCGGCGACGTCGACTACCTGCTCAAGGTCGTCACCACCGACATCGCGGGCTACGACCGCTTCTACAAGAAGCTGATCAAGACCGAGCGCCTGACCGTGGTCTCGTCGGCCTTCTCGATGGAGCAGATCAAGTGCACCACCGCGCTGCCGCTGGAGCTGATTTCGCACGGGCTGCCGGCCTGACCATTCAGGGGCGCCTGCAAAACCCCTAGGGCAAGGCGCATCGGCGAAGACAGTACGCAAGTACGGCGAGACGATGCAACGCAGCCATAGGGGTTTTTCAGGCGCCCCTTTCATGTCATGATGGCGTCCGTTCGAACATAACGGAGACCCAGGGAATGCCATCCACACTGCACATGGCGCCGCTCGCGCTGGCCGCGCTGCTCGCGATCGACGTCAACGCCGCCGAACAGGTCGTCAAGATCGGCGTGAGCGGCCCGCTGTCGGGCGCCAATGCCTTCGCCGGCAAGGACAACGAGAACGGCGTGCGCCTCGCCGTCGAAGAACTCAACGCCCAGAAAATCCAGGTCGGCGGCAACACGATCCGCTTCGAGCTGCAGTCCGAAGACGACGCGGGCGACCCGAAACAGGGCGTGACGGTGGCGCAGAAGTTCGCCGACGCCAAGGTGAAGTTCGTGCTCGGCCCGTACAACTCGGGCGTGGCGATCCCCGCTTCGCGTGTCTACAACGACAACGGCATCCTGATGTCGACCGTCGGCACCAATCCCAAGATCACCCAGTCGGGCTACCCGACCGTGTTCCGCATCGTCGCCAGCGACACCCAGGTGGGCGGCTCGGTGGCCAGCTACGCGGCCAAGGAACTCAAAGTGAAAAACGTGGGCGTGATCGACGACCGCGGCGCCTTCGGCCAGGGCATCGCGATGGAGTTCAAGCGCCAGGCCCAGGCCAACGGCATCAAGATCGCCGGCCACGAGTACACCAACGACAAGGCGAGCGACTTCGCCGCCATCCTCACCGCCCTGAAGGCCAAGCGCGTCGACGCGGTATTCTTCGGCGGCTACGCGCCCCAGGCCGCGCCGATGGCGCGCCAGATGAAGGCCCTCGGCCTGAACGTGCCGCTGCTGGGCGGCGACACCCTGTGCAGCCCCGAGATGGCCAAGCTCGGCGGCCCAGCCGTCGGCGAGAACGTGCGCTGCGCCCAGGCCGGCGCCATCGTCGCCAAGCAGCCCGGCGGCCCGGCCTTCATCGAGGCCTACAAGGCGCGCTTCAAGCGCGACCCGGACGTCTACGCCCCCTCGTTCTACGACCAGACCAAGTTCATCGCCCAGGCCATGAAGTCGGCCAATTCGATCGACGCGGCCAAGGTCGGCGCCGCCATGCACGCCATCAGCTACCAGGGCGTGGTCGGCACCTATGGCTATGACCCGAAGGGCAACCTGAAGAAAACGACGGTCACCGTCTACACCTTCAAGAACGGCGCGTTGACGCCGCTCGCCAGCTATTGATTCACAAGGAAACACCATGAAAGCATGCTTCAAGTTGGCGGCGCTGGCCACGGCCGCGCTGCTGGCCTGCGGTCCGGCAGCGGCCGCACAGGACACACCCAAGCCGGCCGCCGCCGCAGCCACCCAGGAAAGCCGCGCGCTGAACGCCCTGGCCGACGAATACTACGAAGCGCTGGCCCGCTTCGAGCCGGTCTGGGCCACCGAGAACGGCGACAGCCGCTTCAACGACAAGCTGGGCCTGTCGATCTCGCCGAAGATCCGCGAGCAGCAGTTCGCGCTGTACCGCGGCTACCTCAAGCGCCTGTCCAGCATCCCGCGCGACCGCCTCGGAAGCCGCGACCAGACCAGCTACGACATCCTCAAGTTCGAGCTGGACAGCGCCCTGCGCCTGGCCGCCTTCCCCGAGCACCTGATCCCGATCGACCAGATGGTCAGCATGCCGGTGATCCTGGCGAACTACGCCAGCGGACAGGGCGCGCAGCCGCTCGGTACGCCCCGCGACTACCGCGCCTACCTGAGCCGCCTGGCGCAGCTGGTGCCGCACATCGACCAGTCGATTACGAACATGCGCGAAGGGGTCAAGCGCGGCGTGGTGCAGCCGCGCGAGCCGATGCAGTCCGCCCTGCCCCAGTTCAAGCAGCTGGTCGCCACCAGGGCTGAAGAGAGCATCTTCTACACCCCGGTCAAGAACATGCCGGCCGGCTTCACGGCAAGCGAGAAGCGCAGCCTGCAGCAGGCCTACCGCAAGACCATTGCCAACAAGCTCAATCCCGCCCTGAAGCGCCTGGCGACCTACCTGGAGCGGGACTACCTGCCGAAGACGCGCACCAGCGCCGGCTGGAACGCCCTGCCGAACGGCGCGGCCTGGTATGCGGCGCGCGTGGCGGCGATGACCACCACCGATCTCACGCCCGAGCAGATCCACGAGATCGGCCTGAAGGAAGTGGCGCGCATCCAGGGCGAGTACGCCGTGACCGGACCCAAGATGGGCTACACCGGCCCCGCCGCCGGCCTGCCGCGCTGGGTGTCGGAGCAGCCCAAGTACAAGCCCTTCACCTCGGACCAGCAGGTGATCGACGTCTTCAAGGAGCTGGACGCCAAGGTGCGCGCCAAGCTGCCGGCCCTGTTCACCTTGCGGCCGAAGGCGCCGCTCGACCTGCGCCTGGAGCCGGAACTGACGCGCGCCTCGGCCTCGGACCACTACACCCCGCCGGCCGCCGACGGCTCGCGTCCGGGCGTGTTCTGGTCGGTGGTGAACGATCCGAAGCTGTACGGCAGCACCGGCATGGTCACGCTCTACCTGCACGAAGGCCAGCCGGGCCACCACTTCCACATCGCGCTGGTGCAGGAACTCGGCCTGCCGAACTTCCGCAAGTTCGGCGGCAACAATGCCTTTACCGAGGGCTGGGCGCTGTACGCCGAGACCCTGGGCAAGGAGATGGGCCTGTTCGACAAGCCGGAAGATTATTTCGGCCACCTGAACGACGAGATGCTGCGCGCCGCGCGCCTGGTGGTGGACACCGGCCTGCACGCCAAGGGCTGGAGCCGCAAGCAGGCGATCCAGTATTTCCAGGACACGCTGGGCTACTCGGAAGCCGAGGCACGGGCGCAGATCGAGCGCTACATGGTGTGGCCGGGCCAGGCGCTGGGCTACAAGATCGGCTCGCTGAAGATCATGGAGCTGCGCAAGCGCGCGCAGGATGCGCTGGGCGAGAAATTCAGCCTGCCGGCCTTCCACGCGATCGTGCTGGGCGAAGGCACGCTGCCGCTGGCGGTGCTGGAGGCGAAGGTGGACCGCTGGATCGCCGAGTCGAAGTAATAGCGGTACAGGCATCGACGGAGCCGGGGTACGCCCCGGCTTTTTTATGCGCGCCGGATGCGCGCCACCGCTTCGCCGCGGCGCGTGCACGGGTCGGCGCATTGTGCTGGACCGCCGTCCAGCCCCTGCCTAAGGTGAGAGCTTTCCAACCTCGGGAGTTCCCATGCGCCTTCTCATCTCTCTCATCCTGCTCGCGTTCTGCCTGAGCACCCGCTCGTACGCCGCCGACGCCACTACCGCCGGCGCCCGCGCTGCCGACGTGGCGGCGATCCAGACGGTCGTCGAGCAGTTCAAGGCCGCCATCATCGCCCGCGACGGCAAGACCCTCGGCAGCCTGTTCCTGCAGGACCATGACAGCTGGCTGTCGGTTGCCGACGAGGCGGTTTGGGCAAAGGTCAAGGCGCACAATCCCAAGGCCCGCAAGGTAGTCCCTTCGAGCTGGAAGAAGTTCGCCGAATACATCCAGACGTCCGGCAAGCCGGTCGAGGAACGCTTCTACAACGTGCGCATCGACACCAACGGCGCCGTCGCCTCGGTCTGGTTCGATTTCGACTTCCTCGTCGACGGCAAGGTGACCAACCGCGGCAGCGAAAGCTGGCAGATGGTGCGCGCGGAAGACGGCTGGAAGATCAGCTCGATGTTGTTCTCCATGGGCGACTGACGCGCTAGAATCGGGAATCACCTTCCGGAGTCCAGCGTGAAAGTCGAAACGCCCCTGCTCGTCCCCGTGCTGGCCGCACTGCCGGTCTGCGCCTGCATGGCCATCCTGGGACTTCCGGCTTTCGGTCACGGCCATGCTGCCGCCTTCCGCACGCTGTACTTCCTCGCCTGCCTGGCCTGGCTGATGCCGCTGGCGCTGCTGCAGCGGGCCATGTGGCGCCGCGAATGGAGCTGGCCGCGAATGGCGCTGGTGCTGCTCCTGGCCAGCTATGCGATGTCGCTCCTGAACAACCTGCTGGGCCAGCGCCTGGCGATCTCGCTCGGGCTGGACAAGGGCTACGACTGGGCCGGCCTGTTCCGCGGCCTGGACGGCTGCTGGCTGGCCTTAACTTCGTTCTGCGCGGTGCATGCGGTGGCGGCCTATTACCTGTCGCTGCAGCAGGCCAGGTTGCATCTGGCCCAGGCGCAAGCGGCGGCGCGCGACGCCGAGCTGCGCGCGCTGCGCCTGCAGGTCCATCCGCACTTCCTGTTCAACTCCCTGAACGCGATCTCCGCGCTGGTTTCAAACCAGTCGAACCGCGAGGCCAGGCGCATGCTCGCTTGCGTGTCCGACTTCCTGCGCGCCACGCTCGCCCACGACGGCCGCCACGAGCATACGCTGGCCGAAGAACTGGCCCTGCTCGACGCCTACCTCGAGATCGAAAAGGCGCGGCTGGGCGAGCGCCTGCGCCTGAGCATGAAGTCCGGTCCCGACCTGCTGGACAGCATCGTGCCCTATCTCCTGCTGCAGCCGCTGGTCGAGAACGCGATCCGCCACGGCATCGCACCGCTGGCCGCGCCCGGACGGCTCGACGTCCGTGTCGAGCGTGAGGGCGCACGCCTGGTGGTCGAGGTGCGTAACGATGGCCGGCAGCCGGCCGAGCGCGGCAACGGCATCGGCCTGGCCAACGTGCGGGAACGCCTGCGCCACCTGTACGGCGCCGACCAGCAGGTCGAGGCGGGATGGGAGCCGGATGGACGCTTCGGCGTGCGCATCGATCTGCCGCTGCGCCGCCTGGAGGCGGCGGCATGAACATGCGGGTCGTGGTCGTCGACGACGAACCGCTGGCCAGGCTGGCGGTCAAGCTCAGGCTGGCGCAGCACGGCGGCGTCGAGCTGGTGGGCGAATTCGGCGACGGCGACAGCGCCTACCAGGGGATCGCGGCGCTGCGGCCCGACCTGGCCTTCGTCGACGTCCAGATGCCGGGCCGGACCGGGCTGGAAGTGCTGGCCGCGCTGCCGCCGCAGCAGCGCCCGATGGCGATCCTCTTGACCGCCTACGACAACTTCGCCCTGCAGGCCTTCGATCTGGCCGCCCTGGATTATCTGCTCAAACCGGTCGACGACGAACGCCTGGACGAAGCCCTGGAGCGCGCCCGGCAGGCCTTTCCCTACCGCGGCCAGGGCCGCACGCCGCCTCCGGCCATGCCATTGGCGCGCAGCTTCAGCGTGCGGGTCGGGGCGCGGACTGTCCGGGTGCCGGTCGCCGACGTCGAGCGCATCGAGGCCGACGGCGACTACGCCACCCTGCATGCAAACGGCAAGACCTGGCTGGTGCGCGAGCGCCTGCACACCCTGGCCATGCAGCTCGACCCGCGCGAATTCCACCGCGTGCACCGCTCGACCATCGTGCGCCTCGACATGATCGCCGAGCTGCGCTCGCTGACCAACCGCGACGCCCTGCTGCGGCTGCGCGACGGCAGCGTGCTGCGCGCCAGCCGGACCTATATGCCGGCGCTGGCGGAAGCGTTGCGGCAGCTCGACAGCCGGCTCGCTGCGCTCCGGGAATGAGCGCCGGCAGGCGCGCCTGCGTTCAGAACTCGCTGGCCCAGCGCTCCCAGAACCCCGGCTCGTCATGCGCCGCATTGCGCTGCGCATAGTCGAGCGGGATCACGCAAAAGCGCACGCCTTCGATCCGCATGCTGCCGTCCGGCAGCTCGAGGTAGTCGCGCAAGGTGCAGTACTCCGGCAGCGACTCGTCGTAGGGCACGTCGAGGTAGACCTGGCCGAGGTAGGGCAGCATGCGCCGGGTGTCGGCCATCGGGCCGCAGGCCTGCCAGGGCACGCGGTGCCGGTCCAGCCAGGCCAGCACCGCAGTGCGCACCGGATCGTCTTCGTAGCGGTAGTCGCGCCAGTCGGCGAACTTCGGCGGGTGGAACTCGAGATACAGGGCGTCGCGCCCCTTGCTGCGCGCGATGGCGTCGATGTGCTGGATCAGTGCCGGCATGGTCTTTCCTTACTTGTTCGTTGCTTTATGCGGGACCGTGCAGGACGCTGCGCAGCGCGCCCTGCCCGCTCCACAGGGCCGCGAGCGCCGCCGCGATCTTGCGCCCGCCCGCTTCCGACGGTTCGATGGGCGAACAGGCCGCGTAGTCCCCGGGCTCGGTGCAAACGACGCGCAGGTCCAGCACTGGCAGGCCGCGCAATACCGCCTCGCGCAGGATCACGTCGTTGAACAGCGCCAGCGCGCTGAGCATGCCCGGCGCGAGGCCGGGCACGGCGTCGTAGATGGTCGCCACCGCCAGCGGCAGGCCGACGGCCTGGGCGCCGTCGAGCATGCGGCGGTAGCGCTGGCCGAAGGTGTGCTGCCACTGCGACAGCAGGGCCAGCGCGTCGAGCACCGAGCCGACCCCCGTCTGCAGCGCGCCGAGCCAGCCCAGCACGTCGTTGCCGCCGCAGCTCACCACCAGCTGGGTGGGCGCCTCCGGCAGCCGCGCCAGTGCGGCGAACTGCGCCGGCATGTCGTCGAGCACGTCGCCGTCGCGCGCCAGCAGCGTGACCCGCTCCTGCGGCCCCAGGCAGGCGCGCAGGTGGTCGCTGACCGCCATCCCTTCCCGGACATAGGGCGCATTGTCGAAAATCGAATCTCCCAGCAGGACGATATGTGCCATCTTCCTTCCCTCCCTCGTCAGTAACCGTCCATGAACAGGACCATTTCCACGCCGCGCGTGGTCCACGGGCCGGTGCCGCCCTCCGGCAGCGGCATGGATGGATAGCCGCCGGCGTTCAGGATGTCACGGATCTCGCGCACCACGGCGCTGCCGGCGACCTGCCCGGCCCAGGTACGGTAACCCGAGGGCCAGGAACGCGACAGCTTGCGCGGGCGGGTGCCGCCGCGTCCGGGGACGGTGCCGACGCCCGGGAACAGGCTGGCCGGCAGTACGCCGTCCGGCAGTTGCGCATCGAGCCGGCTGGTGATGGAAGCGGCCACGCGGCTGTCCCAGATGACCTGGGGACGGTAGGCCACGCCGCCTTCGCCATGCGCGGTGGCGAACGCGGCGACCTTGGTCCAGCCGCTGTTCATGTTGGCTTTCGAGGCGGCATCGTCGACCAGCGCCGCCCGGAACACCTGCTCCACCGACGCCGCGGTTACCGTGTCCGGATCCTGGGGCACGCTGCCCCAGGCGAAAATCGCATGCGCCAGCGCGATCGCTGCGGCGCCGTCGGCCTCGCTCCAGCCGCGGTTCGACAGCAGCGCCTCGGCCAGACCATGCGCCGTGTTCTCGATTTCCGCCACTTCCTTGCAGGTCGCGGCGTAGCCCTGGGCCGGCGACGGCCAGAAATAGGCGCGCAGCCGCGCATCCCATCCGGTGACCGGTGCGCCGAACGGCTTCCTGCGATACACAGGCTGGTAGGGCTCTTCGTGGATGCGTCGCACCAGGGTTTCCAGATGCGCGCGGCGGTCCGCATCCTGGGCGACGGCTCGGCCAGGCGGCGCGGACGTCGGCGCCGGTTCCGGCAGCAGTGCCACGATGACGTCGTCGGACTCCATGTCCGATTCCAGCAGGGCGCGCGCGGAGGCGATCGCTTGCTCCTGCGCCGCGCCGGCGGTCTCCCAGGCGGTGACGCCGGCCTCGGTCAGCCGCACGCATTCGATCACACGCCGGCTGTTGCGGGCCTGTCCACGCGTCCGCTCGAACCAGCGGCCGTTCTCGCCGCGCTCGAAGAAGGCGGCGGTGGCGTGCTTGGTGTCGACCCGGCGCGACGCCAGGCGCAGCATGACGTCGAAGCGGCATGCCCGCGCGCTGGAGCGCGGGGTCGCGTCCTTGCCGGTCCGGAGATAGGTCGCGAGGGATGCATGCGCCGCCCCGCGCGGTATCGTGGCCCGCATCGGGTCGCCTTCCCCAGGATGCCATTCGCTGACCAGCTCGTGCCACAGGGCGAGAATCGTGAGCAGATCGGCGGAGCCGTAATTGTTGTCAAACTGGACTTGGTGCATGCATATCCTCCTTGAGAACCCAAACGTCGTGAACGGCGCCACGGCAGCGTGCTGCCGGGCAAGGCCGCATCATGCCGGGAGATCGCGACAATATACGTCTTGATCTTGGGAAACAAAAATTCTATGCTGGGCGGGTCTGCCGCAATCAGCCCGGCAGGATCGAAGGGACAAGATGAAGAACACGAATCAGGCGGGCGGACAGGCCGCGAAACGGGCAGGCGGCAAACGCCATGGGGAAGCCACCTTCGAGCGACGCATGGCGCTGCTGTCGCTGCTGCCCGGCGGGCACCAGGACGGCATCAGCGCCGCGGTCCTGGCCGAGCGGCTGGCCGACGATTACCCCTGCACCAAGCGCACGGTCGAACGCGACCTCGCCGAGATGCACGAGAAGCCGGTATGGAAGCAGTCGGGCATCGAGATCGCCTGGACGCCGGGTCCGGACCCGCGCACCAGGCTATGGCGGCACAAGGGCGCGAAACGGCTGACGATGCTGCATGCGCCGTCCGGCGAGGATGCGATGCTGATCGGCCTGATGGCCCAGGAACTGCAGGCCTTCCTGCCCGAGTCCGCGATGAATGTGCTGGCGTCCTACCAGCCGCTGTCCGAAGGCGTGCTCCAGCGGCCGGGCCATGCCGCGCATGCCCGCTACCACCGCAAGATCCGCAGCCTGCCGGACGGGCCGCTGGCCGTCGCGCCGGCGATCGACCCGGCGCACCTGCGTACGCTGAACGAGGCGCTGCTGCGCGACGAGCAGGCCGAGATACGCTACTACGCCGGCGCCCATCACCTCGAGAAAACCTACCGCCTGCATCCGCTGGGCTTGGTGAAGAAGGGACTGTTCTTCTGGCTGATCGCCTTCAAGGAGGAAAAGGGAACGCTGGTCGAGCCGGTGCGCAGCTTCCGCATGGACCGGGTCAGGTCGGTGGAGCGGCGCGCCAACGAACCTGTCGCCTTGACGCTGCCGACGCTGCAGCAGGTGCTCGACACCGGGCTGCTCAACTTCTTCCCCCGGGACCTCGTCACCCTGCGCCTGCGCTCCACGCCGGGCAGGCCGGGCGATGAACTCATCAACAACTACCGCGATACGCCGCTGGGCCGCGAGCAGCGCATCACGCCGCTCGAACTGGGCGGGTACGAACTCGAAGCGCAGGTGCGGCACACGCAGGAACTGGTGTGGATGCTGCAGGCGCAGGCGCACCTGCTGGAGGTCCTGGCGCCGCCGGAGGTGCGTGCGAAGCTGCAGCGCTTCGTTGCCCTTGCCGCAGGCCGTTACAGGGAGGACAGGGCGGAGCCGATCGCCACGCCTTGATGGTCGCTACCCTTGCGCGGCATGGCAGACCACGCACAGCTTGTTGCCTTCAGGGTCCTTGAAATACGCCGCATAATAGTGCGGATGATACTCAGGCCGCAGTCCGGGCGCGCCGTCCGATATCCCGCCGCACTCGAGGGCCAGCCGATATGCCGCATCGACGGTGGCGCGCTGGCCGACCGCAAACGCGACCATCTGCCCATTGCCCGCCACATGCGGATGGCCATCGTAAGGCGCGCCGATCAGGAACAGTGGCCGCGGGTCGGGATGCGACTGCCAACCGGCCCATGGCCGTTCCCGGTCACAGAAGCGGAGGGTGTTACCCAGAACGTCCATCAAGCTCGTATAAAAGTCGAAGGCACGTTCGAAGTCCTTCACGCCGACGAAGATATGCGAGAACACGGTCCACCTCCTGTGTGCCGGAGCCTGTCGGCGCTCAGCCGATCATGAACACCGGATAGCGCCGCCACTCCGGCTCGCGATAGCGCTCGCAGTTCGCGAAGATGAAGTCCAGCACCGCCTCCTGGTTTGCCAGCAGGGCGGGATTGGCTTCCTTCCACGCTTCGAACTTCGCCGCCAGCGCCGGCTCGTCGTTCAGCAGCTCGGCCGCGTGATCCTCGAACACGTAGTCCGAATACGCTTCCTTCTTCTCCAGCACGCTGTTGAAGAAACCCCAGCGGAAGAAGCTGTCGTGGCCGAGCGGCTCCAGCGTTTCCACCGCATAGCGCGCGTTGTCCTGGTCGAGCGGGACGATATAGTCTCCTGCCCTCAACTGGACCTGGCCGCTGCGGCGCTCCAAGACCACATCATCGTGTAACATGTGGCCCTCGTAGGCGTTCGGACGCGAGCTCACCGACACGATATGGTAGTACTCCACCTCCTGCACGCGGTCGGCGTCGACGCGCTCCATGCGCACGCCGTTCCACTGCAGGCGCTCGATCGCTTCACGCCACTGCTGCGGCACGACGTAGGCGCGCGGCGCCGGCACCGTGATGTCGGCCGGGAAGCGGTTGTACCAGTCGATGTCGCGCTCCCAAGGACTGGTACGGTCGTACCACAGGCGCGAATAGGTGCCCAGCACGCTCGGCTTGTATTTCGCCTCGTAACCCTTGAAGCGGAAGCGGTCCGGATGTTCGGTATCCATCGCCCAGTGCACCGGCCACTCGCGGCGGCTGCTGCTCCCCGCCTTGGCGGCGCGGCGCAGGGCCTGGATCTGCTCCGCATGCTTCACGGTGAAGTCGAGCGCCGTCTCGACCAGCGCGCGCATCGACTCGTAGCGGTCGCGGAAGGGTTTCAGCATGTGGGTCTCGGGCATGAAGCCGATCGTGTGGTGCAGGGCCGCGTAGCCGGTCGAGAAGCGCGCCGTCTCGAGGAAGTCGGCGATGCCCTCGTCCGGGCTGACCTTGACCGGGTTCACGTAGGGGCAGGTCGGCCAGCCGCGCGCTTCCATGCCGGCGTACATGGCCGGCAGCATGGTGCTGCGCAGGAATTCGCCCAGCTCGCCGCCCAGCTTGTCCGGCTGGGTGTGGATCAGGGTCATGGTGTAGCTGTAGTCGGCGCCGTTGGAGGTGTGGGTGTCGACCATCACGTCCGGGTCCCAGGCCGTGAACAGCTTGTTGAATACCTGGGCGGTGAGGCTGTCGCACTTGACGAAGTCGCGATTCAGGTCCAGGTGGCGGCTCATGCCGCGGAAACCGAATTCTTCGGGGCCATCCTGGTTGACGCGCGAGGTGTCGGCGCGATTCAGGCTGCCGTCTACGTTGTACAGCGGGACGAACAGGAACACGGTCCGGCCGAGCGCCGCCAGGCGCTCGGGCTGGGTGCAGAAGTCGCGCACCAGGGCCATGCAGCTGTCCACGCCTTCCGGCTCGCCCGGGTGGATGCCGTTGTTGTTGAAGAAGACCGGACGGCGGGCAGCCTTGATCGCCTCGAGCTCGAACACGCCGTCGCCGCTCACCACGCCCGCGTGGATCGGCACGCCGGCGTCGGACACGCCCACCTGCCGGAAGCGCAGCACGCCAGGATAGCGGCGCGCGAGCTCGTCGTACCAGGCGATGCAGTCCGCATGCGTGGTGGTCTGGTTGAGATTGCCCTTTTCATAGGGGGTCAGCAGTTGGTCAGCCATGGTTGGGATGTATTGGGTTAAACCGGGTGAGTGGTGGCGACGGTGGCCGGCGCATGCAGCGGCAGGGTGATCGCGACGACGGTGCCGCCGCCGAGGCTGGA
>Ga0265780_10004387_pt1 | contig 18168 bp, 14 predicted proteins | sample P1T30metagenome_FD_192432 | JGI IMG/M metagenome (GOLD analysis project Ga0265780, IMG submission 192432) | Plant litter microbial communities from East Loma Ridge, Irvine, California - P1 T30 | ecosystem: Environmental > Terrestrial > Plant litter > Unclassified | place: USA: California...
CAGCAACGGTTTTTCCAGCAAAGACAATGGTCAAAAAATGCGTATTTTGACTTACGACCTTCATTTGGGCAGCATCCTTGGACTTCCAGGAAAAGTAATTGTATTCTTAGCATCCTTAGTTGCTGCGAGTATGCCAATTACAGGTCTATACATTTGGCTTAATCGGAAGAAAAGGTTAACCAAAAAATAATTTATAGGCTTGGTATCACATCAATTATCTTTAGGGAAATCGTTGATCTATTGTTTATAACTTTCCTTATTGAGATATTTATTTTCTCTTTGCCGTACTTGATGCTTTAGATCTATAGCTAAAACAACTAACCGGTCGAAATACTATAATGGTGTAGCCTATTATGCCTTTATACCCAAAGTTTAAGCTTCGTTTCGTAAGACTTTTTTCTATCTGCCGTAACTGGTCTAGGTAGCATACAGTTGAAACAAAATATATGGTAGGGGGATGATACCTTCGTTTTTTGAGACATTTTTCTCTTTGCTGTAATTGGTTCAATAAACATACAGCTGAAAGAAAGATATAAATAGGGGAGAAATACTTTTGTTTTTTTGAAACAATGAATGCTAATAGAAAATTCTTGGTCTAATAATTAATCCTCAAAAAAGTTCCGCTGAAAGATGTTTTTTATAAGTGGAAACTGATTAGAGTGGAACGTATAATTTAAGCTCCGAGTCACGAATTTAATGAAATAGATTATCATTTGGGAGGAAGTGGTACGATCTGAGTAACCTGCATAGATGTAATCTTCCATTCTGTTTTATCTTTTAAAAAAACAGCAGTTATAATCTTGTGTTCGATAGTTCCTTTGATAACTGTCTTTCCAGGTACATTATAATCTTTAACCGCTGTTAGGGTTTCATTGATATAGGCAACAGCTGTGTTTTCATTTAATATCCTTTATTTCAAACTTAACGCGTGTTGGCTTGATGCAGCATTCATTTATAAGCCTGAATTGCTCTACAATTTCTTTTCTACCTTTCCAAAATAGTCCAAGAAAGTTAATGAGTACAGCATCATCACTAAAAGCCATGGCGTAGGAACTAATATCGTTCCTATTCCAGTCTGATTCCTGTCGTGCAATTATAGACGTTATTATCTTGTTATCATTCTGTGCATAGCCAAAGTGGCTAATCAGTAAAAGAATTATTAGTAATAGCTTTCTCATCAGTATAAAGTTGGTTACATGAAGATACAGTTTAATAGTGAAATCGATTGAATGAGTAACCTTTGCTTTTTGAGACAATAACCTAAAACAGAGTTTTTATCCTACCGAAAATCCACCGTTTGTTATGATAGAGCGGTAAACTGCGATTTATTGATATTCTTGCAAAAACGAATGAAGTTCTAAGCTATCCGTTCTACCCCAAACAAGTTATTTAAGTAACTTTATTACTAAAAGCTAAATTTTAAAAATAGTTAGTTAATCTTGCAATCTTAAACTATTATTTTTGGCAAATCCTTATTTCTATGAAGAAATCCGTTTTAGTTGTGATATTTATTATGCTATGGGGTGTCAATTGTTCTTTCGCACAAGCAGACAGCATAAAAAACTATCTGATGGATGCGTTAAAAACAATGCAGGCAAAATCAGTAAACAAAGCAAAAATAGATTGGAATGCAGTACAGCAGAAAGCATTAGGCAGTATTATCGAAGCGAAAACCATTAGAGACACCTATCCAATTATTAGGGAAGCTTTAAATGCATTGAATGATTCACACTCCAATTTTTACGAACCAGAAAAAGTTCAAGCTTATACCCTTGGTTACAGAGCTACTGGGCAAACCTTCCCAGTGATCAAAAGTGAATGGAAGGCCAATAAATATGCCTATATCAACCTGCCAGATATTGGATCTTTCAATAATAATGATTGGAACGAGTATGTAAATGAATTTTATAGGCAGGTTAACCTTCTACACCAACAAAATCCAAAAGGATGGATTATAGATTTACGAGAAAATTTTGGAGGTATGCTTTACCCAATGTATGCTGCAGTTGCTCCATTTCTTGATAAAGCAAATGTAGTAGGGATAAAAGATAATGAGGGTAAAATAGAATATTTTAATTATAGGAATGATAAGTTTTATGAAGGAAAAAGAGCAAGCCAATATTTTATTATTAGAGAGAAACAACCAAAAAAGATTAAAAGGCCTGTAGCTATTTTGGTATCAAAAAAAACAGGGAGCTCTGCAGAATTTATCACCGCTGCTTTTGTAGGACAAAAAAGGGCAGTGATTGTTGGAGAAAATACACAGGGACTAACCTCAGGAAACCAGGAATATAAGTTAGCGGATGGAGCCTTTATCGCATTATCAATAGGCAATACTATAAACCGAGAAGGAAAAGAATATGCTAAAGTAGGTGAGGGAATAGTACCAAATATTATGATAAAAAAATCTTTGAATAAAAATGAGACCAACCAAGCTTATCTTTCAGCAGCATACCGGTATATTGACCAGAAGTAGCATAGATATCCAGTATTATCATAATGATATAATTTAGAAATGGCAACTTTTGGAGTTTATACATCGTATAATTTAAGATAGTTTTTAGACGGGTTGGTACTATATCATAGCTGGATTGTATCTTTTTTTTTGCATTGACTCAACAAATTGCTTTATCTCTTCAACTGGATGTAATATGCCGTCATTAAATGTATACATGTTTTGCTGTGAGTTGCCTTTAAAACATAGCAACAGGAGTATAAACAATATAATATTCTTCATGAGTGTTAACTGGATTTAGCCTAATTAGAAAGTATTTTTAAATAAATTAGATAATGCTTAATTCTCAAGGAGAATTCTAGATGGAACTCTGTAGTTTTGAACGTACCTAGTTAGGATAAGATTACATGAGGCTAGAGGTAAAACTACACAAACCAATCTATTTTACCCCGCTGCACCAACTTTTCATTAGTTTTAAGCGGCTTGAAAACAAGCCGTTATAATGAAATTATTATGGGAAGTTTGGGGTAAATTAATAATGTTTTATCCAGTTTTTTAAAATTCAACTGATCCTAAACCCATTACTAGGTTCTGTCTTCAGGCAAGCCAAAATAATTATAGTTTTATGATACTTTGTGGTATAACTGTGATGCATACGGCTGTTCCAGTACCAATTGATTATTTGGATGATCCGAAATGATCTCCAATATGATATCGAAATAGGTTTGACCATTTCTGGCCTCTAATTCGTTAAGTCTTAGCTGATGATAGTCTTTGTTAAATATCGATCCAAGCGCTAACTTTCTTAGGTAGTAATCTCTAGTGGTATCATACCCTAAAGTTTGACGGCATAGTGCTGAATTAAGCCATATTAATTGAACGTTCCGTTGCCCTTTCAATTTACCAAATCCACCAAATAAAGGATCATTGAACGCATCCAAGCTTTCTCCAAGTTCCCAATCTTCCGCTTTCATAAACACTTTGTTTATTTCTTTGGAGAAGGAGGGAATGTCGACAATATTTCGCCCTTCTATGGAAATCTGTGTAGTCAAGCAAAGAGCCCTTTATTATGTAATAAAGAGCCCTTAAATACAGAATTGCTAGAAAATTTATATAAAGTGATAAAATTGTAAAGCAGGAAAATTTCAGGCAATCCTATGGGTTAACGACACTACTTTGTGAATTTATCGCATGTACCAGCTTGTAGTCAATGTAAACGCCATCTTGTTTAATATTGGTTGCTTTCAGTTGTTTTACGTCGTCTAAATAAATCATAGGGCGCAAGTCTGGCTGGCGTAAGTTAAGCTGAAAATTATCTATGGTTATGTTTTTCGCATGGCGGATAAACAATCCAGATGCTGGTAAACTCCAGCCGAACATCCTGTTTTCTGGGTATTCCTTTTCACTTTCTGGAACTTTTCTATCGGTATCTTCTTTCGTACCACCACCCACACTATTTACAAAAATATCTCTCAAAATAACATTCTCAACATCAAAGCCCGGCACCCCTGCAACGGTACTAGACATGCGACTATGCGAGGTGGCAATTACATTACTGATAATTACATTTTTTAGACTACCAGTGGGATTTTTACGACTACCCAATCGAATAAAAATTGGCGTTTGCACACCTGTCATGCTAATATTGGTAATTGTTACCTGATCCATTATGCCACCATCTACAATTTCTAGAGCAATGCCCGAAATTGCAGTAATTTTTTCTGTCATAAAATGGGATGGTTTTTCTGCCCAGAGGTGAAAAGGCGATTCAGTTGCTCTTCGCAATACGCAATTGCTAATAGAAATATTTCTAAATCCACCGATAGAACCAGTTCCCATTTTTATCAAATTACAATTAGATGCAGCTACACAATTAGTAATGGTAACATTTTCTGTAATCCTGCCCGGATCTTCACTTTTGAGGCATATTGCATCATCTCCACAATCGATAATACAATCGCTTACTACAACATCTCTACTGTCTATATCTATACCATCATTATTTAAATTAGCATGAGAATAAATAGAGATACCCTTTACTTTAATGTGCTCGCTTCTAAATAATCGTAAAGACCAGGCCGCCCCCTGCCGTAAATTCACATTTTCTATCAATATATTTTTACTGTTTTTTACTAAAATGATATAGGGTCTATCGGGTGCTTCTTCTTTAATGGCAAAATTGCCGCCATTGCCAAAAAGTATTCCATTGCCAGTTACAGCACCATTCTCTATATTTTCTAATGATACTAAGGCAACGTATTTTGTTCCGTCTGAAATGGCACTTAATTTTGAGCCCGCTAACAAATGTAAATCAACATTAGATTTTACGGCAACCATATAAGTTAAGAATTCACCGGCAGGAACGATTACCCTACCCCCACCTTTAGCGGCGCAGGCATCAATTGCTTTTTGAATAAATTTGGTATTATTTGTCTTTCCATCGCCTTTGGCGCCGTAATCTGTTACTAAGTAATCGCTTGCAACAGATTTTAGCGAAAAAACCAGTAGCAATGCAAGCATTAGATATGTTTGGTAAATTTTCATAATATTATTTTTTAAGGTATTGATGAAGTGTTAGCTCTTTATTATTCTGAATGCCATCTGCAACAATCTTGGCCATAAAAATTGAACCAGCATAGTTGGGATGAACATGATCGGCGGTAAAATAGGAAGCAACTTTTGTTTCTCCCTCTAAATCAAATTTATCAGCTATTAAATGGTTTAAATGAATGAAATAAGTTTTTGCATTGTGGGCAACTTCCTGGCTCCATTTGCCATAGCGTTCATCCGCTCTTATAATTTTCCCGTCCTTCCATTTATCTTTCGGTATTGGCGAGCAAATGATTGCAAACGCACCTTTTTTCTTGACTTCTTTTACCATCTGGTTAAGGTACCAACCGTAGGTGTGGACAGTTTCTTTTTTACTAGAAAAGTGATTGTTAATGATAGTAGAATCTCCACCAATGCCAGGTAAACTACCTCTTGCTCTTAATGTATCTATAACTGGGCTATCATCATTATGTCCAAATTGGATCAGCACATAATCCCCTTTTTTGATATCTTTCATCACATTGGCCCACATGCCATATCTGGCAAGGCTTTGATCGTGAATTACACCTGTGTAATACGTTCGACTACTTGTGCCTGATACTGCTCGATTAGTAATAGAAACTTGGTTAGTATCTATATATTGATGCATAAACCTTCCCCAGCCACCACTTACAGTTGAATCGCCTACCAAAAATAAGGTTGGTTTATCTTTCTTTATAAAAGAGAAAAATACAAGGCAGCATATGCCTATCACGTAAAAAAAAGTTCTAATCTTTGTCATTTCGTTTAATTTTATGTTTAAGAAATTATTTTTGATTTTTATAATACCAGTTGGTTAAAAAGCCAGCAATAAAAGCAGCCTGTACTTTTCTAACTTCAGGGGTAAAATGTGCATGGTCTACAAAGCGGTTATCTCCCTGCATTTCTGTTAGGGTATAAATGTCAATTTCGGGCACTTTTCTGGCATTAAATACTTCGTCTGCAATTTGATTATAACGGTTGATGTCTTTAAGCAATCGTCTAAAACCCTTGTTTTTTTGATGAAGCGAATCGATAATTCCAGTTGTACGAACCCAAATAAAAGGTATTTTCTTCTTGTTAATTATCTTATGTATTTCTTCCAGATTATAGCGGTAATCACTTTCTGAAACTGCAATTACATCTGTTATCGGATCACGTTTTACATCGTGCAATCCGCAGTTTAAAACAAATAGATCAGGCGAAAAAGAAGGTTTATTAACTTGAGATTTTAAATACTTCAGCACCATTCGCGAATCGCCACCATTTGCACCCACCGGAATATCAAGATTTTTAAAAGCGATGGAATCACCAGTTTTTCTTTCGATCACAAATTTCCCAGCTAACATTTTCTGTAATTCTGTGCCATATTGCAGCGAAATGCTATCTCCTAAATAAAATAAACGCAGTGGTTTAGGTTTTCCAAAATCGAGAAATGCAGTTAATATGACAATTGTTAATGCTATTTTATTCATATTATTAATTTTTAGGTTTATTGCCCATAAAAAAAGTGAGTTCTCCTCCTCTTAATAAATCGGTATGACTTATTGAATGACTATGGTGGGGCTTGTTGTTAAGAGTGGTGTTTTTTATGTATAGTTTACCTGCTGATAGATTTTTCGCTTTGATGATAAAATCTTTTGAACCCAAATGCAGAACCGCTTTTTTAAATGCTGGCACACCAAATACATAATTTCCTGATACCGGATTTACCGGATAAAAGCCCAAAGTGCTAAAAATATACCAAGCGCTCATTTGTCCACAATCATCATTACCACTCAGGCCATTTGGCTTATTACTGTAAAGTGTGTTTACAATTTGGTTAATAATTTCTTGAGCCTTTTCAGGAGCTCCAGCTAAAGTGTACATATAAGCGACATGATGACTAGGCTCATTGCCTTGGGCATACTGGCCTATTAAACCCGTAACATCTACAGTTGCGCCATCACCGTAAACTTCAGAATCTAGCTGATACAGACTATCGAGTTTTTTTACAAAAGATTTATTACCACCCATCAATTTAATGAGCCCTTCTGGATCATGCATTACATGCCAGCTATAATGCCAGGCGTTGCCTTCAGTATAGTCGCCACCAGATGTGCTTGCATGTGAGATTTTAAAAGGATCAAAAGGCGAAATCCAATTTCCATTACTATTTTTTCCCCGCATTAATCTGGTAGATGGATCGTAAAGGTTTTTGTAGAAGCCAGCACGCTTTGAAAAAGTTGCGAAGTCGCTCTTTTTACCCATTGCTTTTGCCACTTGCGCTAGGCTCCAATCATCTATCCCGTTTTCGAGCGTAGTAGAAACAGATTCTACTTTATAAAGATCAGATGGTAGATAACCGTATTTGTTATATAAATTCCAGTCGGCATTTTTATGGTTAACCGTCAAACTTGTGCGCATAGCCTGATAGGCCGCTGCCGTATCATAATTTCTGATACCTTTTAAGTAAGCATCTGCAATCACAGGAATAGCATGGTTACCGATCATACAATGGTTTTCATGTCCCCATAATGTCCAAACAGGCAGGTAGCCAGCTACTTGATGATGGCTGATCATACCTGTTACAATTGCATTAGTTTTATCAGGATATAAAATAGTGTAAAGCGGATTCAAAGCCCTGAAAGTGTCCCAAAGGGATAACGTAGAATAGTATGTTCCATTTCCAGACCTGTACACTTTATTATCTTCGCCTCGGTATTCACCATTTACATCGGCAATGTTATTGGGTGCAATTAAGCTATGATACAAGGCGGTATAAAAAGTTTCCTTTTGCGCTTTCGAGCCATCTATATCTATCTTCGAAAGTTCATTTTCCCAATTTGTTTCTGCTTGTTTACGCAAACTTTCAAAATCCCAATGATTAACCTCTTTATTAAGATTCATTTTGGCATTGCCGATGCTAACTGATGAGATGGCAACTCTTACCAGTAGTTGAGATTTCTTTAAGTTATCAAAACTAAAAACTACTCGCTGGTTGCGCTTAGCTGTTGAATCTGAAACCCAAGAAGTTTTAGCAAATGGCTGGTTAAATTGAAGTACAAAGTATACATGTTTAATTCCAGCCCAACCTCGGGTAATGGTATAACCGGAGATGGTCCGTTGATCTTCACGTTTAAAATGGCTTTCGATCACGTGGGTTTCCAAACGCCTTGGAGTTTCACCAACCAAACCATGTCGCAAATCAAGCAGCACATTAGATTTTTCTCTTTCAGGAAAACTATACTTGTGCATACCCACATGTGCCGAAGCGGTAAGTTCTGCCTTAACATTGTATTTTTTCAAATTTACTGCATAATAACCAGCACTCGCTTTTTCTTCCTGATGAGTAAATTCACTTTTATAATCTTCTTTTGCAATCACTGCTCCCGTAAAAGGCATAAGCAAAATATCGCCCAAATCCAAAGCACCAGTTCCGCTAAGGTGGGTATGTGAAAAGCCCATTATCGAGTGATCTTCATACCTGTAACCTGCACAATATTTCCATCCGGCATAACCGGTTTCTGGACTAAGTTGCACCATCCCGTTAGGAATTGTAGCGCCAGGAAAAGTATGACCGGTACCGGCAGTGCCAATAAAAGGGTTAACATATTTTACCTTCTGTGCCATTGCCCATAAGCTTAGCGTTAGGAAAAATGTCGTCCATAATAAATTTTTCATGTTATCATTTTATGGCAAAGGCAAAGCATTGCCTCTACACACTAAAAAAGTATGTAGGGCAAACACTGGCCTAAGCCTTATGAAATAAATTTTTGGTTAATAGCCTGGGTTTTGGATCAGGTTTTTATTGGTTGAAATATCTCTAGACGGAATTGGATACCAGATTTTATATGGGCTAAAATTTTGTTTAATAGAAACAGGATCCTGTCCGGTAAACATCACACTGGTACTTAAGCCAGCCACCACCGAAGCTATTCTACCCGTCCTAATTAAGTCGATCCTTCTCCAGCCTTCCGCTGCCAGTTCGCGGGCACGTTCTTCCATCAATTCATCCATGAAATTCGCTTTAAGATAGGCAGTAGTAATTAAATTCACTTTCGTAAGGTCATCGTTGCAGGCTCTTGATCTTACCTCACGAAGCAATGCCCTAGCTGCTGATTCGTTGCCTGTTTGAAATTGAGCTTCGGCATACATCAATACAACATCTGCGAAACGAAGAATGGCAAAGTCTGCCTCACCACCAAAAACCACTACGCCTCTTGCAGCACGAGCATTCGGATCATCTTCTCGCCACTTGTTAGTACATAGGTTGCTTAGGTTGGTTAAAACCGGATCTACATTATAATAGATATAATTATTGATGGTGGTAAACGCTGTTGTCGTAGTCAAATAGCCGCTAAAGGTTGTAACTCGTCCATCATTGCCATTCAGTTTTGTGTACGATTCTCTTACAGGACGCAAAAAACCATTGGTTCCGGCATTGGTGCGATAGTTACCTCTAGGGCCAGATAATTGCGGAGAGAGGATATATTCCTGATTTCCACCCGCTCCTGCCTGTACAATCATCATGTTTTCTTCTCTACCAACAGTTTCCGTAGCAGCAAGAAAGAGATGAGCAAATGGTCTTATCATTTTATAGCCACTGTTATCGTAAATATCTTTAGCATACAGGAGCGCCTGTGCATAGGCATCATTTACATTTACCCAATCGAGGCTGTTTAATGGGAAATTTAAGCTTTGACCCACATTATTCTGTTTGGCAGAAGCCTCATATAAATATACTTTGGTTAAAAATCCGGCAGCAGTATACTTATTCACTCTACCTTGATTAGGATTACGAGCAGGTAATGCTGCGTAGGCAGCCTTTAGGTCTGTTTCTGCTTGTTGTAATACTGCTTGTAGCGATGCTCTTGGTGAAGAGACATCTGGAGCTGTTCCGGTAATCAATGGCACACCTCCCCACATCCAACCTAAATATGAATAAAACATGCCGCGAAGAAATTGAGCTTCTCCGATAATCTGCGCTCTTCTGGTAGGGTTCATATTAATAGTAGGCACTTTTTCTATGATGAAGTTGGCTCGGTTTATTCCAGCATACAGTGAAAAATAAGAATACCAGATCAAAGGATTTTCTGCAGTATAGGTGTAGTTGTTAAAAGGCACCAATTCTGGTACACCAACGGTAAATCGAATGTCTTGGGTTAAATCATCAACCCCAAGGTTAGTCATGTAATGCATACCTCTACCCCAAAGTGCTTGGTTGCCCAAACTTTGTATGCTTGGTGTATTTAAAACATCGTAAACCCCAGTAAGTGCTAATTCTGCATCATTAGCAGATTGATAAAAATTAATGGTGGATACAATGGAGTATGGCTTTTCTTCGAGCATTTTTTTACAGGATCCGCAACAAATCGCAATTCCTGTTATAATCAAGATAAAAATACGTTTCATAATTAAAATTTAAGATTAAGTCCGAAAATGAATGATCTTTCACGTGGGTAGGAGATGTTATCAACGCCTGGTAATAAGGCAGAATATGAATTGACTTCGGGATCAAAACCACTGTAATTAGTCCAAGTTTGAAGGTTTGTACCCGTAACATAAAATCGCAATGCGCTAATACCAATTTTTTTAAGCGCTGCAGCATTGTTAAGGTTATAGCCCAAGGTCACATTTTTCAACCTTAAAAATGAGGCATCTTCGGTGTAATAAGAAGAAACATCTAACTTACCTTGCCCGTTCAGTCTAGGATATTCATTTGAAGGATTTTCAACTGTCCATCTGTTATTCCAATAAGCTTCGGTTACGTTGGCAAACTGAGATTGACCTGCCTCTAAACGAGCCCTACCCAAATTAAGCACCTCGTTTCCGTAAGACCAGTTGAAGAGAATACCAAGGTCGAAATTTTTATAAGTAAAGTTATTGCTAAAACCACCATAATGTTTAGGGTTGCTATTGCTGATCACTTTTCTATCATTATCATTGATAACCCCATCCCCGTTTAAATCTTTATATTTTAAATCTCCGGGTCTTGCTGCTCTAGATGCCATTGAAGGTATACCAGCATTTACGGTATAAGTATAGTTGTTAAGGTTTGCGTTTGTAATTGTAGAAGGATTGATGATAGTTCCTGCAGCATTTTTGGCCGTGAAATCAGCAATTTGATAAATGCCATCGTATACAAATCCGAATGCCGTACCTATTGGCTGTCCACTGATTACCCGCCCGATTGTGGTAATGGCTCCACCATATACGGTTACGGGTATATAAGCAACGCTTCCCAAAGAAACCACCTTGTTGCGGTTCATGGTCAAATTGATATTTGTGCTCCATGTAAAATTATCGTTTTTGATATTGATGGTATTTAAAGCCAGTTCCAGTCCTCTGTTATCAATTTGTCCTAAGTTTTGATATTGACGCATGAAACCACTCTGCGATGGAATGTCTGCTTGCAAAAGCAAATCTTTGGTCTGTTTCAGATACACATCTGCTGTCAGTGTAACGCGGTCTTTCCATAAACTCAGATCTAAACCCACATCATAAGCGTGGGTAGTTTCCCAGGTTAGGTTCTCATTGGCAATGGTATTTGGTGCAAAACCTAAAGTAGAGCTGTTGCCAGCTGCAGAATAATAAACAGGTGCCAGTGTGGCCAACGATTGGTAGGCAGGTATTCTCTCATTTCCCGTTAGGCCAAAACTGCTTCTTATTTTTAAATCAGATACTAAACTCTGTTTTTTCATAAAACCTTCCTCAGATACCCGCCAAGCTAAACCAACACTGGGAAATAGAGCGGATTTGTTATTTAAAGCAAGTTTAGAAGAAGCATCGTTACGAAGTGTTGCCGTAAGCAAGTATTTACCTTTAAAGGAATAATTTAGTCTTGCAAACTCAGAAATTCTGATATAGCGCTGTTTATCTGTACTTGGAGGTACGGGCAAAACTTTCGCAGTTGATATGTTATCAAGTGGATTTACGCTTTGTACATCAAAACCCTGCCCTTGCCAACGGAAGCTTTCCAATTGGTAAGAATTGATTTCAAAACCTAATAAGCCGGTAATGGAATGGTGTTTTGCAAAACGCTTATTGTAGGTTATGGTACTGGTTTGATACCAGTTGACAGAGTTACTGGTATTTAACAAAGCCAAACCATTTGTAGGGAAACCCCATGAAACCGTGGTTGGATAAAATTCGCCATTCTTAGAGAATGTCAGCACAGCACCCGCTCTTGCCTCAATGTTTAATCCATTGATAATTTTATAATTGGCATTAACATCTGTTAAAACTCTGGTAAGCGGACTTCTTTTATATGATAGCTCAGCAAAATCAACTGGACTGGAAAATGCGCCACCATCTGGATCGAGTGCCAGCTGGGTTGGATCGGGAGCATTGACCGGACGGGTTAAAATCAAATTCTGGATCAAACCATTGTAGTTTCGCACATCATTCCCACCATTGGAGGCCACCCCAGAGCCTAGTGAATGGGAGAGATTTACATTTGCACCCAGTTTTAACTTTTCTGTGGCGTTATGATTCACTTTCATTAACAAACCGAATCGTTCGTATTTGTTGTTTAAGATTAAGCCTTCCTGATATAGATATGAAGGTGACACCAAAAAATTTGTTTTTGCATTGCCGCCGCTATAACTTATATTATAGCTTTGTATAAGCGCATTTCGCAGCGTTTCCTTTTGCCAATCGCGGCTGGAGACCCCGCTTAAATCTTTCACTACATCAAAGACTTGATCGTTGTTTAAATCTATGGCGTAGTTTCCATCTGCTGTGCCATTTTGCAACCTGTAATTCGCGTAATCTTGAGCACCAAGTACATCTATATGATTCGGATTCCAGGACACCCCTGCGTAAGTATTGAGTTCAAGGGTGGATGTGTTGTTTTTTCCGCTCTTGGTTGTGATTACAACAACTCCATTTGCACCTCTGGAACCGAATATAGCAGTGGCTGACGCATCTTTCAGTACTTCGATCGAGGCAATGTCAGAAGGGCTGATTCCTGAAAGGGGGTTGGCCAACGAAGTGCTTCCGATTCCAGAGCTGGCAGCTTCGCCATTATTAACGTCTATCTGCACGCCGTCGATGACGTAAAGTGGTTGGGTTCCGGAATTAAAGGAGTTAGTACCCCTAATGACTACATTTACAGCACTGCCCGGTTCTCCTGATGATGAGCTTACCTGCACCCCTGATAATCTTCCCTGCATGGCTTCCATGAAAGAAACAGACTTGGTTTGCTCGATTTCCTTTTCCTTAATACTGCCGATAGAACCTGTTAAATCAGATTTTTTTTGAACTCCATAACCCACCACTACCATATCCTCAAGCTTCTTTATACTTTGCTTTAGGGAAATCAATAATGGTTGGGTTCCTGATGCGGAAACCTCGCGGGTTTCGTAGCCAATGGCACCGATCACCAGGATGGCGCTTTGATCAGCAACTTCAATAGTGAAACTCCCATCCGCTGCGGTTACCGCTCCAAGACCACTTCCTTTAATTCTTATTGTTACACCGGGCAGGGGGGTGTTGGTTTCATCAACAATCTTGCCTTTGATTTTAATAGGCGCTCTGGTAGGGGCTTGCTGGTTTTTGCTTACAATGATACTTTTATCATTTTCATTTATGGTGTAATCTAATCCTCTTGGCACTAGGATTTGGTTGAGTGCTTCGCGAAGCGTAATATTTTTCAAATTTGCCGACACCCGCTGAACTTTGTTGATGGTTTCCAGGTGGTAAATAAAATGATAACCGGTATTGCTGTTTATTTTAGCGAATACATCCTTTAAAGTAATATCATTTGCTTTCAGGGTAACGGTTTGTCCAAGCGTTTTGGCATTAACATTTAACACCAGCGCAAGAATGAGGAAATAGGTTATTTTCATAACTCGGGTAAGCTTGCGAATAGGATGTAAGATGCCATCTCTATTTTTCGTAGATAAAAATTTGTACATTTGGTTAGGTTTAATCAGAAATTGGTTTTAATATATTTGATGGCCTAGCACAGCATTAGCTGAGGGTATGGGAGCGTTGCTGCGCTTCCAAATCCCTTTTTCAGAAACCATCAGTGGGCGTTATTGGTAATTATGGCTTCACAGAAATCCTCCTTCCCTTTATACTAAAATGTATTGCGCCGGTCTGTTCAAGCATGCGCAGCGTGCTATCAACACCATTGTTGATGGCAAAAGTTCCGCTGAAATGCTGACCCTGAATTTTTTCGTCTATATCAAATTCCACATCAAACGTCCTACTGAGCTGACGTGTAAGTTCTTCAATCTTTTCGTCCTTAAAAACGAGTTGACCATCTTTCCAGGCGACCGTTTGGTTTAGATCTGCATTTGCAATTTTAAAGCCATCTGTTTGATTTGATTTAACTGCAATTTCCCCAGGTTTGAGCAGCTTAGCGGTGGTTTGATCTGAAACCCGAACAGATCCATTTAATAGGGTAGTAGTAGTTTGCAATTCGTCAGGATAGGCCTGGATATTAAATTTTGTTCCTAAAACCTCCACCATTTGCTCAGATGTCTTCACTTTAAAAGGCCAGGAGTCAAAATGATTGACCTCGAAATAGGCTTCACCGGTTATCTCCACCATTCGTTCCTGTTTATTGAAATTGCTAGGGAAGGAAATAGCGCTTTTTGCGTTTAACCAAACCCTGCTTCCATCAGGTAAAATTAATTGATACTGTTTGCCTGCCGGAACTGTTAATGTGTTCAATAATCCCTGCACATCTTTAGTGGTTACTGTAGATTGAAAGCTCAGCAGTAATGGATTTTCTTTTTTAATCTTTGTACCGTTAACAGAAGATATAATACCGTTTTGCTGAGATTCGAGATTAATCTTCTCTCCGCCTGCTAAAGTAAGTTGTACCGTTTTTGAGGTTGAAGAAATCGACTGTTCTATTTGTTTATGCGCTTTTTGATCAAATATCAAAAGTCCGACTGAGAGTATAAATAATATCGCGGCAGCTGCGGCTATCTTATAAAAAAGTTGCATCGATTTAATCTTCAAGCGAGGCTTATCAATTGCAATACGGGAGGTAAGTTCAATGTATGGAAGTGTTGGGTCATAAGCTTTTAAATTCCCGGCACGGTGATCGTTGAGCCCTTGGGAAATCAGCTGTTGCATACGCTGTCTTTCTTTCGGGTGTGCTTCCATCCACTCAAACAACTCAAATCGTTCTTGTGTGGTTAACACATCATCTCTTAAATACTTTTTAAATAGTTCACTGATTTTCAGCGCCTGAACAATTTGATTTTGGCTCATACCAATTTGGTTTATCTATAAAACAGAAAACCTCTATCAAATCTTCAAAGCAATTGAAAATATTTTTTGAATATTCTTTTTTATCAGAGTAAAACATATATTTACGATAACAAATATAAACCGATGGCTTATGCAGCACTATTCAGACAAGCTGAAACATAATTAGACATGCAAGAACGGCTATGATCAGAAATTCGGATTCCATGGATGATAATGAACTATTAGCTTGTTTTAGGCTAGGTGATGAAAAGGCGCTGAATCAAATATTTAATTCCTTTTACAACAGGCTGTGTTTATATACAAACCAATTCACCAACGATAATGACATAGCGGAAGAACTGGCTATTGATGCTTTCCATAAACTTTGGAAAAGGAGAAGTGATTTCTTTAATATACAAGGACTAAAAGCCTTTCTGTATCTCTGCGCACGCAATGCGGCGCTAAACCATATTGATAGGGAACAGCGCAGGACCAAGAAGATGTTTGCTTTTCTGATGAATGATGAAGCCATTGAGGAGCCTGTTATAACTAACATTATATATGCAGAAATCTGGGATGAGATCCAACGGGAAATCAATTCTCTGCCAGAACAGTGCGCCAAGATCATCAAATTGCTTTACGAAATGGATTTATCACCGGACGAAATTGCGGTGCAACTAAACATTAGCCGAAATACGGTTTATAGCCAAAAATTTAGAGGTCTTGCCATTTTGAGAAAAAAGTTATCTTCAAGTCATTTTGCTTTTTTACTGTCTGTGTATTTTATGTAATAGACTTCATTGCATGAGGAAATTGAATTTCACTATAACCTAAGCAGTAATTGTTAAAATTGTAGTAGAAAAATCTACATAGGCAGGCGGAATTGTGCACGATTGGTAAAGTGATGGAACAGCTGACTAATCTTTGATTGACAAGTTGTTTAAGTCTGCAAGATTATTTATATGTTGAGATTTAACGGAGTACTTGTATAGGTATGAATATTTTGCTTTTAAAGCTGGTTTGTTGATATCTGCACAAACCAATCTATCTCACTTCGCTGTACCAATTTTTCATTAGTTGCAGTCGCCACAGAAATAAGCTGTGTTTTTTGCCAATTAATGACGGTATATCCATTAAGGTTGCGGCTGTTTTGTTAGATAAAAATTATAAAAGGGACTGATCATATTTGTTTATGATACAGCCCCTTTTTCTATATTGTCACTGTTTATGGAAACGAATGGCTAATTTAAATTAATTCCCCAAGTCTTTCACTTTCTCTACCACATCCTGAATGTTTTGTGGTAAGTTTGAAAGCAGGTTGTAACCTGTTGCACCTTCAATATCTCTTACGGATACGATATAATCTTTCCAGCTTACACTGGTGCTGTTGATGTTAGGTGTATTGATCGCAATGACCCTTGTTGAAGAGGTTACACGACTCAAATCATTATCTCCTGTTTTCAATAGCACGGCTATTTTCCACACATTTGCAGGAACGGTTACTTTTCCATTATTAATGGTATTGACTACTGATGCGCTTGCAGAACCAATGCCACCAATACCATAACTCCCCATGATCACATAAACTTCATAACCGTTCAATGCCTGCCCGCGAAGGTAACTTTCAAATGATTCCCAGGTTTTCTGATTATTGTTTGGTGCCTGTGGGATCATGTTGGTCATCAGAAAAGTTGCTGAGTTGGCCGTGCTCGAACTGGTACGGTCACCACTTGGACAATTGTGACCCCTGTCGAAACCCGATCCTGAATAACTGTTGCTCTGTACCTGGTACCAATTTACTGGCAGGCCAGTGAATGAAGCGAAATCGTCTTTTCTGCTTGCCGTACCATTGAAGTTATTCGGATCTAAGTGCCAGCTAACCCAGTTAGGAATACCGCGGTTCATGCTGTAACTTTCTACATAATATTTCTGATCGATCAAATAGTTTTCTGCCGAGACTACAGAAGACACTGCGCCTGAAGGATTACCAAACAATAGATTAGAGTTGTCGCCTCCAGATGGTGGTGCGTCCGAGCCGGCATCGGGGGTGCCTCTGCCAGGACTGGGTGCAGTACTTCCGCCGTTGTCCACTGGATCGGCCTCCGGTGCGCCTACGGTAATGCCCGGATCTCCGGTTCCCTTAAACATGATGTCATCAATATTGATCCGGGTCGTTCCTGCTTTTTTGATCTGGAAGCGGATTTTGCCCGTGGTGGTCACTTTAAATGAATCGGTGACCAGGGTGGTGCTGGTTTCGTTAATGTCGTTGCCAAGCTGCGCATAGGTTTTCCGCCGTCGGTAGAAGCCAGGAGCTGCCAGGTGGAATTGGCATCTGCACCGTATTTGGCGTGGGAAACATACAGGACTTTTGTGCCAGCAATATCAAAGTTCATGGATAGGTAACCTGCACGTAAGCGAACAGACTTTGTGCCGTTTTTTGCATCTGCAGGAAGGTTGCCAATCAAACCATCGTTAAAGGTCCAATTTCCGGTTAATAGCTGTACGCTGTCTAATGCATAAGCACCTTTAGTGCCAGATTCGAATGTTTCGGTAATGGCATAAGCGGTTGGGGCTTTAGGGGGACTTTCAGGCGTTTCGTTTTCAATTGATGTTTTTTTCGAACAGGCGGATAGAGACAGTATTCCGATTAATCCTGAATAGATAAGGATGTTTTTGAATTTCATTGCTTTTAAATGTCTAATAGGGATGCGTTAATCAGATCATTTAAGATGAAATGCGAAGGTATAAAGAAAAGACATTAGCAATGTTAATTCATTATTAACAAATTAGGGGGTGGCTGTTTTTTTAGTTCAATGATGAACTAAGCCTTCAAGACGTTCTGGAAACAGCCTCATCGCTTCAATGGTTCCGATTGGCCCAATTCATCCAATGTTCTGCCAGGTGGATAAAACGGAGTATAATACATATATATATATATATATATATATATATTG
>Ga0265780_10004388_pt1 | contig 18166 bp, 24 predicted proteins | sample P1T30metagenome_FD_192432 | JGI IMG/M metagenome (GOLD analysis project Ga0265780, IMG submission 192432) | Plant litter microbial communities from East Loma Ridge, Irvine, California - P1 T30 | ecosystem: Environmental > Terrestrial > Plant litter > Unclassified | place: USA: California...
CAATACATCAACTCACTCCATACATCCATATACCCTCACCCCCTTCTCATACAAAGGATCCTCATCACACCAAACAGATCTGAAACAAATCAGTATCTGAATCACTTCTATTAGCGTGAAGTACAACCGCCACCCTTCAACCCTGAAAGAAACCAAAAGGCATCCACTTGATCATCACAATCATCAATCTACGCGACCATTCAACCCTTCCTCCTAGTACAACCCTTCTGTGACCGATTCCAGTGCAATAACACACAAGCATACATACACCCCATCTATCCGATCTCTACGATAATCAACAACATTTCACCATGTTGACACTCGTATCACTCGCGATCTCGGCTCTCCTTTCCACATCCGTCATAGCGCAAGGAGACCTTACAGAGACCAACAATGTTACCAGCTTAGAAGGAACATGGTCGTCAAACTCGGCAGTCTCTACAGGAGGAGTAAGTCTATTTTGCATGACTGCGGTGGGGTGTTTGTCGGGAGGGGAAGTCGAGCTGGGACATCGGTCTCAGCTTGGACCATTCCTCTTTTCATTGCATTGCATTAGACTTTATGGACCTATGCTGACCTACAGTCCTTCTGTACACCGGCAGAGATGAAATTCGATTATCCAACAAACACGGGAATGTCCATTTCTTTGTACGTCACTCTCCAATCAACACGTATCAACAAAGCTAACGTCTCAGCACAGACGAGGGATTCTTTGAAGAAGCCGCATACCGATATGAGTCCAACGCATCCAACCCAGCCTGTATTCAAGCTGTCATCTGGTGGCACCACGGTACATACCGTCTAAACAACAACGGTTCCATCTCGCTCTCACCTTTCCCTGGAGACGGTCGTATCCAGGTCCAGAACCCTTGTGCTGCCGTCACAAATGTCATTACCTACTTTGATCAGTTCACACTATATGCCGACTGGGGAATCATAATCGATTACACCACTGGAAACTACCAGTTGAGGCTGAACCGATTCGATGGTGCCAAGATGCCATACGTGAGTCCAACTCTATATTGTATGCTCATTTGCTGACCTTGACAGATGGATCTTATTGCTCGTCCACCCAACATGCTTCCCACTCAAGTCTTGACTGGTGTCAACGTGAGTCCACTAACAACTGTTTTTAAAACTCCCACTGATCATCAGGCATCCGGTCAGACAATACAAACCCGTAAACGATCTTTCGTCCAGGAACTCAATGTCTTCAAGCGGTCAGGAGCTCCATCCAGACTGTCATTCGGTCACGATACACTCGCAGCCGGTGCTATCGGTGTTGCTGTCGTCGGTGTCGCATCCCTTGGTCTCAGTCTACTATAAAAAGGCTAGAAAGTGACCGATGGTCTGGAGGACAGAGGAGATGTACGATGGATGTAGGAGGAGTTGAGGACGCATTAACGATTTTCATACATTTGGTTACGGCCTATCATAGAGTTTGACGAGAGATGGCGGTGAGAGGAGGGTTCTGCGGATGTGAGCAGAGGAGTAGTACGGAGGTGGATGAGAGGATTTCGACAGCTACGGCGTCATCTGTATCAATTTGGCTATCTGGACTGGACACTGTCATATATAACCATGCACGCGTGCTCCAGATTATTGCCCACTAGCAAGGTTCTTGTTGACGGAAATGACGACAAATGAGCAAACAGGCACCTCCACACAAAAAGTTCAGAACGTTCTTGACATTTCATCAATTTATACTTTTCCCTAGCTCATACATCTGCGAGCCCACATCATGGTCGCCCAAGCTCCCTCCGGAAAGAAACCCCTGCCTGATATGATGACTTCTATCCGACTTGATTCATCGGACAAGGTCGAGATTGTTGATCAGCTGCTCCTCCCGTAGGTCCTGGTCAATTTGCGTCAGTCATGACACTGACAGTTCAGCCATGAGGTCAAGTGGATCCCTGTCGAGACACCTGATGAAGCATACGATGCTATCAAGTCCATGAAGGTGCGTTTTTTGTTAACCGTCGGGTCAAAGGTGGTAAATGCAGAGCTGATATCAGATTCGAGGTGCCCCTGCTATCGCATCCCTCGCAGCTCTCAGTCTTCGAACCCACCTCGCTAATCAATCATTCAAATCCGCATCTGAGCTATCAGAACACCTAAACCCAATCCTAGACCACCTACAATCGTCCCGACCAACAGCTGTAAACCTCTCTGAAGCCTTAAACCGCCTACGACAGATCTTATCTGAAGGCGAGAAGTCTGGGACCTCAGGTGACGAGCTCAAGGAGAAGATCCGAGAAACATGTAAAGCTGTTCACGGCGAGGATTTGGCTAGGTGTATGGAAATGGGAAAGAAGGGTGCTGAGTGGTTATGGCAAAAGAGAGGGGGTGGGAAGAAGGGATTGAAAGTCATTACCGTTTGCAATACTGGTTCTTTGGCTACTTCAGTGAGTCTCCTTTCTAAGATAGAGATGGTCAACTGATTGGACAGGGGTATGGAACTGCTATTGGAGTCATCACTGCGCTTTACGAGGCAGATCATCTGGATAGGGCGTTCTACGCCCAGACTACACCTTATCACCAGGGTACGCATAATGATCCCCCCTACTGGATCCTCAATTGACAGGCAGGCTCTCGTTTGACGTCCTTAGAACTCACAACATTGCAAATCCCAGCTACTATGATCTGTAAGTCGCCATTATCATCATGTCCAACCGCTAACAGCTAGGTGACACGATGCTCGGTTCTTTGATGCAGCATAATGACATTGACGGTGTCATTGTCGGTGCCGACCGAATTGTCAAGAATGGAGATACCGCCAACAAGGTACGTTTCTATCACTCGGTAGAGTGTGTTGGCTAACGTGCAGATCGGTACATATCAAGCCGCAGTCCTAGCTCAGCGACACAGTGTCCCATTTATGGTCGTAGCACCAGTAACAACTGTCGATTTATCCCTATCGACAGGTGCCGAGTAGGCTTCACTACCGATTCCCCACGATGATGAGCTGACGCACAGAATCCACATAGAGCAAAGACCGGCAGTAGAGGCAACAATGGTTCGAGGACGAAATATCGAGACTGGGAACCTGGATACTGTCCGAATAACCCCCGAGGGAGTTGGATCAGGTGATGAAGTCTGGCAAGGGGTTTACAATCCTAGTTTCGACGTTACTCCTGCGGAACTTATTAGTGAGTCTTGCGTCTGTCGATGGTGGGAGGGATGCTGATTTTAGGTTGCGTAGTTACTGAGAAGGGGGTTGCTGAGCGAAGGGAGGGGTCTAACGAGATTGACGTCTCTAGCGTCTGCTAGACTGTATACAGGCACATCTGACTTTGATGCATAGTGGAACATATCATACATCACGAATATTACACTGGACACACACAGGTCTACGGTTGCGTACATTCCCTATGAAGCGTCACCACCGAACACGGCGCGAAGGTATCGGTTCCCTATCCTCGATCGATCTTCTTTGCTCATTTTTCCAGAAACAAGATCCTGTACCACTCTACAGGTCACATTGGTCGGATCCTCCGTGTCCCTTGTGACCACTTGCTCTTGGCCTGTCCCGGATCCCCTACGTCCGGCATGATTCGTGCGAAGCAAGGACGACTGCGATAGGGGAGCCGTCTGTGTGGGGTGCGCTCCAGCATGACGCCTGGAAGAGCCGGTATCAGAGGCATTGGTGGGATAAGGGGACACATTGCCGGATATCCTGGTGCGACTACCGCGAGTCCCGTCGGTGTCCGTGGTCGTTTCCCTTATGATGGTATTCGCGACGACTGTGTCGGACAGACTGAACCCACCGTTTCTTCGTATGGGAGGGTACGGTGGCCTCCGAGGGCTCATATTAAAGGTTGATGGCACAGATTGGAGGGGGAAGCCGATGTCTTCGTCCTGCATATCGGACCGGGTCTTTTGGGATGGTCCGTCTGGTAGGCGACTGCCCGTCTCACGGGAGCTTTTCTTTGTCGAGGCATCGGTGGCGGCTGGATTGGGAGCCAAGGAATGCGCTTGAGCCAAGTCAGGCTTGACATCGAGGCTTGACATGATCTGGTGGCGTTCAACTTGATGTAGTAGAGGAAAGAAAACGGGGCAGGTCGTTCAAGGTAAGTGCTGGAATGAAGATTCGTACTGAATTGGAATGTGAATGATGAGGTGCGTGAAGCCCGCAAGTACTTGTGTGAAGGAGCCGAAAAGAAAGCGACATTTGCGATCAAAGGGAGACAGGAGTCGGGCTCAAAGGGAGTCAGTGATGAAACGGTCTGAGCCCGTGCAAAGGCAGTACAGTACAATCCTGATATGGGGTGTTCTTTTGGCAGGAGTAGGAATCTGACTCGTACGCTTGAGGTCTCTCGGTAGATACTCTCATGCTGAACAGTCCATCGCAGCGCTACAATTAACTCCACTGCACGGTCGAGGACCGGTACGTACGAGATCTGGCCCACGCTTTACAAACATCTGTACACGTCATTACTACAGTATGTGTGCAGAGCGTCCCGTCAAGGGGAACGCCCAAGCCACCCTGCCGACTGAGTCTTACTATCGCTCAATGATCACCCGGACAATGAAGCAGGCTTCCTTTTCGCGATCATGGCAAATGAGGCTTGTGAAATCGCCAATCTCACCGGATTCTCGCACACCTTCATCCAGAGACTATGTTCTGTGCTGGGCGCAACAAGAGCTCGGATGCCATTGGGAGATTGTATGTTCGTTTCGCTTTGGACTATAGACTGGGTCATGTAGGACTAAGATCACAATGAACGAATATATGTACATGAATTAAACACCACAATATGTACACATTCCACATTGCCAGTACGCGAGATGACCACATAACTACCCCTCAGAGATCTCGAGTATCATACAAAATCGTTCAAAGTCGACCGGAGAGTCAAGCTAAGCAAGCCAAGCATCATCAGCACTCATTACAACCTCCGCCACAACCTCCGCCACCACCTCCGCCACCACCACATCCACAATCACCACACCCACCATTACCACCCCCATTACTACCCCCATTACTACCTGGGCAGCAGCTCAGAATCTCGTCCACACATTTAGCCCTCGATTCACCATCGCACAATGGCTCCCAGAAGTCCTCGCTGTATTCCACGATTTTGTCCACAACTTTGTCCACAATTCTGGCTCTACGTCTTCTACCGCTGCCTGAGGGCGTCAGATGAGTTTGCGTAAAATAGCCACCTGAATCGTTTCGTACTGCTGGTGACTCGTAATTCCCGAGGGATGCCTGTTGTCGAGATGTGCCGGGGGTCGAGGGATAAGTCGAAGGGCCTGGATAACCAGTCGAGGGATTCGTCGGCCCGCCCTGGGATTGCTCAGTCGCTGGTTGTTGTTAATACATGGTCGGTTGGCTGTACCTTGAATCGGCGTAGAGAGACTGTTGCTCGAGTGGTAGATTGGTAAATTCATAAGCCTGATACGGGGAATCTGCGGGGTTGGCGTAGATATTGTTTCCGGTCAGAGATCGTCCATATTCAGTACTGATGTCCCGAGATTCACGTTTGAGAGCCAAGCGGACCGGAGCAGTGACATGCTCACCGTCTCGAGAACGGTCATCGCGTTGAGTCTCTGTTGACTTAGAAGCTGACATCGCTAGAGCTGGGTACGGTATCTGTGTGCGCCGGTGATTTGGGACGAGTGTGTGTAGGAAGTTTACTGTATGGGAAAGCTGTGTGGTGAATGTGTGTAAGATGTGGGGCACAGTGTGAGAACAAGAAGAGGTTTGCTGCGAAGACCAGCCCTAATATACCCAAATGACAACGAAACTTGTGACCCATGTCTATCAAAGGAAAGCGAGGAGACCAGTCAAAAAGGAAGGGACACTGCCACTAGACGGCTACGGTGTGAGGACGGACAGGACTAGATTGTGGCATGTCGATCGTTTTGATTCGGCTTCATCAGAAAGACTTTACCTGGTGGACATCGAGAGTTGTGGCAAAGAGTACCCCTCCCCAGCTCGCCAAGACTGCAGAGCAGGGTTGAATAATAGTGTGATCTGTTCATCAAATATCGTGGCATGATTGCATACATAGATGATCAACTGCTTGCAGTCTGAGTACGGATCATGCGAGAGGTGAGAATCTATATAAAGGTATAGTATTTGGCGAACGATTTGTAGCTACTGGATCCCGCAATCGCCCACACTGAAATTGGCACCACCCATATCAACCTCACCGAAATTGAGACCGCTACCTAAATCCCCGTCACCATCCATCGACGCACCGTCCGAGTCGATAATCGAAGGCCCCTGATCTTCCGGCAGCTCGTCCCGTACAGGGTAGTTGTTGAGATTGATGTCCATATTGCCCAACCGTTTTGATGGGCTGGACTCTCGACTGCTGCTGGAGGTCTCGCTGCTCATTTCCGAGTGGTAGAATACGGGAGGGCTAGTGCCGTTGTGGAAGACAGGATTTGGGGAGTGATGCTGCTCTGGATAGGAGGAAGAGCCTATTGGATACTTGACATCTCGTTGGGAATTGTGACTGGCGAGTCTCCTCGAATAAGGGCCCTCGGATGTGTATAGTGCAGTACTCACTATCGAAGGCTGTATGGACATTGTTGCGGATGGTGACTCAGTGCTGGTGCAGACGATTGTCTGGGTGGGATCATCCTGGCTTCGAGGGGAATATCGGGTGGCGATGGGGCTCAATGAGGAACAAGCACCCAATGTCAATCGGCTCCTTGGCTTATATTTCTCGGCCATCCTTTCGATGATGACCTGAGTGCGCGACTTAACCGGTGTAGCAAGGTCCAAGCTCTTGCCGGAGAAGAGAGAGCAGCGATATCGACTCCACAGAGAGGAAGCTTCAGAAACGATTGACTGGTATCTTTGCGAAAGAGCTGTCCCAGCAAAAGAAGCGAATTTCAAGGCGCGTCGCTTTGCGTTCGGATGCTCCTGTGAAAGATCGTCCAGAAGACGTGTGAGGATCGAGGAGGCAAAGGACACTTCGCTCTGGCTTTTCATGGTGCGCTGTAGATCTGTATTATGACGAGCGTCGCGTTGCGGAGTATTGGGGAAAGTGATTTGATAGCTGGTGGAGCGTTACAAAGGTTGGAGGGCACATTACATGCTAACCCAGAGAGATGCTCTCCTTTCAACACGGAGGGGCAATTATGAAAGCAAGCATGGATGAATTTTGGAAAGGAGGCGCAGTGGCGAAACAGCTCGAGATGTTGGCTGTAAAGGCAAAGCAGAGTAAACAGTTCCGTTAGACCCAGACTGAGACAGCGGGTTCGTCTACACTGGAGAGAAGTTAGGGTCATGCTGTGTATTGCAAGATACCAAGGTCAGAGGTGCCTATTTCCGAGGTACAAAATGGCGAACAATAATTCACTTACCTACTCTCCGCCATCTCGACATCGCTCGCCCTCTTCATCGGCGCGTTTGGTGCTCCCTCGCTGATATCAAACTCGATCCATGGCAACTCACACTTGCTCATCTTCATGCCCCCACCGATTCGTCAAGAGCTCATTCACCGGTGGTATCGGGAACTAAGTACTCCCGTCGCCCTTGTCGTCGGCATCACTCTGCGGCTTGGAAAGCCCTCAAACTTGCGTGGTCACCCGTCTGGGTGAGAGTTTTAGACACAGACCGCCCATGAACCGATTTTGTCGAAAGTTGAATCCTACAACCTCTGAGGCAGGGCGGTTACATCGATCAGCAGATATGCTGTACGCCACATGTCGGAGCGAAGGCGAAACCGTGCTGTCCTACGAATTGCAGTGCGTGTCTGACCTCCATTCGAAGCAGAACATGCTCCTACCAGCCACCTCCCTCTCGGCGGGTGGTTGGCAGCGATGTCCAGAAGCCTTCGGCCCCGGCGTCATAGGCGTATGCATATATTCGCCAAGTACCGCCGCCACCCGGATAAAGTGCCACCGTTCAGGGGTAGATCCCGTTTTGGAGGCGGGACGATCCCGTGTTTTCGGATCTCCCTGACCTACTATCCTTGCCTTTCCACCATTAACTCTTCCAATGCTGTAACTTACCAGAACTTTCATGACTCACCGATTACCCCTTAATGAGCAATTACAATCTTCAGATGACCGTAGATGACGCCAGGGGCGGGTGAGAGGGCGACATCTGGATGTACAGAGGCACGGATTAGGTACTGGTATTTCCTGTTCATCTACTAAATCTCATGATACAACATGTCATGTCATGTTGCAACATGTTACGGTAATTGAACTACCTGCAGGACTGATCTGATGTGCCAAGCGCAAGTCATCCTCATGCTCGGATCTATGTGTCGGGTTGGCGTAGGGTGACAGCCAGGGGACAGAAGTCGGCGTTACCGGCAGTGTTCCCGTTGAGGAGTCCCTGGTCGAATACGAAGACATTCGAAGTCCTGTCACGGTCAAACTTCTATCTGACGGCACTGGGCGTCACGACAATTACGCCGAGGATAGTTCAGCCACAGCTCGAGGGGAAGGAAGCACGAAGAAGTGTCACAGGTGCCTGGGCGCCGCAATCATGATATGATGTCAAGATACTGGCGATTGACACATACAGGACTTTCCACCACCTCAAAGACCCGCTAGTGAGACATAATCACGGCTTCAGCTGACGGACATACGTCAATGCGAATAAACTTTTAGATACCGCTGGCCTGGAGTGGTATAAGAACAGTCGCTGTAGAGTCTGATGTCCTCTTCATTCAGCTCATTCTCTCACTCTCATCGATCACCCACCCATTGATCACCCACTCAGACAATCTTCATCGTCAAACACCTAGTTAATCTCTTTATCCGATCCAACCAACCAAAATGATGAAGTTTGCTGTCCTCGCCCTATTCTCCCTCGCTCTCCCCATCCTCGCTCGACCTGCCGCTCCTCAACCCCTCCTCCCCGCCCCCATGTCCCGAAGGACCGTCGAGCTATGGGAGAAATGGACCGGAGAGAACGCTTGCGAGGTCCTAGAGACCGTCACTGGATGTAAGGACAATAACGAAGATTGTGGAACAGACTGTATCTGTGCTCCCTGGACTGGATGTGGTCTCAGTGCTTCTTTCTGGTGTCCCAAACAAGGTGGATACCTTAGTGAGTCCTTATTGTACTTTGCGATGAATGTCTTACTGATGTTATAGATGATGACTGTGACTGTATTCTACCTTCCAGCGCACCCGACTCCGGCAACTCCCACGCTCGACGATCCCTCATCTGCCCCACTGGTCAATCCTCATGTGTCATTAACCCCGGTTTCTCCAAGCAGACCGAATGTCTTGATCTCCGAACAACCCTCGACTCATGTGGTGGATGTACCTCCCAGGGAGATGGTCTTGATTGTACTCAAATCCCCAACGTCGAGGATGTCAACTGTGAATACGGAGCTTGCAAGATCTATTCTTGCGAACGAGGATTCAAGCTCGAGAATGGGACCGCATGTGTCTCCGACTCCGAATATAAGGGCATCAAGAACCTCCTTACTGGCGCCTCGATTGGTTCCGGCAAAGTCTGGACTTTCTAGGTCTATGTACGATGTGGCCCCCAAAACGCTAGAAGCCGCTTTCATCTATAATCAACACTGTTTTCCTAGTCCATTATATCATATATTTTGGTTGTATATTACTACATAGAATCCCTTTCGGGACAGGACACTTTTTCATATAATTATATTAGGGATATACAGTAGACGGATCCACTCATGCATCAAGGTCAGATGCTCCTTAAAATGCCACCCCCACCTAACCTCCACTTTTCGTGTCCACCTTGATTCTGCTCCGAGATTGGTCTTTCCTTGTTACTTCGTACCGCATCTCCGAATCGATATAGATGACCGAGATGAAGCATCTTAGTATGCAAAAGATGCTATACGGCACGGCTTGGTGAGTGAGAAAGCGTGCAAGGCTGAGATCAGGAAGAAAGAACGAACCACCGATTTGGTCATCCAGGCGGTCAAATCCGGATTCCGAGGTATTGATACCGCCTGTCAGCCCAAGGTCCGTCTCCTTGGATCTTCAGACTAGATATCTGACTCGGAAGCACTACAGAGAGGATCTACTTGGTAAAGCCATTTCGACGATACTGGCCACGACGCCTATCAAGCGAGAAGAGTTATTCATACAGACCAAGTCAGTCATCCGGATCCGTATTTATACTGCAGCTGATGCCCAGATTTACAAGCATAGATGGTCAAGATACATCCCAGCCACTGCCTTATGACCCAAAGTCCTCGATCTCGGAACAAGTGACTTCGTCCTTCCACCGATCCCTCCAGAACCTCCAAGTCGAGTATATCGATTCAGTAATCCTACATTCACCATTACGAACAAGAGAGGTAAGGAAAACTTCCCAGCCTACGTCACAGCTGACAAGTACATAGAAAACACTAGAGGCATACCGAACATTGGAAGGCTTTGCCAATCAAGGGCAAGTCCGTAATCTGGGAGTATCCAATATATACGATCGATCCGAACTCGAGTGGTTGATCAGTCAAGCTAGGGTACCTGTCAAAGTAGTTCAGAATAGATGGTATGAGAGAAATGGATGGGATTGGGATGGTGAGTTCATATCATCTGCATCAGGCTGATAAACCCAGTATATGACCTCTGTCAAGCTGAGGGTATCCGGTATCAGTAAGCTCCATAATAATTTGAGCTTCGGTGTCGGACTGAGTATGCAGGTCATTCTGGACATTAACGGGCTCACCGAGTCTGCTTGGTCATCCTGCCCTGATCTCGCTTGGCTCGAAACATGGTATCACCCCAGAGCAGACACTGTACAAGCTATGTCAGCTGTGAGTGGATCGATATATACATAAGACCTGACCTCCAGATGGGACATCACGCCCCTCTGCGGGTCCACGAGTTTGGCACATGTGCAAGAAGCTTTAGCCATTCAAGACCTGGATGGACTTAAGAAGGATGATCCGGAGGTACAGGCTTTATGGGCTGCCATGCGCAAGGCTGGCGGTAAATAGTCCAGGCATTACTATAATGTACATTGATAGCTACTGTTACTCTTACAATGAATCTTTAGTCATACAACAATCCCTTCCCTTACTAATCATAATTAAAACAACGCTCGACTTTCGATACAGCCGACATGTTGCCATGCCAACGCATTTCCTCTATTGACCCACTCCCCTTCCTCTCCAACCAGCAACAGCCCCGGCCCCAGCTCTGACCGCTCGAAAACCCTCTCTCGCCTGCTCCAGATACCCCATAGCAGCCGGCGAACTACTTCTGCCCTTTCCCTCTCTCTCTTGACCATGTGAAGGCCTCGCAGTCATATCGCGTGCGGTAGCTATCGCGGGGGTAGTGGTAGCGGATGCGGGTGGTGGGGGAGAGGTGAGGCGAGTAGGGTCAAGTGGAGGGGAGGGGGCGAATATCTCACTAGGCGGTGGTGGAGCTATGATGATCTGCTCATCAGGCTGTGACTTCCACTTGATGGGAAGACTTACTTGATGAGAGAGACTACTTTGCTCTTGCGCTCCTACGAGAGGAGGCACACTTGCTTTGTTGGTGTTACAGAACGTCAAGATCCGTAACAGAGCCTCCTTCAATGCTGTGTTGCTATCCCTCTTGACCGCATGTGAGAACTTTAGACGAATGAGATGTTCTTCCCATGGTACCATCTCCTATCATATCAGCTACGAGCAAGAGATCTGCCTGATTTAGCCTACCTCTGTGACTGCGAACCATCCTTTCTTCGGTCTTCGTTGTAGGAACACCACAGCCAGCTTATCATCAGCTTGCCCAGAGATTGGAGGACCCAGAAGTTTACTTCGCCAGTATCAGCTCCGCGTTCCGAGTACACCTTCAGAAACTCTGCTATCTTCGCTTCGATTTCCCGCTCGACTTCTTTACTAGGACTGTATACCTGCTTGTCAGCATTCTCCCGGGGATGGATAGATGAAACATACGATGTGAGTATCGAGAAGATCGAACGTATCTGGCTCGCAATTGTCCAGTGTCCTCTGGAAGAAGATTGACCATAGCAATGCCCTCAATATTGATTTAGTAGCGTAAGGGTGGACGGTCTGGAGATAAGCGATCATCCGATATAACTGGCTTACAAGCTCCAGGAAATTGACAAGCTCTGGTAGCTCTCGATTCATGCTGAGCGCCGATATGTATGTATTGTCATCGATGTATGCTAGTGCTACACGGTGAGATGATGTGATAAGATGAATGGAGTGATTGAGTCGAGTTGACGGTTGACTGTTGATTTCGCGAGATGACGGCATTCTTATCTCACGGCACCGATATCCGGTCAAATGGGCCAAGCGAGCAAGACCACGTGCATATGTTCACTCATCTCCACTATTTACAGTAGCTCAGCCCAGCAACCATCCATTTAGTCTATACTAATGTGATCCCTTCTAAAAGCATCTATCTAAGACCTGCCAGAATTAGGTGGGGGAGGTACAGTCTCGCTGACCCTCTGACTAGGGGTACCAATTGTTGGATAAGTGAAATCTGTGAAAAGATCCGCATAACGATCCGTGTCGAGGTTGTAGACTTCTCCAAATATACCAGGGAGCTCACTTGGACGAGGTGGTGGGTATCGCTGGAAATTCTGTGTGTCCCCTTTACTTATCAGCTTGGGCCACGATATGCAAGAGACGACTTACCCATGTTTGCGACCCTTGGTACGATGGGTGCTCCAATTTCTTTTCTTTCCAAACTTCCCCAATCTACACCTTGGAACCAAGCATGCTCCATCACATCCTTCGCCCCTCCTCTCAGATTCCCTAATCGCTTCGTTCTGTCCGTCGTCAACAGCCCCCTGATGAGGTCCTTGGCATACATGTCGATATGTAATGGGAAAGCGATCTCATTTCTCAAAATCTTTTCGTAGATTCCCAGAGGGTGATCGTCGAAGAATGGTGGATAGCCCGCTAGCATCTCGAACGCTAGAATCCCCAATGCCCAGTAATCGACTGCTTTACCGTGCCCTTGCGATAACACTATCTCGGGAGCTAGGTACTCGGGTGTACCACATAGTGTGAATGTTCTGTCCTCGACGATTTTGGCGAAACCGAAATCAGCTATGCGCAAGTATCCAACTCGGTCGAGGAGGAGGTTTTCGGGTTTCAGATCTCGATAAATGATATTACGTGAATGCAGGTTCTCGATAGCGAGGATGATGGATGCGAGGTAGAACCGAGTGACATCTGCTGAGAATCGACCAGCTCTTCTGAGATGTGAGAATAGTTCCCCACCTGGAACGTATGATAGAAGCATGTAGACGTTGAGATTATCCTGGTATGTCGAATACAGCTCGACGATGAATGGGTGCCGTATACGTTCTAAAATCGCTCGTTCAGAATTGATATGCTCCACTTGCTTCAGTCGGACAATCTCCGATTTCCGCAGAACCTTCATTGCGAAATGAGGTAATTGACCGTCGGCATGTGCTGTCGACTGAATACTGGGCGATAGAGGGTCGACATTCTGGGTAAGGTGTGGGAATATCGGATGATAGGCATGTTGACGATAGCTTGGTCGTTGGCGAACGAGTAGGACTCGTCCAAATGTCCCAGTTCCAAGCGTCTCTACAATCTCCCAATCTTCCAATCTAGGGCGACTGCTTCTTCCACCTTCCGTGTGCCTGGGCGTCATTGTGGCCGATTGAGCATTCTGATCGTGCGGTGACCAGCCGGATGACGTTGGCTGTGGTGTGTTGAAAGGTGAAGCATGTGATGGGAAACCAGAAGGTGCGGGTGGTGGAGCATGTGTTGGGAATGGATTTACAGCTAAATCATCAGATGAACCATCCAAGCCCCATCATCAGACTCTCACTCACCAGGCTGAGCTCTCTGAAGTCCTTGATCGTGCGCCCCAACCTGTCTTGACCCTGATCCAGCCATTTGACCCTGTTGATAGATCTGTCCCTGCGGCATCTGCTGCTGTCCATAACTAGCCGGTGGAGCGGGATTCGACGCTGCATACATCTGCCTCTCGTGTGGTAGCAGAAGAGACATGGGATCGAGCTTGAATTTCTTGACAGGCGCCGATTTCGCAGGTGTACTGGAAGATGAAGAGGATGTAGACGCGGATGCAGCCGACTGCTTCGTATTATTGGTGTCCATTTTTGTCGATCCCGTATGATTGTAAAGGGCCGAAGCCTACAGTAGGTAGTTCGGCTATTTCACGAAACAGCCCAATCGATGCACCTTCTTACTTGTGAGACGAAGCGTAACTAACAGGTCGCGCAAGGATCGTTATGAAACCGGACGCGGACGTGTCGCAATTTACAGTTCGTGTTTCCAGGAGACGTTTCCGATTACTACCGGGTTGGACAGTGGTTTCGAGGATGATTATTAAGTTTGCAGGTATTGTCGACAGGGGTTTCAGATGTGTATGTGTAGTATAGAGCGATAGAGCAAAGTGTAATAGGTATAGAGAGTATAGGTGTTGGATGTTATTGTCATAAAGATAGAGTTGGTAGCTGGATTCAATTTACCCTGAATATAATACCCCTGTACCTGTCATTTGACTAATTAGGCCCCGACCATTACTCAATTGTATCCATCTTGACACTACAATGCACATACCCATTCATAGCTGAGTAGTATCGCAAGCAAGCCAAGGATCCGGCTCCTCAGAAGCGCTGAATCAGAGATACTTGGAGAAGATCGTACATCACTGCTGCGAAGAAAAGAGATATGGCACGTGAAATCTAGTTGCCGGATCCGGCCGTTCACTAACGGCATAGTAATCGAACCTAGGCCAGATCCGACAATTGCTTGCATCATGGGATTCATGGTGCTTATCAAACATGCTGGTTGAATTTACACTACTACCAATGACGACGATTGTTCTGTTGAGCATTGTATGTGCGCTGCAAAGATTAGCCACAATTACTTCGGGATCAAAACGGCTTACGACTGCAGCAACGGCGAAAGCGACGAAAGCAACCAGACCAATAAGCTAAAGCGTCAATTGCATCCGGGATTGGTTTCGATCGAAGCTACTGACCTTGAGAACAAAGAGGAACCAAGAGGCCGCGCCACCTGATGCTCGCTTCTTGAATTGTTTGCTTGCCTTGGCCTCTAATGGGACCTGACCAGCACCGGGAGTATTGGTTTTGGCTTGGGCGGGACTACCTCGTCCGCGCTCTCGGTACTGAGGTTTAAGGATGACCGAATGAGTGTTGACGGATATGATACTGATACATCAGCTTTTGACGAACATGCGAGCTTACTCATGAGCGTCAGAGACATCACCGGTGAGAGCGGTGAATCCGAGGTATGGGCTTTCAGGCAGGACGATGGAAGTCTCGAAACACTTCAGCCATTCGTCCGTTTTCTTGGTCTGCAATTCGACAAGAAGTCGAGACTTGGACTTGATATATGTCAATCGACCTTTTGTTGGGATATCTTTACGTCGGAATTGTTCCTGTCAATCAGCCTAATACATGCTCACGAGCAAGCGTGACCTACGGAACATCCGGCTAGTTCGTGAGACTCGTTATCGTGGTCATGGTCATATTGGGTCTTGCCGTCGCCTGACATGGCAGATATACGGGGCCAGGAGTAAGTGTGCTTGGAGTTGGCGTAACTGATCGTCGGTCCCGCATAATTTGGAGTTTGTCCGGTGAACTTACGTATCAAAAAACAGTCCAAGACCGGTGAAGTAATCTAAAAAAGGTCAGCTCGCTATTCTATGATTAAGAAGTGAGCAAGAGGACATACCAACACTGCCAAAGACTGGCCCGCTCTTTGCTCGGTCCTTCGAGAGCCATACTGCGAATCCGTCACCGAAGATATTGTGTGCTTTCCCGTCGACCTTGTAGTCAGTACTGCAATCATTTTGAGCGAGCATGGCGTGGGAGAACTATTGAGTCGATCCGAGGTCTTTCCACTCCCGGGCCTGTGGGTGAAGAAGAAGCATGACATACCTTGAATTCGAATTCGACCATGAAATTCGAGGCGCTCAATGGCATCCTATTCCAAAGCCATCCACTCTCAGATGGCTTATCCTGCGTCAATCGTACATGTTTATTCGTATTCTATCATCAGTCAGCCCAGTCCCCCACAATCTCATGCTCGAACGAAACAATGAGCCCCATCTGACGCTGAACTCACAATGATAGTCGTCCCTCCGAAATCCCACCATCTGTTTTGTAGATCACTATCGACGTAAGGCGATATCAGAGAATGAGCTCTCAGTGGGACAGTCTACTGATCAGTATAGGCCGGCTATGCATAGCACAAAGGACATACCTTCTCTACCATATCCTCTAGTAACACATCGAACTCTTCCGCTCCCCAGGCGAAGGGCATCAGCGCCAGCGCCGTCATTACTTTGCGTAACATCATCATCGTTATTGTTGTCGTGAGGCTGCCGGTTGTTCGTTACTCGCTCACTGAAAGGATTGAACTACTCATAGGTGGTGCTGGCTTGTCCTCTTGTCACAGACACCTCCACCAACGGAACCAAATTTGGATCAACTGCAACATGCATCTGAAATCTCAATCATTATCATCGAAAGCAACCTATACTCATACAACACGACACACAATGTCGAGATTTGGATCGGCAAAGATTCCAAAGTTGACTTTGCAACATGTTGGTCGAATTAAAAATGGGATCGTTCAATATGCTGATCTGCAGTTCATGATTCAGTCACAGTACGTTTCAGCATACCGCTCAGCGATCCGATCGACTAGGCGTAAGTCCGGCCTCTCATCTGACCTCGCCGTTCGTAGTGAGACCCGAACAAACTGCTGATAAGCAGCGTTACCGGACGCCAAAACACGTCGAGAGACAATCGATCACTTCAGAGTCGAAATCGAACGCCTGAAATATACAACCGATATCGTGAGTCTGGTAACGGAATACGGGACTACGCTGAAATGAAAAGGATGTTCTCAAGTCCCAATTATCGGACTTTCAGAGGATGATCAAAGTCCTAGGAGGAACGTTCGGGCTGGGCGGACTTGCTCCGGAGACTGGAGCTAAGCTTGTTGGACGGAAATGAGGTTTCGACCTTGAAGGCACCCGCCTGGATACACAGGAAAAAATCGGAAAGATTCGCAGGACTTCTTTGGCTGTCCGGTCCAGCCTTCGAGTCGTACTGGCGAGCCGGGGTACAATGCGTCGGCACTGCTTCGAGTTGATAGATGAGCTGCCGGTGGTCCGTATCGACGAACGCGCCGATTTTCTCGAAAGGCTGCCGACTTTTCGCATTACTTGCCTATCGGACAAGCAATCAAGTGCTAGCTCTCGCCGTCAATGCAGAAGCAGAATAATCATGATCTACATATGCAGGATGTAAACACTATACTATGCCAGATATTAATACAAGTTTTAGACATCTACCAGCCAATTCCAAACGGAAACTAATGAGAAGATCTAGACCCGTGTACCGGTCTTTGCAGACCTTGCCCAGGAGCTGGAGCTGGCGCAGGTGGGAATTTAAGGAACTGAACATGCCCATCGTCGGAGGTGAAAATGACTTGACTCCGGGCAAATCGAGTTTGTTGCGGTTGAGGTGGTGGCATTCCACCTTGTGGGCCTTGAGGACCACCTTGGGGAGGACCGAAACCCATTGGAGGCGGTCTCATTCCACCTGCAATCGGTGGTGGCCGGAAGCCGGGTTGATTGGGTGGTGGTCTCATTTGCTGCTGCTGCTGTTGTTGTTGTTGCTGCTGGTTTCCATACATCAGTTGACGATTTGGAGGCATGGGGGCGTTTACTCGAGATGGGGGTGTATCGGCGAATAGACATCGAGTGTGGGCTGATGGCATGATCTGAACGAGTGCGCCGGTCTCTACATGACGAACTTCGATGAAAGTTGGTTCGAACGCGATCACGTACGGGTATTGTAGTGCTGTCTGTCAGTATCTGCTGATATGTGATCAAGGTCATTACGTACCGAAAGCAGTAGGAACACCCTCCCAAATAATAGCCCACTTCGGTCTCGTTCTCCATCCATTCTTATTCACGTAGAACGCGAATTCTAAATGTCAACTCGGGACCACTAGGCGGAAAGAGGACATACCATCATAGCAAAGTAGGAAATCCTCTTCAATTCGATAAATAGCAATTGGCCTTACATTACCCCTCTTCATGACAAAGTCCAGACTAGCATCCGAAGGATCTAGTAATCCCTGCATGTCTAGTGTTTCGAGATCGACAATTTCGAATCCTTTCGTACATCCTACACAGAGTTTGGTCTTGAGGAAGTGGATCGATGAAGATTCTGTGGGAATATAGAATTCCTGATGTT
>Ga0265780_10004390_pt1 | contig 18163 bp, 16 predicted proteins | sample P1T30metagenome_FD_192432 | JGI IMG/M metagenome (GOLD analysis project Ga0265780, IMG submission 192432) | Plant litter microbial communities from East Loma Ridge, Irvine, California - P1 T30 | ecosystem: Environmental > Terrestrial > Plant litter > Unclassified | place: USA: California...
AAGTTATTTTTAAGTTACTTTCTATTAATTAATAAGATAAAGAAATATTATCTTATACTTGCACTGCTACTTATACTATATATTTAAGCTGCTATAACTTCTAATAATATATATCTATAGTTTATAACTAAGCTATATTCTTAACGCTTTATGCTCTTCTAGTATATAGTTATATACTTTCTAGCTTATAGTTAACTAAACTGTAGTTTACTCTCTTAGCTCTGCAACCTCTGCTCTTTAGCTTTTCTAATCAGCTTCTCTCTGCTCTTTATATTAGCTTAATAACCTATAACTCTAAGCTTATAGTACTTATCTTCTGCAAGATAATAATACTTTTATTATAAATAGCATAGTCTATACTTTTATCTTATTAATAAACCTTTTAATATATAATATAATAAGCAGCTAGGTATTTAGCTTTACTTCTCTAAAAAAAAAAAAAAGATATACTTATATAATATCTTCTTAGAAATAAATAAATATATAACTATAAGTAGACTTAATAAGCTTTAGTAGTACTTCTAGTTTTATATAAAGTACTTAGTAAAGCTAAGCTTAGATCTAATCTTTATTAGATAGCTAAGATCTTAAAAACTTCTAGTATATCTTTATATATTTACTTTAACTATCTATTATTGCTGCTTTTAGACCTCTTTATTTTAGAGCTTCTTTCTTATACTTATAGCTACTCTTTTTATACTTTCTTTTTATATTATTACTTTATAGAGTATAAGCTATTAGTATAAAATAATAGAGAATAAATACTATATTATAGAAGTTTATAAAAGTTTATAGAAGTTTATAAAAGATTAAAGAAAGATTAGTAAGAGATATATAAGTTAGCTAAGTATATTATAGAAAGTAGTAGTAGAAGTATAAAGTAATATATATTCATACTAATAAAGTAGAAGAGTCTTTACTTTTTAATAATATACTTTACTATCTTAGAGTTACTATAGCAGAAATTTAAGTATATAAAAAAGATAAGAATTATAAGCTATATAAAAATATATTAAGTTATAAAAATTAAGATTATAGAACTATAAAGTAATTACTAAGATTATAGAAGTAAAACTAGTATTTTTACTAAAGTATTACTAAATAAGAAACTAATTTTTTTTAAATACTCTGCTTATACTTTACTAAAATCTTATATTAGTAATCTTTAATTAGTATAGAAAAGTATAGAAGTTTATAGAACTTCTAATTAGTACAGAAGATTTTAGCGTCTTAGCAGCGCTTTAGCGCTGCTAGAGTAAGCAGAGCGTTAAGATTTATAAGATAAGTTGTTGGTTAAGTTATTACGTAAGAAGTTTTCGTAGTCGTCCCAAGACACGGGTGTGTTACCCAAGAATTCTTTGAACTTCTCGTCTCTGGTCAGAACTCGCAATAGGTTAAGGATGTGGTCTTTCGGTCTCTTCGAATCTTTCCACGCGAGCTTTGTAGCCTCAGTGCTGCCCTGTATGTTAAGGTAACGCTATACATACCGTGAAAATAAACTAGGCCACTGCCAAAAACGCAAGTTAAGTATTAGATGACGAATAAATTACTTCGATTATATTCCTGATAGTTCAGCCGGCCCTCAGTACTGAATAGACAAAGTGCGTACTGCGCGAATGGCCGGGGTCCCCGGCCACTCCACGGCAAGGGAATTCGACTCCTATTCCCCAGTCATCCCCTGTCTTGATGAAGAAGACGGCCTTAAAGCAGACACGCGCGCCATCTGAATAAACAGAGAGCCGCGATGACAGTGACACCCGCCCTCGAAACACGATGTTCAAAATCAAGAATAAGGACGACACTGAGGACAAAACGCACAAATAGCCGATTTAGAAACCAGATTTGTACTTGAAAATGCATATTATGGTCGCGCCTAGCCCGGATATTATAGCTTTGTGTTCCGCCCCTGGTGCTTGAGCTATGACATCGTTCCTCCCCCCGCTCCCGCGTCCCTCAAGAATCTACAATATACCTCTAGTAAGGAATGCCGTTTGTGATCAGTTGAAAGCGATCATATACACCCGTACTCTGGCTACCTGCGGACCTTTTCACACAGTCTCGCATGAACTCTGCAGCACCTCTCTCGTCTCGATCTAGCACAAACCGGTCCCTGAAATTCTTGATTGTATCAGGTTTGAAGCAAGGCAGACCCGAGTCTAGCATAACTTCTACAATGTGACTCAGATGGTTGGCGTGCTGCCTTGCAGCGAGAAAGGCCTTGACGGTCAGCTCCTCAAACCATCGGTACGGTTGAGCTGTAGTGCTGCCACCCATGACTGCAATCATTTCCGCGGTAAGCTTGAAGGGCGCGCGCTCAAATTTGATGCCGCCTGGAGCAATATCGAAGCAAAAGCCAAAGTCGATGTGAATGATATGGCCCATGTCATCAATCATGATGTTCCCGTTATGTCGGTCCTTGAATTGCAACAAGAAGGAGATGACGCTGTAAGCCGCCATACTTTTGACAAAGTTGCTACGTGCTTCTTGGTAGCGGATGGAATCCTCGTTTCCGTAGCGGGAGATGAAATACGCGTCCAGCCGATTCACCGCTTCGCGGCCGAGCATATCACGAGAGATGGAGTTGGGAAGGACATCAATGACACCACAACCGGGCGCCGTAGCCGTAACGCGGTATGGAAATACCCAAACGTCAAGACCGACGGTATTGAAGATGCCGCGGAATGCAGCAATCATCTGGAGCGCGAGCACGTCCTGGCGACAGTCGTCACCAACCTTGAAGATGGCAGAAAGCCATGTTTCGTACGTGTTACTCTTCTGGGAGGAGCGATCATTGTCTTCAGTTTCCTCGATGACTCCCGGAGTGGAGGGCTTGTTCTTGCGGATGCGGAAAGTTGCCATGAAAGGTGTCTTGGCATGAGACTGGAGAGGTTTACCAGACTTGCGGTCGATACCAATGACTTGGCCGTCGGGGTTACTCGGCAAATAAACACCAACTTCGACTTGTATCTTGCGGAGCTCTTCCTCAATCTTTTGCTTTTTGACCTCCTTTGGTTCGTGCAAGACTGAGCGCAGTGTGCCCGAGATACCGGTTACTTCATTAAAGAAAGCAAACTCGCGCTCATAGAATTCACGATCCTCTGGCGAGAAGCTGGACTCAAGGCTACCCATAACCTTGTCGAGCGTTGGTTTGACTGGATCCGGCTACCATGCATATCAGTATAATACAGGCCTTCACATGACTGGACTACTCACAACTTCGGAAGCCTCATCCTTGTACGCATTGGCCTTCATGTTCCAGATGATCTGATGTGCAAACAGCTGTGAGAACTCTGCGGTCTCGATGATGTATCTCTCAACATAACCAAGAACATCGTAGCGAAGGGTTTGAACGATCTGGTAGACATAGAAGAACATGACATCGACGGAGTGGCTCTCAAGCGCCCTCATTGCATACTGTATGATGAAGGGATGGTTGCCGTACGCGGGCATGAAGTACGTGACTGCCGTGATTGGGTTCAATGGGGCCCAATATAGAAGGTACTGCCAATGTTAGCATTGCCGACAGCTTGCTGAGAGAACGTACCTTGAGCTGAAAGGATACATCACCCGGCAACTGACTCCCTAGGAGTATTTCGAGAGCATCGGGCTCGTTCAAGACCTTATGTGGAAAGTTGAGCACCTGCCAGCGGACCTCGCTCACAAGGCGCTGAGATTGGAAGCGCTTGACGAGATGAACAGCTATTGCGGGGTTCTCCGCCCAGGCTGTCTTCAAGTGGGCAGTCACGGCGGACTAAAACCATTAGCTCTGAAAACAGGTGTCTATCTTGGGAACTTACATCGGGCAGTGCTGCCCTGCTGCTGCTCAGGGTGAAATGGTGTTTCTTCGTATGGTCGAGTGGGAAAAGCCAGACCAGGAGACGGGATTGTTCATTAGCAATTAGCATGGAGAGTAAGTCCTGCTTTGCCTTGAGCTTGGAGCCTACATCTCCAACTGTGACGACCTTGCCAATGGCGTCCAAGTTCAACTGCACGTCCACCAGAATATGGGTCTCGGCCTTGATCTGCAATCGATTGCCTCCGAAGGACCATCTAAGAAGGTTAGCAGGGAAATGTGGATTCATCGAAACATGCTCACTGTGGGGCTTGCGCAAACCATGCCAACGCGGCAGTCAATATTCGGTCGAGTAGTCGCCCTTTTATGGCCGATGCCAAGGTGGTACAATGGCGAGCAATCTTGAGGCCCAACAGGATGATGTGGAAATACGCCTCCCTAGCGAGTGGCTGCGAACAACCTACACTCATTGCATCGAGCGTGATGTGTATGAGCCGGACATAGACACGCTCGACGTCCGATTTGCTCAGACGCGATGCACTGAAATGGCTTGATAAGAATTGGAGAAGACGAAAATGTGGTGCTATGAGATTATAAATCTGCTGCTGTCGTTTCGACAAAGCTTCTTTGTCAGTTGCAGCAAACTCTTGCCTGCCATAGAAAGGGTCTGCATGCCTGTGCAAGTATTAGCAGGTAATCAAATATACGTCTAGCATGTCACACTTACTTCAGCGAAGGACTGAAAATACCTCGACGCTTGCGTACGGTCGTCTCCCAATTCTCTGCGATGGCGACTAGGATGCGGGACTCCATACGGGGATTCTCCTTTGTGACGCTAGTCCACAGGGAGATACCAAGCTTGATGGACTGTTTGGAGAAAACCGCAAAAGGTATGCCCACAAGGTGATGAACAATGGGTGCTTGGTCTGTCTTCACTCTGCACAGCAATGCAGCTGCTCTACGCAGGATGTCCCGCAGCTCTGCAATCGTAACATGCTTATGGTTTAGCGTGCGGTTTTCGAGATCTACCAATAGATTTGTTGCGTCTTGCAGACTGCGCGACAGATAGCTGGGACGAGATCCCGGTGAGGCGCCATTTCGTAACCACTCTTCTTCTTGATCGTTAACACCGTCCAAGAACTTGTACTCCTGGCGCGTAGTATATTGGGTGATGAAGTCAGACGCAGTGTTGATGTTGATACCCTGACGCTCAACGGCACCCAAACGTTGATCGGTGGACGGAATTACAGATCCCATCTCCAACGCGAACGAGCGGCCCAGAGAAATGTGCCCAAAAGAAGCTTCGTCGTCGAACTCGGAAAGATATGTTTGCAACAGTCCCTTGACATCGAGCGGCGCAGTATCCAAAGCATCCTTCACCCAAGCTGTTGCGCGCTTGTGCAAGGCAGACAAAGTCGCTCGGCGGAAGGAATAGTCGTCGGAGAGCTCCACCATGATGTTGGACTTCTTCGAGGTGAAGGTGGACTTCCAGGTGTATTCATCAGTCTCTCCTTCCAAGCAGCTGTACCACATGATAGATAGTAGTTCTAACAAAGCGAAGAGAGCGCTCTTCTGGCACAGCGTGGACGGTACCTCACGTATTATTAGATCCGCGCATGCTGCTGCAGCTTGCTGAATGCGCGCAATACGGTGGCAACATGCTGAGAAAATAGTCGCAAGCTGTTCTGCCAAGTATGGTGTTGAGAAGGACAGATTTTGTCCAGAGAGTGTCTTTGTTAGATAGGTTCGAATCGCCGTTGTTGTGATCGCAGCCATACAATTGCCCACGGCGCCAGAGCGCAGTTTTGGATCGAGGAAATATGCAAGTGCCTTGGTGCAGTCGCCTGTGCTAGCTCTCAGGTCCTCTACTAGATACGCTGTGCTCAAGAAGACAGCCTCCTGGTAGCTGAGGGATCTGGTTTCTGCTTCGCATGACGGTAACAGCCTTCCTAGGCGTCGCTTCTGCTCAACTGTGTGCTCAGGCGATTTACCACGACGCAGGACCGTGTTTAATTCAATGTCACTCTCAGAGAGAGAAGGCCGTTCTTCAGCAATTAGTGGCTGACTGAATCGGGCTAGTGTCTTGAGCTCCTCTCTGTATTCTCTGCCTAAGTCGGACAATGTGTCAAATCCATGCACGACGATGTTGAACCAGGCATCACGCTGTAGACTAATTATCGAGTCGCTCATGTCTGACAAATTGTCAGGGTTGGCGTTGCGCGATAGTAGAACCGCCAAAGGTTTGAGTAGCTGTGCAATCTCTCGAGCGGCTAGTTCTGTGTCATGCATGTGGCGGTGAGAGGTTTCCGGAGCGTCACCTTTGCTGATAATCGCGTCAAGTAAGTGTGATAGGTATAGTTCATACGCGTGGTCGTTGGCAGATATAGCGGATGACATGTTCAGACGAGCGCTCATGACCTAGAGGCTAATTAGCATTCTAGTGGGACGGCCCGGGCCTGCACTTACAGCTTCTAGGATCACAGCATCATCTTTCACAAGAGCATCGTGAGCCAGCTTAGAGTACACCTTGAGTAGGGTTTTGAACTCTCCAGACGGGCTGTGAATCCCAAGAAAGGCAGAATCAGTGATGATCTTCGCATCGACTGCCTTGCTTGCTCTTCCGACTTTCTGGATGAGCATAGACAAGGCAAGGGCCGTGATTTTGGCATCTTTGCAGTTGCGCGCCACTGATACGATAGTCTCGACAACGGTGGAATGGACATGATGCGGTTCTTCGATGTCGCTGGGGGTCAGAGATATAGCGCTGCCGTTCTGCTGATTGTAAACACCGCCACGGCCACTCTTAGATGTGCCGTGAAGCGAGGGGGATGCAGCAGGATTCTGGCTCGGCACCGAACCTGCGCTGATGATGTTGCCTAAGCTGTATAGCGTCGTGATGATGGCATCCTGTGGCAGCAGACTGAGAACAGCCGCGAGAGCGTCGGCCGCTACTGGGGTGGTTCGGTGGTCGAAGTTGCCCTGGACAATAACGCGCGGTAGTGAGCGACCCAGACTCGATGCGAGAGGCGGCGAAACGTTTGCGAGAACAGCCATTGCCTTCAGGACTGTTGAGCTCAGGTCATGGTCTGCCGTCTGCGACGGGTCGTCAAGCACATTCTCGAGCCACGCGTTGAGGAGATCGGCGTCAGCAATGTCTTCGTCGTAGACGGTGCAGCACAGGTAAGTGATGAGTACCTTGGCCTTGACAGAGGATGCTTGTCGTTGTTGCCAGGCAGATGCCACGCGCTGGAGGTAGTCGAGATCACTCTTCAAAAACTCCATCTCCTCGACGGCGATTCTCGTCAGGCCGTCGGCGAGCGCATCGTCTGAGCTGTCTGCAACCGTCTCGGCGCCGGGCTTCGACGACCGCAAATGGTCGAGAATGCCGACGCCCTGCTCACGATCAGGGGCCCCGACCAAGACGGAGGCTGATGCCACGACGAGCTTGAGGAACGAGTTGTGCAGAATCATGCCCCCCAGCGGGTGTCCGGCGGCAGCGTAGTGCTTTGCGTAGCGCTTCCAGTCGCGCAGCCCGTGTTGGTGTGGGCGGGCATTGCGCACAATGGACAAGGCAGTCTCGAAAGCAACCAAGAATTTTTCCGACAGCGCCGCGCGCACCCGCTCGACAAGCTGCAGGCGGTCGTGCGAGTTCCAGAACTTGGGGTTTTCAGCAGCGGCGTCCAGGAAGCCCAGCAGAGACAGGCTCTGCGTCATGACCCGCGCGAGTCCCCGGTCCGCAGGAGCAGGAAAGTCGTCTCTGTCGTCCTCGTCAAACTGGTCTGCCGAAAGGTCCGCGGCTGTGTCGGTCCAGCCCTCGACATAGCTCGACATGGCCAGTGCCGCCTGTGCATGCAGTCCATGGCGGCTGCCGAGCGACAGCACCGCCGACGTGAGGTTGTATGAGAGGACTTGGTACGGCGACGGCTCCATGGCCCGGACGCTGGGCGAGGGTGCCAGCGTCTGCGTGTAGACCTGGGCCAGGTATGCCGCCAGGCGGTCGAGCAGTGGCCCAGCCACGTCTTTCGCCTCGATATATGGCGCTGCCTTGCACAGTGCAAGAATGGCTTCGAGCTCCTGTATTTTCTACGCCATGTTAGCCCGCCTTCCCCCATCTGCGTCTGCGTCTCCTTTGGCAACCACCTACCATTGCTGACGGCATCTGGACTCCATCCCCGCCCACGCCCGCTCCATTCAGGGCATCGCATGCCGCTGGACATCGCTTAAACAGTCGGGGAAAGCCCAAAGTTGTATCTATCGACGAGCCGACAGGCGACTGCGCCGACAGACGTGCGAGCTTCTCGAGCGCGTTGCCTCGAATTGTGCGCCTGAGACATCAATCAGCATCATTTCAGGACTTCCATACAGGGGATACCCACGCCATTACTGACTGTAGCCCAAGACAGCCGTGATTGTAAACGAGCTGGTGGTTTTGGCCTGTACAGTCTACGGCCAGGACGTGTGACGAAATGTTGCTGCGTTCACAGGGTCCAAGGTTCATAACTTCATAGTCCGCCAATCACCGTGCAGGAGCCTCCGAGCACACATGGGATGCATCCATGCTTCATGTCATTCTCGACTCGACTCTAGCCACAAGCATCAGGGCAGGGCCGCTTAATCATGCATTCCCAGCTATCTCCCTCAAACGCCATCGCCATCGCCATCGCCATCGCCATCGCCATCGCCATCATTTACTCTTGTAAGCACGTAACACATATCGCATTTCCTACCTCAGTCATCGGCGGGCTCAACTCTCACCAGGACCTCCTCCAAAAACCCTTCTAGAAAACCTGCAACCTCTCCGCCCATGCCAACTTCCCCTCTCTCGTCCCAATCATCCAATTCCTTGAACCTCTCGCTGATCTCATTCACCAGCTTTCGTACATGATCGTGGCAGTCCTGTCTTCGCTTCCTTCTCTCAACAAAGCCTTGCGGAGCATCCAGAGACTGCGACGACTCCAGCTTGTTCTTCAAGTTAAGTTGATATGCCCGACGGGACAGTGCGGCCTCCAATGCTGGAATCACCACACCATCCAGAGCTGTCATGTCGGTAACTATGCCTGGTGAACCAGGAGTTTGTTGTGCTAATATACTTGGATGATTTGCTGTCGGCTTAGGTCGGCCGAATGAGCCGCGACTCATTGGGGGCGACTTGGTGGCATGTGGACATGGTGCGGGAGCCAGACCTTGACCTTGCACTCGTTGCGGTGTTTGCCGAACAATCAATGGACCACCAAATGGGTCGCTCGATGACGACGATGACGATGATTCTGGCCTCCCTGCCATTGGCTGCTGCTCCGCATGAAATGGCCTTTGGCCGGTCAGCGGCGGAAGTGGATGCTGGCCCATCAGTGGCGGCAGAGGTTTCTGCACCTGTGGCAAAGTTGGACCTGATGAGTTGGTGGCAAGAGCACTCTGTAGTGGTTGGGGTTGAGACTGGTGCTTGGGAATGGGAGGCGGAACGCTGGTGGAGGGGCTCGAGGATTGTCCCCTGTATGGCGGGATGTCTAGATTCATCTGGGGAGGTACGGATACTCGACTGGGCGTAGGTACCCGATGATGCTGTTGCTGTGCTTGTTCCTGCTGTGGTGTCACTTCCATATTCTCCATGTCGGCAGCGATGGACCGCTGGATATATTCGTCATATGCATGGGCGAGAGGCGTCTGCCGTCGCGGCTGCTGGGGGGTCTGAGATTTTGTGGGTGTTACGAGACCACGGTTTGGAGGTGGTGAGAAGAAACTGGGTACTGGAGACTTTCGTGGAAGCTCTGCCGTCTGCTGTGAGAATAAGAGAGCCGACTTCTTCTCCGGGGAGGGTGGTAGAGGGACCCTTGCTGCCGTGTTCAACGAGGTGGTGGGTGATGTTACGGTCTGCAGAAATGGTAGCCGCTTGGTGGGTGATGGTGGCGGGCTGGCTCGTATCGTATCCTCATTCTCATCGCCGTAGCCCCCGCGCGGCTGGGACATGGGTTTCCTTTGTGGAGATGCATTTCGGGCGTTAGCACCAGCGGCGTTCATCGGCGCCAGTGCCGGACCTCTGCCGCCTCCCACAGGTCTGACGGTGCCGAAGTCCCACAAATCTTCGTTGACTGGGTCCTTTCGCTTGACTGGTGTGGCCTCGTCCTCACTCTCTGCAGCCTCTTTTGGATAGCGGGCCTTCCAATCTTGGTATCGTGAAATGAGCTCCTGGAGACGTGCAGGCTTTCCAGCTTTACGGACGAAGTTGCATTGAAGAAGTTGCTTTGCCGTGGGTCGCTCCCGCGGATCTTTCCGTAGGCAGAGGTCAATAAACTCTTTGAAGGCGGGCGAGAAATTGCCTTGAAGCTGTGGAGGTTGGTTTTTGGGTATGAGAAAAAGGACTTTCATGGGATGGATATCCGCGTAGGGAGGCTCGCCGTTTGCCAGTTCCAACGCTGTGATGCCGAGTGACCAGATGTCGGCCTTGCCATCGTATCCGGATTGCTTGATGACCTCGGGAGCCATCCAAAACGGAGTGCCAACGAAGGTGTTTTTCTTCGTCATGGTCGCGGAAAGCTGGCCGGACACGCCAAAATCCGCCAGCTTGACCTGCCCATTCGCGCCCACGAGGATATTGGCAGCTGTGCTAGTGTCAGTGCTGGGTCAAGGTATATGCACAGTGAACACACCTTTGATGTCTCTGTGCAGCTTGCCGTCGTCGTGCAGGTACATCAGTCCCTGCAGCAGCTCCTTGACGACAACTGCAATCTCCGCCTCGGCGATTAAGCCAGGTTTCATGAGATCCGCGCAGCTTCCGCCAGAGCAGAACTCCATGACTATCCACAAATCGGAGCCATGGAGGTACGAGCCGTAGTATTTGGTCACATAGGGCGAGCTCATGCCGGACAGAATCATAATCTCGCCCATGATGTCTTCCACCTCGTCCTCGGCATTTTCGACGTCGATGACCTTGATTGCGACCGTGTGTCCGGTGCGTCGGTCGAGGCCCTTGTACACCTTGCCGAAGCTGCCTCCTCCTATGCACTCCTGCTTGGTGAAGAGGGTGGTCGGGTCTATGGCCTCGTTTCCACCGAGATCGGCCGCCATGTTGCTTGTTGCGTGGTGGGGTGACGAGGGAGCTGGATGTTGCGATGGCAGAAGCTCTACTGCTGTCAGATTTGGAGCGGTCTGCGCGCGCCGAGAGCGTCCGAGTGCACTTCAGCCGGGAGTGCGTCCCTGGGCGGGAGATGCAATAGTTGCACGCTTATCGTCGCTGGTTCTGTGGTTCAGGAATGTCGCAAGCGCCCACACTCGGCAGGACGAGGGAGCACGCTGTGCGGCGATGCAGCGGGGGAAAGTCGGGGGGGCAGCGGCGGTGAGAGTGTCGTCGAGCGTATGGCTGAATTGCAGTTCAATGATCGGGGTCGCCCTTGTGTTGGTACAACAAACACGGATTGCGAGGGCAACGACGGTCGACTACGACTACGAACGACTACCGAGGAGGACCTTGCCATGGAAGGGCGCTCAGACTGCAGAGCGACATGCATTCACTCGCCGCGGGTGCAAAGGCTGCGTCGGCGCTCAGGACGGGCTCCGGGTTGGAGAGCACGGTCTGGGGCTGTTTATGACTGCCCACGCTGCCTTGTGTTGTCACGGAGCCTGTGTTAGGCATGCGGGCGTCGACAGGGATCCTCGCGCAATGACGCTCGACCCGACGACGAGTGGGGCTGCAAGAGTGAACAGAACACTGCCGGGCGGTTTTTCGCTGCTTCATCTCGACGTGTCCGACTTGGTCTTCGCCAATCGTTCCTGTTGCACAACCATAACTCGGGCGAGCACTTGCCCCAATGCACTTGGTGCCTATGTATGCATGTGTTATAGACACTGGGTGCGTAGCAGAAACATCAATTACTGAATATAAACGTTTGCACAAGACGCTGTAGCTGGCAAGCCAGCCCTCCAAGAAGCTGCTTCCAGTATCCTCACAGTTTGGGTATCCATGTTTTCGCGGCCGTTGAGAAGCCATAATCACACAACCCATTCAAAACAAAACTCACAAACGCCTGCGCACCTGGTTCCATCGCAATGCGGGCATAGGATTCAGCTTCATCCTGGCAGTCTCCTTCTGATCCGCTCGGCGAGCGTGCTCTCTTCCTCGCTTTCTTCCTCGACCGGTGCCGGTGTCCTTCTCTCCCTAGCTCTGTGTGCCTTCCTTCTTCTGTTGTGCGAAACGTTGCTGGCCGAGTCGTCTGGCCCAATCTCGCTCCTCAGATCGTCGTAGTTTTCGTCACCATCGCGCGCGTTCGCGGGTGTTCCCATTCTAACCTCAATACCGTCGGCGCCAGACCCCCTGCGCTGCTGCGCAACCATCGATAGTCCAGCCGCACGCTCACGAAGGCGTCTGCGCACAAGCTCGGCTTGGTTATGCAAATGCTCAAAAGCATCTTCCATAGCCTCCATACCCAGATAAATCTCACGCTCAATCTCTGCCAGAACGGCTATCTCCGTCTCTTCGTCTATCTGCACGGGCGCTCCACCGGGTGGTCGAACGGATCCAGGGCGTGCTGAACCAGGACGAGAATATGGGTTGGGACTGAATGGTGATGCAAAGCGCTGGGGCCCGTCTGTGGGTGGTATTTTCCCGGGGGGGCTCATGTTGGGCACATCTTCTGCACCTGACCAGAGGAATCCGTCAAACCTTCCCGACACCAAAATTTCCCATTCGTGCTTCTTCACAGCCGCCAGAGTAGCCAGCATATTATGCATGTCCGGGTGGCGAATCAAGTACATGACAACGAGCTGGTCACGTGGCGGACTGTGCAAACGATAGAGGCGCTGTAATGCAAGGCCTGCCTTTGCAAGGTAAGGTGGAGTGCCTGTGTCGGGCTTCTGGGTTCGTGGAGTGGGTAGCTGGTCAAGCCCCCATAGAAGCGCATAGAAGAGAGGCCGCTGTGGCTGCTCCAAACGCGTCAGCATGATGAAGGTTAGTGTCTCGTCATCTGCGTCTTCGGGAACGTTCTCTGTTTGGTCCGACAGCCATGATTGGACTGCGACTTTTGTCTTCTTGGATTGTTTCTCATAGTGTGCACGGTACTGCTCTGGTACGTCAACGTCAATTCGTTGGCAAGGCGCTTCGAGCTGTGAAGAGGAGATACCCAGGCCCGAGTCCGAGTGGTCTTCGTATGGTGGCCACGCAGGCAGCTCACATCGTCCAGAGACGAGCTCCAGGATTTCCCCCCAATTGACTCCAGCAGCGTCCTCCTCGATCGGTTGCTCGAAGCACATCATGCACTCGCAGTGCTCGGACGATATGTTACGCGCGAACACGTTTTCGAGGCGGTCAAGAAGACGCCTGGCAACGGATCGGTAGCCTGTTGCCACGGCGAGAGAGCCGTTGGTGTCCATGACAGTGTTGTAATTGTTGAGCACAACTTGGATGGGCTTAAAGAATGTGCGCACATCGTGGTCCTGTGTGGTGGAAACGCGTGGCGATGTATATGAAGAGTATGCTGGCGCTGGTGCCCCCTCAATAGCGGCCAGCAGACTACGTGGTATCGGTCGAGACAGGCCACCGTTCTGCAGGAGATAGTCCACTCGAGGAGGCTCACCGGTCATGGCTGGAGGAGGTGGCGGTGGGGGTGGCGGGGGAGCCATGCCAGAGTATCCTGGATCCACAGACTGCGCTCGTGACATGGGATCGTTCATAATCTCAATCATGGATGGCCCGTCCTTGACAGAGGATACCATGGACGGAAGGACGGAATGCTGCGTCGGTGTCCGCGGCGACGAATCGACCACGGAGGCTGGAGAGGCATCTGAGTATGCAGGAGAATTGCCACGACCTGCGACAACTGGCTCCGGCGGCACTGATGTTGCTTCAGAATCTATGGTGAACTCGGAGGGCGCACTGGTCTTCATCTTGACTGGCGTGGACGACCTTCCTGGCGTACGAGTACGTGCAGGACTTGCGGTCTTGGTTCTCGCGGGGCTCGCTGTCTTGTGCCTCGCGGGTAGCCGGGGGGACTTTGCGCGGACGGTACTGGGCTGTGAACCCGTCGTGGAGGTGAAGTCGGTGCCATCAAAGTCGCCATCCCTGATGCTTGAGCGCGACGCAGCCCGGGGTCCAGCCTGGGACGTCATGCGAGTGCCGCTGTCGACACTCTGTCGGTGGGGCTCCATGTCCCTGCGTATCTCGTCTGCATTCTTCCGCCGCATGCTGTTCGCGCTGGCTGTTTTTCTTAGGTCGGCCGCCGTGGTCGCAGTAAGCGGCGGGCTCGGCGGTGCGCGCGGTGGAGTGGGCGCGACTCGGGTGGGTGGCTGTGGCACAAGTCGTGGCTCGTCGGGCTGCTCCTGGTCGACTTCGGTAGGCTGGGGTGTGGAGGGGTTCTTGGAGGCGGCGTCTTCCCGCGAGTATATGCTCTCCTTTGCGTGTGTCTTGGAGAGGGTCGGGTACGAGAGACTGGACCTGGACGCATTGGCTGAGCCCAGGGAGCCGCGCCGCGCCATCTCGGGCACGACAGCCATCTTCTGCGACTTGGACGACTGCGACGACGAAGAGGTGCGCACGCGCTCTCCCGAGGGCCGCTTGCGGAGGCGATCCGCTTCTGCGTCGTCGTTGTTGGAGGCCGACGAGCGTGTCTTGCGCGACTTGGAGCTCTTGTGCCGCTCCCTGTCCTTTTCACGGTCGCGGTCTCTGTCCTTGCTCTTCGGGCTGCTCGAGTCCTTTTTGCTGCTGCTGCGGCGGCGGTGGGCGTCGGATGAGCTCATGGTTGATGTGGGCGGGACGTCTATGTCCCCAGTGTGACTGATGCCCCGGTCGTCTTGGGTGCAGGTGCGGGCAGCGCGGCTACAGCCTGATTCGATTGGGCGTGAGTGGGCGGATGTCGCGCGGCGCGCCTATCAGCGACGAGAACTGCCATCCATCTGGGGCCTGGAGTGCAGAAATGCGAGGAGAGTGTGAAATCGCTGCTGGAATCCGGCGAGAGGTGCGGGCTGCGGTGTTGGTGGTGCCAGAGTTGGTCGGCGGACTGACGTGTTAATCCAGCCCTGAGAAGCAGCATGGCTGCACGGATCACACGTCGACCCCACTCTACCCGGCCGCCCACCTTCACTTCGCGGCTCGCCTCACAATCCGTGCTAGTCTTCTTGCTCAAGTCCATCTACCTAATTCGAGTGTTCAAGGACAGAGTCACTCCTTGTTACGCAGCCAGGGTCATGCTTGGGCGCCGCTACACTACGGACTGCGGCGTGTCACGTTTCTCACCGACCATCTCACCTAGGCGTCCGGCAGCCATCCAGGAGCAGACCAACGCAATTATCCGAAGAAGAACTCGGGCTCAATTTGTTCAATACGTGCGCTCAACCAAATCCATCTTGAGCAGGTATCATACGCTAAGAAATCCAAACCACCAGGCCTAAATCGTCCCAACAACTTAATGGTGTACAATGTAAAAAAAATAAAAAAGGAGAGCGGGTGCAGGACAGTGAAGGGAATCTTGTAATGCCTGAGGACTACAACGATACTGCTACCAGTATACCGGGTATCATCTGACCATGTTCGAATCCGATATCCGTTGTTTCTACCCACCTTTCCTTGCATAATCGGCAATCATGTCGTTCCTTTGACTTCTCTCAATCACACCAAAACGCCCGTTGGCTCATAGCTCCAGCAACTCCGGTGTAACGCAAACATCCTCCCTGCACCTTCCTACGGCCCTTGTTGCTGTGGCTGCGAACTGTTGACATGCTGTTGAGCTAGCTGCGCACGCAGCGTTGTGACCTCGTTTTGCAACGTCGCAATCATATCCGTGTGCTCTTTTTCGGTTCGTGCCATACGCGCTTCCATTTCACGCACGTATTGCCAGACGTCGACTTGACCTCCTATGACTTCTCGCATGCTGCTGCCGCTCCCACCATGACTTGAAATGCTCCCCGGTTGTGATGCAGTACTTGGCGGCGCAGCCATGGCTTGGTGCTGAAGCATACTTGGCCCGTTACTCTTCCCGCTCTGTGAGCCTTGCTTAGAGGCTAGGGGATTGAGTCCTGGCAAAGATGGCAAATGGGGCCCATTGTTTGTATTCGGAGGTGCCAAGGCCATTGGTGACGTGCCCCGACCAGCTCCGCGTGCAAGACTCTGGTGAAGAATGTGATGCGACATGTTGGGCGAGCGTGAACCAGGCAGACTATTATCTCGAGTCCCAAGGCGGTGTTGTTCTTGCTGACGGGGTGACAATGGCTTTGGACTCTCCGTCATGCCACCCTGTGCAAATACGTTGGATTGGCCTGCATTTTGCAGCGAGGATATACTTGACGGTGCTAGTTTTGGCGAAATGTTAGTCGGTTGAGATGATGTTGCTGGGTAGTACGGACGGAGGTTGTTCTGGCTCACAGAGCCTCTATTGGCGGCAATGGGTGGGTAAGTACTGGAGTGCTGATGATACGAACCTTGCGTAGAGCTTCCAGTATTCTGCCTCTTACGCGCTGGCTCACTGACGCGACGACCGCCATCATCGTCCTCGTCTCCGTCGCCGTCATGTTCGCCGGTGTAGACTACACCATCCATGTCTCCGTCCTTGCCTTCGGCTAGCTCGTCGTCCATGCCGAAGCTAGACCGACGGCCTGCACAGCCACCCTGACCCTTGTTGTGTCGCGCGAGCGCGTCCCCACGAGCGAATCTGCGGCCACACTTGAAGCAAGTGTGCGGGCGCTCACCTGTGTGTAGTTTCGTGTGGCGTTTCAGATCGTGCAAACGACGGAAACGTGCTTGGCAAGTAGGGCATTCATATGGCTTTTCCTGGCTGTGCGTCAAAAGATGGCTTTTGAGGTTGTGATGACGCGTGAAGTCGGTGGAGCAGTAGGGACATTTGTGCCGCTTCGTCGACGGTGACTTTGGTGTATTTTGGCCGTAGCCTGGCAAACTCATTTGGCGGGCGGGGGCACGCGGGTCAGGTTCTGGTGGAAGCGGGCCAGGGAACGTGAATGCACGGTTCCCGGGGTTGTCGGCTGGATTAGGCGCTATGAGTTGATGATGGTTCTGCTGGTGTTGCTGCTGCTGGGCCAAAGTCTCCTGGCTCACACCACTCTTTGGTCCTGCACTGGCCTCGAGGCCACCCGCGGCTGCTGGGGCACCAGACGCGTCATCGCCAAAGCTGGAGAGGCTGACCGGACTTGTTTGCATGCTCTCGCCAGTGACTTCGGTCTGCGCTGGGATGACAATGGCAGGCTTGGGCATGCTCTCGGATGCAGCGCTTGTGGGTGCAGGCAATTGTGTGGAATTTGGCGGCTGCACGTTTGGAGAGGTCGTAGTGGCGGGATGCGGACTCATTTGGCTCGGTGTGCTTTGGCGATACTGGCGCTCGTCTGACAAGGACATGGCGCCTGGGACTGGTTGGGGCGAATGTCGTGGCGAGAGCCCACGCGGCGAGTTGGTCAAATGCGTGCCAAAGGTCGGCGCGCCGTGCGAGTTGCGCGCTCCTGCACTGGGTGTCGTGGGCCCATTTGGCACTGCAAAGGGACCTGTATGTGTGGGCGTGATGGCCCTTGTTGTTGTAGCCATGGCACAGTGACCTGCAAGGCGCGTTAGCATGTCTTCTCGGCAGACAAGGCACCGTGGGGCGCAGAGGACGAGGCTACAAACCTGTGTAGTGCGCGCTCGTTGCTGGATGCGATTGTCGATGTGAAGGGAGTCTAGATTCAAGGGTGGGTCAAGCGCATGCCAGGGCGCCGTCCTCAGCAGGACTCCAGGTAGATGGAGACGCGTGAGAGAGGCAGTTTTCGAGGATGAGATGTGGCAGGGTGGAGCGGGCTGGCTGGCCAAAGACGCTGGATGCGTGTGGAGTGGGTGAGGCTGTGGGCTGAGCGGGCAGGCTGTCCCTCGGCGCTCGCAGCGGATGGGCACTTGGCGCACGTCTGATGCACGATGCACGATGCACGATGCACGGCGGGGGGATGGTCGCAGGTGCTGCGTGTTGAGTGCGGCGTGCGGCGTGCGGCGTGCGGCGTACTGGCCGGCTGGGTGCGGTGGCAGCGTGTGGTGGTGCTGTGCGGGCTGGTGCGCTGCGATGGCTGGTGGTGCCGATGACGACGAGCGCTGGAGCGAGCTGTGGTTTGGTGTGGTTTGGGGTGGTGTGGCTTGAGATGTTTTCCGCCTAAGAGGCGCCTGCTGGATGCTGGCGGATGCCACACGGACGTCGCTTCCTCGTTCGTTCGGCCGGGCGGGCTAGTGGCACGGCGGCTGCCACAGTATCAACAGAACAAACCTGCGAATTCCTGCTGCCTTTGCTCTCGTCCACGGTTGGTCGGTTGCAGAGGGCAGAGCAGCGGTTTCGCCGGCTTCAGTGCTTCACCCTCACCCTCACCCTCACCCTCACCCTCACCCTCACCCTCACCCTCACCCTCACCCTCACCCTCACCCTC
>Ga0265780_10004391_pt1 | contig 18161 bp, 16 predicted proteins | sample P1T30metagenome_FD_192432 | JGI IMG/M metagenome (GOLD analysis project Ga0265780, IMG submission 192432) | Plant litter microbial communities from East Loma Ridge, Irvine, California - P1 T30 | ecosystem: Environmental > Terrestrial > Plant litter > Unclassified | place: USA: California...
CACGCTGGCACCATTCGAGCACTCGACAGCGTGCGGCGCCAACACATGCAAGCTTTCGCGTGGGCACGGGGTGCCTTGCGCGGCCCGGCCCACCCGACGGTTGCTGCCGCCGGCTATTTCGACCACGGGGCCGGATCACCGCGACAAATTCTCCATATCCCGCCTCAGCACCGACGTGATTCCGCCCCAGTTCCGGTCCGTGTAGTGCCCGTAATCCTCCCCGTCGTCGCGGAACACCACCGCATGGTTCGCCCACTTCGGCCGCCCGCCCTGGTTATTGCCCGCCCCCAGCGTCAGGTTGTCGCAGAACCAGTCGCCCGGATTGCATAGCGAGCTGCCCGCGCTCCCGGCCACGCCGCCGCTGCTGTGGTAGGCCACCACTTCGTCGTCCTGCCCCGGCAGCACGAACGAGTACAGCGTGCCGCGGGCGCCGGCGTACATGTAGAACAAGATATTGCGCGTGTCGTTGTGGTTGTACAGGGCGCGTGCGGTGGCGACCTTGTGCTGCTGGGCCAGCGGCTCGCTGGTGAGCCAGGCGCCGATGTCGGCCAGTTCGCTGCCGCCGGCGGAACCGGCCGCCGCCCGCACCCAGCGGATGTTCCAGCCGGGCTGGCTGGCGCCGGTGCCGGCGCACACGCCGGCGCTGTTCGCCTGGGCGTTGGTTACCGGCCGCGTCGAGCCGCCGTAGTTGGCCAGGGTGTAGCCGATCAGCATGTCGCCGGCACTGTGGACGGCCACCGTGCACCAGTTCGGGCCGGTGCAGAAGCAATCCAGGGCATTCCGGACATAGCCGCTTTGCGAGGCGATGCCGCTCCTGCCGTCCCAGTTGACCGACTTCTTGTTGACGCCGGCCGGCGTGCCGTTCGGCCCGAAGTAGGCGAAATCATTGTAGTTGCCGATCGCCCCGCCGCCGGTGCGGCCGTGGATCCACAGGGTGTAGTTGGTGGCGCTGGCGATGCTGGCGGCCAGCATGCCGGGCAGGCACAGCGCGAGTGCGCGTCGAGATGAACAGCGTGCAGGACGTCCCATGGCTTCCTCCGTGTTGTTGTCACGGCCATCTAAGGACAGGAGACGCCCTGCGTCAATCGCGCGCGGGGTGCATGTCGTGGGAAGGATACCGAACAGCGGGCAGGAAGCGGTGGCGGCATCGAAACGCCGCCACTCTGTGCTAACGCGACGGCGTGCCGCACTCGCTCGGCGGCAGCGGCTGGGCCGGGTCGAAGGCGGCCAGGCTGTCGCGGGCCAGCTTGCGGTCTTTCGCGAACTCGGCCAGGTAGCGCGCGCGCTCCTCGCCGCCCGCCTCGTCGTCCGAGATGCCGTTCAGCGATTGCGTACGGCTCTTCAGCACCGGGCCTTCCAGGCGCGGCATCAGCTCGCGGTCGGGGTCGGTGTTTTCCTTCAGCAGGTAACCGTCGACATCGCGCAGGGTCAAAGGCAGCGCCGGCGCGCCGTCGTGCATCAGCTTGCCGAACACGAGCAGCCGGATATCGTTCGGCCCCGGCCCCAGCACCTCGTTGAAGGTGGCCAGCGCGAATGGCCGGCCCCGGGCGTCGTCGATACGCCCGGTGACCACGTAGCGTCCCGGCGTGCGGACGTCGGCGCGCAGCACAAAGGCGAGCGAACCGTCTTCCACCACTTCGCGCGGCGGCCCGGCCCACACGGCGGGCAGCTTCGGCGAGTACACCACGTCGAAGATCAGCGACCCGTTCTTGCCGCCGGCCGTGTAGCGCACCTCGGTGCGGATGGTGCCGTGGAAGCCCGCCAGACCGGTCTGGGCCGGGGTCAGCACGGCCGCGTAAGCACCGTCGCCGGCCACCGGGTCGGCGCCGCCGCCATCGTCGGCGAAGGCCAGCGCCACCTGGGTCGTCGGGCGGGCTCCGGTCGTCATGATGCCGGCCGCCACCGCGCGCGTGACCACCAGCGGCACCAGGCTGCCGTCGGGCGTCACCGCGCGCAGCGAAAAGGCCACCGATTCGTTGGCCGCCATGAAGACGCGCGACTGCGAGGTTTGCAGCAGGATGTTCGGGTCGCTCGTACGGTCGCCGGTGCGCATCGGCGTCATCTCGGTGACCGGGCGGTTCGGGTAAGCCTGGTCGGGATTCTGCGCCATCGGCCGCGAGCCGGCCGGGTACTTGCTTCCCTCCAGGTAGCTGCAATAGGTGTGGTCGGTCAGCTGCACGTGCTCGATCATCTGCTGGCGGCGCCCGGCGCGCTCGGCGGCCGAGGGCTGGGCCGGCTGGCTGTCGACTTGGCCGAAGACCTGCGGTCCCTGCGCGGAAGGCGGCGCTGGCGCCGCAGCGGCAGGCGCCGCCTCGCCCGACGCGCGCAGGGCGAGCCAGCCGACAGCCGCCACCAGTACCGCCAGCAGCACCAGCGGCAGCCAGCGGCGCAGGGGCGAACCCGCGCCTTTGTGTCGAGGATCAGAGGGCACTGTTCACCATGGCACTGCGCACCACGCCGACGATGCCGCCCCAGTTGCCGTTCGCGTAGTGGTTATAGGCCTCGGCGTCGTCGCGGAAGCTGACCGAATGGTAGCTCCACTTGGCCGAGCCGCCCTCGTTGGCCGCCGTGCCCAGGGTCAGGTCGTTGCACAGCCAGTCGCTCGGGTTGCAGTAGGAGCCGCCCGCGGCGCCGGCCACGCCGCCGGTGCTGTGGTAGGCCACGGCTTCGTCGTCCTGGCCCGGCAGGATGCCGGAATAGGCGGTGCCCTTGGCGCCGGCGTACATGTAGAACCAGACGTTGCGCGTGGTGTTGTGGTTGTACATGGCGCGCGCGGTGGTGGTCTTCAGGTCCTTGACCAGCGCTTCCGACACGGCCCAGGAACCGACGTCGGACAGCTCCGAGCCGCCGCCCGCGCCCGAGGCCGCGCGCACCCACTTGATGTTCCAGCCGGTTTGCGAGGTGCCGTCGGTGTCGCCGCAAACGCCGGAGGCGTTGGCCGTGGCGTTCTTCTTCACGCGCGCCGAGCCGCCGTAGTTGGCCAGGGTGTAGCCGAGGATCAGGTCGCCGGCGCTGTGGGTGGCGATGTAGCACCAGTTGCCGCCGGTGCAGAAGCAATCGAGCGCATCGCGGATCTTGCCGCTTTGCGAAGCGATGCTGCTCCTGCCGTCCCAGTTCACCGATTTCTTGTTGACGCCGGCGGCCGTGGTGCCCGGCCCCCAGTAGGTGAAGCTGTTGTAGTTGCCGATCGCCCCGCCGCCGGTGCGGCCGTTGATCCACAGCGTGTAGTTGGCCGCCGCGGCCAGGCTGGATGCGGCCATCAGGCAGAGCGCCATGGCCAATTGCAGTGCGTTCTTCACAATCGATCTCCTCCGTTTATAAGTGGACGCCTGATACGGTCGCCATCGCTGCCGGCTCACGCAGGCGCAGCCGCTTGTTGCGGCTGAGTTGACTGTAGGAGTGATATTTATGAGTGTCAATTGTGCATAGGTAGGGTGACACATGGTTTGTGGATGTGTCGCGTTAACGCCAGTGCAAGATCGGAGATGCCTTGAGTGCCGCCTCCATCGGCACGCCTTGCCGCTAGTCCAGCTCCGCCAGCACCTTCACATGCGCCACCACGCTGCGCCCCAGCGACGACAGCTCGTAGCCGCCCTCCAGGCAGCTGACGATCCTTCCCTGCGCATGTTCCTTCGCCACCGCCATCACTTCGCGCGTGATCCACGCATAGTCCGCTTCGACCAGGTCCATCCCGCCCATGTCGTCGTCGCGATGGGCGTCGAAGCCGGCGGAAATAAAGATCATCTGCGGACGGAACGCGTGCAGCGCCGGCAGCCACTGGCTGCGCACCAGTTCGCGCACCACCTCGCCGCCGCTGCGCGCCGCCAGCGGCACATTGACGCTGGTGGCCGTGATCGGCTCGGGTTCGGAATACGGGTAGAAGGGATGCTGGAAGAAGCTCGCCATCAGCACGCGCGGATCGCCACGGAAGGCGTCGGCGGTGCCGTTGCCGTGGTGGACGTCGAAGTCGACGATGGCCACCCGCTCCAGATTGTGCACCTCGAGCGCGTGGCGCGCCGCGATCGCCACGTTGTTGAAGAAGCAGAAGCCCATCGGCTCCTTCGGCGTGGCATGGTGCCCCGGCGGACGCACCGAGCAGAACGCGTTCGGAATGCTGCCGGCGATCACCTCGTCGGTGGCCGCCACGGCCGCGCCGGCCGCGCGCAGGGCGGCCTGGTAGCTGGCGTGGCACAGGATGGTGTCGGCGTCGAGCGGGTAGAACTCGCCTTCGGGCGGCACGTGGTCGCGCACCAGCGCCAGCGCGCCGGGCGTGTGGTTGCGCAGGATGGATGCCTCGCCGGCCAGCGGCGCCAGGCGGCGCTCGACCAGGCCGTCGAGCCGGGCCAGGATGAGTTGGTCCTCGATCGCCTGGAGGCGGTCGGGCGACTCCGGGTGCCAACTGCCCATGTCGTGCCGCAGGCAATCGGGGTGGCTGAAAATAGCTGTGCTCATGGTGCGTTCATTCCTTGAAACCGCCGGTCCTGCTCATCCATACACCAGAAACATCCGTTCTCGCATAGAATCATCCGCACGGCCCTCCCCGCATGGAAGAAGTGTTGCCAATATCGCTAATCTACCATGCCGCCCGGGCCGCCGCACCATTCGACCATGGAAACCCGAAGCATGTTCAATCAATTGCACGCCGCCGCCCGCCAGGTCGGCCAGATCGTCGTCGGCAAGGACCAGCAGGTGCGGCTGGCCTTTACCTGCCTGCTGGCCGGCGGCCACCTGCTGATCGAGGACGTCCCCGGCGTCGGCAAGACCACACTGGCGCACGCGCTGGCCCTGTCGCTCGGCCTGAAGTTCAACCGGGTCCAGTTCACCAGCGACCTGCTGCCCGCCGACGTGGCCGGCAGCTCGGTCTACGAGCGCGAAACGGGCGGCTTCGTGTTCCACCCCGGACCGATCTTCACCCAGGTGCTGCTGGCCGACGAAATCAACCGCGCCACGCCGAAAACGCAATCGGGCCTGCTCGAAGCGATGGAAGAACGCCAGGTCACCTTCGACGGCGTCACGCGCGAGCTGCCGGAACCCTTCTTTGTCATCGCCACCCAGAACCCGGCGCACCAGGTCGGCACCTTTCCGCTGCCCGAGTCCCAGCTCGACCGCTTCCTGATGTGCCTCTCGCTCGGCTACCCCGACCCGGCCGCCGAACGTGCCCTGCTGCTGGGCGAAGACCGGCGCGCCATGCTGCGCACCCTGGTCGCGGCCACCAGCCCGGCCGAGCTGATGGACGCCCAGGCCGCGCTGCGCGGCATCCACACATCGAACTCGCTGATCGACTACGTGCAGGCCCTGGCCCAGGCGTCGCGCCAGGGCACGCTGTTCGCCGAAGGCCTGTCGCCGCGCGCCACCCTGGCCCTGCTGCAGGCCGGCCGCGCCTGGGCCGCGCTCGAAGGGCGCGACCACGTGCTGCCGGAAGATATCCAGGCGGTGCTGGTGCCGGTCTGCGCGCACCGCCTGCGTCCGCTGCGCTCGGCGCAAGGCATGGCGCTGGCCAGCCGCGACCTGGTGCTGCAGCTGCAAAAATCGGTTCCGGTCTGAACACCATGGCGCAGGCGCACGCCGAGTCCCTGGCTGGCCGCCTGCGCCACAAGGCGCGCGCACGCCTGCAGCGAGAAAGAGATACCGGCGCGCTGCTGCTCGGCCAGCGCCGCATCTACATCCTGCCCACCGGCCCGGGCCTGGGTTTCGGCGCGCTGATCCTGGTGCTGCTGATCGGCTCGATCAACTACAACCTCGGCCTGGGCTATGCGCTCACCTTCGTGGCCCTGTCCTGCGCGCTGGTCGACATGGTCCTCACCTGGCGCAACCTGGCCCACCTGGTGCTGACGCCAGGCCGGGTGCCGGCGGTGTTCGCGGGCCAGGAAGCATCCTTCGCGCTGCAGCTGGCCAACCCCGGCCCGCGCAAGCGCTACGCGGTCCGGGTCGACCTGGCCGGCGTGCCCGAGCCGCGCCACGTGGCCGACGTGGCGGCCGGCTCCAGCGCCAGCGTGCGCATCGCCGTGCCGGCGGAGAGCCGCGGCTGGCTGGCGGCGCCGCGCCTGACCCTCAGCACGCGCTTTCCGCTCGGGCTGTTCCGCGCCTGGGCCTACTGGCATCCCGACGCCGACGCCCTGGTCTATCCCTTTCCTGAAGAAGGCGCGCCGCCCCTGCCGCAGCTGGCGGGCGGGCGCAGCGACGGCGCCGGGCAAGCCGGCAGCGACGATTTCGCCGGCGTGCGCGCCTACCAGCCGGGCGACGCGATGCGGCGCCTGGCCTGGCGCCAGATCGCGCGCCTCGACCCGATCGGGGGAGGCCAGCTCGCCACCAAGCATTTCGAAGGCGGCGCGCGCGCGGAACTGCTGCTCGACTTGGCCACGCTGCCGGCGCACCTGGACCTGGAAACAAGGCTATCGCGCATGACGCGCTGGGTGCTGGAAGCGGAAAGCCGCGCCCTGCCCTATGCCTTCCGCCTCGACTCGGAACACTACGATGCCGGCAACGGCGCCGCGCACCAGGCGGCCTGCCTGCGCGCGCTGGCGCTGTACGGCAAGTCCAGCGGCAAGGACGGCGCGCCATGACGCTCACGCAACTGGCCAACCTCCCGCGCGACAAGGCCGACACCCTGCTGCTGCTCGCCAGCGCCGTGCTGGTGCTGGCGCCGCACACCCTGCACCTGCCGCTCTGGGTCTCGCTGCTGTGCGGCGCCACCCTGGCCTGGCGCGCCGCGATCACCCTGCGCGGCAAGCGCATGCCGCCCAGCCTGCTCCTGATCCCGCTCGCCGCCGGCGCCATGCTGGGCGTGATGCACACCTACCAGACCCTGCTCGGACGCGATGCCGGCGTCGCCATGCTGGTACTGCTGGTGGCCTTCAAGATGCTGGAGATGCATGCGCGGCGCGACCTGTTCGTGGTGGTGTTCCTGTGCTTCTTCCTGGTGCTGACCAACTTCTTCTACGAGCAGGGCATCGGCACCGCGCTGCTGATGTCGGCCTCGGTGCTGCTGCTGTTCACGGCGCAGATGAGCTTCCAGTTCGCCGCCAGCGTGCCGCCGCTGCGCGAGCGCTTCATGATGAGCGCGCGCATGCTGGCCATGGCCGCGCCGGTGGCCCTGTTCCTGTTCTTCCTGTTCCCGCGCATCCAGGGCCCGCTGTGGGGCCTGCCGGGCGACGCGAACGGCGCCCGCTCGGGCCTGTCCGAGACCATGGCGCCCGGCATGCTGGCGAACCTGGCGCAGTCGCCGGAGCTGGCCTTCCGCGTCAAGTTCGACGGTCCGCTGCCCGAGCGCGAGCAGCTGTACTGGCGCGGCCCGGTGCTGGGCGACTACGACGGCCGCACCTGGACCCGGGTCAGCCCGGCCCAGCGCCAGACGCTGGGCGGCCGGCGCCTGCCGCTGTCGGTGGCCGGCGAACCGCTGCGCTACGAGGTGACGCTGGAGCCGGCCAACAACCGCTGGCTGTTCGCGCTCGAGATGCCGGAACGCCTTCCCAGCCTGCCCGCGAACGCCGCCCAGCTCTCGGGCGAGGTCGAGATGACCACGCTGGCCCCGATCGCCGCGCGCCTGCGCTACCGGGTCGCCTCCTATATCCATTACCGCCTGCAGGCCGACGGCTTGCCGCAGGATGCCGGCCAGTGGCTGCAGCTGCCGGCCGACAGCAACCCGCGCGCGCTGATGGCCGGGCTGCAGCTGCGCGCGATCCCCGATCCGGGCCGGCGCGTGGAAGCGGTGCTGCGCACTTTCCGCAGCGAGAACTACGTCTACACCCTGAGCCCGCCGCTGCTCGGGCGCGACGCCGTCGACGGCTTCCTGTACGGCAGCCGCGCCGGCTTTTGCGAGCACTACGCCGGCGCCTTCGTGTTCCTGATGCGCGCCGCCGGGATTCCCGCGCGCGTGGTCACCGGCTACCAGGGCGGCGAACTGAATCCCCTCGACGGCTACCTGACCGTGCGCCAGTCCGACGCCCACGCCTGGGCCGAGGTCTGGCTGGCGCGCCGTGGCTGGGTGCGCATCGACCCGACCGCCGCGGTGGCGCCCGAGCGCGTGCAGCGCGGGCTGGAAGGCGCCGTGCCGCAGCGCCCGCCCTTCGGCATCGAGGGCCTGGGCCGCTTCATGAACATCGACGCCGAAGCGCATCCCTGGCTGACCCAGGTGCGCTACGCGGTGGGCGCCATGAACAATGGCTGGAACCAGTGGGTGCTGAACTACACGCCGCAGCGCCAGCGCGGCATGGTCGAGCGCCTGCAGTCCTCCTTGCTCGACTGGCGCCTGCCGCTCTGGCTTGCCGGCCTGGCGCTCCTGTTGCTGCTGGTACGCGGCTGGCGCCAACGGCGCGGAATCGATCCGGTCGATGCGCTATACTCGGCCCTGTGCACGCGCCTGTCCCGGCTCGGCCTGGCGCGCGCGCCGGACGAAGGACCGCATGCCTATGGCAAACGCCTGGGCGCGGCCGGCAAGCTGGCGCCGGGCGCACAGGCCGCCGCGCAGGAATTCCTGCGCCATTACAGCGCCTGGCGCTATGCACCACGCCGCGCCGATGCCGGTCTCGCCGCGACACTCAAGCGTTTACTTTCCCAGGTCAGATGAAAAGCTTCGTCACCATTCTCGCAGCCCTCTTCCTCGCAGCCGCACCGTTCCACGGGGCCGGCGCCGCCGACAACGCCCGGGCGGCCAAGGCGCGTACAGAAAAGGCGGCGAAGGTCAATCAGGCCGCCAAGGCATCCAAGGCCAGGCCGGCGGCCAAAGCCGTGAAAAAGACGGCGCCGGTGGCATCGAAAGCCATCGACTACAGCGGCGAGCAAGTCAATTTCGCCGAATGGCAGGCGGTGCGCGACTTCGCCGACGAGATGGTCGCCAAGCACGGTTTCGAGCGCGGCGAGATGGAGACGCTGCTGCGCCAGGTGCGCTTTGTCGAGTCGGCGGTGCAGCTGGTGAAGCCGGCGCCGCCTGGCAAACCGAAGAACTGGCAAGCCTACAGCGAGCGCTTCATCGAGCCGATCCGCATCAACGCCGGCGTGCGCTTCTGGAACGAGAACGCCGAAGCCCTGGCGCGCGCCGAGGCCACCTATGGCGTGCCGGCCGAGGTCCTGGCCGGCATCATCGGCGTGGAAACCGTGTACGGCCGCGATACCGGCCGCTTCCGCGTGCTCGATACGCTCACCACGCTCGCCTTTGCCTATCCGGAGGCGCCGAACCGGGCGGCCCGCGCCGCCTTCTTCCGCAGCGAGCTGGAAAACGCCCTGCTGCTGGCGCGCCACGAAAAGATCGATCCCCTCACCTTGCTCGGCTCGTTCGCCGGCGCGGTCGGCCTGCCGCAATTCATGCCGGGGAATATCCTGAAGTATGGCATTGACTTCGACGGCGACGGCCACATCGACCTGCGCGGCTCGACGTCCGACGCGATCGGCAGCGTGGCCAATTTCCTGGTCCAGCACGGCTGGAACCCGCAAGACAAGGCCCCGCCCGTGATCCAGGTCTCGGTGGCGCCAAGCCGCGCCTGGGAGCCGCTGCTCGAGCGTGGCCTGAGCGCCACCTTGCGTGCCGAGGAATTGCTGGGCGCCGGCGTAACGCCCGACCTGCCGCTGCCGGCGGAACGCCTGTATGGCCTGGTCGACCTGCAGAATGGCGCCGAGCCGACCGAGTACTGGGCCGCCAGCGAGAACTTCTTCGCCATCACCAAGTACAACCGCAGTTACTTTTATGCGATGTCGGTGCTGGACCTGGGCCGTGCGGTACGCGAAGCGCGTTCCGATGGCTTGTTGTAGAGCAAATAATTTGTAACAGGCTGTAACTTCACAGGGCTTAAGTTTGTCCTAATAAACACCCTCACCCATCGCGTACTCCCCTGGGGTATCGACATGTTTTCTTTTCTATACTCTATGGAAACTTTCCATGGAGTTGCATACCCCCCATTCTGTTGTCACTCAGGCATATCATTTTGAAACGTGCGGCGAGTAAAACGTGTTTCCTTTACACTGAAATTTAACGAAAAAACAATTATTTTTTCCGTGAGTTTGTGAGAGAATTGCATTGCGGCTATTGTTGCGACTAGACAACAAACAGAGACTTTACTACCGAATTCTATTGCTCATAAGTACTAGACTCAAAAATAGTTGTACAATTGAGTAGATTTTTTCGAAAGACCTTCCGGAATCGAACCGCCGCTAGCGACTTTCCGTAACCCACATAGGAATTATTGAAATCATGACAAACCAAGTCGGCATTGATATGAACAGCGATGCGGAGTCGGATGAACTGCTCCAGTACAACCCGAATCGCCTGCTGGACACCCTGATCGAGAACCTGCGCCTGAAGAACGACGCTGCCCTGTCGCGTGCCCTGGAAGTGGCGCCGCCGGTGATCTCGAAGATCCGCCACCACCGCCTGCCGGTCGGCGCTTCGCTGCTGATCCGCATGCACGAAGTCAGCGACCTGTCGATCCGCGACCTGCGCTACCTGATGGGCGACCGCCGCAACAAGTTCCGCATCAGCGACAAGCAATTCAAACCGAAAGAAGGCGCAGCGCCTGGCGGCGACCAGTCGTGATCGCCGGGTCCGGCCCGGGTGCCGGACAATACGCAGGATTCGCGCCAGTCATGTGACCCGAATCTTGCTGTAAAAATAAAAGGGGCCTCGCGGCCCCTTTGTCATTTCTGCAGTACCCGTCAAGCCGGGAACACGCCGGTCGACAGGTAGCGGTCGCCGCGGTCGCAGACGATGAACACGATGGTCGCATTCTCCACGGTCTGCGCGATGCGCAGCGCCACCTCGCAGGCGCCCGCCGCCGAGATGCCGCAGAAGATGCCCTCTTCCGCCGCCAGCCGGCGCGCCATCTGCTCCGCCGCGGCCTGGCTCACGTTCTCCACCTGGTCGACGCGGGTCTTGTCGAAGATCTTCGGCAGGTAGGCTTGCGGCCATTTGCGGATGCCGGGGATCGACGAGCCGTCTTCCGGCTGGGCGCCGACAATGCGCACCTGTTCGTTCTGTTCCTTCAGGTAGCGCGACACGCCCATGATGGTGCCGGTGGTGCCCATGGCGCTGACGAAATGGGTGATGCGGCCCTCGGTGTCGCGCCAGATTTCCGGGCCGGTGGTTTCGTAGTGGGCGAGCGGGTTGTCCTGGTTCGCGAACTGATCGAGGATAATGCCCTTGCCATCCTTTTGCATCTGCTCGGCCATGTCGCGGGCGTATTCCATGCCGCCGGTCTTCGGCGTCAGGATGATTTCGGCGCCGTAGGCCGCCATGCTCTGGCGGCGCTCGATCGACAGATTGTCGGGCATCAGGAGCACCATCTTGTAGCCGCTGATCGCCGCCGCCATCGCCAGCGCGATGCCGGTGTTGCCCGAGGTGGCCTCGATGATGGTGTCGCCCTTCTTGATCTGGCCGCGCCCCTCGGCGTGCTTGAGCATCGACATCGCCGCGCGGTCCTTCACCGACCCGGCCGGGTTGTTGCCTTCGAGCTTGCCGAGAATGATGTTATTGCGCGCGGCGGCATCCGCACCCGGCAGGCGCACCAGCTGCACCAGGGGCGTGTTACCGATCGTATCTTCGATGGTCTTGTAGGCCATGTTCGCTCTCTTGCGGTTCTTCAAAACACCATTTTAAACCGGGAAGCATGGGAGCGTTCACGAGGCGTGGGTTTGGCGGCCCCACCACGAACGTCGAACGTGCGGCGCGAGCGTTCGTGATCCGTTTCGGGCCGCGCAGGATCGCATGCTGAGACGGCGCGGGCGCAAGAGCCCACCCTGCAACACCCGGTATGAACGGATGTTCACGTCCCCCTTTCAGAGAATCAGCGCAGCGGGGCCGGGTAGGTCGCCGGACTCACGTTCCCATCCTTGTCGATCGCCTGCACGCCAAAGAACACATTGTCCTTCGACAGCTTCACGGTCGCCTCGGTGACGTTGCCGACATACTGCGAACCTTCCCACTGCGCCGCGGTCGTGTCGCGCCAGACGATGCGGTAGCCGACGACGTCCGGCTCCGGATTCGCGGCCCACACCAGCGTCGAGTCGTTGACCAGCTTGTCGGTGCGTACCTTCACCTCTTTCGGCGCGCCCGGGGCCAGGGCCAGCGAGGCCAGGGCCGCCGCATTCACCTTCGCCACCTTGGCCGTGTAGTCGAAGTCGACGAACTCGATCAGGTCGCCATACACCTTGCCGCCTTCGGTGCGCAGGTTCTGGTGCTGGTGCGAGAAGTCCTCGTTCGGTTCGGTGAAGCGCAGCGCGGCGTAGCCCTGCTCCAGGAAAGGCATGTGGTCGCCGCCGCGCAGGTAGCGGTCGTGGCGCTGGATCACGCTGACCTTGAAGCCCTTCACGTAGCGCTCGCCCTGTTCCTTGACGTGGCGCGCGAGCTGGCGCGAGATCGAGTCGTTCTCGCCGCCGGTGGCCACCAGCTGGCGCACGGCGTCGCTCATTTCCTTGGTCGCCGGGATGCTCTGGGCGAACAGGCGCACCTGTTTGTTGTCGCGGCGTCCGTCGTCGGCCACCGAGCTGCCGATGATGTCGTTGGTGAACATGCCGGCCACGTTCAGGTTCTTCTCGCGCGCGGTTTTCGCCCAGTGGCCGGCGCCCAGCAGGCCCTGCTCTTCGGCGGCGACAGCCATGAAGACCAGGGTCGCGTCGAACTTGTACTTGGCCATCACGCAGGCCATTTCCATCACGGCCGCGGTGCCCGAGGCATCGTCGTTGGCGCCGGGCGCCTTGCCCTCGGCATCCATCACGTCGGTGTTGCGCGAGTCATAGTGGCCGCTGACCACGTACAGGCGGTCCTTCGAGGCGCCCTGGGTGCCCGGCAGCGTGGCGACCACGTTGACGATCTCGGTCGGACGCGAGATGCGGGCGGAAATCGGGGCGATGTGGCTGTCGAAAGCGACGTCCAGCTTGCCCGCGCCGCAGCGCTCGAGCTCGCTCTTGATCCAGCGCCGCGCGGCGCCGATGCCACGCGTTTCCGACACGGTGTCGGACATCGTGTGGCGGGTCTCGAAGCTGACCAGCTTGTTGATGTAGTTCTCGATGCGCTTCGGTGAAATCTCGGCGACGATCTTGTCGATCTGGGCCTGGCGGCGGGTAGTGTCGGGACCGGAGGTGGATGGTGCGGCGAAGGCGCCAGCGGTGAACAGGCCGGCGACGAGACCGGCAAGGGGGACAACAATACGGCGAGCGTGAGGCATGGTCTTCCTTCTTATCGTTGCGCTTCAATCAAGCAACGTATCTTCTCATGCACGCGTCGTGTGTTGCAGTCTTTACAGGTGAAAAAGCTGTCTGGTCGAGTCGATGCAGGCCGCCCCGCCTTGCGCATGCAAGGGCGCGGGCGGCCTGCGTCCTTGCCGTCCCCTTACATGCTGGCCTTGGTCTCGGCCGGCTTGGCTTCCTTGGCGCCCTTCGCGGGCTTGTCGGCCTTGGCGGTCATCGCCGCGCCCTCTTTCGCCTTGCCGTTCACCTGCAGGCCGGCTTCCGACAGCTTGGCGGCCTTCTTGTCGCCCATGCCCTTGACGCGTTTCTGCAGGTCTGCCCAGTCCTTGAACTCGCCTTTGGCGCGCTCGTCGAGGATGGTTTTCGACATGCTCGGGCCCACGCCCTTGACGCCGTCGAGGGCGGCGGCGTCGGCCTTGTTGACGTCTACCTGGGCAAAGGCGAAGCTGGCCGATGCGGCCAGCGTGGCGATGGCGAGAAACAATTGCTTGATCATGTGGTCTCCGTAGTCGTGACGGAACGGCGGCTGCCGTCCAGCGCGCTTAACGGACCAGGCCCGGCGTTGTTGACGTGGTGCGGTTGAGGGGGATCAAGGGATGAATATGCCGGCGTTTCGAGGTGCGGGTGTGGTACTCCACAGCACCGTGTTGACGGTGTGGCTGGAATGGTGGGTTCGAGAACCCAGCAAACGCACCGTGGCGATTCAAGCGCCGAACAACTCCTCGCGCGTCACGGTCGCGGTGCCCAGCTTGCCCACCACAATCCCGCCAGCCCGGTTCGCCGTGGCCAGCGCCACATCCATCGCCGCCCCCGCCCCCAGCATCGCCGCCATGGTCGCGATCACGGTATCGCCCGCGCCGGACACGTCGAACACTTCGCGCGCCTCGGTATGCACGTGCAGCACTTCGCGCGCCGTGTACAGGCTCATGCCCTCTTCCGAACGCGTCAGCAGCAGGGCTTCCAGGCCGAGCTCCGCGCGCAGCGCCTGCGCCTTGGCGGTCAGCTGCTCCTCGCTCTTCCAGTTGCCGACGATGCGTTTCAGTTCCGACTTGTTCGGCGTCAGGATGCTGGCGCCCGCATACGGCGAGAAATCGTCGCCCTTCGGATCGACCATCACGAACTTGCCGGCTTCGCGCGCGGCGCGGATCATCTCGGCCACGTTCGCCAGGCTGCCCTTGTTGTAGTCGGAAAAGATCAGCACGTCATAGCTCGGCAGCAGCGCCTTGAACTGGGTGAACTTGTCGCGCAGTACGGTCTCGGTGGGCGCGTCCTCGAAGTCGATGCGCACCATCTGCTGCTGGCGGCCGATCACGCGCAGCTTGATGATGGTGGAGATCGCCTCGTCGCGCTGCAGGTAGCTGTGGATGCTGGAGTCGCGCAGCAGGGTCTCGACCTGGGTGCCGGCTTCATCCTTGCCGACCACGCCCAGCAGGCCGGCATGCGCCCCCAGGGCGGCGGCGTTGCGCGCCACGTTGGCGGCGCCGCCGAGGCGTTCCTCGCGCCGCTCGATGCGCACCACCGGCACCGGCGCTTCCGGCGAGATGCGCGAGACGTCGCCGAACCAGTAGCGGTCGAGCATGACGTCGCCTGCCACCAGCATGCGCACGGTATCGAGCCCGGCCGGGGCGGCGCCGAGGTAATCTTCTGCCGCCAGCAGGCGGGATGGAATCGCAGTGTCCATGGTCAGTTCATGACGTTCAGTTCTTCGGTCCGGCGCGGCGGATAGGTTTCCCACTTGCTGCAGCCCGGGCATTGCCAGTAGTACTGGCGCGCCTTGAAGCCGCAATGGCTGCACTGGTAGCGCGCCAGTTTCGCGGTGTAGCCGTGGATCAGGTTCTTCACCATCGACAGCTCTTCCCAGATGTGGGCCGGCGCATCCATCAGGCGCGCTTCGAGCAGTTTATCGAGGCCGAGCAGGGTCGGGTTGCGGCGCAGCTCGTCGAGGATCAGGCCTTTGGCGGCTTCCACGCCATCGAGCTCGATCACGGCCTTGAACACCACCTCGATCAGGTCGATCGAGGACGCCTCGGCCAGGTAGGAGCGCAACAGGTTCACGCCTTCCTGCGGACGGCCGACGCGGCGGTAGCCATCCATCAGGCGGCCCGCGACCAGGGCGACGTGCGGCACGCTTTGCTGTTCGACGCGCTTCCACACCGTGAGCGCGCTCTCGACCTCGCCCTGGGCCAGCAAGGCGTCGCCCAGCAGCATGGTGGCGCGCACGCTGTTGCGGTCGGCGTGCAGGGCCTTGTCGAGCAGGGACAGCGCGTCGGGCAAGTCACTGCGCACCAGGGCATCCTGGGCCAGCTCGCAATAGAACTGGGCGATTTCCTTCTGGCGCGCGCCGGCGCCCGAGGATTGCAGGCCGCTGGCGGCGTCGATGGCGCGGCTCCATTCCTTTTCGCGCTGGTAGATTTCCAGCAAGGCCTTGCGCGCGCCGACGCTGTAGCTGCCTTCGACCAGGCCATTGAAGGTTTCCTCGGCGCGGTCGAGCAGGCCGGCCTTCAGGTAGTCCATGCCGAGTTCGTACTGGGCGTGGGTGCGCTGCTCCAGCGGCAAATCGGGACGCGCGAGCAGGTTCTGGTGGACGCGGATGGCGCGCTCGATCTCGCCGCGGCGGCGGAACAGGTTACCGAGCGCAAAGTGCATGTCGGCCGTTTCCGGATCCAGCGTGACGATCTCGATAAAGGCGTCGATGGCCTTGTCGGACTGGTCATTGAGGAGGTAGTTCAGGCCCTTGAAGTAGGCCCGCGGCAGGGTACGCGATTCGGAGACGAGTTGGCGGATATCGACGCGGGCGGCGATCCAGCCGAGGCCAAACAAGACGGGAATGGCGAGCAGCCACCAGATTTCAGCTTCCATGGGATTCTTTTTATGTGTGTATGACGGAGTCAGGTGCAGTGTAGCGCAGCGGTGCGGGACGCGTGCCCGCGGCCGCTGCTACGGTTGCCGGCGTGTCGGCCAATCAGCGCGGCGCCGGCGGAACGGCGTCCGCGGCCGGCTGGGCGGCGCCGGTGCCGGCGGCGCTTTGCAGGGCCTGGATGGTGTTCTTGTGCTGCGAGGTTTCGCGGCGATGGCGGAACACGGTCGGCGTTACCGCCAGGATGCCGAGCGCGGCGCCGGCCACGAAAAAGGCGAGCAGCATCAGCACCAGCGGTCCGCGCAGTTCGTAACCGAGGAAAAAGTTGAGGTCGACAGCCTGCGTGTTCTTCAGCGCGAAGCCGAAAAACAGGACGAACAGGATGAATCCTGCGATGGTGGAGACGAATTTCATCGGGTGGTTTGCCTGGAGCGGTCTGCAAAGGCGCAGTGTCGCATATCTGCAGGATTCTTTCAAAGGCGCATGGCCGGAACTCGACCGGAGCCGCGGTCCGCAGGGTGGCCCGGGCCGCGCAAGGCACCCCGTGCCCACCATACGGTTGAAGCCGCAGGCCGCGGACACGCAAGCCATCACCCAAAAAAAAACGGCGCCCCGAAGGACGCCGTTTTGCTGGCTGGCAGACGAATCAGTCTTCGATGATCGGTTGCCCGACCATCGCATCCACCCGTTCGCGCAACTGCTTGCCTGGCTTGAAGTGGGGCACCCGTTTTTCGGGCACCATCACCTTGTCGCCGGACTTCGGGTTGCGTCCGATGCGGGGCGGACGGCTGTTCAGTGCGAAGCTGCCGAAACCACGGATCTCGATGCGCTGGCCCGTGGCCAAGGCGTTGGTCATCGCATCGAGGATGGTCTTGACAGCGTACTCCGCATCCTTGGCGACCAGCTGGGAATAACGCTCAGCCAGTCGTGCAATCAGCTCGGACTTGGTCATCTGTTCGCCTTAAAGAACAATTAGTTCTTGCTTAGTTCTTATTGTCGAACTTGGCCTTCAGCAGCGCGCCCAGGCTGGTGGTGCCCGATGCAGCGTTGCTGTCCGAAGCCAGCTTGCTCATCGCTTCCTGGGTTTCGACGTTGTCTTTGGCCTTGATCGACAGCTGGATGCTGCGTGCCTTGCGATCGATGTTGATCACCAGGGCTTCGACCTTGTCGCCGACCTTCAGGTGGGTGCCAGCATCTTCAACGCGGTCACGTGCGATTTCCGAAGCGCGCAGGTAGCCTTCGACTTCTTCGTTCAGGGCGATCACGGCGCCTTTTGGCTCAACCGATTTCACGGTGCCGGTAACCAGCGAACCCTTGTCGTTCAGGGCTGCGAAGTTGTTGAACGGGTCGCCTTCCAGCTGCTTCACGCCCAGCGAAACACGCTCGCGCTCGACGTCGATGGCCAGGACAACGGCTTCCAGCTCGTCGCCCTTCTTGAAGCGGCGGACAGCTTCTTCGCCGGCTTCGGTCCACGACAGGTCGGACAGGTGCACCAGACCATCGATGTTGCCTGGCAGGCCGATGAACACGCCGAAGTCGGTGATCGACTTGATCGAGCCACGGACTTTGTCGCCCTTCTTGTGGGTCATGCCGAAGTCGTCCCATGGGTTCGCTTTGCACTGCTTCATGCCCAGCGAGATACGGCGACGCTCTTCGTCGATTTCCAGGACCATGACTTCGACTTCGTCGCCCAGCTGCACGACTTTGTTCGGGGCCACGTTCTTGTTGGTCCAGTCCATTTCCGACACGTGGACCAGGCCTTCGATACCCTGCTCGACTTCGACGAACGCGCCGTAGTCGGTGAGGTTCGTGACTTTACCGAACAGGCGGGTGCCTTGCGGGTAACGACGCGACAGACCGGTCCAAGGATCGTCGCCCAGCTGCTTGACGCCCAGCGAGACGCGGTTCTTTTCTTGATCGTACTTGAGGACCTTGGCGGTGATTTCTTGGCCAACCGACAGGACTTCCGACGGGTGACGCACGCGACGCCATGCCAGGTCGGTAATGTGCAGCAGGCCGTCGATGCCGCCCAGGTCGACGAACGCACCGTAGTCGGTGATGTTCTTGACGACGCCGGTGACCACGGTGCCTTCTTTCAGGGTTTCCATCAGCTTCTGGCGCTCTTCGCCCA
>Ga0265780_10004392_pt1 | contig 18160 bp, 20 predicted proteins | sample P1T30metagenome_FD_192432 | JGI IMG/M metagenome (GOLD analysis project Ga0265780, IMG submission 192432) | Plant litter microbial communities from East Loma Ridge, Irvine, California - P1 T30 | ecosystem: Environmental > Terrestrial > Plant litter > Unclassified | place: USA: California...
ATGCTGTTCATGCCGATCGCGTTCTCGGTGGTGTTCTTCTTCTTCCCGTCCGGCCTGGTGCTGTACTGGGTGGTCAACAACATCCTGTCGATCGCCCAGCAATGGGTCATCACCCGCAAGTTCGAGACTGCCGCGGTCAAGTAAGCCCGCAGCGTTTCCTGGAAAAGCCCGCGCTGATATAGCGCGGGCTTTTTTGTTTGGTGGTTGCCGGCGCCTTGGCGGGAATCCAGGCCTGCCTGCAAAGCCCATCCCTCCGCAGCCGCCGCCTATCCCTTACAATCGCCCCATGAAACTCGATACCTCTCCCATCGCCGCGATCGCGACCGCCCCAGGCCGCGGCGGCATCGGCGTCGTGCGCGCCTCCGGCAAGTCGCTCGCCGCGTTGATCGACGTCCTGTTCCCCGGCGTGAACCTGGCGCCGCGCCACGCCACCTATCTTCCGTTCAGGGCGGCGGGCGGCGACATCATCGACGAGGGCCTGGCCCTGTACTTCAGGGGACCGCATTCCTATACCGGCGAGGACGTGCTCGAGCTGCAGGGCCATGGCGGCCCGGTGGTGCTGCAGATGCTGCTGGCGCGGGTGCTGGAGGCGGGCGCCGCGTCCGGCCTGCGCCTGGCCGAGCCGGGCGAGTTCACCCGCCGCGCTTTTCTTAACGACAAGCTCGACCTGGCCCAGGCCGAGGCGGTGGCCGACCTGATCGACGCGTCCACCGAGGCCGCCGCCAAGTCGGCCTCGCAGTCGCTGTCGGGCGCGTTCTCGCAGGTGGTGCATACGCTGGTCGAGGGCACGATCAATCTGCGCATGCTGGTCGAGGCCACGCTCGACTTCCCCGAAGAAGAAATCGACTTCCTCGAGAAATCGAATGCGCGCGGCCAGCTGGCGGGCATCATTCAGTCGCTGGAAAATGTGTTCCGCCAGGCGGCGCAGGGCGCGCTGCTGCGCGAGGGCCTGAACGTGGTGCTGGTCGGCCAGCCGAATGTGGGCAAGTCCTCGCTGTTGAACGCGCTGGCCGGCGCCGAGGTGGCGATCGTCACGCCCATCGCCGGCACCACGCGCGACAAGGTCAGCGAGACGATCCAGATCGAGGGCATCCCGCTGAACATCATCGACACCGCCGGCATCCGCGCAATCAGCGACGAGATCGACGTGGTCGAGCGCATCGGCATCGAGCGCACCTGGGGCGAAGTCGGCAAGGCCGATGTAATCCTGCACCTGCTGGACGCGAACCTGGGCCCGAGCGCGGCCGACGAGGCGATCGTCGCGGCTTTCCCGCACAACGTGCCGGTGGTGCGCATCTGGAACAAGATCGACCTGTCGGGCCACAAGCCGTCGAAGGACGAAAGCGCCGATGCGGTCCACCTTTATCTGTCGGCCAACGAAAAGCTGGGCATCGACCTGCTGCGCGCGGAGCTGCTGCGCATCGCCGGCTGGCAGCAGACCGGCGAATCGCTGTACCTGGCGCGAGAACGCCACCTGATCGCGCTGCGCGCCGCGCGCGAGCACCTGGAGCTGGCGCGCCAGCATGCGATGCAGGACGACCAGTCGCTCGACCTGTTCGCGGAAGAACTGAGGCTGGCGCAGGACCGGCTCTCGAGCATCACCGGCCAGTTCACTCCGGACGATCTGCTGGGCGTGATCTTCAGCCGTTTTTGTATTGGTAAATGAATTCATTACTACCGCATAAAATTTCTTCGTTGACTGTATTAATATATTCCATATTTTGCTCTGATGTGAATTATCATGAAAGGTGGTAACAATAGTGGTGAACTTCACCTTCCGCGTTCTTCTCACATTCAATGCGACCTCGCTACTGCTGATAATTTTTTTGGTAAAAGAACGGTGTACATTAGGAAAAATCTTTGAAAATTTCGCGATTCTTCAAAAAATTCCTGAAATTTTATCCTATGGTCTATATTTTCTAGTGCCCATGTTGCTAACTGGAGTTAGTATCCTGTTGAGCTCTAAATTAGGGATCGATGATTTCAAGAAGGGGGAAGTTGAAAGTATTGAGTACGCCAACAATAGTTTCCTCCCAAGCTATTTAGGATATTTTTTTGTGGCGCTCAGTGTGAATAACTGGACGACATTAATATTTGTTTATACTCTATTATTCATATTTACCTTCTCATCACAGGCTCTCTATTTCAATCCATTGTTTCTAATTTTTCAGTATGAGTTTTATAATATTAAGACTGTAGCAGGAACAACTATATTTCTTATAACGAAGAAAAAATTCAGGAAGCCAGCTGAGGTTGAAATAGAAAAGGTTTTTAGGATAAATAATTACACTTTCATTGATAGGGGATGATTTTGGATCATGTTTTTGCTAAAGTAAGGGGAGAGAGACTTGCTCCATATTTTAAACTTATCTCAAATTGCCAGGTTTTCGAGGATGTGAAAATTGCAGCTGGCTTTCTAATTGAATATAACCCCGATCACAATCTTGATGAAGAATGTTGGTTTAAAGTAGAAAATTTTAGCAGTCGAGAATTTTTTGTTGGACTCTTAAACACAACTTTCGATTCAAAAGATTATGCAAATCTAGAAAAATCCAAGTTCTCAAAGATCGACTACATTTTTGAAACCCATGGAGAAGATTTTTATTTTCAAAAAATCACTGCCTCATATTTTTTGCTTAGAAAAACAATCGTACTGGGCGATGTGGCTGAGGTAGAGGAAAGTGTAACCCGCATCGTTGTCAATAGCTTACCTGACGCGATATATTTTAAAAAATCAGATACTCTGGTCTTTAAAAATCTTGCTACGATCTCGAGCATCTTTAAAGGCATCGATACCCTATTCAAAGAGGCTACAAATGATGAGGTGGGAAATTTCCTCTCAGAAGAATTCATCAGTCTTAAAAATGATTACGGTGTTCCGTTGGTATCTAAGCCAAATCGAAAAAGAATTGGACTTGCTCTCGCAACACTAGGTCAAATGGCGAAGCAAGATAGGGCGGCAATGCTGCCTTATATCAACGAATATTGTGGTGAAAAATTAAAATTTGATCAAAAAAATGACACATTTGAAATCTCGACTGATGATGAGCTAAAATTACTAATATACGGTATTGAGCAAAGATTTTACACGACCTTGATCGGCAAAGAGAGACGGATCGCTAATTCGGTTCAAATGATAAGGTAATGTTCTCATACTGAACTTGAGCTAATGAAACTTTGACGGAATATAGGTTTATGATATTTTTTTATAATTATTCAATTGCATTCCGAAAAAGTAGTAGCTTAACTATTGTATTGGCGGCGGTAATGCTTTCCTCCTGCGCCAGCGTGTTCGGCCCGCGCCAGGTCGAACTGCCGCTGCACAAGCTGCAGGCCGGCCTGGACCGCCGCTTCCCCATCAACCAGCGCCTGCTGGAATTGTTCGACGTCCAGCTCACCCGTCCGCAACTGGCCATCCAGCCCGAGCAGGACCGGGTCGCGCTGGCGGTCGAGGCCTCGGTCGCGCCGCCGTTCGCGCGCGCCTGGACCGGCAATATCGCGTTCTCCGGCCGCCTGTATGTCGATCCTGGCCGCGCTGCCGTGATGATGGCCGAGCCGCGCATCGACCGGCTGCAACTCGGCAATCCGGAAGCAGAACGCCAGCTGACGCGGGTGGCCAACGGCCTGATCGACACCGTGGCGCGCGACATGCCGGTGTACACCTTCGACCAGAAAGACTTGCGCTATGCGGGCGTGCAGTTCGTCCCGACCCGGATCCAGACCACGCGCAGCGGTTTGCTGGTCACGCTCGAGCCGGAAAAATAAGACGCGCCGCGCATCAGCGCGCGCCGGCGGTTGGCATTACACTCACCTTTGCAGATGCACGCAGGCTCATGCAACGGAAACGTTGCAGTCATGCCAAATCTGTCCGAGGCGGCAACAAGGCGATTGCACCCGTATGGCATTGGGCGCACACTGATACGCAATGAAAGTTGTGATGGGCCCGCCTGTCGCGGTCCAGCTTGCGCTTTCTCATGCACATGGAGTTCCACTGAAGTAATCTTGCCTGAATTCAGGCTGCTGTATCAGGGGGTGGATCTTGGAAACGACACGCGAGAGTTTTTCGGACAGTGGGCTGACCGTCGAGCCGCCCAGGGCCGTCTCAATTGCCGCCTCGGGTACAGCATCGGCTGCGGCGCCTGCCCGCGCCAGCCTTCCGCCCAAAGGATCGTGCTGGTACTGCGAAAAGCCGCTCGACAGCGTGCGGCGTTTTTGCGGCAAGTCCTGCGCCGCTTCGTTCGACGAAGAAGCCGAATTTACCCGCTGAGCGCCGTCGCGCCTGGCGCCAGCCCAGCCCCATGCCTGGCTGCACGTCCGGGTCTGACTGTCCCCCTAGGCCTGGTTGCCCCACCGACCTGGCTGCACGCAAGGGTCTGACGTACCCACAGGCCTGACTGCACCCCACAGGCTTGCCCGCAAGCCCAGGCCCGGTTGCACCCCTTATGCCTGGCCGTCGATCAGCGCCAGCGCGCGTTCGAAATCGTAGCGCCTGAGGGCCGCCTCGAAGGCCGCCATCGCATCGTCGCCCAGATGCGCCACCAGGCGAGGGCGCAGCCGGCCCGCCAGTTCCGGCGCGCGTCCATCGCCGGTGTCGAGCATCTCGCGCAGCCGCGCCAGATCCTGCGCGCCCTCTACCTCGGCAGGCGCGCTTGGCGCCTCCGGCGTGCGCCGCGCGGCCAGCAATGTGTCCACATGTGCCAGCACCCGCGCCAGCTCGGCGTCCAGCCGCGCGATCGCCACCAGCGGCGGCGCGGCGCCCGACTTGAGCGCCAGCTCCACCTCGAGTGCAAGGTCGCGCAGGCGCACCGCCTCGATCATGCCGGCCGCGCCTTTCAAGGTGTGCGCGATGCGCTGGGCCAGCACGGCGTCCTGAGCGTCCAGCGCCGCATGCAGGCGCGCCGTCAGGTCGCGGTAGTCGGTGGCGAAGCGGCCCAGCACGCGCAGGAACAGATCGTGGTCGCCCATCACGCGCTCCAGGCCCGCCGCAAGGTCGATGCCGGCCGCGGTGTCGCTTGCGACGCCGCTCACCGCGTCGTGAACGACCAGGCGCGCGTCACCGCCGCGCCGTTGACCGTGCCATTGAAGTTGACCTCGTAGGTCGTGGCCGCGGCCAGCGGCTGCAGCGGCACGATCGACGCCGCGCTCTTGTCCCGGGCCAGCGGCGCGATGCGCAGCACCGGCACCTCGCTGCCGCCGCGCGGGCGCAGCGTGAAGCTGTTGACCGCCAGCGCCGCGTCGATATTCGCATGCACGCTGACCGGATAGCCGACTTCGTTCAGGTCGGGCACCGGGTCGGGCTGCTCGGTATCGCTGAAGAAGTTGCGTGCGACCCCGGTCTGGCCGTTGAACGGCCAGGTGACGACGGCGCCGCGCGCGATGCCGGGGCCGAAGCCGTAGTGGCTCGCGAAATCGGCGGTGAAGACGTGGTAGCCGGCGCTGGAGGTGGTGGCGCCGGTGCCGATCTCCTGGAACATCGGCTCGAAGATCACGAAGCGGTGGTAGATCGCGGTGATCAGCTCTTCGGCCATGAAGAAACCCGAGCCGTTGCTGGTGCCCGAGATGACTTCGCCGGTGGCGTAGCCGCGCGCGCGGTCGAGCGTATAGCCGGCCGCGTTCAGGCGCTCGACCAGGGTGGCGCCGGTAAAGCCCTGGCGCCCCGCTACCTGCTCGTGGCTCAAGGGCGGATTGATGCGCAGGTATTCGGAGTGCCCCAGTGCTGCGTTATCGAGCTGGGCGTTCCCGGCGACGAGCGGGACGCCGGCCTGGGCGCGCCGGTAGTTGATCCAGTTACGGCCATCGAGCGCGATATTGCCCGTCTGCGCGGGGGCGCTGGCGCCCGGGGTGGGCGCCGGGGCGGGCGCGCCCGGCGCCGGTGCGACCGCTTCTCCGCCGGCGATCGGCAGGGCAGGGCTGTCGCTGCCGCCGCTGCTGCCGCCGCAGCCGGCCATGGCGAATGTCACTGCCAATGCGGCGGCAAGCGCCTGCCAGCGTGGCGTATGGCCCATCTTGTCACCCCTGTGCATGCAACTTGCGATGCGCCATTCTAGGACAAATCGGCGAATCACGAGGGACGCCACTTCAATGGCGCAACCGTTGGTTTTCGCACCCTGTAGAATAAGCCAACCTCATCCTTGCCGAGCCGACCATTGAAGCTATCCAACCAGCAACGCCTCGCGCGCGCCAAGTTCGCCCTGCCCAGTTTCGTGACGCTGCTGTCGATCGCCTGCGGCTTCGGCAGCATCGTGATCTCGGTCGATAACGCGCGCGTCGGCGACCCCGGCGACTTCCGCCTGGCCGCCATTCTGCTGGTGCTGGCCGGCGTGTTCGATGCGCTCGACGGCTTCGTGGCGCGCGCCACCAATACCCAGTCCAGCTTCGGCGTGCAGCTCGATTCGATCGCCGACGTGATGAACTTCGGCTGCGCCCCGGGCCTGCTGCTGTACTGCTACGGCTTCACCCAGCTGGGCGACATCCACCCGACGCTCGAGCGCATGGGCGGCCTGGCCTGCTTCGTGTTCGTCACCTGCGGCGCGCTGCGCCTGGCGCGCTTCAATATCAGCCATGGCCGCACCGATCCGCGCTACTTCGTCGGCATGCCGATCACCGCCGGTGCGGCCTGCGTGGCCTCGGTGGTCGTGGCCTGGCCCGACCCGGTGGCGACGATGGCGCCGGCCTTCATGGTGTGCGCGCTGATGGTCGGCGTCGGCGCGCTGATGGTCTCGACCATCCGCTTCCCCAGCTCCAAGCACCCGAAGGGCAAGGTCATGCTGGCGCTGCTGGCCGTGTGCGTGGTCCTGCTGGTGCTGCTGCGGGAGCGCTTCTTCGTGCTGTTCTTCCTGGTCTACGTGTGCGCGACCCTGATGCTCAATATCGGCTGGAAGCTGGGCTGGCGCGCCGTGGCGCCGCCGAAGGTGTTCGAGGACTGAGCTGCCGCTCAGGCGAACTTGTCGAGCATCGCCGCCAGGTGCGCCGCGCGCGCCCGGGCGTCCGCGAGGTCGGTGGCGTCGCCGGTCTGGGTCAGGAGCGATGACGTCAACAGCTGCACGAACGAGCGGTCGAGCGCCTTGCGCGCCGCCGCCATCTGCTGGGCCACCGCATCGCAGTCCGACGGCGTGTCGGCCAGCGCGATCAGTTTCTGCACCCCGCGCAGCTGGCCCTCGATGCGCGCCAGCCGGTTCGATAAATCCTTCTTCTGCTGCGCGCTGAGGGCCTTGCCCTCGACGATCCTGGGCGGGCCGTCGGCCATCACGCCACCTCGTGGCCGCGCGCGGCGCGCAGGATGCGGAACCAGTCGTTGCGCTCGAGGCGGAAGGTGGCGCCTGCGACGGCGTCGGCGATCGCCGCGATGCGGCGCGTGCCGGTGAGCGGCACCGGGCGGCTCGGCAGCTGCATGATCCATGCGAACACCACGCTGCCGAACGGCTTGCCGAGGCGCTCGGCTACTTCCTGGATGGTCTGGCGCAGCGTTGCCGCGCGCTCGCTGGCCGGGTCGAACAGGCGCCCGCCGCCCAGCGGCGACCACACCATCGGCGCGATGCGCAGGTCTTGCAGGCCGTCGAAGGTCTCGTCGAACATCGGCGCCGTGTACAGCGGCGAGAACTCGACCTGGTTGGTGCTCAATGCGATGCGGCGGTTCAGCGATTCGAACTGGTGGCGCGTGAAATTCGACACGCCGAAGTGCCGCACCTTGCCGGCCTGCCTGAGGCGGGTGAAGGCTTCGGCGATCTCGTCGAAATCCATCAGCGGATCGGGGCGGTGGATCAGCAGCAGGTCGAGGCGGTCGGTGTGCAGCTTGCGCAGCGACTCCTCGCTCGACGCGATGATGTGCGCGGCATCGGTGTCGTAATGCTGGATTGCGTGGTTCGGGTGCTTTCGCGAGAGCAGGCGGATGCCGCATTTGCTCACCAGTTCGATGCGGTCGCGCAGCGATGGCTGCAGGCGCAGGGCTTCGCCGAACAGGCTCTCGACGCCGTAGTCGCCATAGATGTCGGCATGGTCGAACGAGGTCACGCCCAGCGCCAGGCATTCTTCGATGAAGGCCACCCGCGCCTCGGGCGTCATGTCCCATTCGGTCATGCGCCACATGCCGGCGACGATGCGCGACAATTCCACGCCGCCTTCGCGGGTCAGGATGCGGGGGCAGGAGAGGTCGGCGGATGGATGCGGCATGATGGGCTCTTTCGGCATGACAGGATGCCATGATTATAACGGGCCGTGGCTGCCCGCGCCTTGCCCGTCCTGCATCAAAAAAGCCCGCCCGGCGCATTGCGCGGGGCGGGCTGCATGGCCTGGCAGGCGTCGGCTTACTGCATCCAGAGACGCATCGAATCCCAGGCGCGCCCGAAGATGCTCGCTTCCTGCACTTCTTCCAGCGCCACCACCGGCAGCACCAGCAGCGGCTTGCCGTCGACCGTCATCGTGAGCTTGCCGACCTGGCCGCCCAGCGCCAGTGGCGCGACCAGCGGGTCGTTGCGCACCAGGACCGGCTTCAGCTTGCCCGCCACGCCCTTCGGCACGGTGACCAGGATGTCGCGCGTGAAGCCGATCTTGACGTTCGACTGCGCCCCCTTCCAGATCGACGGGGACTGGATCGCCTGGCCCTTCGAGTACAGCTTGACGGTGTCGAAATTCTGGAAGCCCCAGTTCAGCAGCTTCTGGCTCTCCTGCGTGCGCACGTCGGTCGAGCTGGTGCCGAGCACCACCGACACCAGGCGGCGTTCGCCCGTGGTGCCGTTCGGACGGCGCGCCGAGGCGATCATGCTGTAGCCCGACGAGGTGGTGTGGCCGGTCTTCATGCCGTCGACGGTCGGGTCTAGCCACAGCAGGCGGTTGCGGTTCTGCTGGGTGATCTTGTTGTAGGTGAACTGCTTGACCGAGTCGATCTTGTAGAACTCGGGGAAGTCGCGGATCACATGCGCGGCCAGCTGCGCCAGGTCGGCCGCGGTCGAGTAGTTGTTCGCGTCCGGCAGGCCGTGCGGGTTGGCGAAGCGCGTGCCTTTCAGGCCCATGCGCTGCGCTTCGCGGTTCATCAGGGTGACGAAGGTGGCTTCGTCGCCGGCAACCGCTTCGGCGATGGCGACGGCGGCGTCATTGCCCGACTGGACCATCAGGCCGTGCAGCAGGTCGTCGATCGAGACCGGCACTTTCGGATCGATGAACATCTTCGAACTGCTGCTGTCGACCTTCCAGGCGCGCTCGGACACGTTCACCATCTGGTTCAGGGTGATGCGCTTGTCGCGGATCGCGGCGAAGGCGACATACGCCGTCATGATCTTGGTCAGCGAAGCCGGCTCGATGCGTGCATTCTGGTCCTGCGAGGCGATGACCTGGCCGCTCGTCGCGTCGAGCAGCAGCCACGATTTGGCGGCGATGGCGGGAGCCGGCACGGTTTGCGCGCTGGCAGACACCATCACCAGGCTGGCGGCGAAGGCCGCTAACAGTTTTTTCATGGGAACTATTTCGTCAATATAGAGTAGGGCGGTGGTAAAGCGGAGGCAATGTCCGAGAACATTGCCTCAAGAGAAGCGAATGATTATAGGGGAGTGTGGCGACTAAATGTCACGCCGCCACAGTTGAATCACCAGATTTTTAATGTGGCCGAGCTTGCGGTGGAAGAAGTGGTCGGCGCCGGGAATCACGGTCACCGGGATGTCGAGCGGACGCGCCCACTCGAAAACTTCCTTCAGGGTAATGGTATCGTCCTGTTCGCCGTGGATCAGGATGGTGTCCTGCGGCACTTCCGGCATTGGCCACTTGCCCGCCGCCGTGCCGACCAGCACCAGGCGCTCGGCCGGCTTGCCCTCGGCTGCCAGGCGCAGCGCGAACTGCGACTGCACGAAGGTGCCGAACGAGAAACCGGTCAGCGTGACCGGCAGGTTCGGGTAGCGTTCGACCATGTGCGCATGCATCACGGCCATATCGTCCACCTCGCCGCGGCCCTCGTCGTGCACGCCTTCCGATTCGCCCACGCCGCGGAAATTGAAGCGCGCCGTGGCATAGCCCAGCGTCACGAAGGTGCGCGCCAGCGTCTGGGCCACCTTGTTTTCCATGGTGCCGCCGTACAGCGGATGCGGATGGGCCACCAGCGCGATGCCGCGCGGTTTGCCGTCCGGCAGGTCGAGCAGGCATTGCATCTTGCCGGCCGGACCGTCGAGGTGAAACTTGTGCGAGTGGATATTCATGGGCGTTCGTAGTCGTGGATCAGATCTTGAGACGGTCGACGACCTTGCCGCCGACCAGGTGGGTATCGATGATGTCGTCGATGTCGTCGGTGTCGACATAGGTGTACCAGGTGCCTTCCGGGTAGACCACCAGCACCGGGCCTTCTTCGCAGCGGTCCAGGCAGCCGGACTGGTTGATGCGCACCTTGCCCTGGCCGCTCAGCGACAGTTCCTTGATGCGTTTCTTGGCGTGCTTCTGCGCCTTCTCGGCGCCGCACTTGCCGCAGCTCGGACGCGCGTCCTTGCCTTCGCGTTCGTTCATGCAGAAAAAGACGTGATGCTTGTAAAAGGATTGTTCGTTCATGTCGTTCTCAGTGGAAAGAGTGGCATGGCTACGCGCCAAAGCGCCATGATACGCGCTTGACGCAGCCTCTTACGGTCGATTGAGTTTATGCGAGGGCAGCAGCAGGAACCACAGCGCGACGAACGGCCAGGCCAGCGAGAGGAACCAGGCCGCCCCGTTAAAGTTCAGGAACTTGCCCTGCACCCAGCCCTGCAGCGTGGCCGAGAAATACGGGTTCACCGGAATCGTATTGACCACGACCAGCGCCAGGATCAGCGTCACCACCGCCAGGCGCCGCTGCGCCACCTGGGGCGCGAACACCAGGCCGGCCAGCATGATCAGGCCGATCAGGAAGCCGCCTTCGGCGCCGGGCGTGACCCAGACCAGGGCATTGTCGGGACGGAACAGCAGGGAGCTGGAGAAAGACTTCACGACAAGTGCGGCGGCGATCAGCGCCAGCATCAGCCAGAAGCGCGGAGCGCCGCGCCGCACCAGGCACATCAGGGTGAGCGCCGCGCCGGTCATGCCGCAGGCGGTGATGATGGTTGCGGACAGCCCGTCTTGTTCCACGGTCATGGTGTCGCCGCCGGGGCGCAGCAGGGCGACCAGGTCGATCTCGGTATCGAACCACGACGACAGCCAGCCCGAGACGATGGGCAGCACCTGGCCGTGGCCGAACAGATAGCTCTGCGGGTAGATCTGGGCCAGCGGCCACATGGCCACCAGCACCAGGCCCTGGCTGGCGTGCGGCGCGAACCAGCGCTGGCGCAGCTTGAACAGGCGGCTGCGGTCCAGCAGGCCGGGAGCCCACAGCGCGCCGAGGATGGCGCCAATCAGGGCGCCGCCGGCATTGGTGATGAAGTCGAGGTTCGACGGCACGCGGCTGGGCAGGAAGTTCTGCACCGTTTCCATGACGCCGGTGGTGAGCAGGCCGGCCAGCGCGGCCAGCAGCACTGCCCATACGCCGCGCACGCGCGGGTACATCGACAGCACCAGCAGCATGCCGAAGGGGATGTAACCGGCGATGTTGACGCCGACGTCGAAGCCGGTCCAGTAGCGCTGCTTGACCAGGTTCAAAAAGTCCAGCACCGGCATGCCGTTGTCGCGCCAGCCGGTAAACGGGAACCAGCTGGCATAGACGATCAGCAGCAGGTACGACAAGAGCGCGGCGCGCACGATCGGCGAACCGCGAGAACGGCCTTCGGCAACTTCGGCCGTGACTTCCGCTTCCTTCATTTGCCTTGCAGGTTCAGGGTAAGCAGCCAGGCGTGGATCTCGTCCGCCACCTGGTCGGTGCTGGCCGCCAGCGCCGCCACGCCGCCGCCGGCATCCTGGCTGGCCGCCGGCTGGTTGCCGATGAAGCTGCGCTGGTCGACCAGGCGGTGGTCGGTGAACACCGAGGCGCGCAGCATGACCTGGCCCTGGCTCTCGCCGGCGCTCCTGAACGCGTGCACGAAGTCGTCGATCTCGATACGCAGGATCGGCACGCCGTTGGCGGCGTCGGTAGCCGACAAGACCTTCATGTGGGCTTGCGACAGGCGCGCCTTGATGCGGGTGGTGACCAGGTCGAGCGGGGTGCCGCTCCAGCGGCTGCCGGCGTAGGTGCGCGCCTGCTTCTCATCGGCGTAGTTCAGGCGGTAGAACATGCGCTCGTTGTCGAGGGCCGCGGGGCCGGTGGCGTCCATTACCGCGATCGCCAGCGGCGCCACGGGCGGGGTGGCCGCTGTGAACAAACGGACCGACGGCGAGCCGAAGTCATAGATGGTGTTCGGCGCGCCCTTGTTGCTGGCGCAGCCGGCCAGCAGCAGCGAGCAGGCGACGATGACGGCAGCGGGGAAGCTGGTGCGAAGAGTCACGGTGGTCCTCATTTGGTCGGGGGCGTGAAGCCCGGTTCGCCCGGGCCGGGCGCGTCGCCCGGCGTGCCGAACAGGATGCTTTGCGGGCGGTCGGTGAACGAGTTGGCGGTGCGCCGCACCGCGCGCAGCGAGGCGCGTGCTTCGTCGGTCATCTGCACCACGTGCGGCAGGGTTTCCAGTTCCAGCTCGCTGGTGGCGGCGCCGAGCGCGCCGATGGTCGAATTGAGGCGCTCGATCGGGCCGTCCGGCGCCTGCAGGCGGGTGGCCAGCTGGTCGTAGTTGCGGGTCATCGAGGTGGCGCTGTTGGCCAGGGTGTCGATCGAGTCCATGCTGCGATTGACCTTGTTCACCAGGCCGGGCAACTGGTCCAGCACCGGATCGAGCCGCTGCGGGATCGCGGCATAGGCTTCGGCGGCGCGGTCCACGCTCTCGAAGGCGCCCACCATGGTGGCGCGGTTCTCGACGCTGAGCAGCTCGTCCAGGCTGGCTGTGACCTTCTCGGCCTTTTCCAGGATCGCCAGGCCCCGGTCTTCGAGCTGGTCGAGCAGGCCCGGACGCAGCGGGATGCGCGCCGTGCGCTCGCCGCCGGTGGCCAGGCGCGGCGAACCGGTACGGTCGTCGTCGAGGCTGATGAAGGCGATGCCGGTCACGCCCTGGTAGCCCAGGGTGGCAAAAGTGGTATTGGTGATCGGCGAATTCTCGTCGACCGACAGGCGAATCAGGATTTGCCCGGTGACGCGCGGGTCGAACACGATTTCGTCGACGCGGCCCACGTCGAGCCCGCGGTAGCGCACCGTGGCTTGCGGGTTCAGGCCGGGGATCGACTGGGTGGTGACGATCTCGTAGGGCACCAGCTCGGTCTTGTCGCGGTTGAACCAGAGGCCGATCAATACCGTGGCCACCAGCAGCGCGATCGTGAAAATCCCCGTCATCAGGGCATGCGACCTGTTTTCCATAACTATCCAGTCTCCGATTCGTTCCGGGATTCAGCCTGGGCCTGGCGCTCGTCGAGCACTTCGAGCGCGCGCTGGCCGCGCGGGCCCAGGAAAAAGTGTTTGATGAAGGGGTGATCCACCTGCAGCACGTCGCACGACGGACCGACCGCGAGCACGTGCTTCTCGGCCAGCACCGCGATGCGCGACGACAGCGCGAACAGGGTGTCGAGGTCGTGGGTGACCATCACCACCGTGAGTTTCAGTTCGCGGTGCAGGGTCTGGATCAGCGCCACGAAGGCGTCCGACAGGTCCGGATCAAGCCCCGCGGTGGGCTCGTCGAGGAACAGCAGTTGCGGCTCGAGCGCCAGCGCGCGCGCCAGGGCCGCGCGCTTGACCATGCCGCCCGACAGGTCGGCCGGCATCTTGTTGGCGTGCTCCGGGCCCAGCCCCACCATGTCCATCTTGAGCAGCACGGCGTCGCGGATCACGTCCTCGGGCAGCGCGCGCAGCTCGCGCATCGGCAGTGCGATATTGTCGAACACGCTCAACGCCGAGTACAGGGCGCCCTGCTGGAACAGCATGCCCCAGTGGTTGCGCATGCGCTGCAACTGGGTGGGAGAAGCCGCGCTGATGTCTTCGCCGAAGACCTTTACGCTGCCCTGCGACGGGCGCTCCAGGCCCAGCATCTGGCGCAGCAGCACGGTCTTGCCGGTGCCCGAACCGCCGACAATGGTGAGGATTTCGCCGGCGTAGATCTCGAGGTTCAGGTCCTGGTGCACGACGGTGCGCCCAAAACGGGTCCACAGGTTGTCAATCTTGACCACCGGCGCGCCGACTTCTTCGTCGGGACGCAGGTTCAGTTCCTGGCGGCGGGGTTTTTTATCTGGCATCAGAAGCCCGTCCCGCTGAAGATGATGGCGTACACCGCGTCGGCCAGGATCACCACCGTGATCGCGGTGACCACCGAGGTCGTGGTGCCGCGGCCCAGGCTCTCGGTGTTCGGCTTGATGCGCAGGCCGAAGTGGCAGGCGATCAGGGCGATCAGCACCCCAAAGGTCGCACCTTTCAGCAGGCCGATGGTGTAGTTCACGAACGGCACCGCGTCCGGCAGCTTCTGTAAAAAGTAGCGGAACGACATGCCCATCTCGATCTTGGCCGACACCATCCCGCCCAGCAGGGCCATGGCGTCGGTCCACACCACCAGCAATGGCATCGAGATCGCCAGTGCGATCACCTTGGGCATGATCAGGCGATAGCCGTGCGAGACGCCCATCACCAGCATGGCGTCGAGCTCCTCGGTCACCCGCATCACGCCCAGCTGCGCCGTGATCGACGAGCCGGAACGGCCCGCGACCAGGATCGCCGCCAGCAGTGGGCCCAGTTCGCGGATCACGGCCATGCCGAGGATGTTGACCAGGTAGGCGTCGCCGCCGAACATGCGCAGCTGCTGCGACGACAGGTAGGACAGCACGATCCCGATCAAAAAGCCGACGATGGCCGTGATGCCCAGCGCCTGGAAGCCGGAATGATAGATATTGGCCGAGATCTCGCGCCACGGGCCGGTGGCGGGGCGGCGCAAGAAGCGGCCCAGGTCCTGGATCACGATGCCGATCAGGCCAATGAAGCTGCGCAGGTGCTCGAAAAAGTCGAGGATGCCGGCGCCCAGCACGATCACCGACTGGAAGGGACTGGTGCGGTGGCGCGGCAGCTTGATCTCGCTGGCCTGTTCGATGCGCTTGAACAGGTCTTCCTGGCGCGGGTCGAGCGTGAGGTGTTTGGGACGCTGCTTGTTCCAGGTGTTCCAGAACATCTGGGCGCCGATGTGGTCGAGGCTCTCGATGCCGGACAGGTCCCAGGCGCAGGCGCCCTTGTCCTTCAGGCCCGCCAGCTGGCGCGTGATGCCCTTGAGGACACCGCGCTGCGACAGGCCGTGGACCTGCCAAACGCCGTTGGCAATGACAGATTGGCCCGCCCCCTGGCCGGATTGCTGGATAGTTAAGGTTGGCGCATTTTCAATCTGCATTGCGCCAGTGTAAAAGAGAATCGTTACTGTTGCCAGCCGCGATCCTCTAACGTGTTTGCCCGATCAGGCGGCCAGGTGGCGCACCTGGCGCGCGGGGGCGATGGCGCGCGGCGTGTCGGGCTGCTCTTTGAGGCTGCGGCTGGGGGCGTCGACCTTGCCGGCGTAGTCGCTGGCCAGCAGGCTGGCTGCGGCACTGGCCTCCATGCCGCGCAGCTGTAGCCACTCGGCGACCAGCTTGGCCAGGCGGTCGAGGGCGATGCGGTGGGTGGCGTCGGTGCGGGTGTAGATCCAGTCCGAGAACGCCATGAAGTGATCGAACGGGGCCTTTCCCAAAAGGATCGGGGTGGTGTGGGCGAAGCGGCCCGAGTTGGCCACCAGGTCCCAGTAGCGCGCGAAGCGCACCAGGCGCTGCATGGTGGCGAAATCGATCTTGTTCGTCGCCAGCACCGTGTAGGGCGGATACGGGTCGTAGACCATGCCGAAGTCCTGCGTATGGCGGATGATCGGCGTGCCGCGCAGGCGCTTGAGGATGCCGAACTGGATCTCTTCGGCACCCAGGCCCACCAGCTGGTCAAAGCCGCGCGCGAAGCTGGCCACGTCTTCGCCCGGCAGGCCGGCGATCAGGTCGACGTGCAGGTGGGCGGTCGAGTGCTGGGTGAGCCAGCGGATGTTCTCGGCCGCCTTTTCATTATTCTGGCGACGGCTGACCAGCGCCTGCACTTCCGGGTTGAAGCTCTGGATGCCGATTTCGAACTGCAGCGCGCCGGCCGGGAATTTGGCAATGGCTTCCTTCAGCGCTTCCGGCAGGTGGTCCGGGACCAGCTCGAAGTGGGCGTAGATCGGGTCGTCCGGGTTCGCCTCGATCTTGTCGAGGAAGAACTGCATGATGCGCAGACTGGTCTTGACGTTCAGGTTGAAGGTGCGGTCGACGAACTTGAATAAGCGCGCACCCTTGGCGTACATGGCTTCCATCTCGGCCAGGAAGGCGTCGAGCGGGAAGGGCCAGGCGGTCTTGTCGAGCGAGGACAGGCAGAACTCGCACTTGAACGGGCAGCCGCGCGAGGCTTCCACGTACAGGGTGCGGTGAGCGATGTCGTCCTCGCTATATAAAGAGTAGGGTAGCTTGATGTCTTCCATCGGCGGCTGCACGCCGGCATGCACCTTCATGATCGGCTTGGGGCCGTTGATGATCTCGGCGCACAGCTTGGGGAAGGTAACGTCGCCCCAGCCGGTGATGACGTAGTCGGCCAGCTTCACGATCTCTTGCTCGCCTGTCTCGTGCGAGACTTCCGGGCCGCCCAGGATGATCGTCACCTGCGGGGCGACGCGCTTGAGCATCGCCACCAGGCGGGTGGTTTCCTCGACGTTCCAGATATACACGCCAAAACCGACGACGCGCGGCCCATGTGCCAGGATGCGTTCGACCAGGTCGGTGGTCTTGGCGCCGGTGACGAATTCCTGGATTGTGGTCTGCTCTTTTAATGGCCCCATATTCGCGAGCAGATAGCGCAGGCCCAGCGAGGCGTGCGTGTAGCGGGCGTTCAGGGTAGAGAGCAGGATCGTCATGGCGGAAACAGGTGTGCGGCGGCGGGAAAGCGACATTTTACTGTGGCGTTGGCGCCCATCGCCGTATATATGCAGTAGGAATTGCTTCTGGTAAAGATTGCTGTCTACAATCGACCACTCTTTCCTCTTGAAGCGATTCCCATGCTCCTCACGAATATCGAAACCATCCCGGGCAAGTCCATCACGGTGTGCCACGGCGTTGTCTCTGGCAGCTCGGTGCGCTCCAAGCACGTCGGCCGCGACATCATGGCTGGCCTGAAGAATATGGTTGGCGGCGAATTGCGCGGCTATACCGAGCTGCTGGAAGAATCGCGCGCACAGGCGACCGAGCGCATGAAGGCGCAGGCACAACAAATGGGCGCGAACGCGATCGTCAATGTGCGCTTCTCGACGTCGTCGGTGGCCGCCGGCGCTGCCGAGATCTATGTCTACGGCACCGCAGTCACGGTCGGATAATGGAAATTCTCTTCCTGCTGGCCTTCTGGACCATTCCAGTGGTGCTGGGTTATGTCTTTGGACGCATGGCCGAGGCCAAACACTACCGCTCGATCATCGCGCGCGAAAAGGCTTTCGTGCACCTGCCGGCGACGTCCCTGAAAACCCTGCTGGGCGACGGGCCGGTGGCGCGCAGCGAGCTGGTGACGGGCAGCGTGGTCATCTCGATCGACCATTTCAAGAAAGCGGCTTCGGCCCTGCGCTCGGTGGTGGGCGGATCGGTCAAGTCGTATGAATCGCTGCTCGACCGCGCCAAGCGTGAGGCGCTGCTGCGCCTGAAGGAAAGCTGCCCCGGCGCCCACGAGATCGTCAACGTGCGCCTGGAAACCATGGCGTTGGCCGGAAGCCAGCCGCGTCAGGTCACCGGCGTCGAAGTGCTGGCCTACGGCACCGCGATCTACTATGTGGAGCAAGCGGGCGCGGCATGAAATACCAGGCATCGCTGCCCGAACATAACGACAATATCTCGCACGAACATCCATTGAAGGATTTCGTGCTGATCCTGGCCGGGCTGTCGGCGGCGATCCTGGTTGGGTACCTGGCGCTGGGATGGCTGGTCGATGTCGTGGTCGATCGCATGAGCCCGCAGACCGAAGCCAGGCTGACGCAGCTGATGGCATGGACGCCGCCCAAGGGTGAGGTCGCCATGCGCCCGCGCGAGGTGTGGACCCAGGCGCTGGTCGATGGCATGGCCAAGTGCGCCGGGGTGGGTGAGCCGGTCACCGTGCGCGTGAACCGGTCGGAGACACCCAATGCGATGGTCGCCCCGGGCGGCCTGGTGA
>Ga0265780_10004393_pt1 | contig 18159 bp, 19 predicted proteins | sample P1T30metagenome_FD_192432 | JGI IMG/M metagenome (GOLD analysis project Ga0265780, IMG submission 192432) | Plant litter microbial communities from East Loma Ridge, Irvine, California - P1 T30 | ecosystem: Environmental > Terrestrial > Plant litter > Unclassified | place: USA: California...
GGACCAACGAATACTTCGATTGAAAGTTATCCAAGCCAATCCCAGCTAAAAACAAATACTAAAAGAGTGGACAGAGGGACAAGCCCTCCAGATCATCCATCCATTCCATGGGTATCAAACCCGCTCATCCTCCTCCCAGGGAAAAAAACCGAGCCAAGAACGGAAACCCGACCAACAACTCGTTCGCACCGACTACTACAAGATTTCCTGCCATCTAAGAGACAGTAACAGTAGCAGAGCCAGAGCTCTGGTAGCCCTCAGTAGCCAGGATCATGTAGTCGAAAGCGCCCAGGTCGAGGCCGACGCCGGACCAGGCGTCAATGTGCGCGCCGAAGTCGATGGAGCCGCTGGTGCGGTGGTCGGCGCGGACCGCCCAGTACTGCTGGAAGGTCGAGGTGCCCTCGATCGAGGGCTGGTTGGTGCGGGTGGTCTGCAGGAGGGTGTAGGTGGAGCCGTCGATGTCGGCGGTGCCGACGGAGCTGGCGGCCGACGACGGGTCGTAGCTGCCGAAGGACTCGACGATGTAGAACTCGACGAGGGGCGACTTGGTCCAGCCGTAGAGGGAGAGGTACCAGTTGCCGCTGGCTTGGATGTTGGCGTCGTAGGTGACGGTCCTGGAGGGGGGTTGTTAGTCATTTTGTTGCTTTGTGTGAGGTGATGGTGAATCATGAGCTTACTTGGCGGAGGCAGGGTTCCAGCCAATACCGGAGACGACGTTGCCAGAGGCCTCAGTCCAGTCGAGAGAGTAGGAGCCGCCGCCGACCTTCATGGTGGCGCCGGAGTTGGTCTCGACCCAGTGGGAGTAGTAGTAGTCGCCCTCCTGGCCGCTCGAGGAAGTGGTGTAGGTCGTGCCGTCAACGGCGGCGACGGCGGAGGTGGCGCCCGCAGAGGAGGCAGCAGCATCGGTGGTGGCACCAGTAGAGTTGCCAGCGCTGGCATCAGTGGTGGCACCAGATGAAGCCTGGCCATTTCCAGTGGTAGGGACACTGGGTACTTCAGCGCTGCCGGCCGCCTGGCCCTGGCCCTGGCTCTGGTCCCATCCACCGACCTGGCCACCTTGGCCCCAGGCTTGACCACCTTGGCCCCAGTCCTGACGCTTGGTAGCGGGTGCGGCCAGCGCAGAAGCCACGCAGGAGGCGGCGAAGACAACGTTCTTGACGGCAACCATTTTGACTAGGAGTTGCTGGTGAGGTTGATTGAAGAAGTCGTGTATTGGCTAAGGAAGAGAGGGCAAGGTAACAGAGTTTCAAGAACCAGCTTGTTGAATGAGTGAATGTATTGGATGGAATGGGATGGATATGAGAGAAGCCCTAGGGCAGGTCGAAAAGTACTTATACCATGAAAGGAGCCCCCAAAAAGAAGCAGAGCCAGGCTGTCAAGGAGCACGCACTGGATGTTCTCACACGGACATGGAGTCGTCAGTTCCAGGCGGCGGCGATAGCAGATTGAACGATGGCACCAGGAAGAGCCTGAGCCTGCGACGGTGGTTGTGTCGAGTTAAGGATGTCGCTCCACAGTTTAGGCGGGCTAAGAGGCAGAGCCAAGAGAACACCAAGCCCGGCGAAACACGCCATCTCCAAACAACCATGGAAGCCAAGCCGGACTTCTTTAGCGGAGTCCATGCGTTCGTCAGGTTGCGAATCTGCAGCAGCAACTACTGTAACCAACATCCACTTCCAACTGGCAATACATCGTCAGTTCGTCACAGTCACCGTGGTCCAGATTGGGGAGCATGAACCGACCCACTGGACCCACGTTTTGCGTAACCTCCAACCGTTTAAGGTAGAGTTCATCAACCGGTTCGCATGTTCCGGCAATGGACGCCAGCACAATCAAGAAGGATCGCTCGGACAGTCCCGTTATCAAAGCCTTGTTCCACCTTGGCCTGGAATCAAGTGGATATGCTATATATCGTAGGCGGCGATCGTGGCCTTTCTCCGAGCGGGATCAGGGATGCTGATAATGCTTGGTTTGATACTGTACATTCCTGGTGTTGCGGAGACATTGGAAGTTGGAGGCCTTTTGCCAATCAATCTGAAGATTCCGAGCACATGGGAAGGCGTCACGTAACGTAACATGGCTTTCAGGCTCAATTCTCTCCTTCTCCTGCAGGGTGCAGGGCGGAGCAGGGGTTACTGTGACGAGTGGATTGATGCAGGCAGAAAGATGTAAGATTGCTTGTCCACTTGTTTGCAACTCGAGTACTACATATGGCATAGGATAGATGAAGTTTAGCGACTGAACCATCGACAGCTCGAGCGTCAGAACAATCCGTCTTGTTTGTTGTTATGCTGCTGTATAGCACTGAGTGTACAAATCTCGATTTCAGCCAAAAACATCAGCCTCATATAGAGTCGATGAAGCCCTCCAAATGCCCAGAGATCTGAGCCCAGCGATCCCGTAGCATCTTGACACCAACGGCACGATCTTCCGAGAGCGGTGATCCCTCTCCATCGCAAAGCCTCTGCAAATCGGCCTGCTTTTGGAGCGCTTCTGTCCTCAGATCCTGCAAGTGCGGCTGCAGCCACTTGTTGACGGCGGCAGATTGATCACCGCTTAAATCCTCGCCATTCGTGACAAAGTACTCCCACTCATTAGCCGTCAGCAATACCGCGCGCACGGCGACCTGCGTTTTGAAGCAGAGTTCCCAGGGCTGACGGCAGTGGTCTCGGCAGGATTTCCTGCCGTCTTGGGCTTTGTTGTAGCAAGGGTATTCGATGGGTAAGAGCGCGTAACCGCCTAAGAATCCGACGTCCTGCAATTGCGATTTGGTTTCATCCGAGAGATGGGGAATTATCACGTGGTCCAGACGGATTTCGTCGTCGGGGCTTGCGTGTTGCACTGGAGATGCGCAGATGAAGCCGTAGTGAACTAGCAGCTTGTCGTTGGAATGGGCGCCGTAGGTGGCGAGGACTTCTTCTCCAATCTCTGCAGAGTGTCAGTGTTAGTCAATGTGTGCTCCGTGATGGAGTCGTTGCTCACCTGCACTGTGCTGTTGTTGCTCGTGAGGGTGACTGCTGACAGATGAGGACGTTCATGGACGGACGAATCAGGCGGAGGGGCAAAGGAAAGAAAGAAGCAAGAAAATGACACCGCCACTTACCATAGTCTCTCTCGGCAATAACCTCATAACCTCTACCCGACTGCTTGACCTCACATCCTGAACCGGTAGGTCCATGGTTCATGTAATCCACAAAAGGGCACAACACCATGCTCCCGGCCCCGCCAGTCGCAGGCTTCCAATGGAACGAACGACTGTTGACAATACACCAGTAGTACACAAATTCCTCCTCACTCCACCCGCTCTGCTCACACAGCGCCTTCGCGGCCTCCCAATCACGCGCATAATCAGCTCTCTGGCGCTCAAACGGCGCCGCGACAGCTGGCGGAAGGTAGGTGAGAACATCCCGATCCCAAGAAAGCGGCAGACAAGCGTCAAAGTCCTGCTTCGTAGGCCAAGTGGACTGCCACGTCGCCAGCGGCGAGTCGTCCACATTAAATTTCGCCAGGATGCTGAGAGAAAGCTTTGCTTGCGGCGACGCGTTCGAGAGACCGCTGCGCTTGATGAAAGCGTTGTCGGGCTTGAACATTACCCTTTCGGGAATGAAGATCAGACGAGAGCCCTTTTTGATGGGCGCAGTGGTCATCAGGCCCAGGCCGCGGCCGGGGAGCTGCTGTGGCGCTACAGAGTTGATTTCGACGCCGCGTTTGAGGGCCCAGGTTGTGAAGATGCTGTGTTTGTCTTCTGATGAGGCATCTTGGCTCCCATTAGAGGGTTCGGAAAGGCGAGCTTTTTTTGATGGGCGTGTCATTCTTGACATTCTCCTGGATACTATTGCTGGGATGCTGGTGTTGCAGTCTTGAGTTTTGTAGCGGATGTCGAGAAGCTTGGCGTTCACTTTTTGTCCATACCACAAGTCATATAAAGTCAAGCAAACAGCATTCTGCTGGTAGGCATACAAAACAGCATTGATTAATACGCTCAATGGAAACATGACATGATCTCGTTGTCATGTTTGCGTCGTATATTGACTGCAAACATCGAAAGTTGAGATATCAGGTAGGGTTAGTGTTGGGGTAGTCGAATGGTATCATCAATTAGTTCAATTCAGAATGTTCCTCTATACCAACACGCTGGGAAAAAGTATGGTCTAAGTCGTTGTTCTCGGAACGGGTTCTCTCTGCCATGGTAACAAGAACAGAAACGTCAACAGCACAACTGCTTGTAGCAATTCATCCATTCTCGACTACCACACCCTTTCCCTCCATTTGGACTGACACGACTGCACTTAACCCAATCCCTCTTGGATGTAACCTTTGAGTCCTGACCAAGCTGCTGGCGAACGAGGTGTCAATTTCGTCTCGCCGTCCCTCTGCTCCACATGGAGGTAGCTAAGGCCGGTGTGTTGGCTTGGTAGGCGGGCAACTAGACATGTGCTGTGCGCGATTCGACCGAGCGCCATGAGAACTCTGGTCTTAGTTTCCATCGGGAACTTGTCGCTGGATGTGAAGCGAGGTGCGGCTGGTTGGGATGCGAGGTCCTGGAGGGTGCAAGTCGCCCGGGGACAGTACAGTGGGCATTGACGATGGCCGCGTGGATGAGGAAAGGAGGCGGCAATTCATCGCGTCGCACCAGAGGTCTCGTATCGGCAGTACTGGCGCGGCCGTGTGGTGTCTGCATTGAGACAATTTCATGCTTCGGAGCAGAAAGAATTAGGTAAACTCTGCCACGTTCTAAATCAGCAATTGTCCCAGCCATGTCCTTCCCCAACGACATCCACTTACCAGGTCAACCATAGGCCAGTAAGTAATCGAGTATATTCAGCAGCAGATCGGCGTTCTCCATCCTCCAACCCATGACATCCCTACTCAAGTCAGACGACATCCCTCAGGACACTCAAACTTCGGCGGCACCGGCTTGCCAGTGACTCGGTGTCGGAAGCGGCGGGACTTGTGCGCCATGCGGTTGTACTTGTTGCCGTCATCGATGTTTCGCAGTTGCCAGCGTCTCTGCACGGCGGTAGCGCTGATGATGGCGCTGAAAGTCACGGCGAGCGGGATGACGATCATGGTGAGTGGTTCGACCATCTCGGCGGTCTGAGGACTTGTGTGTGGTGTGAGCTGGGAGTATTGCTTTTGGACCGAGGGAAGGCTTGGGCCGGTGTGGGATGGGAGTTGACGTCTGGCTGGCTGGACCGTGAAGGTGTTGGAGCTGGTCCTTATGTGTATTAGTCTTCGTTGGAGGTAAGGAATTGGTTCCCGGGTAGCACTGCGCAAAGATTGATGTTCGAGTGGACCAAATTGGCGAGTTTGATATGATGTGCTCGTCGAAAGTGTTGTGCTGAGACGCAATGAGTTGTAGTTGTTTCTACATGTGGTCTGATTTGAATCGTTGCATGCAAGCACGAGCCGGCCACGCGATCAGTGACTTCCAGGTTCCAATGTCAAGCAGCAAGTCCGTGAAACTGGTGTTCGCGGCTAGTGCCTGCTCAAGTAAAGTGACATGTCCGTTCTGTCGATAATAACACAGGGTATCGTAGTTTTAATAATCATGCAAAGCAAGCAAATCCCAATCACTGCTCGCCTTTGCTCTTCCGGCTTTTCTTCTTCTCCTTCTTCGGCACAGGTCCATTGAGAAGCGCCTCGAAAGTCTCGCGATTGCTCCTCGGCGCATTCTTTCTCTTTCCACCAGTCTCCTTGTGAGCAGCCCCAGAACTCTCGTCTTGCACTCCATTGTCTGTGGTGCTCTGATTTGCCTGTGCACGCTCCACACGTCGTTGATGCTTTGCAGCTTTCCTCTCTGCTTTCGAGGTCGACGCTCCCGCATCATCGTCATCGTCACTGGCCTCGCTTGCTTTCACAACTGGTACCGTCGCCTCCTCCGCCTTCATCCTCTTCGCCATGCCAGCGAATCTGTTCCCACTACCGAACTGAGCAGCCGCCTCGAACTCCTCCGCCTTCCGTTTTGCGCCAGACTTGTCCGCCGCGACTCTCTCCTGCCGCGCCTGATCGTATTTGTCGTTCCCCGAAAGTCCGTGCTTGATAAATCTCGCGGCAGCATCCTTGTCCAGAGTCGTGTTGCGCTGCGCAGGTCCAGCCTCGACTTCCTTGATTTTGTTGAAGTATGATCGCACGCGCATGATTTCTTGCACGACCGGGTGTTCTTTGACGTTTTGGCCGTTGAGGCGGAGGTATGAAAAGAGGACTGAATCGATTGCATATGTTGCGAGCACGTAGAGCTTCGCTTTGTCGAGTAGGGGGAGTTTAGATGTGCTTGATGAGAGGGTTGCGTTCAGTAGAGGCGCGAGTGAGGCTTCGAGGTCGTCGATGCTGCCGCTCATGTCTTCGACGAGTTCTTTCACGTCGGAGGAATCCATGGTGTTGTTGGTGTTCTGTGTTTTGTTGATTGGGTTGTCCGTGTTAATCTGTGTGGTTGTGTGTGATACTGTGTGGTGGTGCCTGTAATCTTGATCGCAATGTGAAGGTCGGCTTTGCGCAAATATTCTAGAAGCGAGAAGGCGCAGACTGAAGAGCTGTGCCGAGGAACCAATCAGCTTCCTCGGACTTGGTTACCTTATTCTTCGCCGTCAATCTAGCATCACAACTATTCACACCACCACCGTCTCTTCCATCTCATCCACTAAACACATCTCGACAAGCAAGCTTCAAGCATCTCCGACGACCTCAACAACACATCAAACCCCATCACATCACCCATCATGCCTCGCCAGTCCCGCGGTCCCGCCTCTGCGCCCAAGCGCCCCTCTGTCCCGACTCCTCAGTCTCGCTCTGCGCCCCAGCAGCCTGCTCAGGCCCGCCAGGCCAGCACCGTCGCTCAGCCTCCTGCGAACCAGCACGCCCCTCCTCCCGCCGCTCCCCAGCAGGCCGCGCCCGCAGCGAGCGGTGGTAGCGGTCTGTTCGGCCAAATGGCCAGCACTGCTGCGTAAGTTGCCACCGATTGAAGTGCTCCAACAAGAAAGCTTAGAGCTAACACCTCTCACAGCGGTGTCGCAGTCGGTTCTTCCATCGGCCACGCCGTTGGTGGTTGGTTCGGCGGCGGCTCCAGCGCAGCCGCTGCGCCTGTCGACCAGCCTCTCGCCCAGAACGAGAACGGCCAGACCACCATGAACTCTCAGTACCAGGCCCCTGGCGTGTGCGCACAGGACGTCACCAACTTCAGGAGCTGCATGGACCAGAACCAGGGCGACCTCACCATCTGCGGCTGGTACCTTGACCAGCTCAAGTCGTGCCAGGCTGCTGCCAGCAAGTACTAGAGGCGAGGAAGAGTAGAAGGAAGGAATTGAAGATTGCGTTGCATTGTGGAGAATACCATGTACGAATGGACGGAGTTCTCTGCTCATACTATAATATACCATCATCTTTCATAGGGCCGTGGGTCCGGTCACGAACATTGAGAAAGAAGTGAACAGTTTCGGTGTGGATCTTGTGATTGAAGTTGATTGTGTGCCAGAAGCGCATGATTTCAGGCATCAACAGGACGAAGCGACAGTAGATCGCAAGCTCGCCAGCAGAAGACATGTCGTGCGCATTCTCAGGTTATGTCTGACCACGACAATCGAGCGGAGTCAAAGTCAGACTGACCACTGTCCATAAAGAGTCCAGAAGGCCACCAGATATCTCGCATCTTGACAGATAGAGGCAGCGGATTTTGTGCTGAGTCATCATCCAGCAAGAACCTTGCCTTCGAACGTGGTGCAACACAACACCAGTCCCAGCAAAGTCCAATATGAACCCTTGCTATGTAACATGAAAGAATGTCAAAGAGCCTCAATCCTCATTGAGCAGGTCATCCAAGTCATCGTCATCCCAACCACCTTTCCGCCTGTGCACAGTGACCTTCTCTGCCTCTTGTTGCTGCTCGCTCACAGCTTCCAGGATAGACTTGAGCTGCTCCTCGTTGACCTTCTGGCGCAACTGTCCACTGCGAGCCAGCATGATCAGACGACTCTCAACATCTTCGGCGCGGGAGGCTTTGACAAGACGAATGCGACCGATGCGGTCGGCGGCCTCGGGCTCGAGGATCTGCGAGAGGATGGATGCGCGGGCTTCGGCTTCGCGTCTCCTGGGAGTGTGTGTCAGCCTTACGTCTGTCTTCCCACTTGGTGTGATGCTTGAATGATCTTCCTTACTGTGCGTCTTGCTTCTGCTGCTGCTCGTCACCACCACCGCCGCCTCCGCCGCCGCCGCTAGGGCCGGCCTGCGACTGTAGTTGTTGCCGCCTTGCTGCGCGAATGGCTTCCAAATCGTCGTCGGCCATGGTTGTGTGATGTGGTGTGTCGGCGGGCAATTGTCCAAAGACGATCACGTGCTATAGTGGGACCAGAGTGAAGTCGAAAACATTGCGGAATCGTCCGCCGCTACGAAATGCCCCGCCTTTCAGAAAGTCGATCACATGTGAGATGGGAGAACTCAGAGACGAGATGAGTAAGACCAGGCATAAGGTGGCATCATCCCCATCTCTCCATACCGCAAAGTCAATCCTTCGACATCCCTTCGCCCTGGCCAGTGGCTGTATGTCCAGATGGCGTGCGAGCAGTCATGTCATGCCACGTGACGGCCATGTCGTTATTCTTGCATGCAGCATCGCGCATCGACGGTACGCCACGCCACCGACACGATCGTTGACGACTTCACTGCCGAGCTTAGGAGCCGCAAACCTCCTGGAAATGGGCCAGCACGTCTTGGACATCCTCTTCGCCTGGACTTCACGTATCGGGTGAGGTCTAGGAATCTCAGTGCACGGCGATTCCGGACTTGTCGGGCCTCATTTCACTTCGCCGTGGGGATGCAAAACAATAATGGGGCCAACAAACAATCGGACCCATACCAAACAATGCCCGGCCTTTGTTCGTCCCGGGCCTCTTCAGTAGCCACATGGCAGCTGGCTTTGATTACATACCGTTCACCTGCAGAATGTTCCGTGTTAGGCCACAGCCTCGGGCGCTACGATCAGGTCTCACCATCGTCATTATGAAAGCAGGCACACCGCAGGGCGGATTGATCAGCACCACGACCGCCACGCCCGTCTCGCGATGCCTGGACCTCGACAAGAACATCACCGCATCTCCTAAGCAAGCCGTCCGTTGCGAGATGGGCAATGCCGAACCGCCCTCTGATTGGTCAGCTCCATCGTTTCTTCCGCTTCGAGTCGTGCACGGACGATTTCATCGATTGCGTGCTTGTGAAAAAGACTGACGTTTCCCCCTCCGTTGATTTCAAAGGCGTGATGGCCCACTGAGAGCCGTGACCGGCGCCGTCGATATAGGCAAGTGGTGAGTGCTGTTTCCTTTCTTCTCGACATCTTTTCTCGTAACTACCAATCCTCTGAATTCGTCTTTCCAATCCGTCGCCACACGTGCTTGCGACTTATTCTAAGCCCATTGTCAAAACCATTCTATACGCGATCAATACGATACTCACCCGTCTGACCCTCAACACCAAACACCTTCACAATGGCCTACCGTCAACGCTCGACCTCATCCGAGCGTGATGCCGAATCTGGATATGCCAGTGGCTCTTCCACAGCTAGTCTTCCTGATGTTTACTTCACTCGACCCCACCTCAAGTACATCAACTCGCAACTCAGCAAGCTCGAACCCGTCGACGTACTGAAATGGTGCATCACGACTTTCCCTCGCCTTTACCAGACCTCAGCTTTCGGCCTGACCGGTCTTGCTATCATGGACATGGTTGCCAAACTCGACTTCTCGATCAAGCCCGATATCGATCTCATCTTCCTCGACACCCTCTACCACTTCAAGGAGACCCACGAGCTTGTTGACCGCGTACGAAAGCACTACCCACAACTCACCATCCACACCTTCAAGCCCGCAGGCTGCGAGACCACCGCCGATTTCGAGGCCAAGCACGGCGAGCGTCTCTGGGAAACCAACGATGAGCTCTACGATGCCGTAGCAAAGGTCGAGCCCGCCAACCGCGCATACCGCGAACTCGACGTCAAGGCAGTTATGACCGGTCGCCGCCGCACCCAAGGCGGCAAGCGTGGTGACATCGACATCGTCGACGTCGACGACCAAGGCCTCATCAAGATCAACCCGCTTGCCAACTGGTCCTTCAAGGAAGTTCAGGCTTACATCAAGGAAAACAACGTCCCAACCAACTCACTTCTGGACCAAGGCTACCGCAGCGTCGGCGACTGGCACTCGACACAGCCCGTGACTGACTCCGAGGACGAGCGTGCTGGCCGCTGGAAGGGCAAGAACAAGACCGAGTGCGGAATCCACAATAAGCGCTCCCGCTACGCCATGTTCCTGCAGGAGCAAGAGGAGAAGCGCCAGCAACAGCTCAGCGACGCCATCAACGGCGGTCTCAACATCCAGGCCAACGCATAACAATGCGTTGATGGTCGTTGATCGATCACCAAATTTTTCTTAAATTGTTTTAAACGAGCCCCACGAAAAAGCTCGCAAGGGTCGGACGATATTATTACTACTACTCGACGATCCTGGGCCACGGCGTTCTTTTCTTGTTTTCTCACGGCGTCATTAGCGGGGGACGGACAAAATACCTTGTGGGTTTCATCATTACTTGTTTACTGGGTTCATTAGCAACGGCGTTCATTGATGAGTCTTAATGACTATACGGAAGGGAAGGATCAATGGTTGGAGACGGAAAGACATGATCGTTAGAGAAGGAAAGAAGACAATGAGGCTGCGACAGCCCTAGGCGGAAAAAAGAGGAAAGCTCACGCTCGAATTGCTATCTAGCAAGCAATTGACGATAGACCGTTCTGAGCGGATAAGTAAAATTAATAAATCAAAAAAACATCATATACCTTACAATTCTTCATGTGTTGCAAGTTCGTTTCTGCCTTTCGTCCATCCGCTGCCTCGACGCTGTCTCGAGGGGAAGATGCTCTTGCTCTGTCCATAGGTACCGTTCGCTCTGTGCATTCGTGTCTAATGGCTGGCGTCCGATCCGCTTTCAGCAGGTACTCACGTGGCACTGTATGTATGTAATAATTCAAGGAAATCTCAACGCTTGAAGAAGTGATGTCTACTCGCTAGTCGCACAGTTAGGTAATGAATACCTCTTCCCACCTCAAGCGAATCCTCCCGGATATATCGTTGGCGGATACAATAATCTATCGATCCATCGACTCCGTAAGACCCGTACACACTCGAGAAAAATTACCTATAAAGAACAATTGGAGAGATGCGGACATGGGTGAAACGTATGACTATGGGAAACATGCAGCGCTGATTTATAGTTGGGTTTGGTCGAGATGGGTTCGGACGGATGAAACACGACACTCTCACATTTTTATCTTTACTCGGACTACAGGAACTGCCGATGCCGCCGGCAATCGATCGGCTCGGACTGTGTTCGTTGTCGACCACTTTTTGGATGCTTGCGCGCGGTATTCGCAAGTGTTTCGTTTCCCTTTGTTGCACACACCATGGAAGAGACTCAGACAGGGGTTGTGAATCTTTTTCTTCTTTTCGTTGATGTAGGCAACGAATTGCAGCAACTGTAAAGAATGAGAGCAAGTCGAACGACAACACCAAACCAGCGTTCCATCCCATTCCACACTTTCCCAAGCGCCCACCCCCCTTCCGAGCTCCCTCCTCCTCCAACCCCCCGCCTGACCTTCCTTCCAACCATGCCTGCATCGCCAAATCTAATCCTCCCAAACATCCCCCAACAACCAAACCTGCCCCGCCCACTGCTCCCTCACAACCGGCCAAATCTCCTCCGGCGGCAGCACAAACCCAACACCGCCAGGAGTGTCCGCGGGGCTCAATTCCATCGTCCAAGAATGGTCCGCGCCGCGCACAGCGTGATGATGGTCGCGCGAGTTACCGGTAGAGAAATACAAAATCTCACAACCCGGTCCAGACAAATACTCGCTGCCACGCGTGCTGGCCGCTTCAATTGCAGCCGCTGTTCCGGCTGCGACTTCGAGCATGCGGTCGATCGTTTCCGGGAGCGGATCGCAGGAGAAGCCCCAGGGAGTGAGGATGAGTTGGCTGTAGGAGTGGAAGTCGATGAAGGAGCGGATGCCGGGGCCAGTGGTGTTCGTGGTGGTGGTGTTGCCGGCCGAGGAGGAGAGTTTGATGGACAAGCTGTCTACGGCTTGGTTCTCGGGCGTGTCGCCTGGGGCTTCACCACGGTAGGTCTGGCCGCAGGGGTCTGGAGTCGAGCCGCCCTCGGGGGGTTCGGCGTCCCATTCGAAGATCCAGTTGCGGTTGCCGTCGGTTCCGAGGCAGGTTGTGTTGACGTTTGGGCGCGGTTGGCGGTTTTTGCGCCAGAGGCGGTCGCTGGTTTGGGTGTAGAGGAAGCCTGGGGGGTAAGCGGATTAATCGGAGGCCGTCATCGGGGTGTTTTTCTGGGAGAGAGCTGGGATTGATTGCTTACCATCGGGGTTGTGGAACGGAACGAGGTAGAAGTCGTAGCGGTTGAGGAAGGCTGTTACGTTTCCTTCTCCGGACTTGTAGCCATCGATGAGCTGGTATGCGAGGTATTCGATCACTTGTGGATGTTAGTACTCCGCTCAATCAATATTGGGTGACTCCAACATACCCATCGTTGAAATCCACTGTGAGATGTGTTAGTCGATGCTCAAGGAATGTCGGGACGATTGTCTCACATACCTCTCTCGCATGCACTGTGGCATGCCACAGAATAACAGGCTTCTCGACCTTACTCTTTCCCTTCCTAGGCTTGCCATAACCCTTGTTGTCCTCATCACCAAAAAGATGGAACGCATAGATGGATCTGTTCTCATAACTTTTTCCAATCTCAAACTTCTCCGAATTATCCGGGAAAGCGGCCACAAGATCATCCCAGTACGTCAAATGGTCAGCGTAGTCGTGGTAAGAATCATACCATGACAGGTCCGGAAGCTCGCCACGCTTGTGCAGAGCCCTGTTGTACGATGGGGCCTTTCCTTCGGTGGAACGGATGTACGATCCCAGGTCCGAATTCACAAGACGGGCCTCCAGGTTGAGAGCGTGGAAGTCTTCGAGATCTTCAGGAGGGATTGCCACTTCGAGGGTGTCTCGGACAGGGTGGGTGTGGTATCTTTCGAAGCGTCTCTCGAGCTCGCGTGCTTCGAGGGCTGAAGATGGGGACAAGCTGTAGACATGGTAGCCGTCGTAGTTGACTTTTGCGTTACGGGTGCTGAGGGCTCTGTCCGTATGCAAAGGTGTTGCCGCCGCGGACAAGGCGAAATATACTAAAGATATAAGTCTCATTGTAATATCTACTCCGTGAAGGATATCGCTGAGAGTGGATGGATTTGTCGAGAGGAGGATGTCCTACCTTTATTTACCTACAGCACCGTATCGCTTGCCAAGTCGGTCATGACGTGAATTGCACTTTCCATGGTGACGGGAGATTCTGCTGATAGAGAGACAGCTCATTGAGGGGAAGTTGCGAGTTTCATGTCGGTCAGCTTGGCGGCGAGACCTAATCAGGCAGCTAGAGAGAGAGGTCTATTTTCTAGCTGCCTGATAGATCTCTGGGCGGCCGCTTGGCCGCAGAAGTGACGGATACTCTTCATATGTAATCTTCGTGCGATAAGTGAGCACAAGGACGTCGTTTACGATCTGCTTCGAGGTAGCCTCCTTCCTGCGAGCGCCAGTGACATGCGTTGACTGGACACGTGGATGACCAGAAAGGCCCTATCACAGAGAGAGCGAGCCTCGATGGATGGCAACATTCCTAGCGACGAGTCAATCGGCCTGTGAAATTGAATGGATGTGTACTGTAGGTGCAGGTGGCCCGCTGTGTAGAAGTGAACCGCGACAAACCGCCGGGGGCGCACATGGATGCTGTCCAGACCTCAAGCAGATAGTGCAGAAGAGCCTGCAGTGAACGTGAGCGGGTCAGACTGGTAATACTCGGGGAGTGAGTCTTGAATGGTTTGTTGGAAGACTGTCGTGTCGACTCGAAACTCGAAACTCGAGAGGAGTCCATGTTTTGCAGGGATGGCAGTGTGTGAGATGGTCGCGATTTTGCCATTGGTATTTTACCGCCAGGCGTATATACTCAGCAACATCATTTCATCGACTAGTCCTGCATACAATAGCATACTCGGCGATTATGCTCGACGCGAAGGGTGAACCATCAGTGGTAAAGCCACTATTACATCCTAGCTATGGGTGGATACCTGGACGAACAAGTCAAGCTGTACCGCAGTACGAGCAGACAGACTCCGGACTTGACCGAGGATACATGGAGGAGGATACATCATTTCCTTTCCTTATGCCCATGAACAACTGCCGTATGGTATTTGACGACGCTGTCGTAACTGTTGTGGTCAACGGTTACCACTGTATGCCGGTAAGATGTAATCGACGTTCTCCGCGGCAATCATGGCCAGGAATTGATGAGATGCTGGAGACTCTCATCCTTCCCGTCTTCAACAACAATGGAAAATTGATTGAAGGGTCTCAAGGCAACGGAGCCGAGTCCATAATATCGATAACTCACCTAGACAACGAATTTCTCAACATCAGCCTTGTATAGCAAGATCAGACGCAACATGGCCAATAACAACAAGCAGATGATGCAGCAGTGACAGGCAGGCATAAAGAGAATTCGTCTCTTCGATCCACTGCCGTGCCAAGGTGTCTAGGGTTGGTGCAAGTTGGTGGGGGGCGTTGTGGTGCTAGCTGCCATCACGCCATCGCTGGCTTATGAAGTCTCGACAAATCCGTGTCGTGCTGACTTTTGTCGAGAATTGCATGTATTTTTGATTGCTGATCGATCAGTGATTGGTAGTGTCATCAACCCGCTACGTCAATGTCACAGGAAACGTCAAGAAAGCTCGGTTGAAACGATATCAAACTCGCTTACCCAGCAGTAGAGAGGTGTTGAAGTGAATATGCCTCAATCAATGGACCCGGAGTCTCTTGCCGCCCGCCGTGATCGGTGACGGTGCCGTACCTGCAGATAGAAGAACGGAAGGGAAGGGGATAGTCTAATCTTTTCGCGACCACGACGCCAGCGAAGTCTAGTCGGAAGCCCCAGTTTCAACCATCCGTGCCCTGGTTACGTACCCATACAAACTTCCTCCATCCCCCGCGCCTCTTGTCAATAATAAACTGTTTGCTCCAACACCTTCACCACCAAGTTACCTGTTCCATCCTATCCTCTTGGAACATTTTTTTGCCTTTTTCCTTTTACACATAACAAAAGTTGCCCAAGATGGCCAACCCTCCCCACGGTATGAAGCGGCGGCGACGACATCCACTTGACCAAATTGCAAGACCGCTGACATTCAATCCCCAGGTGGTATCCTGAAGGATCTTATTGCTCGCGATGCTCCTCGCCGCGACGAACTCGCCGCCGAGGCCGAGACTCTCCCCGCTATCGTCCTGAACGAGCGCCAGCTCTGCGATCTCGAGCTCATCATCAACGGTGGCTTCTCCCCTCTGGAGGGTTTCATGAACGAGAAGGACTACAATGGGTTGGTTACATGGACATGCATGAACACAGCATAAAGAATATGCGCTGACCAGCTTCAGCGTTTGCAAGGACAACCGTCTCGCCGACGGCAACCTCTTCTCCATGCCCATCAACCTTGATATTTCCGAGGACGAGGTTAAGCGCGTGGGTCTCAAGGCCGGCGCTCGCGTCACTCTTCGTGACTACCGTGACGACCGCAACATCTGTATCTTGACCGTCGAGGACGTCTACAGGCCCAACAAGAAGACCGAGGCCGAACTCGTCTTCGACCCCAGCGGCGACGAGAAGCACCCTGCTATCCACTACCTCTACCACACCGCCGGCGACGTCTACGTCGGTGGCAAGGTCGAGGCCATCCAGCGCCTCATGCACTACGACTACGTCGGACTCCGCTACACCCCGGCCGAGCTCCGTCTTCACTTCGAGAAGCTTGGCTGGTCCAAGGTTGTCGCTTTCCAGACCCGTAACCCCATGCACCGCGCTCACCGTGAGCTTACCGTCGTTGCTGCCCGCGCCAGACAGGCCAACGTCCTCATCCACCCCGTCGTCGGCCTGACCAAGCCCGGTGACATTGACCACTTCACTCGCGTCCGTGTCTACCAGGCCATCATGAACCGCTACCCCAACGGCATGGCCGTCCTCGGTCTGCTTCCTCTTGCCATGCGCATGGGTGGTCCCCGCGAGGCCATCTGGCACGCCATCATCCGCAAGAACCACGGTGCCACCCACTTCATTGTCGGCCGCGACCACGCCGGTCCCGGCAGCAACAGCAAGGGCGAGGACTTCTACGGCCCCTACGACGCCCAGTACGCCGTCGAGAAGTACCGCGAGGAGCTCGGCATCGAGGTCGTTCCCTTCCAGATGATGACCTACCTCCCCGACACCGACGAGTACAAGCCCGTCGACGAGGTCCCCAAGACCACTCGCCAGCTTAACATTTCCGGTACTGAGCTCCGCAAGCGCCTGCGCACCGGCGCCGAGATCCCCGAGTGGTTCTCCTACCCCGAGGTCGTTCGCGTCCTCCGCGAGTCCCACCCTCCCCGCAACAAGCAGGGTTTCACCATCTTCCTCACCGGCTACACCAACTCCGGCAAGGACGCCATTGCGCGCGCGCTGAACGTCACCCTCAACCAGCAGGGCGGCCGCAGCGTCTCCCTCCTTCTTGGCGACACCGTCCGCTCCGAGCTGTCCTCCGAGCTTGGCTTCTCCCGCGAGGACCGCGAGAAGAACATCCACCGCATCGGCTTCGTGGCCTCTGAGCTGACCAGGTCCGGTGCCGCCGTCATCGCCGCCCCGATCGCGCCCTTCAAGTCCGGCCGCAAGGCCGCCCGCGAGATCGTCGAGAAGTTTGGCTCCTTCTTCCTCATCCACGTCGCCACCCCGCTCGAGGTTTGCGAGAAGACGGACAAGCGCGGCATCTACGCCGCCGCCCGCAAGGGCGAGATCAAGGGCTTCACCGGCGTCGACGACCCCTACGAGACCCCCGAGGGCAAGGAGGCCGACCTTGTCGTCGACCTCAGCAAGGAGACTGTCAGGACTGCGGTCCACCAGATCGTCCTTTTGCTCGAGTCTTCTGGTCTTCTTGACCAGCTTTAGATGTCTTATGATGCGTGCATGATTTGAATTTTGGGTACAATATTTTCGAGAGGCTTACGCCGAGGATCTAGGGATACACTATACGATTATGGTAGAGAGGGAAGAAAAGTTTAGAACGGCATGAAACGAACAAACAAACAAATTTCACATCAGTCCGTCTTCGACCTGACGATCGGGACATTGCAACACGATCTAACAGCCACGTTCGACATCAGGAGCCTGACCACATGTTTAATGAACTGGCTTTCTTGCAATAGCACGCATGATGGACAGATGCAAGTCGTCAGCTTCTCACCATTCCTGATCGGGTCATATGCGCCGCACACACTAGCAACCAGGCCTTGGTATGCTCGCATCCTTCACGTCGGTTATGGCTGTACATCTTGGCTTCAACCTGATTACCTGGCTTGGGAATACTCACAGCTGAAATACAGGGTCTGCGGAATGTTCCTCCAGCTCCGCGCTGACAGCTGGATGCTATAGAGCGCTTCATGTTTCCCTTTCTGGCAAAGATCGTCAGCAAGTCGCGAGTGAATGGACATTGCTATATTCTATTTCGGAGCTTAGCTGGGTCCGTGTGTCAAGATTTCGAACTACATAAGGCCAAAGGCATTGTCGTCAACCCGGAATAAATCATCACAAGCCTTCAACAGCATCCTCCTGACCAAGTTCGCAATCGAAAACTGCCATTGCGCAAGTATCCCCATCTCCGACAATGCGTCACATCAACCTCATTGGACTTCTCGCAGTCACAGCCCACGCAGCAGCCTCAGCAGGCATAGTCAAACCACCAACGAAAGTAGTCCCTCTAATCGGCCCACAATTCCTCTCTAACTTCATCCCGACCGGCTCACACGCAATCAACAACGCAACCGAAGCCTTCCCATCCATAATCGAAAGCCTCTTCAACAACGGCGCTCTCAACAAAACAGACCTCGTATTTTCCATAGACGTCTTCTCTGCCGCCACCAACGCTTCCCTCTTCAGCTACCACCATATCGGCGAAGGTCAAGAACAGGTCCTCACGGCTGGCAAACTAGATGACCAGACCATCGCGCGGACAGGTAGCGTGAGTAAGCTGTTCACTGTTTATGCGCTTCTGGTCAA
>Ga0265780_10004394_pt1 | contig 18158 bp, 18 predicted proteins | sample P1T30metagenome_FD_192432 | JGI IMG/M metagenome (GOLD analysis project Ga0265780, IMG submission 192432) | Plant litter microbial communities from East Loma Ridge, Irvine, California - P1 T30 | ecosystem: Environmental > Terrestrial > Plant litter > Unclassified | place: USA: California...
GCACCACGAACACCGCACCACGAAGCACCACCAGCCCCACATCACGATCCGCCCCGGATCGTGACCCACGAACCGACGAACAGTGCGACCGGAGGTGAACCCTGACATGCTCGAGCTCGTGACCCGAGAGACAGAGACACCCGAGAGCGGGCTCGCTCCGTCGACCCCCGACATGTTGTTGCCGCGGGTCGCGCAGGGTGATCAGGCCGCTTTCGCCGAGCTGTACGACCAGACGGCACCCCGTGTGCTGGGTCTGATCAAGCGCCTCCTGAAAGACCATGCCCAGTCCGAAGAGGTGACCCAAGAGGTCTTCCTCGAGATCTGGCAGAACGCCACGCGCTTCGACTCCGCCCGGGGCAGCGCCGCCAGCTGGATGCTCACGATGGCGCACCGCCGCGCCGTCGACCGCATCCGCGCCTCCCAGGCAGGGCGCGACCGCGACCTCAAGATCGGTGTGCGCGACCTCGAGACCGACTACGACTCGGTCACCGAGTCCGTCGAGATCCGCATCGAGCACGAGCGGGTCGAGCGGGCCCTCGGGCGCCTCACCGAACTGCAACGGCAGGCGGTGAAGCTCGCCTACTACGGCGGCCTCAGCCACAGCGAGGTCGCGAAACTGTTGGACGTGCCGATCGGCACGGTCAAGACCAGACTGCGCGACGGCATGATCCGTCTGCGCGACGAGATGGGGGTGGCTTCGTGACCGACCACGACGAGCCCACGCACGGCCGCCACGCGGACGACGCGGGCACCACGAGAACCGACACCGACCACCTGTCCGGCGCCTACGTGCTCAACGCACTGAGCGACGACGAACGACACGCGTTCGAGGCACTCCTCGACGACACATCAGACCAGCACGACGACACCAGGACGGAGGTGGCCGAATTGAGAGAGACCGCATTGCTGCTCGCCCACGCGGCCCGGCCCGTCACCCCGTCGGCGGGGCTCCGCGCCAGCGTGCTCGACCTCATCGCGTCGACGCCGCAGCGGGCTCCGCTCACCGCGACGACCGCGACGAGCCCCACGGCAGACCACGACATCGCGACGACCGCAGGAGGCGCGGGTGACGTCGACCACGAACGTCGCGTCGAGCGCGCCCCGGCCCCCGAGATGGAGCCGAGCGAATCCGAGGGTGCTCGCGTCCTCACGCCGACCGGGGCCGCGCACCGTCGCTGGTTCACGCGTCCCGTCGCCGTCCTCGGTGCGGCCGCCGCAGCCGCCGCGCTCTTCTTCGGCGGTGGAGCCCTCGTCGAGGGCCTCGGTCAGTCCGGGCAGCAGCAAGAGCAGCAGGCCTCCGGCATCGACGAGATCTACGCCGCGAGCGACTTCCAGCGCTCGGTGGCCGACGTCAGCACCGGTGGCAAGGCGACGCTCATCTGGTCGAACGAACTCGGTCGCTCGGCCGTCGTCGTCGACGGGATGACCTCGCTGCCCGGCGACCAGACCTACGAGCTCTGGTACATCAACGACGACGGTGCCGTGCCCGCTGGTACCTTCGACGCCTCGTCGAACGCCCCGGCCACCCACGTGCTCAAGGGCGAGATGAACGCAGGCGACACGGTCGGCATCACGGTCGAGCCGGCGGGCGGATCGTCGTCGCCGACCAGCGACCCGGTCGTCGCCATCCCCAGCGCCTGACCCGGCACGCCTGACCCGGCACGCCTGACCCGGCACGCCTGACCCGGCACGCCTGACCCGGCACGCCTGACCCGGCAGCCACGAGAAGAGGCGGTCCACCACCCGGTGGACCGCCTCTTCTCGTGTGCACCTCGCGGACACGCGACGTGCGGATGCGCCTCACCCCGAGGAGGCGCGGTGTCCGATCAGCCGAAGCGTCCCGACACGTAGTCTTCCGTGGCCTGCACGCTCGGGTTCGAGAACATCTTCGCGGTGTCGTCGTACTCGATCAGCTTGCCGGGCTTGCCGGTGCCCGCGATGTTGAAGAACGCGGTCTTGTCGCTGACGCGGCTGGCCTGCTGCATGTTGTGGGTCACGATGACGATCGTGTACTGCTGCTTGAGCTCCTCGATGAGGTCCTCGATGGCGAGCGTCGAGATCGGGTCGAGGGCCGAGCAGGGCTCGTCCATCAGCACGACGTCGGGGGAGACCGCGATGGCCCGTGCGATGCAGAGGCGCTGCTGCTGACCGCCCGAGAGGCCGGAGCCGGGCTTGTCGAGGCGGTCCTTGACCTCGTTCCAGAGGTTCGCACCCTGCAGTGACGACTCGACGAGGCCGTCCTGGTCGCTCTTCGACATGCGACGGTTGTTGAGCTTGACGCCCGCGAGCACGTTGTCGCGGATGCTCATCGTCGGGAACGGGTTGGGGCGCTGGAACACCATGCCGACCTGACGACGGACCAGGACGGGGTCGACGCCGGGGCTGTAGAGGTCGTTGCCGTCGATCAGCACCTCGCCCTCGACGTAGGCACCGGGGATGACCTCGTGCATGCGGTTGAGCGTGCGCAGGAAGGTCGACTTGCCACAGCCGGACGGGCCGATGAACGCGGTGACCGTGCGGGGCTCGATGGTGATGTTGACGTCTTCGACAGCCTTGAACTTGCTGTAGTAGACGTTGAGGTCGTTGACCTCGATGCGCTTGGACACGGTGATTCCTTCGGGGTGGGAGCCGGGTGGGAGCCGGGACGGGGTGTGGGTCGGGGCGGCCGGGTCAGCGGCCGAGCTTGGGGGCGAAGACGCGGGCGATCACGCGGGCCAGCAGGTTCAACGCCATCACCAGGAGGATGAGGGTGAGGGCCGAGGTCCAGGCTCTGTCGATGAACGCGGCGGCGTCGGTGCCCTGGCTGACGTACGAGCTGTAGGCGAAGACGGGAAGCGACTGCATGGCTCCGCCGAACAGGTTGTAGTTCATGTTCGCCGTGAACCCGGCGGTGATCAGCAGCGGAGCCGTTTCACCGACGACGCGGGCGATGGCGAGCATGACGCCCGTCGTGATGCCGGCCACCGACGTGGGGATGACCACCTTCAGGATGGTCAGCCACTTCGGCACGCCGAGGGCGTACGACGCCTCGCGCAGCTCGTTCGGCACCAGCTTGAGCATCTCTTCGGTGCTGCGCACGACGACCGGGATCATCAGCACGGCCAGGGCGACCGAACCGGCCGCGCCCATGCGGACGCCCGCACCGAAGAAGATGACGAACAAGGCGTAGGCGAACAGGCCGGCGACGATCGACGGGATGCCCGTCATGACGTCGACGAAGAACGTGATGGAGCGAGCCAGGCGGCCCTGGCCGTACTCGACGAGGTAGATGGCCGTGAGCAGCCCGATCGGCACGGAGATCACCGCGGCGAGGGCGGTGATCAGCAGGGTGCCCGTGACGGCGTGCAGCCCGCCGCCGCCGGCGCCGACGATGTTGCGCATCGACATCGAGAAGAAGTCGGCGTCGAACCGGTTCGTCCCGGACGTCACGACGGTGATGAGCAACGACACCAGCGGCACGAGCGCGATGATGAAGGCGGCGCTCACGAGGGTGGTGACGACGCGGTCCTTCGCCCGGCGGATGCCCTCGACCTGCATCGCGACGACGAACACGAGCGCGGCGTAGAGCACGGTCCCGAGGACGATCGCTCCGACCCAGTTGAAGGTCTCGGTGACGCCGGCTGCGTTCAGGAGGGCGAAGACGACGCCCATGACGACCCAGCTGCCGAGCAGGATGACGAGGGGCGCGGCCTTGGGCAGGCGCCCCGTCGTGAGGGCGTTGACCGTGCGGGTGGACCGGCGCACGCCGGCGGTGGTGGTGGCCATCAGTTCGCTCCCGAGAAGGCCTTGCGGCGGTTGATGACGTAGCGGGCGATCGAGTTGACGATCAGGGTGATGACGAAGAGCACGAGGCCCGTCGCGATGAGGGTGTTGATCCCGATGTCGTGTGCCTCGGGGAACCTCAGGGCGATGTTGGCCGCGATCGTCGACGAGTTCGTCGACGTGAGGATCGCGGGGTTGATCACGAGGGCGGGTGACAGCACCAGGGCGACGGCCATGGTCTCGCCGAGCGCGCGTCCGAGCCCCAGCATGGCCGACGAGATGATGCCGGGCCGGCCGAAGGGCAGCACGGCGATCTGGATCATCTCCCACCGGGTGGCGCCGAGGGCCAGGGCGGCCTCCTCGTGCAGCACGGGCGTCTGCAGGAAGACCTCGCGGCTGAGGGCGGTGATGATCGGGAGGATCATCACGGCGAGCACGATCGAGGCGGTCAGCAACGTGCGCCCGGTGCCCGAGACGGGGCCGGCGAAGAGCGGGAACCAGCCGAAGGTGTTCACGAGCCAGTCGTAGAACGGCTGGATCGCCGGGGCGAGCACGATGCTGCCCCACAGGCCGAAGACGACCGAGGGCACCGCGGCCAGCAGGTCGATGACGTAGCCGAGGCCCTGGGCGAGCTTGCGGGGAGCGTAGTGCGAGATGAAGAGCGCGATGCCGATGGCGACCGGCAGGGCCATCAGAAGGGCCAGCGCGGCGGCGTAGACGGTGCCGAAGGCCAAGGGGCCGACGTACTGCCAGAAGGTGCCGGGGTAGCCCGAGAGCGAGACCTCGCCCGGGGCGGCGGTGAGTGCCGGGATGCTCTGCACGACGAGGAAGAGTGCGACGGCGGCCAGGATCGCGAGGATGAGACCACCCGCGACGACGGTGCTGCCCGAGAAGATCCGGTCGGCGGGACGTCGCTTGGGCTTCGGGACGACGGCGGGGGCCGAGGTCGTGGCGGGGGCGGTCATCGGACGGGGTCCTCCGGAGGCTCGGGTGGGGATCGGGGGCGAACGGGTGCGGGTGTGCTGGCGGTGCTGGTGCTGGTGGTGCCTGTCAGGCCGACGGCCCGGGAACGCACGCGGTGCGTTCCCGGGCCCCCGAGGTGGTGCCGTGTTACTTGATCAGCGCGATGGCGTCGGCGACCTGACCCGAGAGGGTGCTCGAGATCGGGGCCGAACCGGCGGCGTCGGCCGCGGCCTTCTGGCCTTCTTCGCTGGTGACGTACGAGAGGTACGCCTTCACGAGCTCGCCCTTGGCGGCGTCCTCGTACGACTCGCAGGCGACGAGGTAGCTGACCAGGACGATCGGGTACACGCCGGATGCGGTCGAGGTCCGGTCGAGCGCGATGGCGATGTCGCCCTCGGTGCGGCCTTCTTCTTCGGGCGACTCGTCGACGATGGCGGCAGCGGCCTCGGCCGAGTAGCCGACGAAGTCGTCGCCGACCTTGACCTTGACGGTTCCGAGGTCACCGGCGCGCGAGGCGTCGGCGTAGCCGATGGTGCCGGTGCCGTTGGTGACGGCGTCGATCACGCCGGTGGTGCCCGAGGCGCCCTCGCCGCCGAACGCGGTCGGCCAGGTGCCGTCGGCCTCTTCGGTCCAGGTGTCGCCGGCCGTGGCGTGCAGGTAGTCGGTGAAGTTCTCGGTGGTGCCCGAGTCGTCCGAACGGTGGACGGCGGTGATGCCCGTGCTGGGCAGGTCGGCGTCGGGGTTGTCGGCCTTGATCTCGGAGGCGTCCCAGGTGGTGATCTTGCCGCTGAAGATGCCGGCGAGCGTGGCGGGCGTCAGGTTGAGCTCGTCGACGCCGTCGAGGTTGAAGACGACCGCGATGGGCGAGACGTAGGCGGGCAGCTCGACGATGCCGGTGTCGGGCGTGCAGCCGGCGAAGGTGCTCGACGAGATCTCGTCGGTCTTGAACGCGCGGTCGGAACCGGCGAAGTCCGCGGCACCCGAGATGAAGCTCTCGCGGCCGCTGCCCGAGCCGGAGGGCTCGTAGCCGATGTTGGCGTCGGGGTTGGCGGTCTGGAAGGCAGCGACCCAGGCCTCCTGGGCGGCCTGCTGCGACGAGGCGCCGACGCCCTTGATGGAGCCGGAGACGTCGCTGGACGATGCGCCGCCCGAAGGCGTGGCGCCGCCTTCGTTGCTGGCGCAGGACGCGAGGAGCATGGTTCCGACCGCGGCGATCGCGACGATGCTGCCGGTGCGCTTGAAGTTCACAGGGGGGTCCTTTTCGGGATGTGATGGCTGGGTGCTGTGGGCCAGGTGCCGACCCGTGCGAGACGCTACGGCGACGGGTTAACCACGGTCGCCTGCCCCGGTGAACGGAAGGTGAACGAGGGGGGAACATCGGCCGGGACAAGCGCGTCCCGACAGAGGTCGGCCCCCGCCCGTCGCAGGCGGGGGCCGACCGTCTCGATGACGTAGGGGAGCCGAGGAGGCGCGGGTCAGGCGGCCGGGCCGTGCGTCTCGATCGCGACGAGCGCCGTGTCGTCGACCGAGACGTGCAGCACGGTGAACTCGGCCGTGCCGAGCGACGAGGCACGGCGCAGGTCGATGCGGTCGCCCCCCTTGGTCCCCAGCGAGATCTGCCGGATGACCTCGGGCAGCACGGGGCCGTGGCTGCAGATGACGGCCGCGACCTTCTTCTTCAGTCGCTTCTTGACCACCCCGGCGACGTCGTCCGTGCCCTGTTCGAAGGCGTCCTGGCTGATCGCGTCGGTCTGTCGGACGCCGACCCGGGTCAGCTCGGACAGGGGCTCGAGCGTGGCCAGGCACCGCGCCGCCGTGCTGCTGACGATGCGCGTCGGGGCCCAGGCCGCGATGACCGGTGCGACCGACTTCGCCTGGCGGCGGCCCTGGGGCAGCAGCGGGCGTGTGGCGTCCGAGCCGTGCCAGTCGGACGGCGAGGTGGTCTTCGCGTGACGGAGGGCCACGATCGGGAAGGTGCGAGCCCTGCCCGTCGTCACCCGGTCGGCGAAGCGCTGGAGCACGTCGGCGTCGCGGGCGTAGGTCAGCATCGCCTTCGCCTTGTCGATGCCGACCCACTCGATGGCGGCGACCTCGTGGTTCGGCGTGAACGTCCCGGCCTCGGCCACGGACTCGTCGGTCACCTCGGCGGACCAGTAGTGCACGACCTTGTCGCGACCGCCGGGCAGCAGGTACTCGGCCGTGCCGAGCGGGGCGCCCAGCGTGACGCGGTAACCGGTCTCTTCGCGGATCTCCCGAACGGCCGTCTGGGGCGTCGCCTCGCCCGGGTCGACCTTGCCCTTGGGCAGCGAGACGTCGCCGTGGTGGTCGCGGTGGATGAGCAGCACCCGGACCTTGCCCTCGACCAGCCGCCAGCAGACGGCGCCCGCGGCGACGACGGTCGTCGAGGTGATGGTCATCGCTTGGAGCGCTTCCGCTGCGTGATGGCCTTCATCTGGGCGTTCTGCAGATCGGTCAGCGACCGGCCCTCGGCGTCACGTGCGTGACGGGTCCAGGTGCCGTCGGACTCGAGCCACCAGGAGGCGGTCTCGTCCGACATGGCCTGCTCGAACAGGTCGGCGACCTCGGTGAGGTGGTCGGCCTGCGTCAGGCGCACCAGGGCCTCGACGCGACGGTCGAGGTTGCGGTGCATCATGTCGGCGCTTCCGATGAAGACCTGCGGGTCGCCGTCGGCGGCGAACCAGAACAGACGGCTGTGCTCGAGGTACCGCCCGAGGATCGACCGAACCCGGATGTTGTCGCTGAGCCCCGGCTCACCCGGCTTGATCGTGCAGATGCCGCGCACCCAGACGTCGACGGGGACCCCGGCCTGGCTCGCCTTGTAGAGCGCGTCGATGATCTGCTCGTCGACGATCGAGTTGATCTTGATGCGGATGCCCGCGGGGCGCCCGGCCTGCGCGTTCTCGATCTCGTTCTGGATCTGTTTGAGCAGACCGCGACGGAGGTAACGAGGCGCCACGAGCAGTCGCTTGAACTTCTTCTCGATCGCGTAGCCCGACAGCTCGTTGAAGAGGCGCGTCAGGTCTTTGCCGACCTGGTCGTCGGCGGTGAACAGACCCATGTCTTCGTAGATGCGGCTGGTCTTCGGGTTGTAGTTGCCCGTGCCGATGTGCGTGTAGTGCTTGAGCGTGCCCTTCTCCTGGCGGATGACCAGGGCGAGCTTGCAGTGGGTCTTGAGCCCGACGAGGCCGTAGACGACGTGCACGCCGGCCTTCTCGAGCTTGCGGGCCCAGGTGATGTTGTTCTGTTCGTCGAACCGCGCCTTGACCTCGACGAGCGCGAGCACCTGCTTGCCCGCCTCGGCGGCGTCGATGAGGGCCTCGATGATCGGGCTGTCACCGCTCGTGCGATAGAGCGTCTGCTTGATGGCCAGCACGTTGGGGTCGGCCGCGGCCTGTTCGAGGAACGCCTGCACGCTGGTCGCGAACGACTCGTACGGGTGGTGCACGAGTATGTCCTGACGCGCGATGCTGGCGAACATGTCGGGCTTCATGTTCGGCTCGGTCTGCTGCAGCTGGACCGCCGTGGTCGGCAGGTGCTTGGGGTACTTGAGGTCGGCCCGCGGCATCTTGGTGATCTCGAACAGGCCGGCCAGGTCGAGCGGGGCCGGCAGCTTGTAGACCTCTTGGTCGGTCACGTCGAGTTCGCGGACGAGCAGCTCGAGGGTGACCGGGTCCATGTCGTCGGTGATCTCGAGGCGGATCGGCGGACCGAACCGGCGGCGCAGCAGCTCGCGCTCGAGGGCCTGGATGAGGTTCTCGGACTCGTCCTCGTCGACCTCGACGTCTTCGTTGCGGGTGACGCGGAACACGTGGTGCTCGACGACCTCCATGCCGGGGAAGAGGTCTTGCAGGTGGTTGGCGATGAGGTCCTCGAGGGGGATGAACCGCACGCGGCCGCTGTCGTTGTCGGGCAGCTGCACGAAGCGCGGCAGCATCTGCGGCACCTTGAGGCGGGCGAACTCCTGACGCATCGTCTTCGGGTTGCGGACGCGGATGGACAGGTTCAGCGACAGCCCCGAGATGTAGGGGAAGGGGTGGGCCGGGTCGACCGCGAGCGGCATGAGCACCGGGAAGATCTGCTCGGCGAAGATCTCGCGCATGCGCACCCGGTCGGCCTCTTCGAGGTCGGACCAGTTCTCGATGTGGATGCCTGCGTCGTCGAGGTCGGGCTTGACCAGGTCGAGGAACGCCCGGGCATGGCGCTCTTGCAGCTCGTGGGCCTTCTTGTTGATGTCGGCCAACACCTCGTTCGGCCCGCGCCCCACGTTGGTCGGCACGGCGAGGCCCGTCGCGATGCGGCGCTTCAGGCCGGCGACGCGCACCATGAAGAACTCGTCGAGGTTGCTCGCGAAGATCGCCAGGAAGTTGGCCCGTTCGAGCAGCGGCGTCGTCGGGTCCTCTGCGAGCTCGAGCACGCGCTGGTTGAACGCCAGCCAGCTCAGCTCGCGGTCGAGGTAGCGCTCGGCGGGCAGGGTGCCGTCCTCGAAGCTGACGATCTCGTCGAAGTCGTCGAGGAAGTCGGGGGTGACGCCGGCGCCGTCGACGCGGGGTTCGCTGCTGTCCATCGCACCATCGTGCCACCCCCGACCGCCTCTCAGCGTCGTCCCGGGTAAACGCGAGATGACGTGTGGACACCCGACGGCCGGGGGAGGAGGCGCGGGCGGGCCCGGTCGCGCCGGTTCAGTGCACGATCAGCCACGTGGCGACCGCGTCGACCCCGCCGACGTTGCTCAACCGGTGCGGCAGGTCGCACGGGAAGGTGATCGAGTCGCCGGCCCGCATCGTGACGGTCTCGTCGGGGAAGTCGATGGTCAGCTCTCCCGAGGTGACCGTGCCGACCTCGTAGCCCTCGTGGGTGACGAGGGCGGCGACCTCGGTGGCGAGGGCTCCGGGCGGGTAGGTCGACTCGAAGAAGTCGACGCCCGAGAGATGGGCGGGCGAGAGGCGGCGGAAGACCACTCCGCCGCGGAGCACGACCGGCTGCGCCGCGCCTCCTCGGGCCAGGACGTAGCCGCCCGTGGCGGCGTCGCCGCGGTCGGACGGGGCCGTGCGACGGGTGGCGGGCTCGGCCCGGTCGTCGAAGACGTCGGCGAGCGGCACCCCGAGCACCTGGACGATGGCGATCAGCCGGCTGACCGAGGGGCGCCGGACGCCGCGCTCGATCTGCGACACGGCACTGGGTGAGATGTCGAGGGCCCGGGCGAGGGCGCTGAGCGAGAGACCCGCCGCCGCGCGGAGGTGGCGCAGGCGGGCGCCGAGGGCGGCGGCGTCGAGATCGCCGATCGCCGACGGGGACGCGTCGGGGTCGTCGGGCATGACCCTCCTGGTGCGGGGACGGTTGGTCGGGCTGGCGCGCTTTCGTGAAGCAACCGCTGTCACGAACACGTAACACGGCCGACATGAGGCCGAATCCGTGAAGCCATAGATTCACGGTCGACCCGTCCCGCCGATCGTCAGACTACAACGCCGCCTGGAGGCACGCCGTGACCACAGACATCGCCCGACCCCCGGCCGACCCGGCCCCGCCCGCCGTCGGAGCCGCCGGCCCACCCGCCCCGCTCACGTCCGTCGCGGCCGCTCGGATCGAGGGTGCCCGGGACCCCCGGCTGACGAACGACGACCTCGCACCGCTGAAGAGACAGACCTGGTCGAGCTACAACATCTTCGCCTTCTGGATGTCGGACGTGCACTCGGTCGGCGGCTACGTGACCGCCGGCAGCCTCTTCGCCCTCGGCATCGCGAGCTGGCAGGTGCTCGTGTCGCTCGTGGTCGGCATCGTGATCGTCAACGTCTTCGCGAACCTCGTCGCCAAGCCCAGCCAGCGCACGGGCGTTCCCTACCCGGTCATCAACCGCGCCGTCTTCGGCGTGCTCGGGGCGAACGTCCCGGCGATCATCCGGGGCCTCATCGCGACGGCCTGGTACGGCGTGCAGACCTACCTGGCCGCGGAATCGCTCAACATCGTCTTCCTCAAGTTCGTCCCGTCGACGGCCGCGCTGCTCGAGCCGTCCTTCCTCGGCCTCAGCGCCCTGGGGTGGATCTCGTACGGCATCCTGTGGTTCGCCCAGGCGGCCCTGTTCTGGCGCGGCATGGAGACCATCCGTCGGTTCATCGACTTCGCCGGTCCCGCCGTCTACGTGCTGATGATCGCCCTCGCGGTCTACCTCGTCTCGCAGGCGGGCTGGAGCGCGATCGACCTCGACCTCTCGGTGGGCGAGCCCCTGTCGTTCGCCGCGTCGTTGCCGGTCATGGCGTCGGCCGTCGCCATCGTCGTCAGCTACTTCTCGGGGCCCGTCCTGAACTTCGGTGATTTCTCCCGGTACGGCAAGAGCTTCGCGGCGGTGAAGCGAGGCAACTTCCTCGGGCTGCCGGTGAACTTCCTCTTCTTCTCGATCCTCACCGTGCTGTGCGCCTCGGCGACGGTGCCGGTGTTCGGTCGACTCATCACCGACCCGATCGAGACCGTGGACGCCATCGGCACGCCCTTCGTGGTCCTGCTCGGCGGTCTCACCTTCGTCACCGCGACCGTCGGCATCAACATCGTCGCCAACTTCATCGCCCCGGCCTTCGACTTCTCGAACGTCGCGCCGCGGAAGATCAGCTGGCGGCTCGGCGGCATGATCGCCGCCGTCGGTTCCGTGCTGCTCACCCCCTGGAACTGGTACGGCAACGCCGAGGCGATCCAGTACACGCTCGGCGTGCTGGGGGCGCTGATCGGGCCGCTGTTCGGCATGCTGATCGCCGGCTACTACCTCGTCGCCCGTCAGCGCGTCGCCGTCGAGGACATGTTCACGATGTCGCCGTCGGGTCGCTACTGGTACCGCGGCGGGTTCAACCCCAACGCCGTCTGGACCCTCGTGCTCGCGGGCGCCGTCTCGGTCGCGTCGGCACTCGTGCCCGGCTGGGTCGTGGACGCCGGTGGCCCCTCGCTCACCTGGATCGGCAACTACAGCTGGTTCGTCGGCTGCGGACTCGGCCTCGTGCTGTTCTGGGCCCTCGAGAAGCGTCGGCCCCGCATGCCCCGACTCGACGCCGACGACCCCACGGTCGACGACGGGACCGTCGCCCGACCGACCGAAGGCCGGACCGCATGAGGCTCCGTCTGATCAACCCCAACACCACACAGGCCATGACCGCCGCGATCGGCCGCACCGCGGCCGCCGTCGTCGGGCCGGGCACCCGCGTCGAGGCGCTCGGCCCGTCGATGGGTCCCGCGTCGATCGAGAGCCATTACGAGGAGGCGCTGGCGGTACCCGGTGTCCTCGAGTTGGTCCGCGACGGAGAACGCGACGGTGTCGACGCCCACGTGCTCGCCTGCTTCGGCGACCCGGGGTTGGACGCCGCCCGCGAGCTGGCGACCGGCCCCGTGCTGGGCATCGCCGAGGCCGGCATGCACGCGGCCTCGATGGTCGGGCGCGGCTTCGGCATCGTGACCACGCTCGGGCGCACCGTCGGGCGGTCCCGCGAGCTGGTGCAACGGTACGGCTTCGCCGACCGCTGCGTCGAGGTCCGCGCGTGCGAGGTGTCGGTGCTGGGACTCGACGACCCCTCGTCGGACGCGCGAGCCCTGATCGTCGACGAGTGTCACGAGGTCCTGGCGTCGGGCGCCGACGCGGTCCTGCTCGGCTGTGCCGGGATGACCGACCTCTGTCGGTCGATCTCGGACGAGATCGGCGCCCCCGTCGTCGACGGGGTCGCCGCCGCGACGGTGTTCGCCGAGTCCCTCGTGCGTCTGGGGCTCGTCACCGGCAAGCGCGGCGAGTACGCGCGACCGCCGCTCAAGGAGATCACCGGCCTGCTGTCACCGTTCGCCCTGGGCGGTGCGCCGGCCCTGCTCTGAGGTGCCCTCGGCCGACCGCCGCCGCACCCCGCGGACGACGACGCCCCCGCCGGTTCGGCGGGGGCGTCGTCGTACTGGTGGTGTCGTGCCTACTTCTCTTCGTTCTTCAGCGCGATGCCCAGGGCGAAGAAGGTCGGCGCCCAGTGGCCGATGAAGATGCCCCAGCGGTCGGACTGCGCCTTGTCGGACGAGTCCTTCCCCTGTGAGGCGATCCAGGCCACGAGGGCGATGACGATGGAGGCGAAGCCTCCCCAGTAGGCGTGCTTGCTCTGGAGGCCGAGATCGGAAAGGAACTTGACGGGGTTCATGGTGTTCTCCTGACGATGGGATGCGTACCGTGCGCGGTGCCTCAATCCACTCCTCGGTGCTGGGAGCGCGATGGCAGATCCGCCCGGCCCCCTGGAGTAGGCCTCGCCGAGCCGTTCGTGTACCCCGGTTGTACCCCTCGCGTCAGGTGAGCGGCGTGGCGACGCTCGAGGTGAACGTGGCGCCGTCGGCGGTCACGTCGCTGATCAGGCCGCCCACCCGCACCGGCACCGGTGCGAGCGACCCGTACACGCCGCTGTTGCCCGCGGCGTCGACCCCCTGGGCGGTGAAGGAGGCCGAGCCCGGGGTCGTCGTGCTGACCGTCCAGCCGCCGTCCTGCCAGTCGCCGACGGTGAACTGCGGCGCCGACTCGAGCGTCCATTTCTGCCCGGACAGCGTGTACCGGCCCGACTCCGTGTCGTACAGGCCGAAGCTGCAGCCCTCCGGACGCAGGTCGGTCGAGGCGATGCAGCCCGCGACCCAGGCGTCGACGGCCGCGGTCGCCGCCGTGGTTCCCGCCGGCGTGAGGGTGGTCGTGAGCAGGGTCGGCTGGGCGGTGACGACGGCACCCTCGACCACGGCCGTCGCGGCGGTGGCGGAGTACGACTCGTTCTCGGCGGCGAGGGCGACCTCGTAGCTGCCGGGGAAGGCCTTGAGGCTCACCGAGCCGTCGGACCCCCGGGTGACGGGCGTGCCGTCGACGGCGATCTCGGCCGACGCCGGGCCGGCGACCTGCACCGAGACCGTGCCGAGGTCGACCGGCTGGAGCGCCCAGCGGTCGAAGAACAGCAGATCGCGCCCGTCGCGGACGAGCGTGAAGTCCTGCGCATGGGTCGACCCGTCGGCACGGTGCACGACGGCCTCGACCTGCGCGTCGTCTCCCTCGCTCGAGACGGCGCCCAGCTGGAACCCGTCGACCCGGTCGTCGGCTGCGGCGTAGGCGTCGTCGGTCAGCAGGACGTCGCCGTCGGCGACCTCGGTGCCGTCCAGGGCCAGGGCGCGTTCGACCTCGCCGGCCTGGACCGCGCCCAGGTAGTCGCGGACGGTGGCCTCGGGCCGGTGGGAGGCGCTCATCGTGGCGAACGTCACGGCACCCGCCACGACCAAGACGAGCAGCAGGGCTGCTCCGCCGATGAGGCCGATCAGCAGTCGCCGACGCCGTGCGGCCTGCTCGGGCGTCCTCGGTGCCGGGGGAGTGGGAGCCTGCGCGTACGCGAACTGCTGGGTCGGCTGGCCGTAGGCATCCTGCCCGGGTGCCTCCTGCGCGTGGCCGGCGACGCCGTACGGCTGCCCGTACGCGCCCTGTGGCTGCTCGTAAGCACCCTGTGGCTGCTCGTACGCACCCTGGGGCTGTCCGTACGCACCCTGCTGCTGCTCGTGGTCGCTCGGCCGCGGCGCGGAACCGTAGAGCTGGTGTCCGTGGCCGGTCGGCTGCGGCACCTGACCGTCGGGCTGTCGTCCGTACGGCAGGTCCTGGTAGGGGAACGCGGCGGGCGCTGTGGTCGGTTCGTGCCCCTGCCCCTCGGGGTGCTGCCCCTCAGGCTGCTGCCCTTCGGGGTGCTGCCCCTCGGGCGGCGGCCCGTCGTGCCCCTGGTCGTCGCCGCTCGGTCTGGTCTGATCGGTCATGATGCCCCCTCGATCGCTGTCATCCGAACCGCAGCATATCGGTGGACCGGATCGACGCGCACCCCCCGATCGAGAACGGCACGCCAGTCGGGAGCGTTCAGCGCGTGAGCGTGTACTGCACGTCGACCGCGTGGTCCGTGAACCCGCGAGCCGCGTAGAGCCGGAGGGCAGCGGTGTTGTCGCCCTCGACGTACAGTCCCGCGGTGCCGGCCCTGCGCTCGGCGAGGCGGGCGAACCCGGCGTCGACCACCGCGCCTCCGAGGCCTTCGCCCTGGTGGTCGGGCGAGACGCCGACCGCGTAGAACTCCCCGGGCTGATTCTCGTCGAGCTTCAGCCAGCAGAAGGCGAGCAGTTCGTCGCCGCGCCAGAGCAGGACGAAGTCGCCCGCGTCGAACCACGGCTCGGCCTTCCGCGCGTCGAGGTCGGCCTGGACCAGCGAGCCCTGCTCGGGGTGGTCGGCGAACGCCCGGGCGTTGAGGTCGAGCCAGGCCTGGTCGTCGACGCCCGGTCGGAACGAGGCGACCCGGTCGCCGTCACGCAGGCGGGGCGCGGGGGGCCCGGCGGGGACGTCGGCACGCTGTTGCACCAAGCGACGCGTCTCGGCGAGGCCGAAGCGCGCGGCGAGCACGCGCGAGCCCGGGTGGTCGCCGTGGGCCCAGAGCAGCAGCGGACCCTCGGTCTCGTCGACGAGTCGCTGCAGCAGCTCGGCGCCGCGTCCCTGTCGGCGGTCGTCGGGATGCACGACCAGTTCGGCCTCGCCGTCGCGCAGCACCGCCGCGGCGTGCGCATCGCCGACCACGGTCGCCGCGCCCGACCGGACGTCGACCAGCGTCTGGTCGGAGAACGGCGGGCTGCCGTCGGCCTCGGTGGCCGCGCGGGCGAGCGCGGGCACGAAGGAGGCGCGGGTCGCGTCGGCCGCGCCCGTCACGACGCCACCGTGCTCACGAGACGACCGCCTGGGCGTCGTCGTCGTAGACGTTGAACCGGTAACCCACGTTGCGCACGGTGCCGATCAGCGACTCGAGGTCGCCGAGCTTGGCCCGGAGGCGCCGGACGTGCACGTCGACCGTGCGCGTGCCGCCGAAGTAGTCGTAGCCCCAGACCTCGCTGAGCAGCTGCTCGCGGGTGAAGACGCGGGACGGATGCGTGGCGAAGAAGCGGAGCAGCTCGAACTCTTTGAAGGTGAGGTCGAGGGGGCGGCCGTGCACCTTCGCCGAGTAGCTGGCCTCGTCGATGACGACACCCGAGGCGTGGATCTTCGAGCCGTTCTGCGACTGCGCGAGGCGACCCGTGACCAGGCGGATGCGGGCGTCGATCTCGGCGGGACCGGCGGTCTCGAGGATGACGTCGTCGACGCCCCACTCGCTGTTGACGGCGGTCAGCCCGCCCTCGGTGAGCACCAGGACGAGCGGCACCGTGACGCCGGTGGTGCGGAGGATCTTGCACAGCGACTTGGCGCTGGCGAGGTCGGCGCGGGCGTCGACGAAGATCAGGTCGCTCGAGGGCGCGTTCACCAGTTGCGCGGGTTCGGCCGGGATCTGCCGGGTACGGTGGCTGAGCAAGGCGAGCGACGGCAGGACGTCGGGGCCGCCCGCAGAGGTCAGTACCAAGAGCTGCGCCACACGACCTCCAGTGAATGTACTGTCGAGCAGTCTAAAACATGAGACCCCGCCACTCCGACCATCCGATGCTAGGGCAGGTCGGCAGAACGGCGGACACGAACGAGGGACGAACGGTGCAGGCAGGCGAACGAGACGTCGACGCGACGACGGCACGGCTCAAGCCGATCACGGTCGTCCCGGTCTGGGTCGCCACGCTCGTCGTGGCCGTGCTGATCGGCCTGCGGTCGCCCGCCTCCGAGTACTGGGACCACGTCGTCCTCGCCCTCGGCGGGGCCATCGTGCTCACCTTCGTGCTGCAGCTCGCCACGAGCCAGAAGGACGGCCTGGTCTCGCGCACGATGCTCAGCACCTGCGGCAGCCTGGTGATCCTGGCCGTCGTGACGGGCGTCTTCGCGCTCGTCTGACCGCCCGCCGCCCGGATCGTCTGAACGGTCGCCCCGAAGGACTGGGCACGTCGGTGGTCGCCGGGTAGGCTCGACGTCATGGATTCCCTGCTCGCACTCGAGGTGTTCTACATCGGGCTCCTCGGCCTCGCCACCCTCGCCATCGGCTTCGTCTCGGTCGTCGTCCTGCTCAAGTTGTTCAAGGGTCAGCGCTGACCGCTCCATGATCGACATCCCCACCGACCTGCCGTCCGAGCTCGTCCCCCTCTCGTGGTTGATCGGCGTCTGGCAGGGCACCGGCGTCGTCGACTACAAGATCGGCGAGGGCGACCCCGACTCCGAACCGGGCACCGAACGGCGCACCCACGAGTTCGGGCAGCGCATCAGCTTCAGCCACGACGGCCTGCCCTTCCTGAACTACAGCTCGTTCACCTGGCTGCTCGACGACGAGCACACGCCTCTGACGAGCGAGACCGGCTACTGGCGGCTCGAACGCCCGGCCGAGCCGGGTGACCGCGGCCCCGGCATGCTGCCCGGTGTCGGCGTCCAGCCCTTCACGTCGGCCCGGGCGGTCGAGATCCTCCGGACGCCCGACGACGGCTTCGGCCTCGAGGTGCAGATCGCCCATCCGACCGGCGTCAACGAGCTCTACCTCGGTCGGGTCAAGGGGCCGCGGATCGACCTCGCCACCGATGCCGTCGTCCGGTCGAGCAACGCGAAAGAGTACTCGGCCGCCACCCGCATGTACGGCCTCGTCGAAGGCAAGCTCTTCTGGGCGTGGGACATCGCGGCCCTCGGCCAAGAGCTGCGTTCTCACGCGTCCGGGCAGCTGGCACGCGTTGACTGACGCCGACGGCTCGATCCCCGAGACCACGGGCCCCGTGGTCTCGCCCTTCTCGTCGCGCGACGGCTTCGTCGACGACGGTTCGGGCGTGGCGGCGCACTACGGCAACCCGCTCGGCGAACAGCGTCTGCTCGCCCGGGGGGCAGCGGTCGTCGACCTGTCCGACCGCGGCGTGCTGACCGTGACGGGGCCCGATCGGCTCAGCTGGCTCAACTCGCTGACGAGCCAGGCCCTCGTCGGTCTCGCGCCGGGAGTCTCGACCGAGACCCTGCTGCTCGACGCCAACGGACGTCTCGAGCACGCGGCCCGCGTCCTCGACGACGGCGAGACCGCCTGGCTGCTCGTCGACCGTTCCGAGGTCGCCCCCCTCGGCACCTGGCTCGACCGGATGCGCTTCATGCTGCGCGTCGAGGTCGCCGACCGCACGGGCGACGTCGCGACGATCGGCTCGATGCACGACCTGCTCGGCGACGGCGACGGCACCGTCCCGCTCGTCCCGGTCCTGACGTCGCACGACACGGCGCTCGTCTGGGTCGATCCCTGGCACGAGGTGACCGTCGGCGGCCACAGCTACGCCGACTCCGACCGTCACCCCGGTCACGACTGGACCTACCGCGAGAGCCTGGTCCGACGATCCGACCTCGACGCGCTCGCGGCCCTCCCGGCCGAGCGGCTCGCCGTGGCGGGCACCCTCGCCCTCGAGGCCCTGCGCATCGAGGCCTGGCGTCCCCGCCTCTCGACCGAGGTCGACGAGCGCACCATCCCGCACGAGCTCGACTGGATGCGCAGCGC
>Ga0265780_10004395_pt1 | contig 18150 bp, 14 predicted proteins | sample P1T30metagenome_FD_192432 | JGI IMG/M metagenome (GOLD analysis project Ga0265780, IMG submission 192432) | Plant litter microbial communities from East Loma Ridge, Irvine, California - P1 T30 | ecosystem: Environmental > Terrestrial > Plant litter > Unclassified | place: USA: California...
AAACTCTACCTTTGGGGATTGGGCGGCCTTGCTGCAATACTCTTTGTCGTCGGCATCATCAGTGCCGGCGCTGGCAACTCTTCTGGGGGTAATTATGCGCAAGCTGCCATGATGCTCTTGTGGCTTTTCCTCTATTACGCCACTGTCGGTCCAATCTGCTATGCCATCATTGGAGAGGTATCGTCCACGCGCCTGCGCAGTAAAAGCGTGTGCCTTTCTCGCATTTCATACTACATCGCGCAAATCATCACAAATGTAGTCAACCCGTACATGTTGAATCCCACTGCGGGAGATTGGAAAGGCAAGACTGGCTTCTTCTGGGGTGGAGGCGCATTCATCTTCTTTGTTTGGTCTTTCTTCCGGTTGCCCGAGATGAAAGGAAGAACGTACGAAGAGCTAGATATCATGTTTGTGAACGGTGTACCAGCGAGAGAGTTTGCCGGGTACAAGGTGGATGCAAATGATTACAGCTTGGAGAAGTCTTAGGATGATGACCAATGTATACAGTGCCCTTCTGAGATATCCTCATTGATGCGCACTTTCCTGTTAGATGGGTCAGCGTTTCTCTGTTATCTAGTTCCACTACGCTCCCCCTAGCAGCAAGCGTTTTCTCTGCAAAGTGATGTGCAGTATTTTGGGTCTATCACCCCAGTAGACACCATGCCGCTTCGATAAGCACCTGCACCCATGCCTATTCAGCAACTGGCTTACTATAAAAGAGAGACTCTCATCTATTACAATAGCTTTGCCGTTGACGTGTGCTTTTGCCGGATCTTCTTGGACGACGTTTACTACGTTGTTAATACAGAATTTTACGCGTCCGTGACGCGACGCGGATTACTAGCATCCTAGTTCAATACGTTTCCTCGCTTCTTGACTTTCTTCCAAAAATTGACTTAAGAACTCATAGCTGTCCAATATGCGCGTTGATTGATATAAGGACCTATTTGGCTTATAGCTGGAGATATTTAGCCAAGTGCGCGCAAAAGGCTTATAGCGCTCTCTCCAAGTGGAAAATTACGCCGCTTGTTGTGAAGTAGCTTCATGTCTTCTTCCTTGGCCATGACAACCATCTCTTTGATCAAATTGAAGAATCTTGACAGTCTGAATACCCAGGTTATCGTCCGCGAGGTGACCGGTATCTTCCTGTTGCGGCTTTGGGGGAGGTAGGCGGCGAGTGGTATCTAAACACTAGCACCTGTATCATCTTGGGCCAAGGTCCCTACGTCATCCAACGCTATTACCTGGCGTCCGTTCACTTTTTCGCCTGGCTAGTTACTGACTGGCCGTAGCACGTTTGTCTCCGGTTTGCTTGCCACTAGCAGCTACAGTTGACCCACAATGTCTCTATACGCATCCTCGAGCTGGGTGCGAGCGCTGGCGTGTACAAAGCACACGTATTTGTGCAGGCTCGCATGGCGGATGCAATGGACGGGCTGGATGACCAGTAGCGATTTTCCATCGATTCTCAATATTGCTACGTAATATAGATAGGAATCTCTTCATCGGTTTAGACATACCCTACTTCCGCCGAGACTTACGAGCGTTGCACGCACCTTGTCGAGCGCATTTGTTGCGTGCCCACTTAAGTATTTCAGGTCGGCCGACAAAGTCGGTTTAGGGCCTAAACGGTAGCATGGAGGTTGCGGGCTTGTGATCTTGCTCTAATAATTGATAGCTACGTGACAGGGTGATCAGTCCTAGCACACCAGCTATTCAATTGGATCCAAACTTGAAGTTCAACGGCGAATAATGTAGAGCTGGAATAGAAACGTGAGCATCGGAGGGTCCCCAGAACTTGCCGGCCATCGCTGAAATGAGACGCTGCGTTCAAGAAACTTAGTATATGATATGTTGCACTATGCACAATAAGCGTAGAGAGCTAATGCTGCGTGGAATGAAAAAAGGACTATATTAAATTATGACTACTTGGAACATGGAAAACTATCCTTAAAATACTCTACTCGTTGAAGAAAAAAAACGCGTTTATAGAGACTGCTGAGTAGCTCCATTGAGAGAGCAAGCTGCCAGGTTTTTCGCAATCTCAAAATCAAGCCCTTGCTGCAGTCCCTCGAGCTCTTCCGCAAGCTCTCTGATTTTCTTCGTGGTCGCGATTGGGTCCAAGGCCCCCAGGGTCATGACAGTCTTTTCCATGTACTTGAAAGACTCCTGTATCTCATCGATTCTCTTCCGAAGTGCGTCCGTGCGCTCAGAAAAGCCAGGGGAGTAGTCCTTTTCAGCAAGGTCACGGCGCAAGTGCGCTCCGGACGATGAGGCGTCTGAAGTAGTTGCGGCTGTTTCTTGATAAAATTTCAGAAGCTCGTTCACTCTGGCTGCCTCGTACTCTTCTTGCAGAGAGGAAGCATCGCGACCCCCTAGAGCATTGCCTATTCCACTAACAGCATCTGTTTCTTTTGATTAAACGTTGTTATAAGAAATCGTGTAGTTAAAGGAAATAGCGGGGAAGGGGTGATTTCACTTACCCTCGCCGATCGAGAGTAAACCCCCGCCGAATCTTCCAAGGAGATCTTCATCGCCCGAGACGATCGAGCCCAAGTCGATTTTCGAAGCGGCGATATCGGCGAGCGAGCCAAGACCCTTTGCGATATCGCCGAGGTCACTTGCAGCGCCCAAAATACCATTTCCGGCCGACGAGGCGACGTCCGTCCCCTCAATCTGGTTTGAAGATTGACGACGCTGTTTTTGCATTCTCTTCTTTGACCGACGAGGGCGGACATGACCTGTTTCGCTGGTCAAACATTATACTTACAAATCCAATGGTCGTGCGAGATAAGAGGAAGACACTAGGAGTATTCAACTTACGCAGGGCTGCAGTACGTGCCTCATTCTCAATCCCGACCAAGGATGAGGAGGGATCTGAGGCTACCGTTGTGACATCGTCGATGATTTCCTTCACGGTATTTGTGACATCTTCGATGATTTCCTGCGCGGTATTCGTGACATCATTGAGCTCCGCTGGTATCTCTTCAGCGACATTCGAAACGGAGATAAGCAAATCCTCGTTTGGATCCTCGCCGTCTGAAACGCTCGACCCCCTATTACCGAGGAGGGCCGTGGTGGTTTTGCCGACTGGACCTGTCGGAGAGAGTACTCCCGAAGAAAGATCTCCATCTGATTGACGACGCTGTCGTCGCACCCTGTTCTTAGAACTACTGTGCCGACGCTGTCCTCGCACCTTGTATCTAGGAGTGCTGGGTCGTGACACAATGTTGCTTTTAGGTCTTGTGATAGAACGTTCGACAGAAAGGCCAGCGGTGGGAGCGGCGGAGCTCACAAGTGCGAGGGCCGAAACCGTAGAAAAGATAGCAGTAGTGAATCGCATATTGGTTATTGTGAAAAGAGGGTTAAATAGTGAACAATTGGACGAGCTGAAGATTGAATTTGGTTTTGTTCAATGTAGTTGCGGTAACGACTATTGCAGCGATAAAACATCGTTATATATGATAGATAACCATGTTTTTTGATGGCACGATTATTCTTCCCAGAAATTGTACGTAGCTTTGTGGCTTGAAATCAATATATTGTCGGAAACGAAGATCTTAGAAACCTATTGATCGCACTGGATGTATGTTATCGGTGTTCCTCGTGGTGGTTGCGCCACTGCGCTCCAGAGTTACTTTTTTGCAGAATGCTGCGTGTCATACAGGCTTACTTTTTACCACATCTAGCGCAAGGCTAAAATCCAAGGTTGATCGACAACGCATATTCTGTTAGAGCCTTAGTATCAATTCAGAGCGAAACTTGAGAATAAGGAGAATGGTGTGATTGCTACCGCTACAGTGTAACTGCAATGCTAAATTCATAGCTTCGCGACTTGTATTACCTACGTCAAGTTACTCTAGTACACAATATATGTAAAACTCTCAGTTTAAGAATAAGTATAATGAAAACACCATAGCTTGTTCATAGCTCAGCTGTGAGGATGAGCGGTCTTCTTGCTATTGTTGAAGACCACTTTTTTCGCGGTCGGATTCAGACACTACCACAGGGGAGAAGGCTGAAAAAAGGAAACACACAAACGAGATCTTACAGGGAACAATTTGGAGCAAGATGTAAAGTTCTACATAATTAGATGTCATGATTAATTATCTATACTAACATTGAGCCTCAGCCCCTAAGAAAGTTTACTCGGATCTGCCCAATATCTCCCGTCGTTCCTTGCTTGGGTTGCCAAGATGTTGAGAGTAGCAGGTATGTCGTGAAAGGGAACCTCTATAAGTTTCGGACTTATAGAGCCTTGCTGCAGCAATTCGACAACGAGATCACAGGCCTCTTTGGATGCCCCCAATGATCCAAGAAGCGTGAAACCTTTAAAGATCAGTTTCTCAGTCGAAATAGGGACCTTCGTTGAGTCCAAACCAACGAGAACTACTGTTCCGCCTGGTCGTATTTCCGAACAAGCTGCGTCAACAGTTGCACCTACTCCCACAAAGTCCACAATGACGTCAAACGTTACACCTTTTGCCTCTTCTACACTCATGAAGCACTCTGTAGCCCCGAAAGTCTTTGCTTCACTGAACTTCGATGTGTCAATATCGAATCCATACACCTCCGCCCCCTGAAGTACGCTGAAAGCAAGCCCGGACATGCCCAGACCTCCGAGGCCAATGATGCCAACGACCATGCCTTGCTTTACCCCAGCACGTACGACGACAGCGTGATAAGATGTGGCAAGTGCGTCCATTGCTACCGCGGCTTGTGCAAAAGATACTTCGTCGGGGATAGGTTTGATCCGGGACGTCGGAACCACTGCGAATTCCGCATAGCCACCATCAAATCCAAGTCCAATGTTAAGAGCCCAGTCTAACGTTTCGATAGGCTGACTGATCAGATATATGGCGACTCGTTCGCCAATATGATAAGGCAAGTCCTCGGATCCCTTCTTGATGATTTCTCCAGCAACTTCGTGACCGAGAGTAATGGGTAGTTTTGATAACCAATTGTCGTGCGCACCCGTGAGCATGTGGCAGTCAGAGTGGCACATTCCAACCGCTCTTACTCGAATCAAAACCTCATCCACACCAGGCTCCGGAACTGGAAGCTCTTTGAGCTGTAAACCGTCAGTGGCATTATCGTACTGAAAAGCTTTCATGGTAAGATGCAGATTGAGTAGAAGGTTGCTGTGGGACTGCTCTTATACTTCTTCAGTGATTCAACGCTCTTGATACCTATCCTATACGTGCAGTCCACCCATACCGCCAGACTTACGGTCGGGGGGGGGACAATTACCTCGGCTTCGGGGAAGAAATTCTCGGTGGTAGAGAATTATAGTTTGAATTTGATTAGGGCAGATGTCCCATTCAGGCAAACGCTCACTATTGTTTATGGCTAGTAACAACAAGGTACGGCAAGCCGCGAGTCAGTTTCGATCCACACACATAGCCACTAGCTAGCGCTTTGATTATATTGGATCTGAATTGCGGGGTTTTCTGTATATAGTACAGATCTTCAACTTATTTGGCAGAATTAGCGTGAGGACATGAGGCCGTGGTGTTCCGAGTTACCCCGCAGTAATAGCCCAGCCTATAATTTTTGATTAGAGAAGAAGAGCTAGTAAGGTTAGGAGAGTAGTAACCGGCTATCTGAAGAGGTCGGCGACCTAGAGAGGTCGGCTACTACTACAATCCAACTACCATCAGTAAGCCATACGCGCAGATATAATGTACTAATCGAACTGACTCATGTTGCTCACGGACACCATGAGCAACAACACTAGTATATATTAATATTTAGCACCGTTTCATATTCGTGTGTCGCAGTCATAACATGCGCGATATTTAAAACTTGTTACGAAATATACATTACCTGACAAGACGTGCCGCGATCTCTTAGAGAAGCCCTCTAATAATTATTGGTACCAATCTTGGAAGCAAACTTTTGCATTAGTACTATGCTCTAGTATTTTATCAGTGTAAAAGCGTCCATATTGTCGCTCTGCCAGCGCCTCGCCACAAGTGCAACGGATATCTCCTCTCATGCCCCAAAGTCACGATGCCTATGATGACTCACGATCAGAAGATTGCGAACAAAGTCGCCCGTGCTGGAGATATCGATCGCCTCTAGGAGGTTCTCGATGGCCCCGATCTTATCAAAGACAAAGTTGACAAGCTCATCCCTGCCCTCCGCGAGAAGACTCTGGATCGGAATGATCTCGACCGCATATCGCTCGATTATCTCTTCCTAGAGGTCATTGGTGGAGGGTAGCCTGAAGTGGTACGCTATCTGCTGAATCGGTATCCCTATCCTGGTTCCTTCTTTCACGGTTCCATCGAGACCTGCAGCTTGTATTAGATCTAGACGAGAACCACGGGCTGGATGACTACTTCAACAAGCGCGAGAAGCCATTATGTCATGCCATATAGTTGCATAGCCGTCAAGAAGCCCTTCGGATGACTGAGTTTCTGCTTGAGAGTGGCGCCGACCCCAATCTCGAAGGTGTGCCCATGAAAGCTGCTGTTCATTCCTCTTGGCCCGAGTTAGTTAAGCTACTAGAAAAGCTCGTATTCACCGTTGTATTCGTACATATTATTCCACGCTAATACATGTCATAATTGTTGCAGATATGGCGTTAAGAAATACTTATTAGGGGACGAGATCAATTTCTTCTCCTCAGCGGCTTCTTCGGGAAATATTGAGGCCGTGATTAGGCTGGCAGAAAAGGGTGCCGATGGCAATGAACTTGGTAGAGATCCTTTTTATGCTGGGAAATCTCCGCTGCATCATGCCATTAGTTAGCTGTATTGTGGAAGTCGTGAGGTACCTTCTCCGCGCAGGAGCAGATCCCAACTGGACGAAAGGAAACATTAGCACTCCACTGAAGGAAGCGCGTCAATACGCTCTCAGTCATTCGCGCTAGAAGCAAATTGTAAATATTCTGCTCAATTATAGTGCTTATGATGGTTAGATAATGTCGGGAGGGTCGGCACGCATCCATGCACAGTACCTAGCCCTGCATGTAGGCACCGGTAGTTGCACCCGATCTCTTCTGCGGAAATTCCACCCTAACCAAAATGTACTGTGAAGGGACTCGCGGCGTTCCACTCCGTCGAGCGGGATTCCTGAATATGATGTACATGCCGGAGGTTCTTCTCGTTGGTTGCCTGCGCCGTGTAGTCTGTTTGCGGAGTATCTAATTATTCGGGCAGGAACCACTTTCTAGTTACAGACTCGAATCTACATCTGCCCGATAACCGTTCTCTTATCACTTCCGCCCCTACGCGTTGACTCAATCGTCCTTCTCAACCCTTATACTATGCGTCTCTCCTAACAAGTCAATTGCTATGACGCCTATTCGCGATAGTTACGTGTATGCATCGTGTCATCGGTCGCAATAGTCCGATACGGACGAAGTGGCCTGTGTTGGGCGGTGTTCTTGCGGACGAAAAAGCTGCTCTGTACCTAAAGTTCGCAGAGGAGCTCCGCCTTGGCCACAGGTAAGATTCTAATCGGTCCGGGAGATGTCACATGTCAAGCGCGTGTGTCGCCTCTCGAATGAGGATCACGAAATTTCCGGAGCCTCGAGAGCCACCTGATCGCCCTTGTCTTCGACCCACATGCGGCCCGCCCTAAGTATGGAAAGCGGGATACTATTGCAGTATGTAATGAACCCACTTGCACCCATAATCCCAGCACCGAGACATTCCACGCAACAATAGAAAAAAGCGTCCAACATTGTTCAAAGCATAACACGCCTTTGCAATGCATGTTTAGGACATTTACCATATAGACTTGGAGAAAGCTAGCTCGCTTTGCCTACATCACAATTTCTTCGTTCGCGGTCGTTCCCCTACGTCTAACCACTACAGTTCGGCGCCGAGCGGCCATCAGATGAGCAGGGATCAAGATTATCCATTACGGGTGAGATACAGTCTGGCTCCACTTGCAAGCGCTAGACCTCGGTAGTCAAATTAATCTTTCACCGGCTCTTTCACGGCGCATCAAAGCTCTTCTTGACTTTAAGGTGGGGTACAAGAGTATATAGCATGTCATAAGCTCCGTGTTGGATGTGGAACAAAAGCCTGCTACACCCGATTTCTCCACAACATTTAAATTAAATGCCAAACAACCCTTTGAAAGTCATAGTCGTTGGTGGTGGACCGGTTGGACTAACCGCTGCTCACGCATTGCATTTAGCTAACATCGACTTCGTCGTCCTGGAACGAAATGATGATGTTGCCGTCGATGTTGGAGCCAGTCTTGTGCTTGGGGCTCAAAGCATGCGCGTCCTGCAACAGCTAGGCCTGCTCGACAAATTGCTTTCGATTGGGCAGAAATTATTCAAGAACAAATCGTTCACAAAGGAAGGCACAAAATTCACGGACAGTACATTCATCCAGATAACGCGGGAATAGTATGTCGACTTCTTTTTCGCCTGCTTGATCAACTGACCCAAGGTGGTCTAAATACCGACTGACTAACTCTTCTAGCTTTGGTCTCGAATATATTACGTTTCATCGAGCCGAGCTTGTACGAGCTTTACTAGATGGCTTGCCACAGGGCGCAAGAGAAAAATACCTGCTGAGTCAGAAAGTCGTCGATGTCTCAACTAGCGATACCGGCGTGGTCGTTCATTGCGCCAATGGAAAAACATACTCCGGATCTATGGTACTTGGAGCCGATGGCGTGCATAGCCAAACGCGGAAGGCAATGCACAGGCTTTCAGCCGAGAGCAAATTCTCAGCAAGCAGGAATCCAGAACCGCCCTTCTCCGCCAACTACCGATGCTTATGGTCCAACTTTCCTCTACCATGCGAAGCTGGGCAGGCCGCTGATACGCAAAGCAAAGACCGCTCCGTCATGTGGCTTACTGGCCGTGACCGTGCTTGGATATTTCTGTACGAGAAGCTACCACAACCCACTAAAGAGTCCAAGCGATATACCAAGGCGGAGATGGATGAACTCGCAGTCAGCTTCGCGGACTGGCCGGTCAATGAGAACTTGAAGATTAAGGACGTCTACAACAGCTCAACTGCGGGCATGTCGAACTTGGAAGAAGGTATACTCGAGCATTGGAGCCTGGGACGGATCGTGCTCGCCGGCGACGCCTGTCACAAGTTCACACCCAACGCAGGTCTCGGCTTCACGAATGGGATCCAAGACGTAGCCTTGCTCTGCAACCTGCTACACGATGCTGTACAGGCGAGCAAAAACTCCGAAATCAGCGAGTGTGCTCTTCAGGGAATTTTCAAGGAGTACCAGACCGAGCGAAAAGAAGCGCTCAAATTCGACTGGAGCATATCATCTGTCACAACTCGTGGCCACGCCTGGGCAAATCCAATCTACTGGTTCTTCTATCGGTTTATATGTCCTTCGTATGCTTTCCAATGGATAATGCAAACATGTATTGGCAACCCTCGAATGAAGCAAAGTAGAGTCCTTAGCTACGTATTTGGTGAAGACCGTATCAAAGGGCGCATTCCATGGACGTATCCAATCTATTCGAAAGGAAAAGAGCTCTAGAGTGAGTGGAAGGGCAAGAGAGAGAGACCTAACTATTATATAGCAGCAGAATATATTGTTTTACAAGTGATATCGATGCTTAACAGCAGATTTTCACAACGCGGTATTGTAGTAACAGCAATATAAGAAAGCAGGTAAGGCGCTATCCCAGCACCTTATACTCAGTTGAATGCGGTATTTACTCAGGCAGCAGAATATATATATAATCTATACCTAATAAGAAGAGCTGGAGAATAAGAGTAGACTAAAAGAGAAAGTTTTGATTATGATCTTATCTTTATAGGCTTTTAGTATTATTAGATTACACATTTCATTGTACTACGCATTTGACGCACTGACACAGTACTATTGCAATACGACTATAACCGCCGTCGCCGTCGCCGTTTGTACTATCTAAAGATGACGATACTGCCGCTCTACTAAGAAATTATAGTGACATTGTTCTTGTATCGGCCCTCCTTCGGCCCTTAGCTAATTAGAGTTTTCTTTCTAATTAGTGTCACTCCATTACTGAAGTCTTATCCTCCGTGACGAATATCGCATGAGTTAGCATTAAGCACATCTATAGTATATCTAGCAATAGCTTACTCTGTCATTGTATTAGTGTGCCGGGTGCCGGGTGGCTTGGGATTGCAACAGCACTTACATAGTAGGTAATCCTAGCATTGGAGATGATTGCTAGTGCAAGGGATATGAATAAGGTGTACCTAGTGCCAGGAACCGCACAAGAGCGGTATAATGATGAGGTTATTGGCTCGGAAATTATCTCCGGTGCTAGGATCACCAACTATGTCCGTGCCGTTGCAATCCCAAGCCACCCGGCACACTAATATAATGATAGTAGGCAGCTTTAAGGCCGAATAATCCCTTTCTAGTTAGAAAAGATGAGGAATTTACTAGGAAGACCTGATTCAAGTGCAGAAAGCCCGGACATGGGAAGAGAGGCCACAAGAAAAACAAAATTTCAGGTCCGGCTCATCCGAGTTGCGGTAGTGTATGTTGTAGACTCGGGACTTTCTTACCTATAAATTGCGTTCAATGCCCAACAACGTAGATGTATCTATCATCAACCTACTGATACTCCGATATGAACATCATGAATATTTCACAGATACTCGTACTATTTACTTTTTCCAGAGTTGCTCTGGCACGATATTGCCCTGGGGGAGTGATAATTTGTCGTTATAACGGATATACCTGTAACATTAATTGTTGGCCAAGTTGCGGCTGCCGCGACAACGTCAAACCTGCCGACTGGAATGAATGGTTAAAACTACAATCGAGCTCCTGCGCTACTGTATGGTCAACAGACGGTGGGAACTGTTACAACTAGAGAAAGACAGGAAGGATGTCACGGTGCGGGCTCGGGGGTTCGACAGAGAACAGTATTCACAGGTTCTATCGCTACACGGTCTATTAGGTATGTCTCGTACTCCAGGTAGCAGAGGCTCTATTAACAGGATGTAGCTCAAGGAGCCACGACAGGGCAGGGTTGCAACAAAATCCAGGTGCCAGTCCGAGCACCCGGCATCTATGCTCGTCCAATCAAGACGCGCCTACGCTGGCTACCCGATCTTAGGGAACTACTTAGGATTAGCCCTAACCTTAGAAGATCTAGTGCTATAATATATATATTTACCTACAATACCGCGTTGTGAAGATCTGCTGTTGAGCATCGATATCACTTGTAAAACAATATATTTACCTACGTTTAATCTATTATAATGAGCTTACTCCAAAAGACTCTAAGACACTAGAATAGTTAGATTTCTATAGACTAATATCTCTAAAATTTAGATACATATTATACGCGTAGATATGCTAGTAAATGGGTATGGTATACCTATTAATGGGTAGTGGTTGGGTTGGGTCGCAAGGACTCTAGGTTGTGGCTGGGTTGGCTTGGGTTGGCTTACATAATACCCAACCCCTACCTAACCCCTACCTATCTACTAGCGTAGGTAGGGAAGAGAATACTTAATAATAAGTATCCTAATACGCTACTCGCTATAGGTAACCTTGCGTTAACGTACAGCGACCAAGAGTGATAGGAAGAGGCGGAAGAATTACACGCGCAAGTAATATAGGCGATAAAGAGAGTGCTTAGTGACAAGTATCCTAACACGCTAACTAGTATATCTAATATCGCTTCTACAATATAGTCAAGAGCTCGTTATAAGGAGGCTCTTACACTATTAAAAAGATGCTTCCAGTAGTACGAGCAGGTCCTTAACGAAAAATACCCTGATACACAATCCTCGTTTGAGGCGCTAAGTGACTAGCGAGCGGCGTGTATGAATTCATAGTAAGATGATATCACAGCTAAGATAGCTTCTATTCAAGGGAGTAGAAGGTTGACCTTTTGCTCCGCAATACATTTCAACTCATATCTATCTATTGAACCCTTTCAGTCTAACAGTTATAAGGTTATTTTTTTTAGAATTTAGCCCTCCAATCTTCTCCCTTTAAGCGCCACCTAACCCAGATAAAGGATAGCAAAGCGCCTACATAGCAAAGCCCAGTGAAAACGGCCACGCCCCAATACTTCAATTTTCCTGAAACCTCAACAGCGTCAAGTAAACCTCCAGCAATAGGAGTACTGACCAAAACGCCAAAGGATACTACAGTATAGCAGGTCGCATAGTATCTTCCATATTCCTGAGTTTCGCATAGTTGGCCTAGGCACACAGGCAGAAGACTGACGTTGGAACCGCTGACGAACCCAAACAACAGCACAAAGACTATCAGAAGGCCAGTGTTGGGCAGGTCCGCAATTAGGATGTCTGGCAACCAAAAGCAGAGGACTGATACCGTACAGAAGAACAACGATACGATCATGGTGTTATAACGACCCAGTCGATCAGCTACCCACCCTGCCACTAAGCGACCGAAAGACGAAGAGGCGTTGAGGATAGCAAGTAGTTGATATGCAAATGCCGCTTCGCCCGTCAATGTCGAATTGGAAGGTAGGTTTTGTCGTGCAATATAGTAGCTCGGAACGTACGTCACCGGGATGAAGTAGGCCAGGTCCGTAAGGACAACCCCGATAGTAGTTACGGTCATTGCTCCCGTGCCGTCAAAGAAGATTTGAGTGCTGGGTAATGTGTCTCGCCAAGTAGTTGCGGTTCCATTTCGCGGTGGGACTCTGCTCCGGCACAGAGCAACGCCGATACCGCAGAACACGAACAATATCAGGCCGAGGACGCGGATTGACCAGGCCCACCCGATTTGAGGGAGAAGGGACTGCAGAATTAGCGGAAACAGTACGCCTCCGAAACTACTTCCCATGAATGCCACGCCGCTAGCAAGACCACGGCGCTCATTAAACCAATGAGCTACGGAGCCATTTGCTGGGTTAACTAGGAGAGAAGTGCCGGTGCCGGTCAGGAGGGAAAAGGCCAACATGATTTGATAGTACTCTGTATCGGTATTAGCAATGCATGAAGCTTAGCGCCAACTCTCCAATGATGACGGGGAAAGACAGATGTTGCTTAGGATGAAGCCGTGTACGAGAAACAGACTGACCTGTACACGCGCTGAGCGCAAAAATGCCACCGAGCGTGCAAACAGTTCCCGCCACCATCAGTGCTGTCGGGCCTATAGCATCAAAGGTCGGGCCAATTTGCACGCCAAAGAACCATGTCACGAAAGCGTAGATGCCAAAAATCCATCCCACGCTCGACTTGGACTCGTGTGATAGAAGTTCCGCCGACATGTAGGCCTCAAATATACCGCAAGAGTTGTATATACCAATGGATGCGCATATACCACAGAAGGCACCGAAGACGACGGACCATGCTTCACGACCGCCCTCCGGATATGTAACGTCCGTGGAGGTTATAGTATGTGATAGTGAGCGGAGGATCGGGGGACGGTGCTTCTCATCGTGAACCCCTTCGTTATTAGGCGGTTGTAGATTACTCTGTATAGTATCCTGCTCGGAACTCAACGTCATGGTGCCCTATTACTGGCATTAGTATTGGGATGTTTGTAGTAGTCCTTAGCAAGTTTACTTACTAGAATTGTTGCAATACACAACTTGCAGTTACATGCGAGAGGAAGTGGCAGTAGCGGTCTTTCGATGCTTTAGAGGAGAGAGATTCGGACAAGGCAAGTGAAGGTATCGATTGTCTTCAGGAAAGATAGTACGACGACCTCCCTAGGTGTACAATTGCGGCTCACGACGATTGCTGACAGATGATAAGCCGGTACGGACATCTTTTGTTATTGTGCCTGGGCAAATAGTGTAGATCACTAGTAGCTGACAAATACCCTCGTGCCGCACCTATACTACGTCGCGCTCAATGACGTATTTCAGCCGCATTGTGACGATTCTGAGAGGCAACAATGAAAGCACCAAGGGCTAGCGCGAGATTAGTGCAACAACAACATAGAACCCCACAACTTTATGCATTGGACCCCCACGCTCAACATCCAATCCACGTGCGCTAGATCCGAGGTGATATTTGTATGACCCTCGCTCGGTAGCGTTCCCGAGGTGGTTAGTGCGCACTCACCCGCATGGAAAACGCATCACAGACGAATATAGTAAAGCTTTGTACCAAAAGTTCTTTGCGCGTGTGTTGACATGACAACGCTTTACCGAGTTTGCTAGGTGGGGCAGTTTGATCGCTGCTTGTAATGTGGCGCACGACTTGTCGAACTTGCGTTCGAGCCGTTTTCGCCAAGCACTGTAGCAATAATACAGGCAGATAACATCCAAACAGGCTTAGCTCACTACTAATCCATTCCTAGGACACAAGGTACGCGTCTTTACTTTGTGTTTGTTAAGGAGAGTTTACTCTTCTCTAAAACGACCAACATCGCTTTATCCCCACGCCCTTTCACATAGTCTTTCAACTCCATGCTAACGACCCGCACCATGTCTTCTGTTGCTAGTTTCTCGACTTCGGCTTTGAACCCTCCCGATACCCAAAGCCCATCGATGATCGTTGCGACAACGATGCCGCCCCCCTTGGCAATCCTGACAAACTCCCTCAATGCAGGGTCGGGGCCGACGTGGCCATGCGTAAAGGTGCCGACGCAGATGACAATGTCGTAGGTTTCGCTTGGCACACTGATAGATTGATTCAGATCTCCTACCGTGAGGTGTTGGTACGCGCCAGTCTTGTCTGCTATCTTCAGCATGGGAGGAGATAGGTCGAGGCCATCGATCGAGATTGCACCGCCTCTCAGAAGCGCTTGTCCTACGAGCCCGGTTCCGCAGCCGGCATCCAGAATCACAGCCCTGGCGGGCGTCTCTGAACAAAGACGAAGAGCGGTTTGGGCAGCGAGGACTGGAGCGACGTAATTGCCGGCCGACTCGGCAAGGTCATCGTTGTATGTAGCGGCCCATTTGTCGTAAATCGACATACATTGTTTGCTGTCGACGCTGGCGCGGGCTTGGGAAAGTTGGGTAGAGACTAACATGTTCGTGAACCGAGGTTTTTGGAAGTCTAGCTCAAAGACAAGTAGTCAGAACTGTTGTGCTGTGCTCCTTGGGATAGAGAGTGTTTTGTGCCTTTATATACCTTGATAGCATTTTCTTCTTAGCTAAAGGTCCAGTTGACACGCAAGGCCTTCAAGAGATAGGCCACTGGAGCTATCGAGGTTCACCAGCAAGCCGAATGCACCTCAGCGTATCCTGTGGCCTCGGTTGTACCGGGGTCCTTATTGGGTGCGGCTTTTTCTTACGAATCTCCTCAATAACGCAACCACGCCACAGTGGCACAGCTGACGGCTAGGACGGGACAATCCCTGTCGATACCCACACCCCCGATCAGGTGTCCTGCATCAGATACTACCCAGATGTCCTTGTAAGGGAAATGCAGGAGTCTCGGAATCCGTGGGAGGAATCAATCCGTCAACATAGCATATAGATGACGTAACTATTACTAGAGAGATGCAATTAATGTCCTGGATCAGATACTACCCAGATGTCCTTGCAAGGGAAATGCAGGGGTCTCGGACTCCGTGGGAGGAATCAATCCGTCAATATAGCATATGGATGACGTGACTATCACTGAAGAGGTGCAATCAATCATGCATATGCTGCAATGTGGCAAGCGCACCGAGCAATTACGCGGCTCTTTTGCAGCAATAGTTCCCAACAGACTCGAGCGATAGTTTGGGTTATGTCTTGTGTCTCTATCTGTTGGTCTCCTGAAGCTCACCCCTTAGCTGCCCAGATACCTCAATGCTTAACCGGCTATGAGGAAACCGAGCTCGCCGTATGTAGCAGAGGGCAGTCACACTCAGAGATGGAGGTCAGAAATAAGAGCAAACAGTAGAGACGTACCACTAACGGTGCAATAGCTTCTCAACAAATCATCTCCACTACATAGGCAGTTGAGATTTAGATAAGCCAATTAATACCTTTTGCTGGCAGACTCATATGCGTCGCCTATCCATGGTCCCCCTCGTACTACGGAAATAACGGTACTACCCAATCTATCTAGGTATCTTGAAGGTCATGTGCCAAGGCAGTCTGTTCACCGAACAGCCGGATAAATGCCTTCTAGAGGAAGGTGTAAACTTAGGTAGCTAGTAGACACTGTTCTCTGCACGGTCAACACACATCTTACAAGTGGTGTACCGCGTTGGTAACGTCATCGTGCAGGAAGATAATACAAAAAGTGAGACGGTTACTTCGGGTGACAGAGACGAATCGTGGGTAGGGCGTTTTCGAGTGTGGAAAGGATATCCATGGATACATAGGTATAAAGTTAGACCACTTTCCTCTGTTTCTTGGAGTACACATAAAGCCATTAGTAGCAGTGCCGCTCTATTTCTATCCTACCAATTTTGCACACAATACTCACAAGATCTAAACCAAGTACGTGTTCCCAGTGCATGCGCCAACTTCATCAGGCTAATCATGTGTTCGGAGTACGCGAACATGGCCGCTATTCGCACGTTAGATTATAGTCATCTCACTTCAGACACTGAAGAGCAGCGTCAGAAGTTCATCCACCAGATTCTGGAGAGTTTCACAACGACGGGGTTCGTCAAGATCATCAACCATGGCTTCGATGAGCAGCAATTGAAGGATTTGTTTGAATGGGTGAGGCCACACTCCAGATGTTCCGTAGCTGCTAGGTGTTGACACTGCCTTGCAAGACGCACACTTTCTTCACGCAACCACTTGAAGTGAAGAACGAGATTAAGAATACCACAAATCCCCATCGCGGATACACAAAATATGGAATCGAGTCTGTCTCGCAGCTTTCTCAGGATGAGAAGATTCGAGCTATGAAAGACTCAAAGGTTTGTCGAACGTTGTCTTCAAGGAAGTACTCGAGCTTATGACTGGCTGTGTACATTAGGAACACTTCGATCAGGGTCCTCAATACGACAAGGAGTATCCAAACAAATGGCCCAAGGGGCTGCCGGCATTCCGAACCTTCATGGAAGCCTTTTACGAGCAGTGCGACAAGATTTGCTTGGAGCTCGTCGGTGCACTAGAGGTCGGCTTAGGCATCAACGACAAGTCCATCACGAAGCGCTGCACACCCAGCGCGACCGACCTCCGACTAACGCATTACCCTCCCATTCCTGTGGAAGAGTTGAAGTCTGGGAGGCGGATCCGTATTGCTCCCCATGTTGACTTTGGCGTCATCTCTCTGCTCTTCCAAGACAGTGTTGGAGGACTGGAGGCTGAAGACCGGACTGGTGTCGAAGCTGGCTACTTCGTCCCCGTCATGCCGTCCAACCACACGGAAATGATTGTGAACCTCGGGGCTACAATGCAGCGCTGGACCAACGACAAACTCTTCGGCGGAGTTCACAGGGTCACTGTACCACCGTCGCTAAAGAATAGTAACAACGCCATTATCCCAGCAAGGCTGTCAGTGGCATATTTGTTCAAAGCGGACCGCAAGGTCTCGGTTGGTCCGCTGCCAGCGTTTGTTAGCGAGAAGGAGCCGGCGCGCTACACTGAGATGAATGCTCTTGATTACCATCAAATGAAAAACCAGTCCATCTATTAGACTGATTAGAATAGAAAATAGTTTTGGAGACGTACAACTAAAGACGTTGGTGGGATGTTTGTGCCATGTACTGAGAAGATGCATATGTTGGGGTCAGATTTGAAACTATTACGTCCCAATCTTTTCTCGTGTATTTTTATCTCTCTAGAACTCTAGGCATAACGTCGGAGACGGGTATATTAGTCAGACAGGTATGTTAGTCACTCTGCCAAGACCCTACCAAAACTACCTCTTATACATAATGCGTTAACGTAACTAAGTCTAAAAGGTCTTAAATAAAACTTAAATATAGAGTATAATCTAGGCTTTAAAATAAGATATAAATCTTACTTAGTAATATACTATAGCCTACTTTAATATTTCTTAACGTACTCTTAGTAATTATATTAGAAAAAAAGTTTGTTAAGATAAATAGAAGTCTAAATTAATAAAGCTTCTTCTCTCTTAAGAATAGAGACTAACGTACTCTATAAGCGAGTGGCCGGTATAAGCGAGTGACTAGGATTTGCTAAGACTCTACTAAACTAACACTTCTATTATAATGCCTTAATATAATAATATTCTATTAGATTAGAAAGAAGCTTAGATATAGCTTACAATTTAGGCTCTAAAATAAGACGCGACACTAAGTATTTATTATGCTATAGTAACCTATAATATGCTAGAAAGAACACTTAGATAA
>Ga0265780_10004396_pt1 | contig 18150 bp, 15 predicted proteins | sample P1T30metagenome_FD_192432 | JGI IMG/M metagenome (GOLD analysis project Ga0265780, IMG submission 192432) | Plant litter microbial communities from East Loma Ridge, Irvine, California - P1 T30 | ecosystem: Environmental > Terrestrial > Plant litter > Unclassified | place: USA: California...
CGAAATGTAGCTCAGCTTAGCGCAGTCAATCAGGACTTTGCGAAAATTCAGAATGTCAGGTTTGGCCAATTCAGTATCAAGGACAATAGCGGAGCTAGCGTCTAGCTCGCCATCGAGCAGGAGAGTGAGCGTATCGGCGGAGGGTTGTGCAGTAACTTTCATAGTGTGAGCGATACGTTAGGCCCCTAATGGGGGTTGGGCCGACTTAAATTTAATGACGAGCAAGGTCTGGTCGTCGTGGATGGGGTGGCCAGAAGTAAACGCGTTGAGGTCGTCGAGAATATACCTTTTGATATCCTCCGCGTTTTGGAAATAACTTTCTTCGAGCCGCAGCTTCAGGCGGTCTTCGCCGTATTCATCGGTGCCGTTGCCGCCCCGCGCCTCCACAATGCCATCGGTGTAAATCACCATTACATCGCCGGGGCTGTAGTCGTAAAACTGGTTTTTGATGTGCTTCTCGTAGCTCTCGTTCCGGATAATGCCCAACCCAAGGCCTGCCGAATCGAAATAGAATACCTCCTCGCGCAGAGCATGGTAATACAGCGTATGGCAGTGCCCGGCGCGGGCAAATACAAAGCCTCCCTGCTCGTAGTCAATGATATAGAGCGAGGATGTAATAAACGATGACTTTTCGAGGCAATGGGTAAGGGCCATATTGGCCTGGGCCATGAATTTGCTTGGCACCGGAAACTTGTCGCGCTCATTCTTGGCCAGTGGATTCTCCTGCATCAGCGAGTGGAAAATTCCTTTCATCTGGGCCATGTGGAAGGCGGCCGTCACGCCCTTGCCGCTCACATCACCAATGATGACGGCCAGCCGCCGGCCCGGCAGATGCAGAAAGTCGTAGAAATCGCCACCCACCTCGCGGGCCGCCAGCGAATGCGAGCTGATTTCGAACCAGTTATCGGTAGGGAGGTTCTTCGGGATGAGGCTGTCCTGTACCTGAAAGGAAATTTTCAATTCCTCCTGGGTGCGTTGGGTATCGAGCGAAGTGCGCACCAATTCCAGATTTTCGATGCTGAGCACCGCCTGGCTGGTAAATGTTTGGAGAATGCTGAGGTCTTCGCGGTCGAAAGTATGCGGCTCTAGCTTAAGCAAGTATAGTACGCCATAGTTGAACTGCAAGCCGCGTAGGGGGAGCTGCAGCAGCGAGCGGAACTGCTGCGGCGCGCCCTCGAACCCAGCCCGCAGGTGCAGGTCGTTGGTGATGAACTCACCTTCTGGTAAATCGTGGCCCACAAGGCGGGTACGCAGCTCATCTGCTTGTTGCTTACCCAGATTGAAGTAGTAAGTGGTGTCGGAGTTGTCGCTACGGCTGTGCTCTGGGTCGAGGTCGAGCCAGGCAGCGTCGGCCTGCACCGTTTGCACCGATGATTCGAGCAAAATGCGGTATACTTCGGCCGAAGTCTGGCCGCGCTGGATGATTTGGGTGAGGCGCTGTAGACGCAGAATCTCGTTGCGCCGCTGCTCAATGATATCGGCAATGGGCAGGTTGAAAAATGTCACCATCAGCCCCATGAGCGCGTAGAACGTGGAGAAGAATGCGGTGAGCAACAGAAAGGCGTACTGCGGCTGAGGCGCAATAAGTTGCGGGTCGACCTGCGTGACGCGGAAGTACTGCACAAAAATGAGCACGCCGAGCAATAGTCCGGCCTGCAGCAGCACCGCTCGCCACTTTTCGCGCTGGCTAAGGTATGCCACCCATTTCTGGTGCCCACTGAGGTAGATGCCGTACAGCCCCAGCAGCACTACAATGGGAATGCCAATGTAATCAGGTGGATTGACCCCAACCAGCCGAAACAACAGCGTAGAGCCAAGCAAAACCTCAAACAAAGTCCACTCGCGCTGCAGCCGGGGCCCAGAGCGGAATAGCACCAGTGCCCGCCAAGCATAGTTGGTGCGTGCCAGGAAAACGACAAACAACCCCAGATTCAGGGTGTAGATGCTAGTAAAAAACAGGCCATTGCTGCTAAAAACGGGTTGGTGCTTGGCCAGCCGTTCCAGCAGGTGCAGGCCTACGCATGCCAACGCCAGCATGCCCGGCCCTGTGAGCAGACGCTGTAAGAGCCGCACAAAAGCCTGGCCCTGCAGCGGCGAAGTGCGGTAACGGTAATATAGAAAGATGCCCAGCACAAAAGCTCCCTGCGCTAGTTGGGTGCTCCACTCCGGCCAGTTGCCTAGCCACGGACTGGCTCCCGAGTGGCTGAGCGCGCTAAGTAGCAGCAGCACCCAACTCAGTAGGCTAAAAGGCAATAAAAGATTCAGGAGTCGCTGAGACACAGACAGAAACTAGGAAAAACACAGCTGCAACCGCCCTTTGCGTCATTCCCGACGCTCAACCGGGGTGCAAGATACAATCGACCGCCGGAAATGAGTTCACAACCCCACAGACGTGAAAAAAGGGCAGCTTCGACCGTAGTCGAGGCTGCCCTTTACAAATCAGCGAATAAGCCAGAATGTTAGCGGCTCGAATAATTCGGCGCCTCGCGGGTAATCTGCACGTCGTGTGGGTGGCTTTCGCGCAGCCCCGCGCCGGTGATGCGCACAAACTGGGCGGCTTGTAAGGCTTCGATATTGGCAGCGCCTACGTAGCCCATGCCGGCCCGCAGGCCACCCGCCAATTGGTAAATTACTTCGGAAACATTGCCTTTGAATGGCACGCGGCCCACTATGCCTTCGGGCACCAGTTTCTTCACGTCGTCTTCGGCATCTTGGAAGTACCGGTCCTTGCTGCCATCCTCCATAGCCTCTACCGAGCCCATGCCGCGGTAGGACTTGTACTTGCGGCCTTCATAAATGATGAGGTCACCGGGGGCTTCCTCGGTGCCCGCCAGGAGTGAACCCACCATCACGGCGGCGGCGCCACCGGCGAGGGCTTTCACCACATCGCCGGAGAATTTGATGCCGCCATCGGCCACCAGCGTGACGCCGGTGCCGGCCAGGCCTTTCGCTGCTTCCAGCACGGCCGAAAGCTGCGGCACACCAATGCCCGCAATGATGCGCGTGGTGCAGATAGAGCCCGGGCCGACGCCTACTTTCACTACGTCGGCTCCCGCTTCGGCGAGGGCACGGGCGCCGGCTTCAGTGGCCACGTTGCCGGCCATCACATCGAGGTTGGGGTAGGCGGCTTTGATGGCGCGTACGGCGTCCATCACGCCCTTGGAGTGGCCGTGGGCGGTATCGAGACTCACGATATCGACACCGGCATCAACCAAGGCCGCAACGCGCTGGAGCAAGTCGGGCGTTACGCCCACGGCGGCGCCTACGCGCAGGCGGCCCAGATGGTCTTTGCTGGCATTGGGTGAACGGCGGCGCTTGCGGATGTCTTTGTAAGTCATCAGGCCGGCGAGGCGGCCTTCGCTGTCGACCAAAGGCAGTTTATCTACTTTGCTGTCGGTGAGCAGTTGCTCGGCGGCGGCTTGGTCGATGCCGGCGGGGGCCGTAACGAGGCGGGCCAGGGGCACCATCACAGTCGTGACGGGCTGGCTCATATCTTTCTCGAAGCGCAGGTCGCGGCTGGTGAGGATGCCTTCGAGCGTATGGTCGTCATTCACGACCGGAATGCCGCCGATGTTGTGCTTGCGCATCAGCTGGCGGGCGTCGGCCAGGGTGGCGGTTGGCGGCAGGGTGAAAGGGTCCTGAATGAGCGCCGACTCGCTACGCTTCACGCGGCGTACCTGCTCGGCCTGGGACTTGATGGACATATTCTTATGAATAATGCCCAAGCCGCCTTCCTGCGCCAGCGCGATGGCCATATCCGACTCCGTAACGGTGTCCATGGCTGCCGAAATCAGCGGGGTTTGCAGCCGAATGTTGGGGGTGAGGCGGGTGCCAGTGTCGCAGTCTCGGGGCAAAACCTCGGAGTACGCTGGCAGCAGCAGTACGTCGTCGTAGGTGAGGGCCTCGAAGGCAATTTTGGGGTTTGCGGAATCCGCCATGGCAAAAGGAGTTGGGGTTTGGTGCCTTTTGCCAGTCAAAGATACGGCGGGAAATCGGGTTGAAACGGTCTGCTGATAGGAAATCGGATTATGAAACTGTTTAGGGTGCCTCCTACTCGGCTTCTATATCGGTAGTGTTGGGCCGAAATGGCTGGTGCGTTGTTGACGCTGCCCCAGGTATTGCTGGCACTTTCCGAGGTATTATTCGTCCTTCCCAGCGCATTGTCGGCCTTTCCCAAGGCTTTGTCTGTTTTTTCAAGTGCGTTGTTCGGGTTGCCTACTGCGTTGTTGGCAATGTTCACTGCATTGTTCGCGCTGCTTGACGCATTGTCGGCCGTGACCTTCCGTTGTTCGCCGTGACCTAATTACACAGCAGCTATTGGGGAAGCATTCCAAAGACATTCTTAATAGCTGCTATGTAATTAGGTGAGTGCTGAAGTGGGCGCGAGATTTCTTAATCTCAAAAACGTGGACAACCAGGCAACCTTACCGGTTAAAAGGGCCTCAGGTAAAAAGGAACGATATATCTCGCTCTCCTTTCAATAATCAAGTATGAAAATGCTACGCCTCCTTTCCCTGGCCGGGCTGCTGGCCATTGGCACTGTCCGCCCGTTCACTGCTGCGGCTCAAAACGCTCCGAGCTGGGCAAAGCCGCTTATCAGCAACGTTAGCGGCAGCGACTTTGCCTATGTCACCCGCGTGGTGGTCGATGCCAATAACTACACCTTCGTGTCGGGATACCTCAACGGGCCGGCTACCCTGGGCACACTGCCGGTACCAGTGGGTGGCACCCAGCTCCGGAATGGCTTCGTGGCCCGGCTCGACCCGCAGGGGAACGTGCAGTGGGTGCAGGCCCTGGCGGCAGCCGGCTCCGGCATTGAAGCCGATGTAACCGGCCTGACTCTGGATGCCACCGGAAATGCCGTGTTCTGTGGCTCCTACCACAACGGGGCGCTGGCCCTGGGCAGCTTCACGCTGCCAGCCAGCAGCACCCCAGCGCAGACCAATGGGGTGGTTGCTAAGCTAAGTCCGGCGGGTAATTTCTTGTGGGCCCAGGCTATTTCTGCCAATACTACCGAAAGCCTGAGCACTACCGCCGCTGCCATAGATGCCGCTGGTACCGTCTATGTTGCAACAAATACCTATGGAACCTCTAATTACGCGGTGGGCATGGGGCTGCGCAGTTTTTCGGGTACTGGGGTACCAGGCGCGGGCACCGATTATGTGGGGGTAACCGGAACGCAAACCAATAGCCCAATGGGAGTTTTTGGCAGCATTCTCGACTTGGTGGTGAACCCCACAACCGGGCAGCTAGGGGCAGTAGGGGACTTTCAGGGTACCCTCACATTACGCGCTGCCGGTGCTACCGGCCCGGCCCTCACGTTCACCTCGCCGCCCGAGCCGCAGCGGGGGGCTTTCGTGGCCTGCTTGTCGGGCACAGGGGCTCCGCAGTGGGCACAGGCGCTGACCAGTACCGGCATGAGCCAGAACGGCAGAACTGGCTCTTTCCTCAACCGGCTAAACGACGTGGTGCCGGCCGGAACTGGCTTCGTAATAGCGGGCGGCTACCTCGGTGCGGGAAACTTGGCGGGTACGGTCCTGCCCGGTAGTGCTACCTCCGACAATATCACGGCAGTGTTGGCCCGGCTCGATGGCCAGGGCGGGCTGCTTTGGACACGGGTCGTTTCGGGCGATGGCCAGTCGGGCAGTGGGGCCGTTGCCAATGCGTTGGCCACCGATGCTAGTGGACAGCTGCAGGTGGCGGCCTTTTTCGGTGGGCAACTGGCCGCTGATGGTGGCGGGCAAATCAGTGCTGGCGGTGCCGACCTGCTGTTGCTCAGCTATTCGCCGCAGGGCCAGCTATTGGGGACGCAGCGTGATGGCAGTTTTGGTGATGAATACCCCACGGCCCTCACCTTGGACCCCACCGGCCAGCCCCGCGTGGCTGGTTACTTCTACGGCACTTGTAGTGTGGGCGGGGTGAGCATGGCCAATGGTCCCCGGCAGCCCAACGGGTTTGTGGCCCGCCTGAGTCGCACGCCACTGCTGGCTACCCGGGCAAGCGGCGCGGCCGCTATGGCGCTGCAGGTTTTCCCAAACCCCAGCCGCGGCGAGGCTGCATTGCAGGTGAAGCTGTTGCCGGGCGCAACTCCTACGGCGGTGCGGCTGCTGAATGTGCTGGGCCAGTCCGTACATCAACAGCAAGTGCCCGCCCGCATTGCCACAGCCACCGTGCCGACTGCTGGGCTAGCCCCGGGGCACTACGTGCTGCAAGTAGAGAATGCCGAAGGGGCTGCTACTCGCGGGATAATAGTGGAGTAGCTGCCCGAAAGTGTGGGCCCGGTAGACCAAAACAATTCGCCGCCCCAAACCGTCTTAAGCACCTCCCATTTCATTGTTTCGAAATTACATGCCTGATTCCACCAACCAAACCTGGTTTATTACCGGCGCTTCGTCCGGTTTCGGCGAAGCACTAGCCGACCACGTACTCGAAAAAGGCGGCCGCGTGGCGGCTACCTTCCGCAAGCCCGAGCAAGCCGAGGCCTTCACCCGGAAAGCCGAGGGCCGCACCCTTGGTCTGGTGTGCGACGTGACCGATGAAGCCACCGTCAAAACGGCCATTGCCGACGCCATTGCGAAATTCAGCCAGCTCGATGTCATCGTAAACAACGCGGGCTACGGCTCGATGGGCAGCATCGAAGAGGTGCCGGCCGAGGAAGTGCAGCGCCAGTTCGACGTCAACGTATTTGGTGCGCTGCATGTGCTGCGGGCCGTGCTGCCGCAGCTGCGCAAGCAGCGTTCGGGCCACGTCCTCAACATCACCAGCATCGGGGGGCTGCGCACGTTCCCCGGCGTGGGCATCTATAACGCGTCAAAATTTGCTCTCGAAGCCGTTGGCGAAAGCCTGGCGCAGCAGGTGGGCCCGTTGGGCATTAAGGTGACCAACATTGAGCCCAGCGGCTTCCGCACCAAGTGGGCTGGCGAATCGGCGACTATTGCCAACACCAAAATCGACGATTACCAGCCTACCGTAGGCGAAAATATTCGGGGCATTGAAGGCTACAGTGGCCGCCAGCCCGGCGACCCTGTGCGTGCCGCCCACGCCATGTACGAGGTGGTGCAAATGGAAAACCCGCCCCTGCACCTGCCGCTAGGCAAAGCCGCCGTGAAGGGGGCCCGCGAGAAGTTTGCCACCCTCAGTAAAGAGCTGGAACAGTACGCCGAGATGGGCGCCGCCGCCGACTTTCCAGCGGGAGAGTAGTCTCGTCATGCTGAACGCAGGGAAGCACCTTTACTGCTGTAGTAATTGATTTTACTATAGCAGTGAAGATGCTTCCCTGCGTTCAGCATGATGCTTTTTTAACATGGATTAGGCTATAGGCCGGCGTATCTTCGCCCCATGCCACTTTCTGCTGCCAACGACTACGAAGCCACTTCCTGGGAAGACTTGCAACGGCTCCTCTTTCAGGATACATGGGATGCGCGCATTGGGCGGTTTCGGTCGCCGTTTGTGTATCGGGGCGGCCGCTCGCGCCACTTTCAGCTCGAAACCAGCTTGCAGCGCCTCGGGGGCGAATACCATAAGCTGGAGCATCACTTGCTGCGCAACTTCCGCAAGTACGCCCGCGAAACCGGCTTGCCGGGCACTACCGCCAGTACTTGGGACTGGCTAGCCCTGGCCCAGCACCACGGCCTGCCCACCCGCCTGCTCGACTGGACGTACTCGCCCTACGTGGCGCTGCACTTCGCCACCGACGACTTGGCGGCTTACGACGAAGACGGTATCATCTGGGCCCTAAACTACGTGAAAGCCGCCGAGCACCTGCCCCTGCGCCTGCGCCAAGCCCTGCAACAGGAGGGTTCCAACGTCTTCACTTCCGAACTGCTCCAACCCGTGAGCAGCAGCCTGCGCGAACTGGAAGAACTGCAAGCCGAGCCTTACGTGCTGTTTCTGGAGCCACCCAGCCTCGATGCCCGCATTGTGCACCAGTATGCGCTGTTTTCGCTGATGAGCACCGCTCAAAGTGTGCTGCACGACTGGCTGGCCGACCGCCCCGACCTGTACTTCCGCATCATTCTGCCCGCCCGCCTCAAATGGGAGGTACGCGACAAGCTCGACCAAGCCAATATCACTGAACGGGTGTTGCTGCCGGGCCTCGGTGGCCTCAGCCGCTGGCTGCATCGTCACTATTCGCCCCGCACGGACGGTAAGAACTTTCTGGACGACAACGAGATGCGCTAATGTCGGCTGGCTCGGGGCAACTGCCCCAGAAAAAGAAAGCGCTTAATTAGCGGCGCACCAAAGCCACGTGGCTAGGCGCAGCTACCGCCACGCTGAGCTGCACGGCGTTGCGGGCCAATGCGTACCCAGCCGTAGCCGCCTGGCTTTGGTGAAGATAAGCCAACTCCACGGTGGTGAGGCGACTAGCCCGGTAGCCCAGGCCGGCACTGAGGCGGTTTTCTTCCAGAAAGCTGCCGCCGTTGTGTGGGCCCAGTCCGGCAAAGACTTCATCAGCGGCCACTGCATATAGACCACCCACCGGAAGCAGGCTGCCCGAGTGCAAAGGCACCACCAGCCGCAACTGGTAGCGCAGGCGCGGCGCAAACCGAAAGGCCGCTTCCGGCGTGGTCCGCAACCACCGTTCCTCCGCCCGTAGGCGGTGGCTGGCCCGCGCCGGACCACTGACATCATTCAGAATCACTTCCTGATAAAACCGGTGCTCGGGAGCTTTAGGGGAGTTGGCCGGACCACAGTCATTGGCGGCCAGTACGTAGCCAGTGGTCAGGCTGAAGCTGGGTGCTACGTGCAGCCGAAATCCCACGCGGCCAAGTTGCTGGGCTCCCAATTGGGCGTTGCCCTGGCGGCTTTCCACTTCCGAATACAGGCTCCAGCGGTTGTGCAAAGGCAGGTCGGCGCTAAGCTTGAGCCAGCCCACGGGCGCACCGCCGCCTTGGCCACGGGCGGCAAGGCAAGTCAGCAGGAGCAGAGGCACTAGCGGGAAGAAGTGTTTCACTCCCTCAAGTTACGTAATTGTTACGCTGAGTTATGTAATTATTGCCCGCAAAAGGCAAAACTTAACATTGGCCCCTGTTAGCGAGCCCGCGAAGGCGTTATTGCCCCAACCGCTTCTTGGTAAGCTTGGTAGGGATGTGCTCCATCGGCTTGTCGGGCCAGGGGTGCTTAGGGTAGCGGCCTTTCAAATCCTTGCGAACTTCAAAATAGCCTTTTTCCCAAAAGCTCCGCAAGTCGCGCGTCACCTGCGCCGGCCGGCCGCCCGGCGAAAGCAGGTGCAGCAGCAGCGGCACGCGGCCGGCGGCTACTGTGGGCGTCTCCGTTAGACCAAACAGCTCTTGGAGTTTCACCGCCAGCACTGGTGCAGCCGGGTCGCGGTAGTCCAACGTAATGTGTGAGCCGCTGGGTACCTCCAAGGCTGTTGGGGCTAAGCGGTCTAGCTCCTGGCGCTGGTTCCAGCCACCGGGCAGGCGGGCCAGGAGTGGTTCCATAAGGTCGAGGCGCTGAACCTGGTCGAGGGTTTTGAGGCCGGTGAGGTGTGGGCCCAGCCAGTCGGCCAGCTCCCGGGCAAGGGTGTCGTCGTCGAAGGCCGGCCATTGCTTCTCCGGCTCCGTGCTTTCGGCGGTTGGAAATTGCTGCCGCAGAAACTCCAGCCGCTCTTGCAACTGACGGGCGCCAGGCGTCCAGTTTAATTTACTCACGCCGGCTTCCTGCAAATAGGCCAGCAGGGCGTGGGCAACCAGCGCCGGGTCGGGCTGGCCAATGACTTTCTCGTCCAGCAGCAATGCTCCCAGGCGGCGTACCCGGCGGCCAGTCACGCGCTGAGTGGCGGGGTCATAGCGCACTTCATCGGTAGTCATAATCTGGTCGGCGAAGGCCAGTTCCAGCTCATCCTGTCCCAATGGAGCCGCCAGCGTGGCGCGTGGCGCCGAGGCCGTGCCCGCCAAATGTGCCACGGCAAAAAAGGTGGCTTGCGGGTCGACATCCGTCGCATTCAGGGCCACACGCTGGCCGGTTATGAGGCGTAGGCGGTCGTGGGTTTCGCGCTGGGCCAGTCGGTCGGGGTAGGCCAGGGCGGTGAGCAAGCCAATGGGTGAATGGGTGAATGAGTGAATGGGTAAATTTACTGATTTGCCCAAGCGGCCTATGAGGTTGCGGGCCACGTCGCGCACGCGCTGCAAAGTGGCGTGGTGCAGGGCCAGGCCCGGCAGCGGCGGCCGGCCACTGGCCAGTGCTTCGAGGCGCAGGCGCAGGTCGGGCGGGGCGGGGCGGGTGTCGGTGGGCGAGGCCCAGCGCAGCAGGTCGCGCTCAGCGAGCAGGGCTGCCAGCGAAGCGGCCGCCGCGCCGTGCCCAAGCTCCTGCCCCCGCACCACGAGGTGGCCCAGGCGCGGCGGCAGGCCCAGCGCGGCCAGCTGCCGGCCGTGGGGCGTTGGGAGTAGGGGCGGGGCTTGCCCCCGCCCGCCCGCTGGGACTGCATGAACGGACTCTTCCAGCGCTAATGCTTGGGCGGGAGTAAGGCCCGCCCCTACTGCGCCTAACCGAACCAGTAATTCTCGCGCCTGTGCATAGGCTGCTGCTGGTGGCACATCGAGCCAGCGAAGGGCCGTGGGCTCATTTGCGCCCCAAAGGGCTAGTTCGAGGGCGAGGCTGCTGAGGTCGGCTGTCTGGATTTCGGGTGGGCGGTGCGCCGGCAGGTTGTGGTGCTCGGCTTCGGTCCAGAGGCGGTAGCAGGTGCCGGGCGCGAGGCGGCCGGCGCGGCCCCGGCGCTGGTCGGCGGCGGCGCGGGCCACGGGCACCGTTTCCAGGGTGGTAAAGCCAGTGCGCGGCACAAAGCGTGGCACCCGCGCAAAGCCGCCGTCAATTACCACGCGCACGCCCTCGATGGTGAGGCTGGTTTCGGCAATGCTGGTGGCCAGGATAACCTTACGCCGCCCGGCTTTGGCGGGGCGCAGCGCGGCATCCTGCACTTCAAGCGGCAACTCGCCGTGCAGCAGGTGCAGGTCGACGGTATCCGCTAGCGAGTCTTCCAGCTTGCGGGCGCTGCGCTGCAGGTCGCCCACGCCGGGCAGGAATACCAGGACGTCGCCTTCCGGATGCGTATTCAGCGCGGCCCGTACCTGGGCGGGCATCAGCTCGGTCAGGCGCTCGGCGGGCTTGTTGGGCAGGACGGAGGCCCGGCGTGGGTCGAGGTAGTGGGTGTCAATGGGGAACAGAAAACCGGCCGACGACACTACCGGCGCGGGCAGCCACTGGCCCAGCCGCTGGGCTTCCAGTGTGGCGCTCATGATGAGGATGCGCAGGTCGTCGCGCAGCACGGCCTGGGCGTCCAGCGCCAGGGCCAGGCCGAGGTCGGCGTTCAGGCTGCGCTCGTGGAATTCGTCAAACACCACGGCGGCCACGCCTTCCAGCGCTGGGTCGTCCTGAATCATGCGCGTGAGAATGCCTTCGGTGATGACTTCCACCCGGGTTTCCTTGCTCACTTTACTGTCGAGGCGCACGCGGTAGCCGATGGTGCGGCCCACGGGCTCGCCCAGCAGCTGGGCCAGGCGGGCGGCAGCCCCGCGCACGGCCAGCTGGCGCGGTTCCAGCACCAGAATTTTATCGTCGGGATTGCGCCACTCGGCGGCCAGCAGGGCCAGCGGCACCACGGTGGTTTTGCCCGCGCCGGGCGGCGCTTCCAGCACCACGCGGGGGTGGGCCGCCAGCGCAGCCATTAGCTCAGGCAGCGCCGCAATGATGGGCAGGTCGGGAAGAGGCGGCAGGACGAAGGGCGTTGGCATCGGCCAAAATTACGTTCCGATGGGCCGCAGGCACCCACCAGCCGTTTGAGCGATGTGCCGCAAGCATGACCTAGCCATAATATTCGGGTAAGCTTGTTGCTGCGGCTTGCGCCGAACTTTGTGAGCCACCGTCCTCTTTTGCTCGTAAGCAGATAGCACAACCCTATTTTGACGCATGCAGTGGTACCAGGAAGAAATTGCGCGGCTGGAGCACACGCCCGTGCCTCCCATCAAGGCGCGGCCGCGAGTGGTGTTCTACGGTAGCTCCACCTTCACGCGCTGGCCGGGGCTAGCTGATTGCTTTCCGTGGGTTGAGACAATTAATCTGGGGTTTGGCGGCTCCACGCTGGCGGCTTGTGCCTGGTTTTATCAGCGGTTGGTGCCGCAGCGGCAACCGGACGCCCTGTTCATTTATGCCGGTGACAATGACCTTGGTGATGGCCGCAACGCCGAAGAAGTGGTGTTGTTTTACGACCACCTAATGGCCTCTATCCGGGCAACGCTGGGCAACATTCCGGTGGTTTTTGTGAGCATCAAGCTGAGCCCGGCCCGCCTGCACCTGCGCCCGGGCATCGACTACGCCAATGCCTGCATTCGTCAGCGCATTGCCGAGGCCGGCCCGCCCCACTATTACCTCGACATCAACCCCGGCATGGTGGATGGGCGGGGCTACCCCCGGCCGGCGCTGTTTGAGGCCGACGGCCTGCATCTCTCGCCCGAGGGCTACGCCGTGTGGCAGGCCGAAATCGGGGCTCAGCTAACCTTTTTATATCCTCCCAAGCCGTGAAAACTGCCTTACCCCGATGCGCCGCGAATACCACGATTGGCTGAGCCCAGCCCTGGACCGCCGAATGGAGCTGCTTGTGTTTGGCGAAGCAGGCGCCCGGGTCTTGTTCTTTCCCACGCGCCGGGCCCGCTTTTTCGACTACGAAAACTGGGGCGTGGTGGAAGCCCTTCGCCCCAGAATCGAGGCCGGTGAACTCCAATTATACTGCGTCGACAGCATCGACGGCGAAAGCCTGTATTGCTCCGAAAAACACCCGGCCGAGCGTATCCAGCGCCATTTGCAGTACGAGCGCTACATTCTGGAAGAAGTGGTGCCCCTCACCCGGCAGCTCAACCCCCACATCTGCCTGGTAGCGGCCGGGTGCAGCATGGGGGCCTTCCACGCCGTCAATCTGGCCTTTCGGCACCCGGACTTATTCGGCAAAGTGGTGGGCCTAAGCGGGCGCTACGACCTCACGCAGCCCATGGCCAGCTTCCGCGACTTGTTCCAGGGCTACGTCGATGAGGATGTGTACCTGAACACGCCCAGCCGCTTCATCCCCCAGCTCGACCACGAATTCTACCTGGCCCACCTGCGCCGGCTCGACATCACGCTGGCCGTGGGCAACGAGGATGCCTTTCTGGAAAACAACCTGGTGCTCAGCCAGCAGCTCCAGGAAAAGCACATCGACCACCAGCTGCACATCTGGAACGGCGAAGCCCATTCGCCGCTGGCCTGGCAAAGCATGGTGAACTTATACTTATAGATACGCTACGTAGCGGACTCGGGCCGGCCTCCCTTGTACAGTGACTTACACTTTCCTCCGCCGACATAAAAAGTGTAAGTCATATGCGCGACTTACCTTTTTTGCGTTGACGAAAAAAAGTGTAAGTCTTGCGCTGCCCCGTCTCATGAGTCACGCCGCCCAGCTTTGCGCCCTGCGCAACGATTTTGCTTTCAGCCAACAGACGCTGGGCCACTGGCTTGGGCTGAGCCGCGTCCAGGTGGCCAGAATCGAGGCCGGGTGCGACCCGCTGCCTCGCCATGCCCGACCTTGGCTCCGAGCGCTGGGCCCGCCCGGTGCCCGTCGCTGGACCTTGGTGCCGCCCGTGGTCCTGCCAGCTATTCCGCTCACTGGTGCGGTACCCCTGCTGGCCCGGCTCGCCGAGTGCTGCTACCAGGCCCAGCGCCTGCACCTGCAGCTGGTGCCGCAACAGGCCCAAGTGGATACGTTGCGGGCCCATCTGGCTGTGGGCCCCGGGCTGCAAGCCGCACTGCCCCCGGTCGATGCCGCCGAAGCTGCTCACAGCCCCATGGCCCGCCGTCGGCGTTGGCTGACCCGGCTGCTGGAAGCCGCCACCGATGAACTGGGCCCGGCCGCGACGGCGGTTACGTTGCTGGCGGCCCGCTGCCACGCCTGGCAAAGTGAGGCAGCGTGGCTGGCGGCTAGCTTGGCCACCGAACCAGAAGCCTAGCCAAAACTCCGCGCCCGCAGTAAGTTTGAGCGAACCCTTGCCCGCTACCCTATATGCCGCTCAATCTGCCTTTCTTCCGTCGTGCCCCGGCCCCAACAGCCGATTCGCCACTGCCCGCCATGCGCCGCTTTCTGGCCGAAATTGGACTGGAAACGCAGGAAAAGCGCCTGCCGAAAGACACCTTCCTGCCCGGCCTGCTCATCGATGGGGGGCGGCTGCTCATTGACCCGGCCCGCCTGCTTTACCCCGGTGATGTGCTGCACGAAGCCGGCCACTTGGCCGTGACGCCCGCCGCTGAGCGGGCCCAGCTTTCGGGCAACGTAATGGCCAACAAACCCGAGCAGCATGGCACCGACGGCGAGGAAATAGCCGCCATGCTCTGGTCGTACGCTGCGGCCCAGGCCTTGGGCATCGCGCCGGAAGTTGTATTCCACCCCCAGGGCTACCGCGACCAAAGCGCCTGGATACTGGATAACTTCCGCCAGGGTATTTACCCCGGCCTGCCCCTGCTGGTTTGGATGGAGCTGACCACCACGGCCGACTTCCCGCGCATGACGCGCTGGCTGCGTGAGTAACGGCTACACCTGCTGCATAGGCCACAGCTCCACGCTTACCGCCCCGCCGGCGTGCACCACAGGTGGCCCGGCAAGAGTAGGCAAGCCGTGGCCTTCAACCAAGGTGGACTCCAGATGCAGTACCTGGGCGGTGCTCAGGGGCCACGGCGTATGCGCTACCCGGCCTCGGTAAAGCTTGGTTTGGGCCTTATTGCTGGCGTAAAGGCAGTAGCGCTCGGTGAGGAAAAAGGCCAGCGAGCCCGGCTCGGCGGGTGGCAGGGCAGCCCCGATTTTCCAGGTGGCGCGGAAGGTGGCGGGTGGCGCGCCGCCGTGCGTGCGCTCGGCCGTGAACTGGCGCAGGTCGGCGCTTGGGCTGTCCATGCGCATGGTAGCGCGCAGGTAGGGCAGGTGGAAAAACGTGCGAGCCACCCACACCGCCAGCGCGTTGGTCGCATCGAGCGAGAAAAACCAGACGCCGGGCACCCCATCCAAGTGCACGTAGGTGCGCACGTTCAACTCCAGAAAGGCATTGGTGCCGGGCACCTCCGGGGTCACGCGGGTGCGCACCTTGCTCATCTGAAACGGCACTACGCCCAGCCACGCCATGCCGTCGTGAATATCGGCCTGCAGCCGGGGCGGCAGGTGGGGCTGCAACAGCGCGGCCGGCACCGGCCAGTGCAGAAACAGCAGCTCGCTCCACTGCTGGCGCAGCAGCGGAATGCCTTCGGGCCGCTCGCGCAGGGCCAGCCGGGCCGAAAGGGTGGGGGGAGGAACCAGACTGGTAGACATAGGTACAGGGGGCTAATGAATAACAAGCAATGAATCCCGAAGAACGTCATGCAGCGCGCAGCGCTGCATGACGTTCAGGGGACTTTCGAACAGCATCATTGCTAACTACTCATGCCTAATACGTAGGAAACGCCGGGTCGACACGCTCGGTCCAGGCCGCCACGCCACCCCGCAGGCTGAGCAGGTTCTGGTAGCCCAGGCGCTGTTGCAGGTAGGCCAGCGCCTGCATGGAGCGCACGCCGTGGTGGCAGATGAGTACCACCGGGCCATCGGAGCGGATTTCGGCGGTGCGGCGCATCAGCTCGCTCAGGGGTACCAGCTGGCTATTGGGCAAGTGGCAGTATTCGAATTCCATTTCCTCGCGCACATCTATCAGCTGCAGGTCGTCGCCGGCCTGTAGGCGGCGGTGCAGGTCTTCGGGGCTGATTTCGAGGGAAGCGCTTTGCATGGTGATGGCAAGATGAAGTAGCAAAAATAGGCTGCCTGGGCCCTACCTTGCGGCTTCTACCTACTTGGGTCCGCGTGTTTGCTTTGTTGTTGCTTGATATTTCTTCGGCATTTGCGCAGTATTGGCACACCACCACCCGGCTGGAGCTAGTGGCCGTGGTGACTGGGTTTGCCTGTGTGTGGCTGGCCGCGCGCGAGTCGATTTGGAACTTCCCGGTGGCTATTGTGAGCTGTGCGCTCTTTGCATTCGTGTATTTCGCGGCTCAGCTGTATGCTGACTGTGGCTTGCAAGGCCTGTTTATCGCGCTGAGCGGCTACGGCTGGTATGAGTGGCTATACGGCGGGCGCAACGAAACCGAGCTTGGCGTGACGCACGCCACCGGGCGCGAGTGGCTGCTAGGGGCCGGGTTTGCGGCATTGTTCACGCTGGGCTTTGGCTACTACCTGCAGTACCACACCGATGCCACCTTTCCCTACATCGACAGCTTTACCACGGCCGGCAGCATCGTGGCTCAATACCTGCTCACCCGCAAGCGCCTCGAAAACTGGCTGCTCTGGATTTTAGTCGACCTTATTTACGTGCCCGTACTCTGGTACAAAGCCCTTTACCCTACCAGCGCCTTGTATGCCCTATACCTGGGGCTGGCCACCTACGGCTATTGGCAATGGCGGCACGAGATGCAAAAAAATGTCCACCAGGATGCTCAAGTCAGTAAAACGGCCTGAGTGCCCAGCTACTACACCCTTCCTCTTTCAGCCAGCTCATTTGCTGCCGCTACCCTGCTATTGAATTCACCACGCCGGGAGGCACCCGCATTATCCCAACCAGATAATGACTCCCGGCTTGGCGCTCGCCCCTGTATTTACACTTTTTCCTCCACCCAGAAGTTGCTGCGCGTATCCCTTACCGGCCCCGAATCCACGGGCAAATCGACATTGGCTGCCCAGCTGGCCGCCCACTACGGCACCTCATTCGCTCCCGAGTATGCCCGTGAGTACCTGGCCCAATCGGGCCCACACTACACGCCCCAGGACCTGGAAGAAATAGCCCGCGGCCAGCTCGCTGCCGAAGCTGCTGCCGTGGCGGCTGGCCACCGGGTGGTATTCTGCGACAGCGACTTGCTGGTGATAAAAATCTGGTTTGAGCATTCTTTCGGTACCTGCCCGGAGTGGATATTGCAGCGCATCGACGAGCAGCAGTACGACCTTGTGCTGCTCATGGGCGTAGACTTGCCCTGGGTGCCCGACCCCCTGCGGGAGCATCCGCACCTGCGCCAGCAGTTCTACGACCTCTACCGGCGCGAGCTGAGCGAGCGCATGGCCAACTTTGCCGAAATTTCAGGCACTGGCGAGCGACGTTTTGAGCAAGCCCGCTTCTTGGTGGATGAGTTGCTGCGGCCGGCCACCTCCTTTTCTTTATTTGACGAGAATTACCTGCCATACCGCCCTATGTACTATACCCTCACCACTCCGGCCTGCCACGCTACCTTCTCTGCCCACGGCGCCGAACTCACCAGCCTGCGCACCACCGAAAACGGCCTCGAATACATCTGGGCTGCCGACCCCGCCGTATGGGCCCGGCACGCACCAGTGCTGTTTCCGCTGGTGGGCCGCCTGCCCGAAGATGCTTATTCCTACGCCGGCCGCGCCTACAAGCTGCCGCAGCACGGTTTCGCCCGCGACCAGGAATTTGCCGTGATGCACCAGAGCCCCACCCAGCTAGTGTTTCAGCTGCACCACGACGAAACCACCCGCGCCGTTTTTCCCTTCGCCTTCGAACTCACCATCACCTACACCCTGCGCGAGGCCGAGCTTACTGTGCGCTGGGATGTGCGCAATCCCGCCACCGACCAGCCGCTGCTCTTCAGCATCGGAGCGCACCCGGCCGTGCGCTGCCCTCTGCTGCCCGGCGAGGCATTTGAAGACTATTATTTTGAGTTCGACCACCCCGTTACCCTAGAGCGGCACTTGCTGAAAGGCGGCCTGCTCACGGGCCAGACCGCGCCGGTGCTGAACGAGGAGCGGGAGCTTCCGCTCAGCTACGAGCTATTTTCCAACGACGCGCTGGTATTCAAGCACTACGACTTCAACCGGCTGGTGCTGCGCTCCCGTAAGTCGGAGCGGTTTGTGCGCTTCCAGTTTGATGGCTTTCCCTACCTCGGCCTCTGGACCAAAGGGCCCGGTGCGGGCTTCGTCTGCGTTGAGCCCTGGTACGGCGTGGCCAGCCCCGACGGCCAGCCCAGCGAATTGAGCGAAAAGGAAGGCATCCTGACGCTAGAGCCCGGCCAGGTGTTTACCGCTGCTTATACTATTGAGGTAGGGTAGGGGAGTAGGATATAGTAAGAACGTCATGCTGAGCGCAGTCGAAGCATCTCTACCGGGGAAGT
>Ga0265780_10004397_pt1 | contig 18150 bp, 19 predicted proteins | sample P1T30metagenome_FD_192432 | JGI IMG/M metagenome (GOLD analysis project Ga0265780, IMG submission 192432) | Plant litter microbial communities from East Loma Ridge, Irvine, California - P1 T30 | ecosystem: Environmental > Terrestrial > Plant litter > Unclassified | place: USA: California...
CCTCGATCGCGTTGCCGGCATCGTCCTCGTGCCGCGTGACGAGGATCGGCGTGTTGCGAAGATAGTGCTGCGTGGTCCTGGTCGTCCCGTCGAGATCGATTTCCCAGAAGCCGCGCGCCTGCTCACCGCCATGTTCGCCGCCCTTTGGCGCATCGTCGAGCAGCGAGCAGAACACCGGATCGCCGTCAACGCGCGGCACGCACCCCCAGGAGAACCGCCCGGCACGATCGACCAGTGCTGAAACCTGGCAATTCCCAATCGGCCAGAGATCGAGCGTCGCGGTCAACCGTCGATCCCCCGCAGCCACTGGATGACTGCGGCAGGATCGGGCAGGCTGTAATCCGCCGCCGTCGCCCGCGTCGCGCCGACTAGGATGCCGTGCCCCCCGGCCGCGCGCGCCGCTGCGAAGGCGCTTTCGTCGGTAAGGTCGTCACCGATGAAGATCGGCGTGGTACCGGCCATTTCGGGCTGCTTCATCAACCGCGCCACCGCGACACCCTTGTCGCTGCCGGGCACGCGCAGTTCGACCATCATCTTACCGTGCTGCACCGCCAGTTCATGCTCGGCACCCAGCCGTTCGGCGAGTAGCAGCGCCTCCCGTTCGAATGCGGGTGCGAGCCGGTAGTGCAGCGCCACGCCGAAGCTCTTTTCCTCAATGATGACGCCCGGCTGGTCGACACCCGCCACCCGCATCGCGGCGGCAACGTCGAGCAGGCTTTCCGGGCGCACCGGGTGCGCGGAGATGCCGTGCCAGCGATGCTCGCACCCATGGCTCCCCGACAGCGCGAGCGTCTGCGCGACCGGCCCGAGCAACGTGTCGAGCTGCGCGATCGACCGCCCGCTGATGATCGCGACTCGCCCCCCTAGCCGCCGCGCAAGCCGCGACAGCAGGCCAGCAAGTTCGGGATCGACCGTCACGCTGTCCGGCCGATCCGCGATCTCGACCAGCGTTCCGTCGAAATCGAGGAACAGGCTGGCGGAAACGAGCAGGCTGCGCGGCGGTGCCGGCAACGGCGATGGGTCCGTCAGGGCGGACATCCGGTTCTCCTTATAGTTCGGCCCCCGGCGGGGCGGCGACACATCGTTCCGCATCCGGCACGCTGCGCCCGCTCCGTTGGACGAGTGGCGACGCAAAGGGTTCCCGCGCAACGCAAAACGCGCCGGCGCGGGGGTAGGTCAGTCCGTCGGATTCGGCCCCGCGTCAGTTGGTGATAGGCACCTTGGGCACGATCGCGGGATCGGCCAGCGACTGTGCCGCGCGTAGCACGCGCAGCGCATTGCCGCCCCACACTTTGCCGATGTCCGCCGGGCTGTAGCCTGCCTTCAGCAGCGCGGCGGTGACGTTCGGATAGGCGGTGATGTCGTTCAATCCATCGACCCCGCCGCCGCCATCGAAATCGCCGCTGATGCCGACATGGTCAATGCCAACCAGTTTGATCGCATGGAGCAGGTGCGCCATGAACATGCCGAAATTGGCGCGCGGTGCCGGGAACTGCGCCTCGATCGCCTTGCGCCGGGCGATCAGCGCGCGGCGCTGTTCGGCGGTCATCGCGTCGGACCGCTCGTAATCGGCCATCAGCGTCTTCATCGCCGCATCGCGCGCGGCGCTCGCTGCCGGCGCATCGACCATATAGCCGCTGTAGGCGTTGATCTGGATGACCCCGCCCTTTGCCGCGACCAGCTTCGCGTCCTCGTCCGAGACGTTGCGCGGGTGGTTGTGGATCGCGCGCATGCCCGAATGCGACAGAATGATCGGCGCGCTCGACAGCGCCACCACCTGCCGCAGCACATCGTCCGAAGCATGGCTGACGTCGAGCACGACGCCGAGCCGGTTCGCCAAGGCCACCGCCTCCTTGCCCTTCGGCGACAGGCCATGCCACTCGGCCGTGTCGGTCGCGCTGTCGGCGAGATCGTTGTTCTTGAAGTGGACCAGCCCCATCATCGTCACGCCGAGCCCGCGGAACGTACGCATCAGCGAGAGGTCGCCTTCGAACGGATAACCGTTCTCCATGCTCATGAATACGAAGCGCTTGTGCGCCGCGACCGCGCGCGCGGCATCGTCGGCGGTGAGCGCGAGGGTGAACACGTCGCTGTGCTTGGCCACCATCTCGCGGATCTGCACCGCGCGCTGGATGCCGAAATCGCGTGCGGCACGGTCGCCGTCGGGCGTGCGCACCCCGGACGGCGTGTAGATCGCGAAAAACCCGCCATCCACGCCGCCCTGCACCATGCGCGGATAATCGACCTGATCGCCGTCGACGTCGGCAGAGTGCCGGTCCATGATGCTCCAGCCCGGCCGCCCGAGGTTCGCCGGCGTGTCGAAATGCGTGTCGAGCACGATCAGCTTCTCGTGGATTGCGCGCGCGGGGTCGGCCGGGGCCTTCTTGCCGGTCGCAGCGCCAGCCATGCCGAGCAGCAATGTGCCGCCGGCAAGCAGCGCCAGCACGTGTCGGTTACGTCGATTCAGCACAGCACCACCCCCGTTTGTTTGCACGTGCAGCATTGAGGGCGTGGCCCGGTTCGTCAAGCGGCGCTTTGCACGGGCACATACGCTTTGTCGCGCGCGATGGAACGTTTCCGGCCGTCCGGCCTTGTCCCACTTAGCGATCGGGAGAAACGCAATGGACGACACACGTCTCTGGAGCTTCGAACAAAGCCTTTGGACCGAAGGTCCGGACAACTACCGGGAGAAGGTCGACCCCGAAGTGGTAATGGTGCTGCCCCGCCCGCCGTTCGTGCTGCGCGGCCAGGACGCGATCGAGGCGGTCGCAGCCACGCCAGTATGGGACCGCGCAGAGCTGACGGAGCGGCAGGTTTCACGCCCACAGGAGGGCCTCATTGTCATCGGCTATCAGGTTCGCGCCGAGCGCGGAGAAGAAGCTTATGAAGCCCATTGCACCTCGGTGATCCGGCGCCTTGAACACGAGGTCTGGCGCGTCGTTCAGCATCAGCAATCGCCGGTGCTCACCACGTCGGCCGAACACTGAGAAGAATCGCGCAACGAACCTGTCGGCACGGACTCCGGTGAGCCAACTTTCAGGCAAGATCGCGCTCGTCACCGGGGCGGGCGGCGGTCTCGGCCGCGAGATTGCGAAGGCGCTGGCCTTCGCGGATGCTCACGTGCTTCTCCATGGCCAGCAGGCGGCCCGGCTGACCGTGCTGGCACAGGAAATCAAGGATGCGGGTGGCTCTGCCGAGGTCGTCATCGCCGATCTCGGCGCCGACGACGCAGCTACCCGACTGCTCGATGGGCATGATGCCATCGACATCCTTGTCAACAATGCCGGAGAACGCGATCGGCGCGCCCTTGCCGATCTGGACCGGGACGCGGTGCGCCGGCTGCTGGAGATAAACCTCGTCGCGCCGGTTGACCTTGCGCGGGTGTTCGCCCCGCGAATGCCGGCGGGCGGGCGGATCATCAACGTGACGTCCATTGCCGGCCAGATCGCGCGATCAGGCGATGCGGCCTACACGATGAGCAAAGGCGGCCTCGATGCCCTGACCAGAGCGCTCGCCGCCGAACTCGGCCCGCGCCGGATCAACGTCAACGCGGTCGCACCGGGCTTCTTCGCGACCGATGCCAATGCCGCCATGGTCGCCGACCCTGCTGTCGCCGAGCACCTCTCACACCGCACCGCACTCGGCCGATGGGGCCGCCCGGAAGAGATCGCAGGCGCCGTGCTGTTCTTTGCGTCACCAGCCGCTTCGTACGTGACCGGGCAGGTGCTTGCCGTGGACGGTGGGTATCTCGCCCACTTCTGACGCTGCCGAGCCCGGGCCGGGTCGCACTCACGCGGCACGGCTTGCAAGTTTTCCCTCATCCGCATGAACGATCCGCACCGTCATGCGCTTTACCTGCGAGACCCCGACCATCGTTGACCATGAAGGAGCAAGCCAATGGCAGACGATACCGATCCGCGAATGAACGCTCGTCCGCTAGGCGACAGCATCGCTGGGACGGCTCCCGGTATCCCGGATGATGCACTGGCCCCCGGCGAGGAGTTGCAGAACCCGCCGACCGACGAGGACGTCGCGGCGATCGCCCGCAAGCTCGGCGCGCCGGTGCCCGATGCCGAGGCGTCCAAGTGACACCCGCTGTCGTCACCGGGTCCAAGCGGGCAGCGGAGATGGCGGCGATCTTCATGATCGGCGACGGGTTGCTCGGCCTGTTCCAGCCGGAGCGGCACGTCGATCTGTGGCGATCCCGCTTCGATGGCGTCGATGCGCTGATCCGCCCGTTCGCCGACCGTCCCGGCGCGCGTCGGCTCTACGGGCTGGTTCAGGTGGCGGCGGGACTCGCGCTTGCCGCATCGCTCAAGCCTGCCGGGACAGCACCGCGCCAGACATCGTAACGTCGCTGAGATCCCGAATCCGTACTGCCCCCGCACCGTCACCGCCGGTCGGACAGCGCAACCGCAACACCGGCGAGCGCCCCCGCCGCAAAAATCAGTGCGGCGCTGAGGCGGAACGCGTCCGACATGGCGAAACGCACCATCGGCAACGAAGCGGCAAACGCCATCAAGGCACCGCCAGCGGCCCGCCAGTACCGATGAACCGCGAGCCAGAAACTTAGTGCCAACAGGAGAAAGGCTGCTGTGAACACGAGTTCGGGCCAGTTCCCCGACATCGCCGCCGCTCAGAATACCGAGACGAGCAAGTAGAACAGCGCTCCCACTGCGGCAGACGCCGGAATGGTGATGACCCATGCCACCACCACATTGCCCGCGACCTGCCACCGCACGGCCGAAGCGCGCCGCGCCGTGCCGGCGCCGATGATCGCACCGGTAATGGTGTGCGTGGTCGATACCGGAATGCCGAGCCATGATGCGGAGAACAGCACGATCGAGCCGCTCAGCGATGCGCTGAAACCCTGATGCTGCGACAGTTTGGTGATCCGCGAGCCCATCGTCTCGATGATCTTCCACCCGCCGGTCAGCGTGCCGCAGGCGATCGCGACGTAACAGCTGATCGCCACCCAGTGCGGCACCGCAAAAGTGCCGTGAAGGTAGCCGGTCGAATAGAGCAGGACGGTAATGACCCCCATCGTCTTCTGCGCATCGTTGAGGCCGTGGCTTAGCGAATACGCGCCGGAGGACAGCAGGTGCAGGTTGCGGAAGGTCTTCTCCGCACCGCGCGCGCTCGCACCCCGCAGCAGCCAGCTCGTCACCAGCATGGCGAGCATTGCGAGCGCCATGCCGAGCATCGGCGACAGCACGATCGCAATCAACGTCTTGTTGAGGCCGATCCACTGGATGCCGCCCATGCCGGAATGCGCGACGCCCGCGCCGATCATGCCGCCGACCAACGCGTGGCTGGACGAGGAGGGTATGCCCTTCAACCAAGTGACGACGTTCCAGAACATCGCCCCGGCGAGCGCCCCGAAGATCACCGCCGGCGTGATGAGATCGCGCTCGATCAGCCCCTGCCCGATCGTGTCGGCAACCTTGTGCAGGCTCGGCACCGCGATCGTCAGGAAATAAGCGGCGAAATTGCACAGCGCGGCGAAGCCGACCGCATGAACCGGCTTCAGCAGCCGCGTCGCCACCACGGTCGCGATCGAGTTGGCCGCGTCGTGCAGGCCGTTGAGGAAGTCGAACGCCAGCGCGACGGCGATCAGGCCGATCAGCAGCGGAAGGGAAAGCTCGTACACCGCGCGTCCGATCAGGAATGGTCGATGACGATGCCGTCGATCTCATTCGCGACATCCTCGAACGCGTCGACGATGCGTTCGAGATGGTCGTAGACCTCGCGCGCAACCAGAAAGCCTTTGGCGTCCGCCGAATCATACTCGATGAACGCCCGCTTCACGCCGGCACGGTGAATGTCGTCGGCCTGGCTCTCCATCCGCACCAGCCGTTCGGTGAGTTCGTGAAGCCGCACGCCGTTCGCCGCGACATCGCGCAGCAGCGGGATCGCCTCTGCGGTCAGCCGCGCCGCGTCGACGATGATGCCGGCCATATCACGCATCTCCTGCTCGAAGCTGGTCACCTCGTAGAGGTCAATGGCTTGCACGGCGGACTGCATCTCGTCGATGGCATCGTCCATCGATCCGATCAGGCTGGTGATCGCGCCGCGGTCGAACGGCGTCAGGAAGGTTTGCCGGACGGTCTTCAACACCTCGCGGTTGATCTCGTCCGCGTCATGCTCGCGCTCGATCACTTCGCGGATATGGTCGCGGTTGCCGTCCTGCAACAACCGGGCGAGCGCGTCGGCGGCGGCCACCACCGTGACGATATGCGCCTCGAACATGTCGAAGAAGTTGCCACTCTTCGGCAGCAGACGTTGGAACCAGGCGAACATCGGACCTACCTTCGATTTTCTGGCAACCGCATCGAGGATGCTGTTGCGCCGCGTCGCAGCCTTGAACTCGTCCGGGCCGAACGAGCGGATCAGGTCGCGCAGGTCGGGCTCATCCACTGCGTTGGCCGCTTCGGCAAGACCGAACCAGCGCCGCTCACGCTCATTTTGCTCCTTCCACGCGGGAAGCTCGGTGTTGACGGCAAGTGGGAACACATCGACATCGATCATCAGCGAGGCGCCGTTGCGGCGACGTTTGCGGTATCGGTACGAACCCAACGCCGCCGGGCACACCAGCCCGAGCACGCCGGCTTCCTCCTCCGCCTCGATCGCGGCCGCATTGTGCGGCAGCGTGCCCGCCATCAGGTTGCCCTTGGGGATTACCCAGCGCTTGGTCTGCCGCGAGGTGACGAGCAGCACCGCGATGGGCGCTTCGATGCCACTTCCGACGACACGGTACGGCAAGGCGGCGATCTGGCGGATAGCGATGCTCCAGCGTGGAAAACAAACGCGTTGTTACAAATTCATGTCGACAGCTCCAGCGGAATCGCCGCACGCCATGCGTGATGCCACGATCTGCCTTACCGATCCATCGTACCCTGACGCCGAACGGGCGTCCGGAGTGACCTTGGACATGCTCGGACGTTCAGATCGGATGAACGCAGACAACAGACCGGCCATCGAAGCCCGCTGGCTGGAACTCACCCGCGACCAGCTACCGACAGAAGCGCCGTCACGCCGCTGGCCGGTGCGCGCCGATCATTGTTTCCAGCGCATCTTCCTGGACAATGCCTGCTCGGGCGTCTGGTACGATCACATTCCGGGCCGACCCGCTTACGCACATGCCAGCACGCCGTTGCTGTGCGAAGCGATCCGGCTGGCCGATGCCGTGCTGGCGGGCGAGGCGGATCTGCATGCGCTCAACCGGCGATCGCTGGCGTGGCGGAGGCAGCGCACGTCGCCACAATGAAGCGCGTCGTCGGTAGCCTCCGCACAGCCGCTCCATGCCTGCGCGTCGCGTGCATTTGTTGACGGTAGCCTTGCTTGCGGACGGTCTCCGCCGGGCGTAGCATCGCGTCATGAGCCCGGCCCTGCTCCGTGCCGCTTCCCTCCTCGCGCTCTCCGCCCAGACTGCCGCGCCGCTTCCGACTGAGCCTGTGCCCGACAGCATCGCACTCGGCGCCGACGCGTCCCGCATGACCGTGCCCGTGCAGATCGCCGATGCCGGCCCGTTCCGCTTCGTGATCGACACCGGCGCCGAACGCACTGTCATCTCGCGCGAACTGGCGGCAACGCTCGGCCTGCCCGCCGGGCGCGGTGTGCGCGTGACCGCGATGACCAATGTCGAGATCGCTCCAACGGTGGTGATCCCGCGCCTCCGCGTTGGTCCGCTCGGCGGCAAGCGGGTCGAGGCGCCGACGTTCGCGGCAATCAATCTCGGCGCGGCGGGGATGCTCGGCATCGACATGTTGCAGGACCATGCCGTGACGATCGACTTCGATCACGACGTCATGGCGGTCACGCCATCAACGAAGCGCCGCCGCGCGCCGCGTGCCGAACCGGGCGAGGTTATCGTCCGCGCGCGTGACATGTTCGGGCAACTCGTCGTTACCGACGCGTATCTGGGACTGCGCCGCGTGCGCGTGGTGATCGACACCGGCTCCGACGTAACGATGGGCAATTCCGCGCTTCGCCGGGTCGTTGCGCACCGGGCGCCCGACGTTCAGCAGATCTCGCTCCGCGCGGTCACCGGCGTCTCGCTTGTCGCCGAGTACCGGCGAATCGGTGCGGTGCGGATCGGCAGCACGACGATCGACAACCTGCCGGTCGCCTTCGCCGACGCGCCACCGTTCGCGCGTTTCGGGCTGGCGGAAAAGCCCGCGCTGATGCTCGGCATGGATGTATTGCGGCTCTTTCGCCGGGTTACGATCGACTTTCCCAATCGCGAACTCCGCCTGCTCCTGCCGAAAGACGTCCAACAAACGCGGGCGGGGTGACGCGCTTAGCGGGGGCGGCGGTCACGTGCGCAGGATCAGGATCGACGGCGCGCCTCGGGCGTGCTGCCGCTCAGCAGCAGGAGCGCCCCCGTCACCACCACGCCTGCCACCGCGGCAGCGCCAGCAGCCGCAGCGGTACGGCGGAGAGCAGGATTGCGGCCGCCGCCGTCGACCCCGCTGGCAGCGGTCGGCGGGTCGAACAGCGCGCCGTCCGTGTCACGGTCGCGCTCTGCCTTGCGTGCCCATGTTTCCATGGACCCGTTCAGCGCTGCGGCGGACGCATTGGGCGTGGCGAACTGCGCGAGCTTCAACGCGAAGCCCGGCGTGCCCAGGAACGTGGAGTTGCGGGGGCGGCGCGCCAGCCGCACCACGGCGCGCGCTACCTTTTCAGGCGCAATTGCGCCCGGCGGCAGCGACAGTTTCGCGCCCGCATAATTGGCGGCGTGCCCGACCGCCGGCGTATCGACGAAGGTCGGGTAGATGTCGCAGATGTGGATGTGCGGCTTCTTCGAGAGCTCTCCACGTAGCGCCTCGCTGAAGCCGCGCAGCCCGAACTTGCTGGCTGCGTAAGCCGCCGCATACGGCGTCGCGAGGAAGCCGCCCATCGAGATCATGTTGACCCAGATGCCGCGATCCTGCGCGAGGAAGATCGGCAAGGCCGCATGAGCCTCGTACATGTGGCTGAGCAGGTTGGCCTCGATCACGCGCGTATGGTCCGCGATCGGTGCATCCTGGTATTTGCCGACGACACCGACACCAACGCAGCTGAACCAGAGATCGACCGTGCCGAGCAGTTCACGCGCCGCATGCGCGAGCCCCGCCACGGCAGCGGCATCGGTGACGTCGGTCACGCGCGTCTCGGCGATGCCACTGGCCTCACGACAGCGAGCGGCAATATCGTCGAGGCCGACCGCGTCGCGTGCCGCGAGCATGAGGTGCGCGCCCTGTTCGGCAAACGCGATCGCCGTCGCGGCGCCGATGCCGCTCGATGCGCCAGTGATGACGACGCGTAATGGCCCGGCGCGGCTCACCCGGTGATTTCCTTGACGAGTTGGCGCGCGGTGTCGGCAATCACGTTGCCCCTCCCCTCATCGCCCTTGATCATCGCGGACATAAACGCCTTTGCCTGTTCGAAGGTGAGGTGCGGCGGGAACGGCGCCACCTCGGGATCGGTCTTCACCTCGATAATGGTGGGTCGGTTGGCGGTAAGCGCCCGTTCCCACGCATCGCCAAGCTCCGCGGGATCATCGACGTAGATTCCGCCGAGCCCGATCATCTCCGCAAACCGGGCATAGGGCACGTCCGGAATGTCCTGCGTGGTGGCGAACCTTGGGTTGCCCTCCATCACCCGCTGTTCCCAGGTTACTTCGTTCAGGTCGCCATTGTTGAACACGCACACGACCAGGCGGGGATCGGCCCAGCTTTGCCAGTATTTCTGTATGGTGATGAGTTCGGCGAGATTGTTCATCTGCATCGCCCCGTCACCAACTAGAGCGACCACCGGCCGCGTCGGGTGGGCGAACTTGGCGGCGATCGCATAGGGGACCGCCGCACCCATCGAGGCGAGCCCGCCAGAAAGCGACCCGCGCTGCCCGGATTTCACCCGCCAGTCGCGCGCATACCAGTTTGCGCAGGAACCCGAGTCCGACGTGACGATCGCATCCGCCGGCAGTCGCGGCGACATCTCCCAAACGACGCGCTGCGGGTTGACCGGCTTCGCATCCGCCATCGCGCGCGCCTCGATCGTCTGCCACCATGTGCCGACCGCGCGCTCGATCCCCTCACGCCAGCCGCGATCCGCCCTGCGATGAAGGAGCGGGAGCAGCGCCTGCAACGTCTCCGCCGCGTCGCCGTGGAGGTTCACTTCCACCGGATAGCGCAAGCCGAGCATCGCCGGATCGATATCGATCTGGACGGCACGGGCCTGTCCGTCCTTGGGCAGGAACTCGGACCACGGGAAGCCGGTGCCGATCATGAGCAGCGTATCGCACTCCGCCATGATGTCGGATGACGGCTTGGTGCCGAGCAACCCGATCGCGCCGGTGACGAACGGAAGATCGTCGGGCAGTGCGTCCTTGCCGAGCAGCGCCTTGGCGACACCCGCGCCGAGCAGGTCGGCAACCGCCACCACCTCCCCGGCCGCGCCGCGCGCGCCGGCGCCGATCAGGATCGCGACCTTGGAACCGGCGTTCAACACTTCTGCCGCACGCTCCAGTTCCGGGCGGCGCGGTACAACGCTGGGACGGGCGTAGCCGGGGCCTGACCGCGTGAAGCCGTGGTGCTGCGGCGGATCCTTGTAAGGCTGGTCCTGCACATCCTTGGGCAGCACGACTACCGACACTTCGTTTCTGGCGACCGCGATGCGGATGGCACGATCGGCGACATGGCGGGTCTGCGCGGGCGCGGTAACTTCCTGCACATAACTGGCCACGTCCGCGAAGATGCGGTCGAGGTTCAGCTCCTGCTGGTACGTCGCGCCGCGAACCGTGGTCTCGGCCTGCCCGGCGATCGCGAGCACCGGCATATGATCGAGCTTGGCGTCGTAAAGGCCGGTCAGCATGTGGGTGGCACCCGGCCCGCCGGTCGAAAGGCAAACGCCCAGTTCGCCGGTGAACTTGGCGTGCGCTGTCGCCATGAAGGCCGCCATCTCCTCGTGGCGAACCTGGATGAACTCGATGCCCTTCCCTTCCTTTTCCGCGCGCTGGAGCGCGCCGAGCACGCCGTTGATGCCGTCGCCGGAATAGCCGAAGATGCGGGACACACCCCAGTCCTTCAGGCGCTGCACGAAGAAATCGCTCGTCATCGGCGCCATTCGGAATTCCTTTTCCTGCGGACCCGAGGCAATGCTCGGCAGACTAAGTGGCTAGTGACACGACGGAAACGTTGCGTGAGGCAGCGCGTTCCACCACGTGCCCGAGCTTGAAGCCGATCGCCCGACGCCTTGCCCGCTCCGTCCCGTCCAGCTAGTGCATCTGCGGGGCCGGTGCTTGAAACCACCGACTTCAAGATCGCGCTGGTGCCCCGAAACGGGCTTAAAACGGGAACACGGTAAGGGGGACACCCCCGAAGCCGAGGCTGTCCCTGCAACTGTAAGCGGCGAGCAGGACGCACACCGCCTTTCCACGATCGGGAGGGCAGCCACTGGGCCGGGCACGACCGTGCGAAGCCTGGGAAGGCCGTGCATCATGCGACGACCCGCGAGCCAGGAGACCTGCCGGCGTCTGGTCGCTCTCGCCCTGGCCCAGGGGATGGCCGCGGCACGGACCTGTCCGTCTGAGCGACGTCACCAGCGGCGGGGGCCGCATCGGTGTCGTGGGTCCGGCGCAGGGCGTCCGCCGGTTCCGCTGCGTCGACCGTCGTGGACGGTACGCCCCTGCCCGACGTTGCTCGGCGCCCGAGGGATGACGGTCGATGCGGCCACGAGACACGAGAACTTTCCGCCAGCGGATCGGCGGCCTTTACGCGTTGCTGATGGCCGCAAATGTCGGCGCTTGGGTTTGGGCATTTGCGCTGTTCCACAGGCAGCCGCTGATGCTCGGCACGGCGCTGCTCGCCTGGGGGCTCGGTCTGCGCCATGCCGTCGACGCCGACCATATCGCCGCGATCGACAACGTCACGCGCAAGCTGATGCAGGACGGCAAACGTCCAGCGACGGTCGGCTTCTGGTTCGCGATCGGCCACAGCACGATCATCCTGCTCGCCTCGGTCGGAATCGCTTTCACGGCGTCCGCACTCGCGCAGTTCGAGACGCTGAAGGCGACAGGCGGCGTTGTCGCGACGATCGTCTCGGCCGGGTTCCTGTTCACGATCGCGGCGATGAACCTCGTCATCCTGCGCTCGGTGTGGCGCACCTTCCAGCATGTCCGGGCAGGCGGCGTCTATGTGGACGAGGATCTCGACATCCTGCTCGGCGGGCGTGGCCTGCTTGCCCGCCTGTTCCGCCCGCTGTTCAGGCTGGTCTCGACGAGTTGGCACATGGCGCCGCTCGGCTTCCTATTCGGACTGGGCTTCGACACCGCCACCGAGGTCGCAATCCTCGGTCTATCGGCGGCGCAGGCCACGCACACCTTTGCGATCGGGCCGGTGCTGGTGCTGCCGGCGCTGTTCGCGGCCGGCATGGCGCTGGTCGATACCACCGATGGCATCCTGATGCTTGGTGCGTATGAATGGGCGTTCGTGAAGCCGATCCGCAAGCTCTACTACAACATCACCATCACGGCTGTATCCGCGCTCGTGGCAATCGTCATCGGCGGGATCGAGACGCTGTCGCTGCTCGGCGACAAACTGGGTCTGCGCGGCGGCATCTGGTCGGCGGCTGCCGAATTGGGTGAACGCTTCAACCTGCTCGGCTTCGGCATCATCGCCCTGTTCGTGCTGTGCTGGGTGGCGAGTTGGACGATCTTCCGATGGCAACGCTTCGACGAGATCGAGGTTCGCCAGGGGGCCTGACTCGCATCACCGCTCGAAGATGCGGTCGGCAACAGGTTCCCGGCTTTGCCACTCGCGCCGTTCGAGTTCGGGCACGGCTGCGGGCTCGAGCGGATAGCCGATGCCCAACAGGCCGATCAGCGTCCACTCGGCCGGCACGTCCAGCATCGCCGCGACGGCCTGCGGATCGAGGATCGACACCCAGCCGAGGCCGATCCCGCGCGCGCGCGCGGCGAGCCAGATCGTGTGGATCGCCATCACCGTCGAAAAGCGCAGTGCCTCCGGCATGGTGGCGATCCCCAGACCATGTCCGGCGCGCGGTGCATCGTCCGAGAAGACGGCCACGATCTCGGGCGCTTCACGCAGCCCGTGCAATTTCAGGCCGCTGTAACGTTCCTGCCGATCCTGATCCGGCAGCGATACCCTCGCAGCGGCGCTACAGGTATCGACATGGCAGGCGAGCGCCTCGCGCAGATCGGGCGAGCGGACCCGCACGAAGCGCCACGGCTGCGCGTTGCCGACCGATGGCGCCAGTGCCGCGCTGTGCAGCAGATGCTGCATGTCGGCTTCGGTGATCGGATCCGGCCGAAAATGGCGCACATCACGGCGCCACCGCAGCAGATCCACAAACCGCGCATCGAAGGCTGCGTCGAAACGCGGCGGCGCTTCGACGGACGGCGGATCGCGGCGTAGCAGATAGGTGTCCATGATCCAGCCATGCTCGCTGCGTAACGCAGCGCGCTGTCCCACGATCTCCGGCCCGACCATCTCCAGCGGCCCCGCGATCAGCGTCTCCTGCGCCATGCCGAGATAGGCGCCCCACCAAATCCGTACCCCGTCCGCATCTAGCCCCTCGAATGCGGTGCTGCCGTCGAGCATCACCGCAAGCGTGTCGACTCCGTCTGGCCAGCCACCCTCGCGCAGGCGCCTGCCGGTGGTGACGAGGACCGGGGCTGCCAGTTCGTTGAGCGTAATGGCGTGGGCGGCGGTCAGCGCCTGTAAGGCGGTGATGCCGGGCACGACCTGCACCCGCATCGCCATGCCGCCTGCGCGCAGCCGCTCCGCAACACGCAGCGTACTGTCATAGAGCGACGGATCGCCCCACACCAGCAACGCCAGCCGTCCGCCATCGGGAAGATGCGTGGTGATCTGCGTGCGCCACGCATCGGCGATAGCGTCGTGCCATTGATCGACCGCCTTCCGGTACGGCGCGGCCGCATCGCGATCGGGCAGATCGAACGCGACGACGCGGGTCGGCCCGGTCAGCACCGCCGCGCAGATCGCTTGGCGTAGCGCCAACAAATCGGAAGCCCGGTCGCCCTTGCGCGGCAGCAGGATCAGGTCGGCCGCGTTCATCGCCACGCGTGCCGCTTCGGTCAGATGCGCGGGGTTACCGGTACCGATGCCGATCAGGTGCAGGTCGATCATGCTTCGTCCAGCAACGGGCCATAGAGGATCAAGGCGGGTGCGCCCGAAACGTGCCGTTCGAGCATTTCGGAGATTGATGCGATGGTGGCGCGGACGATGCTTTGATCAGGGTGGCCGACATTCTCCGCAATCAGCGCCGGCGTATCGGCGGCAAGCCCCGCCGCGAGCAGCGCGCGCACAAGCGCCGGGAAGGTGCGCTTCGGCATGAACACCACCGTCGTCGCATCCGCATCGGCGAGCGCGGCGAGATTATGATCGGGAAGATCGCCGGTCACGTCGTGGCCGGTGATGAACTGTACCCGCCGCGCACTCGCCCGGCGCGTCAGCGGGATGCCGGCAGCGGCGGCGGCGGCACTCGCCGAGCTGACCCCGGGCACGATCTCGAACGCGATGCCCGCTGCTCGCAACGCCGCAATCTCCTCCTCCAGGCGACCGAACAGCCCCGGATCGCCCGATTTCAGCCGCACCACCCGCGCGCCGGTGCTCGCATAGTCGACCAGCAACTGCGAGACGTGCGCCTGGCTCGGTGAAGGGCGGCCGGCCCGCTTGCCGACCGCGACGATATCGGCACCGGGCCGCGCATAGCCAAGCATCGCGCCGGACGAGAGATCGTCGAACAGCACAGCGTCCGCCGCCCCGATCCGCGCAACCGCCTTCAGTGTCAGCAGTTCGGGATCGCCCGGCCCGGAGCCGACGAACGAGACGAAGCCGGTCATTGGTCCTGCCCGATCATGTGGAAGAACGTGCCGGAAACCCGATCACGGTACGATCCTGTTTCCGCCACCGCAGTGCCGTCGGCATCGACGACGCCGGCGAGCGGCGCGTCTGGCTGGTCGAGGATCGTAGAATAATGAAATTCATGGCCTGTTAGCATCGCCCCCTCCGCCAGCCCGGCGATCGGCGCACGCAACGTCGCCCTTCGGTAGCCGAGATGCATGCGACGCTGCGCATAGCTTGTAACGAGCCCGAGCAGCCCCGCCATCCGGTGGCGCACGCCCTCCGCGTCGATCAATCCGGCGCCCAGCACCATATAGCCGCCGCACTCGCCGTGGATCGGGCGGGTGCGCGCATGGTTTTCGAGTCCTGTGTGGAAGGTCCGCGCCGCCGACAGACGCCCGGCGTGAAGTTCGGGATAGCCGCCCGGCAACCAGACCAGATCGGCGTCGATTGCCGGCGGTTCGTCGGCCAGCGGCGAAAACGGCAGAATCTCGGCCCCGCCGCGCCGCCACGCGTCGAGCATATGCGGGTAAATAAAGGAAAAGGCGGCATCCTGCGCCAGCGCGATTCGTTGCGCGGGCGGCGGCCGGAATGCCGGTGTGATCACTGGCGCGGCACTCACCGCCGCAACTGCACGCAGCGCTGCCATGTCGACATGCTCGCGCAGGAACGTCGCATAGTCTTCGATCCGCGTGTCGAGATCCGAATGCTCGATCGCCTGCACGAGGCCGAGATGCCGCTCCGGCAGCTTGAGGTCGCCGCGGCGCGGCAACGCGCCGAATACGCGGATGCCTGCGGCAGCCATGCCGCTGCGCGCGAGCCGTTCGTGGCGCGGACTGGCGATGCGGTTGAGGATGACGCCTGCCACCGCCAGATCGGGATCGTAGCGCGCGAAGCCGAGCGCGGTCGCGGCCGCCGACTGCGCCTGGCCTGACACGTCGATCACCAGCACCACCGGCCAACCCATCCGTTTGGCAATATCGGCACTCGCGCCGTTGCCGGTGGCACCGTTGCGCGCCACACCGTCGAATAGACCCATCGATCCCTCGGCCAGCACGATCTCTGCGTTCGCAGCGTGCGCGGCGATCCCGTCGAGCATCGCCGAATTCATCGCCCAGCTGTCGAGGTTAAACGACGCGCGGCCGCTGGCGGCGCGGTGAAATGCCGGGTCGATGTAATCGGGTCCGCTTTTGAACGGCTGCACCACGACGCCGTCGTTGTGGAGCGCGCGCAGCAATCCGAGCATGACGGTGGTCTTGCCGGTTCCCGAGGCGGGCGCCGCAATCAGCAGCCCCGGCGTGGCACGCATCAAGGTCACGCCGCCCCCTTCGCGAAGCGCGAGGCGGCACTTTGCGGGCGAAAGCGACGATCGTATCCGGCGGCATAGAGGCTGCTTTCGGCAAACCCGCTGGGCTCGATCACCCGCCCGACGAAGATCAATGCGGTGCGCTCCGGCTTGCTGACAACGGCCTGTGCGATCGTCCCGAGTGTCGCGCGGACGATCTGCTGATCTGGCCAACTCGCCCGCCAGACGATCGCGACCGGACAGCTCGTGCCGTAGGCAGGCGTGAGTTCGGCGACGACATGATCGAGATTGTGGATCGACAGGTGAATGGCGAGCGTCGCCCCCGATTGCGCGAAGGCGGCAAGCGTTTCGGTGGGCGGCATCGCGCTCGCACGGCCCGGCGTGCGCGTCAGCACCACTGACTGCGCGAGGCCGGGCAATGTCAATTCGATCTCCAGCTCGGCGGCGGCGGCGGCGAAAGCGGGTACGCCGGGGGTGATCGTGAACGGGATCCCCATCGCCCGCAAACGACGGAGCTGTTCGCCCATCGCCGACCAGATCGACAGGTCCCCCGAATGCAGCCGGGCGATATCGTAGCCCGCGTCGTGCGCCGCGCTGATCTCGGCGATGATCTCGTCGAGCGACAACGAGGCGGTGTTGATGATCCGAGCATCCGGCGGGCAATGATCGAGCAGCGCTACCGGCACCAGCGAGCCGGCGTAAAGGCACACCGCCGAGGCGGCGATGCGGTCGCGGCCGCGCAGCGTCAGCAGATCGGGCGCGCCGGGGCCGGCGCCGATGAAGTGGACGGTCATTGGGAAGATCCTTCAGCGATGGCGCAGGTCGCCATCCGGTCCGGGGAGATGTGACGCAGGCCGAGCAGGCGCGCGCCCGGCCCGGCGGCGGCGAGCGCGGCGGCTTCCGCAACGCTGCCGGTGTGTCGGTTGCGCAGGCTTTGCGGCGATCGCGTCGGTGTCTCGATCGCCTCCAGCGCCTCGGCGGTGACGGCGGTGACCGGGAGGCCGGCTGCACGGCCAAGCTGCTCCACCAGCGCGGTTTTATCGCCGGGAGCGGCCAGCATGGTGACGGGCGGCTGGCCGTGCTGAGCGAGCGTCAGCGCCGCGCGTAGCGCCTCGAGCCCGGCGGCGGAGCGGAAGCCGAAGCCGGCGACGATCATAACGTCACGCTCCATTGCACGACCGGGTAGCTCGCCCGCCAACCGCGTCGCGTTCCGATCGGAGCGGCGTCGGAGAGCTCGATTCTGAGCAGGCTACCGCCCTTTTCGGCGTGGCAACGCGTCAGCAACGCCTCCGATTCCAGCGTTACCGCATTGGCTACGAGCCGGGTTCCAGAGGCTACGGACGCGCATATCGCGCCGAGCAGATCGTCCGACAGGCCTCCGCCGATGAACACCGCGTCGGGCGGCGCGTGCCCCGCCAGAACCGTCGGCGCGCGCCCCTCGACCACGCGCAGGCGATCGACACCGAGCGCGGCGGCGTTGGACCGGGCGCGGGCGGCGCGGACCGGGTCGGCCTCGAACGCGGTCGCCCGTGTGGACGGGTGGGCGAGCAACCACTCGATGCCGATCGAGCCCGATCCCGCGCCGACGTCCCACAAGGTTTCGCCGGCGCGCGGCGCCAGTGCGGAAAGGGTCAGCGCGCGGATCGGGCGCTTGCTGATCTGGCCGTCATGCTCGAACCAGCGATCGGCCAGCCCGGAGGCGTTCGGGAGCGCATCGCCATCGCCGTCGAACGCGATCCCGACCGCGACCGGATGCGCGATATTCTCGAACGCCAGCTCCGCCGCGCGCGCGACGCGGATGCGCTCGCGCGGACCCCCGAGCGCCTCCAGCACGTGCAGCCGCGATGCCCCGAAGCCCTGCCCGGCCAGGTAACGGCCGAGCGCGATCACCGCAGCGCCGTCGCGCAGCAGCACCAGCGCACGGCGGTCGCGCGCGAGATGCGGCCGCAACCGCGTGAGCGGCGCGGCGTGCAGGCC
>Ga0265780_10004398_pt1 | contig 18149 bp, 20 predicted proteins | sample P1T30metagenome_FD_192432 | JGI IMG/M metagenome (GOLD analysis project Ga0265780, IMG submission 192432) | Plant litter microbial communities from East Loma Ridge, Irvine, California - P1 T30 | ecosystem: Environmental > Terrestrial > Plant litter > Unclassified | place: USA: California...
TTGCTAATCTTTTACGTAATATAATTTCTGAAAAATATCCCACACTACGATACCTGCACTTACAGATATATTTAGCGAATGCTTGGTACCTAACTGCGGTATCTCGATAACCCCGTTACACAGGTTAACCGCTTCTTGCGAAACGCCTTTAACCTCATTACCAAATACTAAGGCATGTTTTTTGTCAGATTCAGGTGTAAAGTCCTGAAGCATTATAGCATTTTCTACCTGCTCAATAGCAAGAACATCTACCCCCTCAGTTTGTAATTTATGAATTACATCGAGCACGTCTTTTTGATGCTCCCAAACCACCGTATCGGTAGCGCCGAGGGCGGTTTTGTGTATTTCTTTATTGGGTGGCGTCGCGGTAATGCCGCACAGGTATATTTTTTCGATTAAAAAAGCATCAGCTGTTCTAAAAACCGATCCGATATTATGCAGGCTCCTAATGTCATCTAATATTATAATGATTGGTGTTTTTCCGGCTTGCTTAAATTCTTCGGTATTTTTACGTTCCAGTTCGCTGTTCGCTAATTTTCTCATGATGGTAGTTCTTCTTCCCGCAAAATTAAGGTATTCCATTTGGTTTAGCCAAAAAAATCAGATGACTGTAACTGATTAGTCAATCCTTAAGCGCCCACTGCAATCTCCTTTTTTTTGTTTAATTTCGCCTTAAGTAACAAATCCATATTCCATTGGCATCTACAGAAAAACAGGCGAAAGAAACTCCTTTAATGAAACAGTACAATACCATTAAGGCGAAATATCCTGATGCGTGCCTGCTGTTTCGCGTAGGCGATTTTTACGAAACTTTTGGCGAAGACGCTGTTAGAGCTGCGGGAATACTAGGCATTGTACTTACCAAACGAGGTGCCGGCAGCGAAACCGAAACGGCTTTAGCTGGCTTTCCGCACCATTCGCTTAATACTTACTTGCCAAAGCTAGTCAAGGCCGGGCTGCGTGTTGCAATATGCGACCAGCTGGAAGACCCTAAAATGACCAAGACCATCGTAAAACGTGGCGTAACCGAACTGGTTACTCCCGGGGTATCAATGAATGATGAGGTGCTGCACAGCAAATCAAATAACTTTTTAGCAGCAGTTTATTTCGGTCGGAAAATTTTAGGTGTTTCATTTCTAGATGTATCTACAGGAGAATTTTTAACCGCACAGGGCAATGAAGAATATATAGATAAGCTGCTGCAAAACTTTAGTCCAAGTGAGGTACTTGTGCCTAAAAATGAAAAAACAAACTTTAAAGAAATTTTTGGTGAAGATTACCATACCTTTTATCTCGAAGATTGGGTTTTTAAAGAAGATTACGCTTATGAAAATCTTACCTCGCACTTTAGTACCAATTCCTTAAAAGGTTTCGGGGTTGAAGAATTACAGGAAGGTATTATTGCCAGTGGCGCAGTGCTGTATTACCTGAGCGAAACACAACACAACCGTGTACAACATATCACCAGCATACAACGTATTGCAGAAGATGCCTACGTTTGGATGGACCGTTTTACGATCCGAAACCTCGAACTGTACCAAAGCCCTAACGTAAATGCGGTTACATTACTGGAGGTAATCGACCGTACCTTATCGCCTATGGGCAGCCGATTGCTTAAACGCTGGCTTGCTCTGCCACTTAAAGATGGTAACAAAATACGTGCACGCCATGAGGTGGTGGCCTACTTAAAAGAAAACAAAAGCATACATACCCGCATACAAAATCAGATAAAGCAAATATCCGACCTTGAAAGGCTGATCTCTAAAATTGCGACTGGAAAGGTTAGTCCACGCGAAGTAGTGTACCTTAAAGATTCGCTTGATGCTATTATTCCTGTAAAACAACTGGCGCTGGAAAGCCATAACGAGGCACTTAAAGCCATTGGCGACAGCCTGCACAGCTGTGAACTGTTGCGTGAAAAAATAAAAACTACTTTGCACCCCGAAGCGCCTGTTGCTATAAGCAAAGGTAATGCTATAGCCACGGGCATCCATCCTGAATTAGACGAGCTACGTGCTATAGCCTATTCTGGTAAAGAATATCTGGAAGGTATTGAGCGCAGGGAATCGGCCGCTACGGGAATTACATCGCTTAAAATATCGTTCAATAATGTATTTGGGTATTACATTGAGGTGCGTAACGCCCATAAAGATAAAGTACCTACCGGCTGGATACGCAAACAAACATTAGTGAATGCCGAGCGTTACATTACTGAAGAACTTAAAGAATATGAAACCAAAATATTAGGTGCTGAGGAGAAAATTCATCATTTAGAAACCCAGCTTTTCGAGCAGCTTGTGGTTTGGATAGCTACTTATATTAAACCTGTACAGCTTAACGCCAGCCTTATTGCCCAGATGGACTGCCTTGCATCATTCGCGCAATTAGCGATTGAGAATAAATACGTTTGCCCGGAAATTGACGAAAGTTATGAACTGGATATTAAAGAAGGCCGCCACCCGGTTATAGAAAAGCAACTGCCGGTAGGCACGCCCTATATTACTAATGATGTATTTTTAGATAGGGAGTCGCAGCAAATAATAATGATTACCGGGCCTAACATGTCGGGTAAATCAGCTATTCTACGCCAAACGGCATTAATAGTATTACTGGCACAAATGGGAAGCTTTGTTCCTGCCAAGAGTGCCCGCCTGGGTGTGGTAGATAAAATATTTACTCGCGTAGGAGCGTCAGACAATATATCGATGGGGGAATCGACCTTTATGGTCGAGATGAACGAAACGGCAAGCATCCTGAATAACTTATCAGACCGAAGCCTAATTTTACTTGACGAGATAGGTCGCGGCACCAGTACATATGATGGTATTAGTATTGCCTGGGCTATTGCAGAATTTTTGCACGAGCATCCATCGCAGCCTAAAACACTTTTTGCTACACACTACCATGAGCTTAATGAAATGCAGGACATTTTTACCCGCATACAAAACTACAATGTAAGTGTAAAGGAACTAAAAGATACTGTACTGTTTATACGCAAGCTTGTAAAGGGCGGCTCTGCGCACAGTTTTGGTATTCATGTGGCCAAAATGGCCGGAATGCCGCAAACGGTGATACAAAAAGCACAGAAGATGCTTAAAAAACTGGAAAAGAACCATTCGGGTGAAGCACTTGGTGCTATCAAAGCATCGATTAAAGATGAACTGCAGTTGAGCTTTTTTAACCTTGACGATCCACTATTAGAAGAAATAAAGGAAGAAATAATAAACCTCGACATAAATACCCTTACCCCGGTGGAGGCATTAATGAAGCTAAACGAGATAAAACGCATGCTTACCAAATAACAATTAAAAAAGTTTTAATTTTAAGACAAACGTTATCAGAAAGTTATGTTTTTATTGAAAAAAAAGTTCAATAAACGTTTGCAGAACTCAAAAAAGCCTGTATATTTGCACCCGTAATAACGACAGAATAACGTTCCTATACTTAATGCGAAAATAGCTCAGTTGGTAGAGCGCAACCTTGCCAAGGTTGAGGTCGCGGGTTCGAATCCCGTTTTTCGCTCAATATTTTTTTTTTAAGCTCGAGTGGTGGAATCGGTAGACACGCTGGACTTAAAATCCAGTGGGTAGTAATGCCCGTGCGGGTTCAAGTCCCGCCTTGAGTACAATGTTTTGATTAAAAAAGCCTGTAAACTAATTAGTTACAGGCTTTTTTAATTTAGTTTTCCCGACTAATTCCCGACAATTATTTTATTAGGTATATTTGGTAGTGTTTTTCACTATCTGAGAATGTTCTAACTTTCACGTCCACATCATCTGCATCAAGTGTTAATTCCGCGATATTCAATAATTGACTTAAACTAAAGTTCTGATTAGGTTCGTAGCACCAGAACGAAATTAACTCTTTAACGTCTGGATGCAACTTTCTTTTCCTGTCTGTAAAGTCAGTATTTTTATAAATGATGTTACCGGTCAAATCTATCTCAAGAACCACCTCCTTAAACCGGCTACCGTAGTCTTTATTCACATTTATATTAAGCTGGTAAGCATTCTGCTTAACTGTATGCTGGGTAACGTTATCTGAGCTGTAGACCTTAAAAGAAATTACATCTTGAGTAGATATCTGTAAATTGTTTTCACGAATGATTTTCGTAACTTCCGGCAACAACATTATTTCTTTAAGGCTATAGATAGTATCTGTAAATGTAGAAAATACTTGAATAACACAATCAATACTGGGAGTATACACTATATCACAATTATTTTCATTATTACCCGAAAACGATTTCGTGTTTTGTACTGAAAATGCAGGTCTGCTTAAGGTAGCATAGTTTATGCTCTCCTTATTTTCTGTATTAGTTTTCATATAATGTATGGTTATGCTAATACAAGACATCCAGACTCTTCCAAGCCATTATTGTTATTCGGCTTTACTCTTGTTGCCGCTTTCGCTACAATTATTGTATCGGAAAATTGCTGTCTTTTCCTATATTCTTCATAAGACAATGGCACATCATCTGCGTAATCTAAAGCAACAACTAATTTACCAGGTGAAAGTAAATTTTTAATTTTTTGTATACAGTTACTAATCTTCACTGAAATACCTTTTTGAGAGTTTGACATTTTAAAAAAGGTTTTAATAAATACAGCCATTTCCTGTCCTGTTGTCAAACTCTCTATTACAAGGGTTAAAACTATCATTACAATAGCTTTACAGGGGTGAAATGGCTGTATATTATACTTAAGTTATAAGCAAAAAAAATCGCCTCAACCGGGATAACGGTTAGGCGTGGCGCTAACCTTGTAATAACAATAAGAGTTTGACATTGCGAATGTACAATAATAAATTTAATTTACGCAAACAATTAATGTTAAAATTACACTTTAATATTTTATGTTATTCGTCACGTGTTGATCTGTTCTGAGTTTTCCGGCGCTCATCCCAAGACGGTAAACTCTGTATTCGCCTTTCTTCTGCACGTTCCTGTTCAATAATTCGCATCCTTAATACCGCTTCTCTATTGTCTTTTTCACGTCTTATTAGTTCCAAGTATACGCCTTCATACATCAAGGCCATAGCAATGTGCGGAAGATCATGAGTATAGCTTTTCGTCCATACAACATGCTTAAAATTGTATTTTATAAAGGCCGTTACAGTTCTATCTTTAATTTTCCACCTCACGGTAAAACCTAAACTGGCTGCTATAGAGCGACATTCCCTGACAATCCTATCAAGATCACTTATAAGCAGATAACCTCCATCTAATCGCTTTTTAAAATCCATTTCGCTAAAATAATAAGAATAAAATCACCTAGTAGATTATTTTATTAATATTATTTTAAGCTAATAAAACTGTTCAACTATAGGTTATTTGATATATTTATTTAGTTATTTACAACCACCATAAAATTAAAATATGTCAAAAGAAGATGGTATTAAAAATGAGTTAGATGAGATCTGGTACACATTGATGCATGCTAAGCGATCTTTCTATTATGCTGATTACTTATTCAATCCGCCCACTTCAAAGGAGCAAGACTATCTAAGAAGTCACGGTTTAGAGATGCTTTTCTTTAGAGATGTTTTATGGAGAAGTGCAATAATTGGTCTTGCAAACTTTTTCGCAAAGGGTGAGAAACGTAGTATAGTAAAACTTTTAAACAAGCTGGATAATGGAGGAGAATTTAGAAAGGTAGTACCTAATAGCAAAGTAAATGCGTGGCGCCTTAAGTTAACTCAATATGATAGTGTTATAAATAAAATTAAAACCCTAAGAGATGAGATGTATGCACATTCTGACATAACATATAGAGAGTCTTTAAAAATTAATATCTTTGATAAAGATGTCGAAATGTTAATATCTTTAGTACAAGACTTCATTTCAGATATTTATACTTACTTCGATTCGCAGGTTATACACAGTGAAAAATTACCTAGAGATTTTAAAATCTTAGAGATTCTTGCCGATTATGAAGAAAAACGCAGTAATGATATCATTAATGAGTATAAGAAATTTATTAAATAAAAAAGCCACTAACTAAAGTGGCTTGAAATATAAATATAGTTTGCTATATTTTAAAGCTAATTGTATTAGATGTTACACCGTTGGATTCATCAATAATCCTGAAGTAATAAAATGCTCGCCCCGGTACCGACAATTTTATGGGTGATGTACCTGCATTACTTCTAGTAACCCATGTTTTACCATCATCAGAGTATTGTGCGGCCACGTTCACGAAATCGTAAGAAGCCTGAAAGTAAAGTGATACATTATTGTAAAAGCTTTCATAATTCGTAATTTCAATTGTATAGAATGTGCTGGCCGGTTCAGTAAGTTTCACTCTTACCAACTCGCATTTCGTAACCTTACCCGGCACAAAGCTTTCAATTGCATTTACCAGATAATAGTTGGATAGCTGCTCGATGTAATACAGTTTTCTAAAATCAAAATTTATTACATCCGTATCTTGTAGCATAATTTCAGCGCTAATAATCGTGGCATTATCAAGCACACGCTGTAATGAAGCATAGTAATTTTGTACAACATCCTGAAAGGAAAGATTTGTATAGGATTCTCTGTAATACTCAGAAGCCGAACCGGATGTGTTAAGGCCGTTTGATACAATTCTTACGTCCTTGCCCACGCTTACATCGCGAATGAAATAATAACGTTTGTCAAGCTGCTTATACTTCACCGGATCGTCATTAGGACCAGGGCTGTCAACAGCTTCTTTTTCCCAAAGCTTATATACATTCGTTTGCTCATTCAGGTAAGTTACCTTTTGCTTTTCTGGAGCGTAGATTTTTGACTTGATAATGTCCTTACTACCCTGCAGGCTTACATTTTTAACATTAAAATAGCCGTCATGATGTGTAGCTTCTTTGTCATTATAATTATACCGGAGCCAATTGCGTTGGGCATAAATACCATAAATGTGATTTTCTTTTATTTTCTTATTGAATTTTCTTGTCCAATCAACTACCTCGGCAGTTTTAAGCTGTTCAGATAGGGTCAAAAACTCATAAGCATTAGAGTATTTATCCTTGAATATAGTCAAACCGAAACGATGCAACACCTCATTAATAAAATCCTTTACAGCAAAATCACTAAAAGCAGATGTAAAGTCTATGACGTTAGGGTCAATCCGGTACAGTTCTACTTCAAGATAGTTGCCTTTAGTTGTGGTTAGTAGATTGAAAGCCCGGTTAATATCTTGACCTACTATTACTATCGAAATGAAATCACCGGCTTCCAGTTGGAATAAATTCGATGTAACATTAATATCAGATCCATGCATTATATTTTCAGCTGCATCACCTAATACAAATTGACTGTTAGCATCAAAAGCAGGTTTATTCCTAGCATCTTCAGGTTGCATACCTACAGCATTCTTAGCGAGAATTAATCTTGATGCCACCGTTGAACCCGGATCTTGTTTTGCAGCAGCATATCCGTATAGCTTACCCTTTATTTTCATTCTATATGTCCCAGCATTATCCACTTGCATGTGAATGTTTTGAGGATTGCTTATCAATTCGTTAACTGTAGTTGATTTAAAATTAGCATAATATGCACTTCTCGCATTATCAGTAACAAACCTATAATCAGTACTATCAAACACCTCATGATCGTTTTCGCCAGTTATGGTAATACCTTTAGGAAATGTCATCCATAGCTCAGTGAAATCTCTGCTTTGAAAAACGCTACCACTATACCCAGCATTGTAAGCCATCATAATCTTATCCCATAACCATGCAACATTAACCGATGGTACCAGGTAATCAATGTTCACCACCGGTATAGGGTTTTCGGGTGTGGTATTGGTTTGGCCGGTGTTGCCATTGTAATCTGCTAGAATGTATCTATAAGGGAGGTCATTTGACCATGTCGCTTTAACAGTGGCAATATCTTTTTGATGGTCAAGCTCTGACAGATCAAGCGGCTTGTCAGCTAGTGTTTTATTCTCAATCGATTTGTACAAATCAGTTATGCCGTCGATAATTGCCACGTTGTAAAATTCTCCATCGTCTGTAATCATACCCCAGCCTTTGAAGATAAAGCACTCACCGTTATCGCTGAACAATGTTATCTCATTTTTTTGGTAAGGCACTAGAGATGTATTACCGGTCACTGTCATAAAATCCATGATTCGCATATTAGTAGCGGTCTTAGGGATTTTAAACGTGTTCGTATAATTAGCGTTACGGTTATTTATACTATTGATGTCATTAACTGCTTTAGTCTGAGCTATAACTGTACTAGCAGTTATATCGCACAACTGATTATTTATAAAAAGTCTTAGGCTCATACTTAGTGAGTTATGTTTTCAACAGGTGGATATTTAATTTCTCGCTTAACCTTTAAACTTCTAATTAAATTATAAGCACTTAGGAGCTGTACGATATCTTGTAATTTTATCGTCATTACCGATTTATCAGATGTGCACATTAACTTTTTGTCGTTTTTATCATAGCTTACAACTCGAACAATTATTGCATCTTCGTAATTATCTAAATGCATAATCCATAATTCTTTAGTATTATACTGAAGGTAGGCTTCATGATCCTGTTTTGCTATGAGGCTGGCCTCAATAAGATCATCAACTTTAAAAACGTTTATACCAATCTTGCCGTTGTTTAAAACCTCAAAGGTTTGGCATTGTTTTTTTGTAATTAGCGGGTTTAGTCTTACCGATATATCGCTCATGTGTTTTGTAATTTTATAATTTATGTAATGGAAAAATCGTAAAAATGACTTTTTGCGGGAGTATGTAGGGAAAAATAATGTTTACTTTATATTAAAACACTGTAATACAATTAGTTATTCACTATAGTTGTGGAGAATATTGGAGTACCTGGGTTTTATGCATGCAAACAGGTTAATATATATGGTTATGCAAATACAAGCATCCAGACTCTTTCAAACCATTATTTGAAGTTCTTTAACCCTTGCCGTAATCTTGCCGTCATTAAATAAATCTAAAGCCTTTCAAATTTTATCAATCTTTATGGGACTCAAAAAACTCAGTGTACTCCTTCTTTTTATGGACTGTAAAAACTCAGCACTCGATCTCTTTTTATGGACTCCGAAAACTCAGGGCGCTTACCCTTTTTTATGGACACGGAAAACTCAGGATGTTTAATCCTCTGTCGGTTTTATACCTTTACCTAATACTATCGTAACAGATGGTTTAATGTCATCCATATCTATACTGACAGCTTTAAGGGTAGGCATTACAAACTTTGCAAGCTCAATTATATATTTCACTCTATCAGCAGGCTTAAGAGCCTTTAAATCGCTCTCTAATCCTTCAAGATTATCATCAACAAGTTTTTTAAAACGATCTCTTATTTCGTTGGTCACTTTGTTTGGCGTTCCGGCAATTCTCCCGCCTGTTTTCTCTCTTTTATGTTCTTCAGATTCCATTTTTATTGTCTATTATGTTCTACTTTAGAAAATAACCGGGAGCAAAGAGCCTTAATAACTCAGCTCTTTCCCCTTAGGGTTATATTAGGGTTTGAATTTAATTTACAAACCTCAACATAAATGCTCCCAGCTTTTTTATTACCCTTTAATATCTGTGATGTAATGAGGATTGAACGTTACCTTATCATTTTTTACATCAAGCAACCTGCACGCTCTGCCTATATTTACGATATCAAATCTACCAGCAAACCCTACTTCACCGAACTTTACAAAGGCATCTGAAACAACCTCGATTAAATCCAGAATTTCATTTTGTTTTTCGTTTACGGTATATGTAGTAGCATCCTCAACGAATTGTTGCTGCTGGCTTTCCGATACAGATAATTTATTATCAATAATATCAACATCATAATGCAACGGGTTAAGGTTTTGCATCAGGTCAATAACAGGCTGCACATTAATTCCTAATGCCTGCATATTGAAGTCAAACGGTGCATTTGGGAACGGGAACTGAGGCTTGTAAAATTCCACAATAAATGAATCACCGCCTTTTGATATCAATTTCATATCTTCAGGTGTGATATCCCTTTTAATTGCAACGGCAATTTTTGGCAGTACTGCATCATAGGCTTTGAGCGCATTAAACGCATACCTTTTTGCATTTTCAATTCGGGAAGTATCAATTTTTAATAATCTTTTTTCAAATGGTTTCATCGTTTTTTATTTTTTAAGTAGTCATTAATTCTCTTTTGTTTTGCAGCTTCTTTAGCTCTTTCAGCCATACCAGCGAACCTATTATCAGCGGTTGCTGTAGGGTTAGGTTTTGGTTTCCTTTCGTTTAACCAAGCTCTCACCCCCGCAGTTCTATCAGTCACGGTAGCTTTCTTTAAAATCGGTGTTTGAATTTTTTTCTGAACAGGTTTAACCGAAACAACTTTTACTTTTTTAGCCAATGCCGGTTGCTCTTTTTCCGGCTGTATTATTTTGCTTAATCTGCCGTTTGTAAAAACATAGGTGCCACCATCAGGTAATATAAATGTTCCGTTTGCCGGCTTACCATCAATCTCAGCCGTTACACCCTCGACAACACTATCGTTATTGTCTAACTCAGTAAAATCAATCTCGGTAGCTGTTGCATCCTGCACTAACTTTGACAAGATCTTAGCCCTTACTTTTTTTGATGGCTTTCTGACTGCCTTTTTCGGCGCGTGTATCCGTTCAATTACATTTTCCAGTATTTTCATTACCTGTATACCGATGGAGCTATGCCGAGGCGCTCCGATTATCTTACCGGATGTACCAGGTCTTAATATTGCTATTGGTTTTCTGATTGTATTCATATTGCTGTTTTTTTTGCCGCGCCCGGTGAATTTTTTTTTAAAAACTTAGAAGGTTGTTTAATCTCGAAAAATGAAAATGACCATTTTTTCTATTTTTATTTTTTACTTTTTTACAATAGTTTTATAAGGATATTATTAAACTATATTTATATAGGTCGTGATGATTTCAACACAAATAATTCAATATAAAAAAGTAAAAAAACAATAATCTAAAAGAGCTATAGCCTCCTTTATATAGCTCGTGATTTGGTCGTTAACTGAACGTCTTAAGGAGATCTTATATTCTGCAGCCTTGCCATTGCTTTAGCACGAGCATTTTCGGTATCTATTTTCAACTGTTTTACCTTACTGCTTTCTCGCTTCTTCTCCGCTTCGAAAATCAAATCCTCAAGGGTTAACTTAAAACTTATATAAAAACCTCGTGTGTGCCTGCTATACGTTACTAAACCCCATCCATTTAGCACTAATGCGTTTTTAATTTTCTTGGTTTGATGTTCCGTAGCGTATTTTAATATTTCAGGCGATAAGCTCTCCTTATTACACGCTTTCGATTTACCGTCCATTCTCGCTAAAAGAAAGTCATTAGTAACCTTCATGTAAGGTTTTTTACCTAAAATACTTTTAAGCGCTAAGAATGCCAGTAAACAAACTTTTTCAAAATCAGTTTTATAATCACTCCGGAACTCCCAGTATTTAGGAAAGTTTAATCCTGCTTTTGGCGTTCCCGTATGATGTTTTTCATAAATTGCTTTACCTTTCAGCATAGATTGTTTATTATCCGTAACATCAACACCGTAAAACTCACATGCAGCTTTAAATTGATCTATATCACACCCATGTTCAAGTAACAACGAACTTGTATATAAGTGATATAGGAGCATGTCAGATAGCGATGTTTGATGATCCGTCATAAATCCACAAAGCAATGATATAGGAAAGTTCATGTATTGTTCATTTGCCATATCTAACCCTTTTTATTGAACCAGTTATAAAACTGATCAAATGTTGATATTAGCAGGTACACTCCCCCGGCAGATTCTATCTCTTTTTGATACTTAATTTGATCTTCGCTTTGGGTGTCCTTAGTAGCTAAACATTTAATTTCTATAGCCACAAAACGGCTTTGTATACACGCATGTATATCAGCAGAACCGGTTTTACTACTACCTGGAATCCATCTAGTTTTACCTTTAGATTTTACCTGTTGCCCCATAGTATTAATGCGCTCAGCAGCAAAGCCCCTCATCTCAATGTAATCAAGAATACAGGTCGTTAATGTGTTAGCAGTATCATCACGATATTTAGGCTGTGTAGGGTAGGGAAAGTTTGGGTATTTGCCCTTTAAAGATTTCAGGGCTAATCTTTCAAGAGCCTTTACAGCATCGGATTTTTGATATCTTTTAGCCGGGGTTGTACCTGATGCCATCTAAATGCATTTTAATCAAATATCTAAAGTTCAAAGGGCTTACTTTAAACTTTGATGCTAATGCATCTATAACTTTTTGGGATAATTTTAGGTGTGGAGTTGTGTGTAAAAAGCTGAAAATATCAGTATCAGTACTTTTTGGTGTGATAAGGATACTCATACATTAATCATTCAAAGGTTGAAGACCTTGTAAAAGTTCGGACTTTTTGTAGTAAACACGGTTACCAATACCGTAGGCCTTAAGTTTTTTATTTTTTGTCCAGTTGTGAATACTTTGGCGTGTAGCTTTACAAAAAGTAGCCGTTTCATCAACAGTCAGGAGCTCTTCTGGTTCAACTTGTTTATTTGCAGAAGAGAAAATTTTTTGCACACCATCGAGAATTTTTTTCTCTAATTCTTCAGGTGTTACTTGGATAAATTGAATTGCTGTCATGTCCTTGTTTTTTAGTTACAAGGGCAAATTTATATTGATGTTAAATAGTGTAAACGGTACTAACGTATTAACTACCGTGAATTATTTTGAATAAATACATTAATTTATACTATTAATAGGTAGTCATCAGAATTGATAAGTATATTTTATGATGTTCAATATTGACTTTAATAACATACGGAAACTACATGAAAAAATTTACTTAAAAGGGTTAATTTTTTTTAAACAAATTGGGATAGTTTAATTTATTGTATATTTGAAAATAGGTTAAACTAAGCTACTTAATATGGGTTCCAAACGAGTCATGAAAATTGTCGATAATTATGCATTTTATACGAGTCTCGTGGAAGGCAGAAAGTCTATTTTCACTGATGTAATAGAAGTTAATAATGTTGGAAACAATGTTAATATTCTGGAAAAAGTAGAACCGGCTAAGCACCTGTCAATTGGTGACAGCCTTACGTTTACAGTCAACGTAAAACTTAAAAATCATAATTTCTTTCAGTTTAAACTTCGGAATCAAGCCTTTTGTCCTCAACATTTTTTCCGTTATGATAGTGATGGAGATACCCATAGAAATAAAATAGATGGCATTCCTCTAAAGGACCAAAGCATACCTACACCTCATTTTCATAAATATCACGAAAATGGATATGAAATTGCATATCAAACAGAAGCACTATTAAATTACAAAGAAAGAAAAGCTTTAGAGGACATTAATCTTTGCCTTAAACACTTTTTTCATGAGTCTAACTTAAGACTGAATAAAGAGGATTTTTCTGACGTAGTTATTATGAGTAATACTCTTGGTCTATCTTTAAGCAGTGTAGATCCAAATGCAAATATTATATTCCCATGAATTTCAAAGATATATTTGAGGACGTTAAAATGTCATTCGATGGTATTTGGCAAACCAAGGAGAGAGGAAATTCATTAGAAATTATTACTCCTTATGCAACGACTAACAACAGGTTTATCTCAGTGTTTTTAACCCACCAAAATGGCAGTTTTGTGATATCGGATGGCGGATGGATTTATTCGGGAGTTTACGATGTTGCGCCCCGAGATAAAGACTGTTTTCTAAAAATCTTATATCATTATCAAAACTCATTTAGTATTAAAGATGTTGTTTCAAAAGATGGAATAAAATATCATTACATTAAAACATCTAGTAAAGTAGATATTCCATCAAAAATATTTGATTTGGCATTGTATATTCAAAATATTGTCAGCATATCAGAAATAGATTTCGAAGATAACGATGAAAAGGAAACAAAGGCACTATTTGTATCAAAGGCTAATGACTTTTTAAGATCTTTTGTAAATATCGATAAAATAAAATTTAACGCTCCATTAGATCCGAATAAGAAAGAGGTTAAATTCAATGCAATTTATCACAAATCTCATAATGACTTGACCCTTATTAACTATGTTACTGGCAGCTCTTATTCAAATTTTTCAAATAGTATTTTTAAAGCCAATACGCTCTATGAAATGGCAGAGAAGACAGTTTATAGCAGACATATTACTGAAAAAATTACTATCATAGACACAGATGCTTTAGGTTTTGTTCCAATTAAAATTGCTAATTATCTTCATCACCTAAAAGGACAGTCTGGCACCGAAATGATTGAATGGAATCATCGTGAAGTGTTAAAATCTCTTCTTAACTAAATAATGCATCAACGAATATGATTGTTTTTTTTACTTATTTCCTGTTTACTTAATTCATTTTTAAAGGATGATCGGATTTTATCGATGAATTTAGTTTCTGCATCTATTCGTAACTTTATATCTTGAAGTGTTTTGTCATGAGAACTCAAATCGATATTGAGAAAATTTGAAAAGATGCTAAATACAGTTTTATGAGTTCCTTCTATTGCACCAGAATATATTAGAGCTTTAATTAACTCTACTGTTTCCACTTTGTTTGCTTTCCATATGAAAGTATCACCTGCACCTTCAGAATCCGTGGGCGGAATTATTTTTGTTTTAACGAATTTTAATCTTACAATAGCTCCATAAAGCATACAACGCTTTTTAATCCCAATGCCTATAATTTCAATCTCATCATCATAATCTCTATCCGTAGTATTTTCATAAGTCTTCTCACATTCATCATATATCAATCCAGGGTCAGAAAAGAAAAAATTTATCGAAGTACTTAATTTATATCCGTAAAGTGATTCGTATATAATGTCAGCGAGCTTAACCATATCAGCGAGTAATGCATCTGAATCATTCTTATCATAGTCCAATTCTAAATTAATACCTTGTATTATCTTTTCTGAATGGTCGATAATGACTTCCAAAAATGCTTTTTCTTCCATTGCCGAATTAGTTAATAGCATGTGGTAGTTATTAATAAACCATTGTGGGCTTTGAATCATTATATAATTGCTTAACTCTTTTTCCATAATTTTATCTTAAAAATATTGTGCAAGTTCATGCGCACGGTCGCTGCTGCTTTTACCAATGTAATTTAAAAACATAGCCTCAGTACTATGGCCAGTCGCGGCAATTAGCAATGATGTTGGTATTTTTCCATAGAAGTTTGAAGCAAAGGAACGCCTACCTATGTGTGAAGTTACAAGTTCATGTTTAGGATATGTTCCGCTTTCTTTTCTAAATATGCCGCTATCCTTTGCCGTTTCTGTTTTTTTACTGCCAGCAACCACTTCATTGATACCGGCTTTTTCACAAACTATTTTTATATACTCATTATATTTTTGGTCAGAAATTGCCGGGGGAAATTCGCCACGCTTATCAATTATTTTTATGACCTCGCTATGTAGTGGCAAAGTCATTATTTTACTGGTTTTTTTCTGCTCAAACTCAATTAACGATATCATTCCTTTCTTCCCTTGCTCACGCCTTATCATGCCGACATTAAAGCGCATAAAATCACTAACACGCTGACCACAATAACAGCTTATTAGCAGCCAGTCACGAACGTTATCTAAGCCTTCAGACAGGCCGGTAAGCTCTTTTATTTTCGTCAGTTCAGTTTCTTTTAAGTATATATTATCTACACTTTGATACTTAGCTGTTATGCCTTCCATTTGAAAATGGGTGTCGACTCCACTATCTTTCGCATGGCGGCAAACGGTTTTAATAAATCTTATATCCCTGGCTATGGTGTTATGAGCATACCTATTATTTTGGGAAAAATCCTCAAAGCTTTTAATTAGCTTTCTATCAATATCTTTAATTAAAATTTTAGCACCGTAAGCAATTTGAAATTTATCTATTTTATTTGCGAAAACATTAAACTTCTTAATACTGCTTTGAGTTATTGACTTGCTTTTTAATGCTGTATACATTTTTAAGTATCCGGTAAAATAAGATGGAAAACCATCTACTTCAATAGATGGATTTATAAAGTCCTTTAGCCATTGAGTATTTATAGTTTTATTTTCGGATGTATTATAGCTTGTTAAAAGGTCGGCTTTTAAAGTTGATAGCTTAGAGTTAAGTTTTTTAAAATCAGGGTTTGTTAAATTTAGCGGCCTTTGTTTTGATGTGCTCCAGTCAGCAGGTATTATAGCATATTTTGTTTTAGCCATGATATCCGTTTTACGACCATCAATAAGCCTAATATAAATTGGAACCGGAACATTGTTAGTGTTAACTCCGGTTCTCTTTGAGTGTTTTACAACAAAAGATATTGCAGCCATATTATTTATTCTTTGAATTTTTAGCAAGTCGCTTAGCTTGGCGTTCATCTATAAGGCGATCGTATTTTGCAACCTTTTCTTTAAGCGTTTCCTTTGCCGGAGCATTGGGGGCTTTTGTGTTGGCCCCATGCTCTGATTTAAACGATTTGAATTGTAATTCGACGTCATCTACAAGCTCCCTTAGCCTGGTTAATTGTGCGTTTAATTGGAGATATTGTTCTGCAGTTATTGTTATTGACTTGCTCATAACGTGATATTCAATTACAAATATAAATATTTCCCTGCCTTTTCCCGACAATTTAGATATATAGTTTTATATTATTTTACATCTATTTATTATTATCTGTTTTTAAATTACTGACAATTAGCGAATAAAGTGTAAAGAGCAGTGATTTTTAGCATGTTACTATATGGTATTGTAAAACAATTATACTCCCGCCTTGAGTACAAGATATTTAAAGCCTATAATTTTTTATTGTAGGCTTTTTTTATGCGCTGTAGTTTTCAATTTACTTACAATACAAAAGCGAGGCTACCTGATTAGATAGCCTCGCTTTTTTATTTACAATATTAAGCACTGAATACTGACTACTGCCAAACTACTCTTTCTTATCTTTCTTTTTAAATAAGCCATTTACGGCATTTTTAACCTGTGCCTCAGCCGCGTCTTCCGCCTGCTTTTTCAATTCGGCATTAGTTTTCGGCGTGGTGGTTTTTGTAGTATCTGTAGTTGTTGTAGCAGGCTTGTTCTTATTAATAAGTCCGTTTAACAGCTCTTTACCTTTATCCGTAGCCTGATTAATATACTTGTCTTTCTGCTGGTTTACAAGCTGCGTTGTAAGCGTGGTAATCGATTTAGAAAGATCGGTACTAACTTTAGGATTCTTAAATGTACCGGTAATCAAAGCATTCACCGGCACGCTTAGTTTATTGCCATCTGCTTTAAGCGTAGTAAGCAATTTATTAACCTCAGCACCCATATATTTTGCAGGAACTTCAAAACCAATAGTATAATTCATCGCCTGATCGAAGCCATGTGTCCCCGCAACATCAATATCAATATCCTGGTATTTAAGCTTAAACGGCTTTATAATTACCTTACCATCATCAAACGAAAGGTTTATTTTCTGGTTTAGATTTATTTTTGACGGATCTAAAAACTTAACGCTATTGGTAAGCGCGCTAAGCACCTTAGAATTTGATGTATTGATAACCGTATTAGCCAGCGCCCCGGCTAAATCTCCGGTTAATGACTTAAGGTCGGGAGTAAACTCATTATCCAGGTTACCTTTTAAATTAATAGTGGTGTTTAGCTTACCGCAAATTACACCCGCAATAGGCGCTATAGCTTTAAGCATCTCCAGCTGGGTAAACGACTGTGTGATATCCATATTATTAAGCGCAAGACCCACATCAAATGTTGGCTTAGCCTCTTTAGTAGACACCTTACCGTTAAAGCCTATGTTACCGCCAAATACCGATGTTTTTACGTTTTGTAATGTTACCGCCTGATCTTTAATAATCATTTTACCAGACACATCTTTAAGGTTCAGGTTGTCATACACTACCGTGTTAGCTTTAGCTGTAATAGTACAATCTAAAAAGGCAGGTATCTTAACCCCTTCTGATTTTGTAGCAGTTTTAGTAGTGCTAGTTTTTTCACCGTCGGTTTTCTTGGCAGTGGTAGTTTTAGCGGTTGTAGTCGGGGCCATAAAGTCGGCAATAACTAACTTGTTACTGCTCATATTAAAGTTACCCTGCAGGGTTTGATCTTTTAAAATAAACCCGTAAAAATTATCAAGCGTACCCGTAATTGCAACATCTGACCCTCCCGTTTTTGCATCAAAGCGGCTCAGGCTAATTCGGCTTGGGTTAAACTGCACAT
>Ga0265780_10004400_pt1 | contig 18145 bp, 23 predicted proteins | sample P1T30metagenome_FD_192432 | JGI IMG/M metagenome (GOLD analysis project Ga0265780, IMG submission 192432) | Plant litter microbial communities from East Loma Ridge, Irvine, California - P1 T30 | ecosystem: Environmental > Terrestrial > Plant litter > Unclassified | place: USA: California...
CCACACTTGCGTCGAAGCTGACCTCCAGCGACCATACCATTCCCGATATGATGATGTCCCATCGACCCCGACCCAGAGGTCTCTCGCCCCTGATGAGCGTTCTCGACAAGATACCCGAGAGGTACCTATTCCATTTAGGTCTGCTCCTCCTCCGGGTCTACCTCTCCCTGACTCCCGATCTCAGGCCTGTGAGCAAGGGGGATCGCAAAGTGCACAAAGTCAAAGTACTTCGACCCGAGGATACCCCCTCGCTCCACCTACAGAGGCATTCTCTACTCTCTCGGTGAACCCGTCTACAGTGGGTACTTATGAGCCACGACCTCAATCAGAAGTATCACATCCAAGGGGTATTGAAGCTGTTGAAAGACGTCTCAATCAACTCAAACCATCCCCTTTCGCCATCAGGCCAGGACATGGTGTTCAAGGTAAAGCTCTGACTGTCAAGACGAACTATTTCCAAGTCAGACCTTGGAATGGTGAAACTCCAAAGATCATACAGTAATTCAGCTATCGTGTGCCGGAGGCCAAGCTGAGAATAGTCACTATGATGTGGAAATCGATCCTCATGTCAAGGTCGCTAATCAGAAGAAACCAAAGGCATTACTTCGAGCAGTTTGGGAACAACTTGTTCTAGAACAGAAAGATGAACTTTGGGTTGGACCATTCGCAGCATCCGCTTTTGACGGTAGGAAGAATGCTTATACTCCTATTGAATTCCCAATCGCTCGAGGTAAGTTTTAGTCAGCTGGCTCGCACCGTGATTCCCCAAAGCTGATGGGCAGGAAATTCGCAGTCATTCAGTGTGGCGGTTAATACCGACGGTGTTGTCCAGAAACCCGGCCAATCGTCCGGTTCAGAGGATGAACAGAGACGATGGAAGATCGTAATCAAGCATGTTGCTCTGATTGATCTGGAAGCTGTGATCAGATTCTGTAAGGCCGATCAGGGGTCTGCTAAAGTAGAAGAAGAGTGCTTGACTGGTATGCCTCAGCTTACCGGTAAACCTGGACCTAGCTGAAATCCAGCACTCATGGCTACAAATGTCCTACTTCGAGATGTCCCAAGTAAAAAGTACGCTCAAGTTGGCGCTTCTGGAAACCGATTCTTTTCGTCCGAAGGTGCCGTACCTATCGCCCATGGTGCAGTAGTCTGCAAAGGGTTTATGCAGTATGTGCTGATCCATCCCCCACCACTGAGGTATCAGCACTGACTCCAGATCATTCCGATATTCAAGCTGCGGTCTACCCGTACTCAACCTCGATGTTGGATACTCTGCTTTCCTAGCTTCTGGACCTGCTGTGGATGTGATTGCCAAGATTATCGGTATGCCCGCTACGAGGGCAAGAGGGGGTTATACGGGAGGTATACAACCTAAAAGGGAACTGTTGGAGATGAACGAGAGAGATATCGCTAGGGCTAAAAGCAAGCTCAGGGGTGCGAAGGTTAGCTGACCGAGTTAGGGTGTTCGAGCTTAGAAGCTGACGAGTAGTTCACGGTAACACATCGGAAATCTAATCGGCTCCATACAGTCCAATCAATCACACTCGTATCTGCAGACAAAATCTTTTTCGCTTTGAATGGTAAAGACGGACAAGCCGATCGAAGGATTAATATTTGTCAATACTTTGACGAATTTCACGGAAGTACAGTAACCAAGCCACGACTTCCTTGTATCCAGGTCAGCTTAATGTATCGGAGTATTCGAGGTTTGAGCTGATATCATAGTACGGGAAGAAAGCATATGTTCCTCTGGAATTTGTTGAATTGACTGAATGGAATTCACTTCCTCCCCTCAAATTATCTCCGGATCAAACTGCAGAGTAGCTTTCCGCTCCCCGACCACTCGGCAAATAGCTGATGAATAGGATGATCAAGATCTCAGCTGTCAAGCCCCCTGAGCGATGTACTCAGATCATGAAGTGGCGACAAGAATTAGCTTATGAGCAACAAGATAAAATTAGGCAATGGGGTCTTCAGGTCAGTTAACGAGGGTTTGTAATCGCTCAACAACTGATGAACAGATCAACAAACAACTGATGAAAGTGCCTGCTAGGATCTTAGCTGCTCCTAGTGTCATGTACGCCCGAGGCCAAGATGCCAGGCCAACCGATGGATCCTGGAACCTCAGAGGTAAAGAAGTAAGCTTCCATCTCAATTTTTCGGTGATGTCCAAGCTGAATACGAGTTCTTTCGTAACGGTCAAGCACCTCTTAAAGCATGGTCAATCATCTCATTCGATAAATATACAAATGTGGATGAAATGAAACGATATGTCATGTACCTCATGCAAACACTCGAAAAACATGGGGTTAAAATCGATAATAAACAACCTACACTCATTGGACCTGTTGATCCGACTCAGGAGAGGAATGTAAAGTCGGCACTTCAGAGTGGTGCTCGAGCTGCATTCCAAGCTGGACAATGTGCTCCTCAGCTCATTTTCATTATTCTTCCTGGAAGGTCAGCTGTAAAGGTCCTCGTATGAACGAGTCAAGCTGATGAGTAGGGATGCATTCCTATATGAACAGATCAAGAGATTGTCGTTTATGGATCTTAAAGGTAAGTAGCTATAAAAGCCTCGGGGACGCTAGCTGATTCCAGCTCCCGTTCCTACCCAATGTATGCAAGCTGCCAAGATTAGGGCTCCTAGGAGTATCGAAGCGTATACTGGCAATCTGGTCATGAAAGTTCAGGTCAGCTAGTTCGGCCATAACTTCAAGCCAAGCTGATATGTCAGGCCAAGCTTGGGGGAGTCACTCATCAAGTTCCTATCAAGGATCTACCGGGGATGATAAGAGGCAAGACCATGCTACTGGGTGGCAATTTAGGTTTCGTAAGCTGGCTGCTTTCTGGCCTGGGCTCAAGCTGACAAAAGCCCCCTACTCGATTCGGTCAATTTGAAGGCGCCCCTACTGTCGCCTGTACTATAGCAACTTACAATGCCGATTGTGATGCCTATTCCGCTCAAATTCGATTACAAGAAGGACGATCTGAATTCATTTTCGACCTAGCCTCGATGATTCACTCTCACCTCACTATATTCGCTAAACATAACAACGGCTCATACCCCGACCGAATCCTTATTTTCAGAGATGGGATTTCAGAAGGTCAATACGCTCCTGTACTCGCATATGAGAATGATGCGGTTATTCGAGCTTGTGCAAAGATTCAACAAGGGTATCGACCCAATATCTTAATTTGCGTATGTGCTAAACGACATTCAACCCGATTCTTCGGTGATCAATACGATGTTGATGTTTCTGGCAATCTACATGCTGGTCTGGTAGTAGATCAAGGAGTTACTCATCCTTACGCATTCGATTTCTTCATGCAATCGCACCAAGGAAGGGTCGGGACAGCAAGACCAACTCATTACGTCTGTTTACTGGATGAGATTGGAATATCACCCGATGAGCTTCAACGAATGGTTCATTCGCTCTGCTATACTTTTGCGAGATGTACTAAATCAGTATCACTCGTTCCAGTCTGTTATATCGCCGGTACGTTCAGCTATCGATGCCTGTAGAGCGACGGATAAGCTGACGGATAGATCTGGTATGCCAGAAAGCAAGGATAATAGTTCATGAACCTAATCTCGCTAATTCTGCTCCGTCCGAGTCATCTCATGCAGGTACTAATACTACTCGATCCATATTCAGGCGACCCGGTGGGGAGTTGGACGTGATGCAAGTTCAGAGGGTATTGGAGAAGAATAAAGAATTGGAATTGGTCGTAAGCTTTTCTTCAAGGGTGGAAAAGAAGCTGACGAACAGGGTTGGTGGATGTGATGTGGTGGTCAAATGACCAAGAAGATCTCTGTGATATATAGATCCCTCGACTGATGACTTCCTAACTCATCGCACGACGCTCATTAGACCCACTCTCACTAAGCTTCACCTTATCGTATGGTATCGCTCTTATACTTATACTTCGTAATCTCCAGTACTCTCTGAACCCAGCCCTCATGCATCAGATCGCCCCTGTCAGAATAATAGTCAGCAATCTTTCCCGGAATACCATTGCCGAGACCTTGTCAAAATAGTCATTCATATCGAAACCACAACCTGACCAGATCTAAACAAAATCACCCAATTTCATCCCATCACAACGCCTAAGCACCTCGGGATTGCCTGTAATCGCTCTCGGCAGCCGTGGCAGCATCTTCAATCTCGCTCTGAATGCCCTACATATCAGCTCACTTCCAAAACTTAGCGAAGAACAGCTTACACTGAGAGTCTCGGCGGCGGTGGAGTGGTAAATAAGCTGGGCTTTGACCAAGTTGGAAAGGTTAGCAAGGGGTTCGGGCTTGATTATCAGCTTAAATCTCTCAAAAGAAGGAAATTGGAGGAGCTACATTTTCGAGAACGGCCTTCATGAGTCCAATAGCAGTTTCGGTAGATTGAACAAGCTTGTCTTCTGCCTCTTCGACGTGAAGTCTGTACTTTAGCTTTTGCTTTAGGAGGCAGGGGCCAGCTTACCGAGACTGTTCCTGCTTTGCTGGAGGGGCTGCCTTTAGTCTAAGTCATCAGCTTCATCTCCGAAGACGAGTAAGGAGTAGCTTACGCAGCACGAGCACTATCTAATTCAAGTCGAGCAGTCTTGACGGTAGCCCTTGCCTTCATTGCCAATCCGATTGAAGTCGACAGAGTTGCCTGCCAAGGGGTGAGGAATCGATCAACAATCAAGTTGTCCTGCTGCAATCGTGCGTCTCCGACCTAGTATCAGCTTCAGCCAAGGATCAGGTCATTTTAGCTAACCTTCTCCATGGCGGTTCCATATACTGCGAGAGCGGTACCGAACCTATCTCCACTGCCTAGATCTGTAGCTCCATTCTTGGCAGCTCGACCAATAGCATGGGGAAGAGTCTTTGGCTGATGAGGGGCTTGTTCCCCCTGAGCGGGAATTGGAATGGGAAGGTTGGTGTTCTATTTTATCAGCTTCATCCAGGAAGAGTTAAGGACAGCTGACCTTGAGGTTCTTGTTGGCGAATGATGCCCAGGCAGAAGCGGCTGATTGAGACATATCCTGGACTGATTCAGTGACATCGGAGGGGTAGTCGTACTTTACATCAGCTTCTTTCTTCGAGGACCCGAAAGTCGAGCTTACAGACTCGGTCTCGTGAACCTTGGTGACCTTTAGGAGTTTCTGGTGGACTCCTTGAAGAGCATCAACTCGGGCTTCGAGCTGCTTGTACTCGGCAGGTAGTCTGTATTGATGAGAGTCGTCGCATCATAGCAGAATAGATAGCGGTGTAGACGGTGAATGACAGGCATGGATACGGGAGTGACGGGGTGTATAGTTTTGTGTGAAACGAAAGAATCTAGATCAGCCTCCCGCGGACACAGCTTCAGTCCTGACATACTCGGTGATACCCTCTGGGCCAACATTTCCAAGTCGTTCCCTTCTAGTCAGTATCTGTTCCAGTCGATGACCCTGATCCCATCCCGGCAGACCGAGGGTCGTGCACAAACAGGTACTCACCTGGTAGCTTGATAAGTGTTTCTCAGATTCTTCTGCACTGAAGTCATATCGACAGCAGGCAAATTTGCGGAGAAGTTCTTCCAGGACTGCATTGTGTTGTATGTATGTATAAGGTGTAGTGTAAGAAGAGGTATAGCTATCCTTGTGAGCAGGTGTGTGTGAGAAGTCACTTGACTCTCGCAGCCTAGCACTGATTAACCGCGTTTATTATGTAATACTGATCCACCACGTGATTTGATAAGGATTGACTAATACACGTCACGCGTTAAACGACACGCCAGCCCCCCCTTGCCCTTTAGCGAGGTGTATATGCTCATTCCTCGACATTCCCTTCACTTCCCCCCCCTTCTCTTCCCTATTTTCTTCTTCTTTTCTCTTTCATTATGGCTACATTAGCCATACAAGAACAACCATCTACTCATGGTTTCGACTTCTCAAACCATGGTAGGAATCAGTTCCTCGGTGCCAGGATGGGTGGTCTGCCAAAAGGTATGTTGATTTAGTCTGATCAACCTCAGAAAGGGGAATACTGATATCAAGCCACTTCTACCGGTACTACTATCGTAGGAGTCAAGTTTGGAGGTGGATCCTCTGGAGAAGAGGAAGGTGTATGCCTCGGGGCTGACACGAGGGCCACTGGAGGGTCCATTGTCGCAGACAAGAACTGTGAAAAGGTAAGCTCGCTATACCACTGAGGTCTGATACCACCGAGCTGACAATCAGATCCACTACCTCACACCTCAAATCAGATGTTGTGGTGCAGGTACAGCAGCTGACACCGAGTAAGCTCTCCCGTCCCGTTCACCCGGGGCTAAGCTGACATGTAGATTCGTCACCAACCTCATTGCTTCTAATCTCGAGCTACATGCTTTATCACAGGGCCGTCCAGCACGAGTCGTCACCGCCATGACCATGCTCAAGCAGTATCTCTTCCGGTAAGCTGCCGCTTACTCGTGCGTCGCATCAGCTGACATTATAGATATCAAGGTCACGTCGGTGCCCACCTTGTCCTTGGAGGTGTCGATTCTACCGGTCCTCATCTATTCACTGTGGCCGCTCACGGATCTACCGACAAGCTACCTTATGTGACCATGGGAAGTGGTAGTCTGGCTGCCATGGCTGTATTCGAGTCCAGCTTCAAGGAGCACATGACTGTAAGCTTCCCCGCCCTCCATGCCTTTGGTCCCAGCTGATTTCCAGCGAGCCGAGGCTATCGCTCTAGTAGCAAGGGCTATTAGGTCCGGTATCTTCAACGATTTGGGTTCCGGTTCCAACGTCGATGTCTCTGTCATCACCAAGAACGGTACTGAAATGCTCAGAAACTACGAGATGCCCGTATGTCAGCTGACGTGTCCTTGAACTTCCAGCTGATTTGTAGAACGAGCGAGGTGTCAAGTCCCGAGACTACAAGTTCCGTCGCGGTACCACCGCATGGACAAAGGAGAATGTCCGCAGTCTGATCGTCTCTGATGATGTCAAAATCACTGCTGGCGCCGGAAAGGAACAGCCTATAGCAGAAGCATCAACAGCACCAACGACAGCACCAGTAGGAGAAGGTATGGACGTCGATTTGTAAATCAGACCAAGAGTCAAACGGTGTGTCTTCATTCCATGGCCTCCGCACGTTTCGAACTCTCCCTCCCCTTTCAATGATGAGATTATGTTGGCACCAGTCATACCGTTAATTATGGTGATTTTTCGGACGCAATCACAACATACGCAGTGGTCGTCCCTGAACCTTCTCGCTCCTTTCTCTCTTGTCTTGATTTAGAGATAAGTTGCTAATGAGTATAGATCATGAAGTATTGTAGAATAGAATTAAATTCAAATGACATGTATGCATCTCCGATGTTGACGACCAAGGTGCACACTGCAAGCAACCTCGCCTGGCTTTGTTTACAATGATCGTTAACGGTTGAGTCATGTCTGCTGGATCGAACATGTTGGAACGCAAGCTTTCGATTCCGACAGAACGATTGACTGGACTGACTGGCCACTTCGAACTTGATCATGAAGGCCGGCACCTTGCAAAGGTCGATAGTTGATGTGAAATTGCTAGCGGCTACATACCGAGTGCACTGATCTATGTCTATCTAGTCTACTCACGCAGGGTACCTCTGGGACTTGTCACCGTTCACCCCGACCCTATTCTCTTCACTACCCAAGGCATAATGACCATTGTCTGGCTCTGCCCCTGGCCCAACTTCCCCAACCCGCTTCTCCTCCCTACTATCAATACTACTAACCTCGAACCCTTCCGCATCCTGGAAACTCTGTTGATCACCCAATCTAGGATTTCTCAAACACAAACTAGCAACAACCAATAATACCGAAATACACAATCCGGTAATTGTCAAATACCGCTGAACCTCTCCATAAGCAGTCATTAATGCTTCCCTCTCTGGTTGTCCGATGGCTCCACGGGGGTTGTTATCGATGAAATCGATTGGATCGCCGTAGACTGAAGTAGCTAGTGCTTGTGCGTCTGAAATACCGATAGCTTCGAATCGGTTTAAGATGTGATTGGGAAGAGTATTTATCCAAATTCCACCTGCGATTGTGTTTCCTAGTGCTGATCCGATTGAATAGGAAGCAAGGTAAAGGGCGGTTACGATTGCTGTTCGTTCGTGTTGTACTGCTGATTGAATCAGGGCTTGGACGGGATATGGGAACTGCGATGTCAGCGAGAGAGAAGGGCGAAGATTGTAACGTATTGCAAAAGATAGGCGGGAGACTGGGTGATAGAAAGAGCAGCGAAAGACTGAGGGGGGTCGGAGTAGCGGAGATTGACTTGGACGCTGGGCACGAAGGCATGGTTGGGATAGTGAATGCAATGATTAGGAAATAAATGGGTCAGGGACTCACCAATCCACCCGCGACACCAAGAACCACCTCTGCGCCAACTAAACCTGCCAGTTGATGGGTTTCCGTTCCACCTCGGTACTTATACAACAAGCCGAAAGCAAGGACAAAGAGTAGCGTTCCGGCAACAGCAAAGTATTTGAGGTGTCGTACGTATCGGACTATAATACCAACTATGACACCAGTCACGACTGATACGAAAGAATAGATGTTTGTAATCCAAGTAGCTTCTCGTACAGGTCTATCTATCAGCTCATTGTATCGTCTACACTCCTAAATTGGGAATGAACCAACGTACTGATTGAACGCTACTCTTACAGTGAACAAGAGGTAATCTCCCTGAGTATACCAAGCGGTATTCAATAGTAGAGCCACGCACAAGGCGGCAACAACCTGCCTATCTCTCAAGATCCTAAATGGCATAACAGGATGCCTAGCGAACTTCATCTCCCAAAACACGAAGCCCGGGATACAAATCACGACACCAATCACCAATGGAACGATGATGTTTGGAGTTGACCATTGACTACCATTCCCACCGGCCAGAGTGAGGGGAACGAGGATGAAGGAGAAAATCGCGGCGATTAGGAGTAGACCTATCAAGTCGATCTGCCAAAAGAAGTCGAGCCACAGGTGGCCAGAAGTGAGGGACTTGACGGGCGAGGGGATACCTGCTAAGGCGCCGGATTTATGGGCTCGTACTTCGGCGGAAACGAGGGTGAGGAAGAGTGGGATGGCGATCACTGGAAAGATTATGCCGAACATTCCTTGATATTAGCCTCTTTCCTGTACGAATCTCCCAAACGATCAGGGCCTTAACGAAACAAGCTTGACAGAGGGAGGCGGACAGAGGGGATTTGGGAGGAGTGCGAAAGAAGACTAACCAATACCCCATTGCCAATTACTCTCCTCCAAGACTCTCTCCGTGATGAATCCGGATACCCAAGTGTTGCTGATTATCAGTCGATGTCGGCTTAAAGCATCGAAAGGAGGAGACATACATGAGGGAAGGCCATGCGGGGATGTACGAGAAGAATACTCGATTTCGAAGGGAAGTTAAATCGGCGATGAGGACTTCAACCAAGACTGGTCATCAGCTACAGTATGGCAGTCTTGATTTAGAGGAATTTGAAGGAGACTTACGCTGTACACCTGTGAATCCAAATTGATACAGCACAGCACCTCCTGCGAAACCGCTAACGCCCGTTCCCGTCGCCATAACGATCGTGCCTGTCATTAGTACCACTTCATATTTGCAAGATGTGTGAGGTGCAATGGACAGGAGGCAAATATATGGCTGGAAGAGGAGATGTGCTTTCGTATCGAGGAAAGATTGACGGAGAGTGAGAGGATATCAGACGTACCAACGACATAGAAGACACAACTTATAAGCAAGATCGAGACCCGTCCAAAGTAATCACTGATTTTGGCATAGGCGGGCTGAGCTGCGGCAGCTACGATCGCCCTGACCACACTGACGGTGGAAACTTGGGCAGAGGCGCTGAATGAAGAAGTCGCATATCCTTGGTACGTGTATCGTGTAGAGCCATCGAGTCTGGAGATCAGTATGACTTCCAATGTGAAACAACTCCGGCATACCCATATACATCTAAATGTTAGCTCGAGTGTACGACAAAAGACAGGATAGGACAGGACGTACAAGCAATCAAGAAGATGAAGAAGAATAACACCCATTTATGCGACCCATTAAAGAATTGACCAATAATCTCAATCCGCCTTACACCAGGAGACTTATCGCCAAAGGCAGTCGCATCACCATCCTTCTCTGCTTCATGATGAGGAATGGATTGTTTGATATTCGGATAAAGAGGTCCTGAACCGTCGGTTGTCTCTCCAGGAACATTGGTCGGATCATGCTCATGTTCGTGGTCGGCGACTCGAGTCGTATTAGTCCCAGTACTCAATCGACGTGAGAACAAACCCATCGTTGTACACTATACCTATTGATGTGAATATAGTAAAGGTGATTCACGAAATTGATGGGACCGGTCACAGGTCTTATCAGATTGCTGCGACCTACGACTAAACTTTTTACAGCCGTCAACCGATAATTGTTGGAGCCAGGAAATAAAGTCAACGTCATCACCCTCCAACCCCTTCTTCAGCCTTCTTCTACGCCCTATCGTATTCCATGGAGGTTTATGGGTGGACCCTATCTTTCTGCCTGAGTCTTGGCCGAGGCAGGGGACGTAAGGGGGAAGCACGAGTACGAGTATTATTTCCCGGATTCATTATCTGATTACGTCTTTATTTTATGAAACCCCTTTCATCGGCCGAAATCAGGTACATTGCAATGATTATGACGCGATGTCCGGGTGGATGAGCGACATGAGGGCCAGACGACATTGTGATCCGCCAGGTTTCAGTCGCGGATCTGAATTGGTAAGATATATGGATCTGTAGGACGGGCAGGATCGGAGGTAATTTGCAAGTGAGTGGACCGGCTACCGCTGTCCCTATCTATTTATTTGCGCGGATACGTTGTCCACGGCTTACTGCTCGTGATTCAGATCACATCCTTCCTGACGCGTCTACGTCCACAAGTCTGAGCTTGTTCGAAGATTGGTGTCAGCTTTAGCATACTGCGAGCTGGACTGCGGTACCAATAGCGATATAAGGAGAAATACCCTCCTGATGAACTGTACCTACTGAGAGAACGGGACTAAGGTGAGACTAATGGACTCCCACTTGGCTGCACTGATTGGAGTAAAACAGGAGGATAGCTTGGCGTGTGCAATGAGCGCCCCTATGCCGCTCGCTTGTATTTGGATCAACGTCGCTTGTGGATATGCCATGCATACATCGACCACATACACCTCCTCAGGTTTGCATCGACGAGCAGCATTTGTGTGAGATCCGCGAAGGAAGTTGGGGTAGAGTGGTATACTACGATAGACAGGACTAGATATTCAAGTTCATATGTCCTGATTATATCATGTGATTCCAAAGCGGCTCCGTCCGACTGGTTTCCTCCCCAAAGACCCGCATAGCCCTCTCGTCATCTCGCTCTCCAGACTCTGTCTCAGACGTCAGCGGCAAGTCCAAAGCAGCCAACAATCGATTGGCTGCGTCAGACTTCTCCAGGGTCTCGCTCAGGACAAGTTCTGCCAAATTGTCAAAGACGATGCGCAGCTTCTCCAGCTCGCTGAATACCGCGAAACCAACCACAACCTGTCGGCATCTCTCGACTTGCGTGGTCCTTTCACCGTGACCTATCTGATTGAGGCAAGCGATCGAGTACAGATGAGTGATAGCGATTTGATATCGCCAAGCTAGGGAGGGTAGATCGTGAGGGCATATCGCCGAATTCTCGTATATCCTCAGAGCTTCCTCGGCGTACTTGCCCAATGGCTTCGATTGGTCCGAGATCCGCGGTGTCATGTTTGGAACAGGTCGATGTAGGAGACATAGGGCCTGGAGCGAGAGTAGTTGAGCATATGTTTGACTCGCTTCATCGTCTTTAAGTCCGGGCCATGTGCTCCGCCAATCATGGATCTTTTGCTCCAAGGCTGGTAAGTCGATATTAGTTGATATTTCGGAGGTAGAAGAAGAACGAGTGGTATGTATTTTGCTGAGAATTTGACGGTGAACGGTGATAGCCTCCAGGAATTTGGTGATGATGTCGCCCCCGGCTTCGACGGAAGAGAGCTGTTTGTCAGCATCGCCCAGACCAACATTCTTTGAGAGCACGTACATCCACAAGGATGTCCGAGTCGGCTATGCTGAGTGGTCTACCCAGAGCAGCAGCAAGAGATCTGTCGAGATTATATATAGTCCACCAGGTCCTATTTCGAAGTCCGCTGTCTTCCATGATGGAAGTCGGTTTTCGATGCAAATCAAGGCTGATAGCTGCCTGCATCGCAAGAGCGAGGACAGTATGGGGCGATATACCGGGATGAAGGCCAAGTGATACAGACGACAGGAGAGCGAGATAGGAGTGAACCGTGATCTGTACCGTCAGCTACGATCGCCCGAAGGAAGGCTCGTATGAGCATACCAAGTCCGTCTTGGAGGTCGCCGCTCCTAGACAACGCAACGCCCTCTCCCTTAATGACGGAGCGATACCCTGGTCCATCCCTCCCCTTGCCCCGGAAACGTACGCTCCAACACTCGCGATCATGAGGACCACGAATTCCGTCCGCTTCCCAGCTGGAGCCGTTCCAGATGCCTCCTCGGTCCAGATGTCCTGTACGTCCAGCATGAATCCGTTTCGGTCCAAGAAAGGATATTGTAGATGATAAGCGTCGAAGAAAGTCCGAGTAGCCAATTGCAGAATCTCGGAACTCGGTAAAGGTTGGGTCTGGGCCGTAGATTGAGCCGCTGCTTCAAGATCGGTCTGAGCTTGATCTATACCCAAGATCGTCTGCGCAAATCCGGAGTAGTATCGTTCGATTTCAGCCGGTGGATGAGGGAACGTCGATCCAGACTGCTGGTTATCCTCGTTGTCATTGACAGAGACGGAGGAATGAGCGAGTTGAGCTTCCAATTCGGCAACTCGCTGCTGGGCTATTTGTAGCTCGTTGGCCGACCTATTCTGCTCATTCTTCAGATTGACCACAAGTCTATTCGTTAGCTACAGTCGAGGATAGACCATTCAATTGACTCACCCCGCGGTAGCAGGACTGATTTCAAAGACACAAGGTGTATCAGCTTTCCAACATCCCGCACATCGTGGCCTTGCATTATCACATTTCCTCTTGATCCGATGACACCTCACGCAAGCCTGATTGGCAGTCGCAGCAGGGTGAACATAGACCACTCCAGATCTCCAATCACCATTCGGATCCTCATATTCAGCTACAGTAGCTTCATTGATGATATTGGCTAAATCGGTATTGTTTACCGAAGCTCTTGATCTTGCTTTCTTACGTGGCGGAGGTTGATCCAGCTGAGTATTGGTTTGATGATCGATCCATCGTAAATCATCTGTTGACTCATCTACTTGGTAATGACTCTCGGTTGTCCACTGTTGTGTTCCATGTCGCTCGGAAGATCCTTGTTGACTGTGTGATTGGTTTGTCGGATCATCGAGTAATTCTGGTGCTATCTGCAGATGATGTTGTTGTTGTTGATTATCTTGACCGAGTACTGCTGATAGAGTTGATATAGGTGGTAGATTGTATGCCATGGTGATGTGATTGATTGAAGCGGGAGGTGCCGCATGGATAAGGGAATAGGATAGAGTACTCTAAAACTCACTCTCGGCTATTTCCGGATCTCCTTATAGGCGCGATAAGCAGCATAGGTATTAACGAGTCAAGCATATGTATATACAAAGGGCAGCAAGAATAACGACAAGACCTCTCATAGAAGCTGTATCCAGGTCGTCACAATCAGTAGCTACATCCCCTCTCCTCGCACTCCGGAAGCCGAGTCTCCAGCGAAACACCGTCACCATGTCAGTTGACAAACCACTCGAGGTTCTACTAGTCGGCCTAGGATCTATGGGCTCGGTTTACGCTCATATATTAGAGAAGGTAAGGTGGTCACACTATCAGACCGCTAATGGAATAGACTGGAAAAGCTCGAGTCACAGCTGTCGCGCGATCGAATTACGCTCTATATACCGAACAAGGGGTCACGATTGACAAGACCGACGCCGAGGTTATCGAGAACTGGAGACCTTACAAAGGTAGGCCACCCTCACTCATCATCTGAGGACTAGCTAACATCCCAGTGGTAAAGTCCCAGGAGGAAGCACTAGCCTCTGGACAGGTATACGATTACTGCCTCCTCACCACGAAATGCTTACCCGACATTGCCCCGAATCACAAGCTCCTCGCCCCAGCGCTTGCTTCAAAGCAGATCAAGTCATATGCCTTGATCCAAAATGGACTAGACATAGAAAAGGACATATATGCCGCTTTACAAGAGAATGGACAGGTGGAGGATGTACCTATAGTCACTGCCGCTGCTTGGATTGGATTAATGACTAGTCCAGATGGAAAGCGGATCATCTGGGCTGGGCCACGGGTAAGGATGTCGCGTCATTTCACAGGATTTCAAGCTAATTCATCAGGGAGGGGGATTCACTGCGCTAGGAGCTTATCCACCTCCAGCGCAAAACACCTCAACGATAGCGGCTGAGAAGGGCAGAAAAGCAGCGATCACTTTCGCAAAGTTGCTGGAAGAGGGAGGACATGCTGCTGAAGTCACTGAGAGAATGGACGCTGTCAGGTATCAGAAGGTTAGCCTGGCTGTGCTCGAATCGACTGCGCAAGCTGACAAGCAGAATGTGTGGAATTGTACCTGGTCCTCTGTCGAAGGGCTGACCAGAGCCACTCCGGAATTCTTTGCTGTACTACCCGAAGAACTGCAAAAGCAAGTCAAGCTACTCATTCGCGAGATTGTGGGAGTCGGATTTAAGACGGGACTGTTGGAGACTGGTGCACCTCTATATCCGTTAGGAGGTAAGATAGGTACGGAAGAGGAGCAATGCGCTGCTGCTTTCGACGTGGTGAGTCACCTGAATCGTACTGTATTGTTTGATAGCTGATATCAGGTGACTGCGTTATCCCTGGAGAAGGTCAATGCTGGTCAGAAGTCTCACAAGATGTCTCTTCTGATCGACGTGGAGATGGGTAGACCTATCGAAGCTGAGGTACGTGCAGCTCCCAGAAACGCCAAGATGTATATTGACCTCCAGGTGATTGTAGGCGCCGTAGTGCGTATAGCGCAAGAACACACGATCCCAGTTCCATTATTGGAATATACATACGCACTCTTGAAGGCTCTTCAAGGATACTTAGCGCATCAGCAGGAATTGAAGAGGAAAGCATAACGTCAAAGACAGATATATAAACATAGTAGAAAAAGCATAGTAGAGACCGGCTATTCGGCATGACGCGACGATGAATCAACTTCTGGGTTTTGAAGTCTTGGCTTTCTCGTTGTACTATACACATGCCGCGACCATCATATGAAGAGCATAGGGCTCGGAAGAGGAGACAAAGCTTCGAGTGAGGGGCCATATAATCCTACCCCAACATTCAGCGCTGACGAGACGCAGGAGCGAGACGGACGCAGGTTCCTTGGCATCCTTCTCAACACAGCAATCATCATCCTCATTCCAACCAATTTACACCTACGCCTCGTCATCTCGGTTGACCGTTCCGAAACAGCGAACATTATCGTCAACATCAGGATCGTCAAGTACATCTCCCCGCTCCCAGTCCTTTGCACCCCCAAGACCACAGAATCCCTCCTTGTTGAGCGTTAGTGGTCCGGATGAAGCGACATTGAAGCGACGTGAAGCAAGGCGATTGAGAAGAGAAGAGCGGGAGAGAAGCAGTACGCTCAGAGGTGATGAATATGATACTCGATTACGGAGGGTTGTTAGATGGATCTCGAAGAAGGGGTGGAAGGGCCGCAGTATGGCATTCGCGGCAGTGATATGGACACTATTGAGATTGGATATGGAGCGGGAAAGGCTTGGCCGTAAGTCCGCTGGTTTAAATTCTGGGCTCCTGTGTCTTTGAGCGACAATGCTGATGCGAAGATCATCTCACATTACATCGCTATCAATTTGAAACCCTCACCACCCGGATCCCAAACCTCGGAAACAGGCTGGTAGGTCTATCAGACGGTAAACTTTTGGCTACATTGGTATGTTTCAATGTAGCCGTGGAGATGTTGCTATGTAACTGTGGAGTGGTGCTATGGGTTCGTAGACAAGGATCGACAGGCGGGAGAAGCTGGAGATCTCAGGTGAGTCCAGTGATGGCGACAGACACGGTGGAGACTGATGGGGTAGGTTATAGCTGCAACATCCATCCTACTCGCGCCTGCGTTCTTCATCTCCCCCACCCGGTACTTGATGTGAGACATGCTTGTAGAGACTCATAGATGATAAGCTGATGACCAGCTCAAGTCAAGTACAAGTCGGCGCATGCGCTTGCGGAGTAATCTTCTTGATGATGGGACGTGACCCAACAGCTAGCGATGCGCTCTTACTCGCCACCATCCTAGACTCTCGATGGGGACTATTCCTACCGGCACTTTACACTTTCATCGTGGCAAGATGTATCAGTCAAGGGGGCATGCAAGGGTGAGCCCCTTTGTCGACCGAAATGAACTCGCTGATCTACTAGCGCCTGGTCTGGAGTCCAAGCTGCCCTATCGCCTATGCGCCTGATAGTTCAAAAGAGTGTCATCGAGGGAACCTTTGGAAGATCGCAACGGGGTAATCATAGCCAAGAATTCATGGTTAAGTGGATCTTTGATGCTATGCTCAAGAAACGCGAGATGTGTGACCCGTACGGTCCGAACGTATGGTGTGCGACCAATGTCGTCTTTAGATGGACATCCTGGCTTTCGCCAGACGTCATCAATACGGTACAACTCCCATTTCCTCAAGGACCGACAGCTTGTAGCTGATTGTAGATCGCCTCGACACTGGTCATCATTGTCCTGACCCCTGTACTCGGTGTGCTATTCTACACGGCGTACTCTACCAAACCCAACCCTAATCAAGGTCTACAACCAGGCGCCAGCCTGCTTCCATTAGTCCTCTTCACCTCCTCACTCTCCTTCATCCTACTGATGCCCAACCTGGGACCGGGAGCGACCGTGGTTCCTCTTCTACCGTTAAGCCTGATGAGTTGCATGAGGGGCGGCAAGGATGATCTGGGAGATGGAGCAGAGTGGGAGTGGACCGTGATCCTTCACAGTGTTGTCACCTGCTAGTGAGTGCGCGAATCAGGCGATGAGACAATGCTCATCACATAGCCTTGCTTCTATTGATCATTCTGGCGGTCGGTCATTTGGTGTCCCAGCGTTAGGTATCTGGCTCTACCTGCTCTCGAGCCGCAGTAGTCGGCGCGAGAGATCGACTTTACGAGAAAATCGAGAGGTGAGCTCAATCATATGTGGATGTTAGATCTAAACTTATGAGTAGACGATACAAATGGTCTGTATGGGTCTGTATGCCAGTACCTTTATCATCCGATCCACATCGATTCCTTTTTGGGAAGAAGGATGGTCTATTCTGGTCTTTGGGATCCTGGCAGCGGCGTGGATGTGGGGAATGTCGAAGCTGTACTTGACCGCCTGGGCCTCCGGGGTCTTCGGTCGTAGGAACTTCTGATACGGCAAAAGATGACCTAGATGACTCTTTCATGCACTTGTATTGATAATCTTGTCTACTCATACAATAATATGTCTGCTTCCAAATAAACACGAGTCTTACAGTACCAACGCGTCAACCAACCTAGAACAGACTATCAGAGACCTTCTGTCCCCAACTTCTAGGTGCCTCGGCCCTCTGCTGCTCACAAGCAATGGTATAAGCTTCAATCTCCGCAACATCCGAAACGTAATCGAGAGTCTCTCCCTTCTTGTACAATGTGAACTTCTTGCGTCGAATAACAGTATCCCAGAGTTTGGATCCGATGTAGATAGCAGCGAAGATGAATCCTGATCCATAGGCGAAAACGAATGTTGGCGCGTCCCATGAATCTGGCATGAATACACCGTAGCCGCTATCTTGTCAGTTTGTGATATATACGAGAGATGGGTTACTCACTTGAAGATGAAAATGATTGGTGCCCAGATTACCAGCCACCATCCTGATAATGGTTGAAGACGGCCTTTGACGGGTAAGATATCGGTTTTAAGTAGGTTCTGAACTTTAAGACCGTGTCTGAATCGTAGATAGATACTGACTATCAGCGTATTCTCACTGGAAGTTGGACAGGTAGTATGACTTACAATCCAATACCGGCCCAGTTGATCAATTGAGCAGAACCGACCAAAGAGATCCACCAGTCAAGGAATTTGACGG
>Ga0265780_10004402_pt1 | contig 18143 bp, 24 predicted proteins | sample P1T30metagenome_FD_192432 | JGI IMG/M metagenome (GOLD analysis project Ga0265780, IMG submission 192432) | Plant litter microbial communities from East Loma Ridge, Irvine, California - P1 T30 | ecosystem: Environmental > Terrestrial > Plant litter > Unclassified | place: USA: California...
CAAGACGAACTTGCAAACTATTCTCAACGTCGTCATGGTTCTTGGTTTCCTTGGTGAGTCGGCTCGACCCAGAAGGTGGCCATATAACTGATGATAGCCCACGGATACGCTACCGCCGAGTTTGAGGTCACTCCCGAACGACTCGGTTGCTACTTGCCCACTGAACATATCGACAACCCCAAAGGTTACGCTGAGGGACAAGATGCCAGGCGACTCGATAGCCGACTTCGAGGACCTGTCAATCCTGAAGAACTTCAGATCGACCCAAGAACCGGCATGAAGAACTATATCGCGAATGGTGAGCCTTGACTTGTGATCTGTCTCTGATCAATAGAACAGGGTAATTGGGACACTTCCAAGGGACTGGTTAGGAGGCGTCTTATGGAATGTATCGATTATGGAAGGAGGTACAAGTCTAGTGGAAACAGCGACGACCAATACGAGGCATTCAGGCTTCTTGGAAGTTCGCTCCATACTCTGTAAGTCCGTTTTGAAGTATTCCACTGACATCAGCGAGGACTTCACTGCCCATTCGAATTTCTGTGAACTAGCTCTCATCAGCATGGGTCATCACAATGTCTTTGCCCATGTTGGCCGAAATGTTCGAGTCAGGGCACCCAACGGCCGAGATGTCTACCCTTTGATTACTGGAACTTTTGGTGGAGCCGATTTCGTTCATTCCTTGATGGGTGAAGCGACCGACCATCTTTCCGCTGCATCCGTTTCCGACCTCACCCAAAAGGTCAACTCGGCCCGATCAGTTGGTGAAGGCCAGAATGCTTCTTCCCAGATCCTTCGAACTCTATTCACCAATATCCCCGGTGGTGATGGTGATCAGCTCACTCGAGAGATGGACGGTGTGTCGAACATGCGAGCTGGTCAACCTGGTGGTCTCGATCCATCTCAGATGTCGCCTCAGCAAATGCACGACACTCTGTGGACCATCTTGTCATTCCGAGATTCAGTCATGAAGAAGATCGAAATGACAATCGACAAGATCCCTGGACTTTCTGGTTTGGTGGAAAAGATCTCGAACAACGTGTCGGTATTCATCATTACTACTCTCGAACCATTCGTCAAGCCATTAATCAGTACCGCAGTCGGAGCCCTTGGTCAGACTTCCCAAGCTGTCATTGACAACCACGACCAGGAGGAAGTTTGGAACGATGGGAACGCTTCCGACCCCACTCACTCTTTCTTATCCAAAGACCATTTCGCTCTTATCCTCAATCAGCCCGCTGGAGAGATTGCCAGGACCATTGTCGAATACGCCGTCAATCTCGTCGTCAAGGCATGGGACGATAACAGTATGAGTCCTCAGTCCGTGACCGAGCCCATCCTAGAGTGTCTTTTCCACCCAGATTTCATCAACCCAAACTGTGAGTTCTGACTTTTCTCCCATACCCGTCTTCTTGGTGACCAGAACTGATGTCCAGCCCAAATTCAACGAATGATGATGGACAAGTTGCACGCCTGGATTGAAGGATGTGGAAGGGACAAGAACGAGATCCTGAACCGATTGACCTCGGATGCAGTTCGAGGTCACAGGAACAAGCGACTCGGCGATAACTCGGATGCAGGAGGTGGAGCTCACGATCATGGATCTCTCGGTGGTGGATTGCAAGGTGTCCTTGCATCTCACAATGCTTCCATGGTATGTTCAGACACTCTAGGAACGACGTAGCTTAATTGGCAGCCCGGAGCTAGTATCTTGAATTCCGCACAGGATCTAATGGGTGGAAAGATGGTAAGTCTCGATCCCACCGCCAGGTGCTAGCTAATAGTCAGCCATGGCAACCAGGATTCGGATCAGGTGGACCTAACGCCTGGCGAGAAATGGACTCTAACGACCAATTCCATGGTCAAGGTCAAGGACAAGGACAAGGACAAGGCCAGCAGTTTAATGCTCCACAGTACAACGCCCCTGCTCCGCACTACCAACCCCCTCAACAGGACTACAACTCTGGCTATCAAGCTCCCCCTCCTCAGCAATATAACTCGTACCAAGCTCCTCCACCTCAGCAATACAATCAAGGTGGGTATCAGCAGAACCAGAACCAGCATCAGAATCAGGGATACGGTCAACAACAGAACCATGGCGGATACGGTGGTCCACCTCAATTCGATAATGGCCAGCAAGGACAGGGATACCAACAAGGTCCACCCCAGGGTCAGTGGGGTAATCAAGGTGGATACCAACATCAACAGCATCATCAGCCTCCTCCTGACAATGGTGGTGGAGGTGGATGGGGACCTCCTGGCGGGTACAGGGGTTAGAGCTAGGTGATGAATGAGATCAGATGAATGACGAGGAAAGCTTTACATATACGTTGAGAATGAAATGACGTTTGATAGAATGAAGTATGCAGTCAGTCAGCATGTCTGCCCAGATTGAATCGGTTTGTTGATTTCATTCGTAAGCGTATGCATAAGGCGTATAGCCTGGGATAGATATATATACAAGAGAGAAATAATCATCATCCGTTCTTCTCGTCGTCGTAACGTCATTATAGATATGTACTAAGGTATGTGTAGTCGTTGATAGGTGTAGGGTGAGACATCAAGCAAGACAAGCTCGATCATTGAGTTGCCTTCAAGTTGGTCATCATTCTTTCTGGACCGTCAGCATGTAGTTCAACTGAGACAACTATCGCTTACAAGCTTTCTGTTCTTTGAAACCCGTTGGTTCAGATCCGGAAGCTCCGTATGCCTCGCTGACATCTCCTAGAACTTGTATTCCGTCCGCCTTGACTGTCCTCCCTTTCCCCTTTCCCTTGAATTTAGGCATCAAGAAAGAACCATCAGCCACTGCTGCCCTAGCCTCTTTGGTCATTCTATGTACTTTCATATTCTCATCATAAGCCCTTTCGAACTCGGCCATATCTTCCTCTTCTGGCCCATTCTCACCTGCCATGGAAAGGAGGTCAATAACCGCATTACCCCTTCTTCTATCTAGGACTTGTTTCTTGACGGGTACAGGGGCCGGAGGGATATTTTCAGAGTTCTCTTGGGCGTCGACGAAGATGGACATGGCTGAGCGTCGAGTAGTGACGGGTTTCTGTTTCACCGTGTTGGCGTCATCGATTGAGATCAAGGAAGTGACAATGGGGATTCGTTGACGAGGAGAAGGAGCGACTCGGGATTTAGTTTTGGATCGTGTCCTCGATGCTGGACTGCCGTGGTCTTCAGTCGATCTGCCAGAGGGGGTAGTGATGTCGATTTTCAACTGATCGATGACTCGAGCTTTCTTTGCAGGAGTCTGAACAGAGGTAGTAACGACAGTGGATGTGGATGTGGATGTGGATGTGGATGTGGATGTGGAAGATCTAGGCAGATCTGCACTTGGCATTCGGTGTCGTTTCTCTTTATCAGTCTTGGGTCTCAAGACCGTCCTGAGCTTGGCGGCATCTTCAGACACAGCAAACTTAGCGTCATCCTTCTCCGAGGTAGTGGTAGGAGCTTGTAGTCGTGTAGTGATCGCTCGCGGTTGAAATGCTTGCTTGACGCCTAGTGCTTTTCGTTTTACGACCGCTGTATCTTTTCTTATCGGGGATGTGGCGTTGGAGGGAGCACCAAAAGCGGAAGAAGGACCTGTATTGAAGACCTTGTCCGGAGTGTCGGCATGAATAGCGAAGATGGCGCCTTTCTTCTTTGTGATTGGCATGATGGTGAGGTTCGAGAGTGATATGTCAAGAGAGTCCGATATTCAGGTATCAGGTAGTAGACAGCAAATCAACTGTCGATTGTACAAGCCAGTGAGTCGAGTATATATAACAGTCTTGTATCTTGCTTCTTACCGTTGCGTATAAAGTCAGTCAACCTTGTCTTGATCCACTTGAATGACAATTTGCTTCCGCTTGAAACAAACAAGACAGGCGCGTCCATTACACGTGGTTGCCACGTTATAGCCAAAGATCGACTTCCGGCCCGTACTCCGGATCGATACCGTTTATTACCGGAGGTGCTCCTCCCCGTAAATCCAGAACATAGATATACAAGCAGCTGTATATAGTAAAATCAATCCACTCTGACTGCCTCTCTTACCACTACGACAACAACCAAGATGTCCCACAGAGTAATCTTGATCACAGGAGCATCAGCCGGAATCGGTAGATCATGCGCTATCACTCTCTCTAATGCCTTCCCGAACGACGAGCATTCCCAGCCACTCGTTCTCGTCCTAACGGGCAGACGTAAGGAGGAACTCAAGAAAACAGCAGAAGCATGCAGAGAGGGTACAATATGCGAGATTCAGACTGGTGATATGGCCAAGGAGGAGGATGTCGAGAGGATCTTTGGGGTTGTCAAGGAGAAGTATGGCAGGCTGGATTTGTTGTTCAATGTGAGTCGTGCACCGTATGCGGTAATTGAGCTATGGGACAGTACTGATGGTAGAACGCCGGTATCAATCTCCTTAGAGACTCGCCTATCGAAGAGAACGACATGACCAAATTCAAGCAGGTTTTGGATACCAACATCATGGCTGCTGTCTTGGTACATCAAGCTTCCCCTTAGAAACTGGAGACAAGCTGATGAGCCCAGTGCACGAAACAAGCTTTCATCCTTATGAAGTCACAATCACCCAAAGGAGGTAGGATCGTAAACAACGGATCCATCTCCGTCGACTCGCCTCGTCCAAGTACGTCCTTCTTTCCAATACTTCCACATCCATAGCTAATAGCAGACTCATTCTCGTACACAATCTCTAAACATGCCATATTGGGACTCACTCACTCTACATCCTTAGACGGCAGAAAACATGGTATCGTCTGTACTCAACTTGATATCGGGAATGCGACCACCGCATTGTCCTCTCACTCGAGTCAAGGTACATTCCAGGCTGATGGGAGCAACAAGGTCGAGCCAATGATGGATGTCGAGAATGTTGGCAACACACTTGTTTTCTTGGCTAAATTGCCTTTGAACGCAGATGTATTGAGGATGAACATCGTGTGCGTACTCGCTAAGAGGGGTTGTTTCAAGCTGACATTCAGGGCTGCAGGTATGCCTTTCATTGGTCGGGGTTAATTGTTTCTGCAAGGAAGCACTGTCTCTATATACCGTCTATATGCTGTATGCTATGTAATTTGAATACCCCTGCGCCTATTTGAAAGCCACTGACCACCGTGATAGACGATCAAGATAAGTACAAAGGTCCCAACGATCCCTGCGCCAATTAAACCCGATTGATCATTAGCCTATCATTAGCTGCAGTGCACCACCGTAATCACGGCTTGACTCACGGTTTCCCAAGCTCTCCACCACGATCCAGCCAGCCCACCTCCATCTTCAGCCTCTGCTGAATCTCTGCAGGATCTGCAATTCTCGCCTATAAGGCCCATAATCTCGATGATGGAGATACTGATATCAATGAAGTTCATAAAGTGGGCTTACCTGAGCGCAACCACGATAGAGAGGACGGTGAGGGTCACACTAAGGCTACTGATAACTTGTGTCTTCTGGTCGATCGCTTGGATGTTTGGCCCAGACACGCTCTCGCCGGAAGCGGCCTCATTATGAGCGAGTGTAGGAACAACAGCCAGATCGTTAGTCACTTGTTTCTTTCCGTCGATTATTGGCTTTGGCGCGACCTCTTCGGAAAGAATCAGGTCGTCATTTCTAGATTCCGAGGTCGCATCTCCCAAGGCCACTTCACGATCCGCCTCTTCATCCAGCTCAATCTTGGTCGATTGGAACAACCCAATTTTACCTTCAGGAGTGGATCGAGAAGGCGAGGCGTACGCGTAAAGCATTAAAACCGAATCCAAGGAATCGACGAATGACATGCCGGCCGTGAATAGGAACTACGATCAGTGACCACGCCCTGCTATCAGGAAAACGAGATAAACGAATGAGACTTACCGGTAAGATGATGATCCGAGCATGATTTATTGATTTCCCATTTGGACCTTTTTGAGCTAAAGCCGAGATGGCCAATAAAGCTATCGACGAGGCTGTATCAAATCCTATCGGTCAGCCCTAACAATGTCGTTGACTTACCTAGACCAAAAAGTAGGCCGACTGGGTAAAGCTTCCAAGGTCGATCAACAGCTTTCAGGACAGGGCCAATGAGTCGAACCATTAATCCTCCACCTTGCACTTTCTCCCCCTGGCCGGCAGTCGCTGAGCTCTTGCCATTCGTAATGCGGCGTTTGGTCTGGATAGCTGTATGTAGGAAGAAGATGTTGATTACCGCTATTAGGAATAGGAAAACGGCAGAAATGGTGGTACCGACCGTACCGCCTATTTCGCCTACCGCTGTTTTGTCAGCTATATTCATCTGAGGACGTGAAAGGGTTTCACCATCGAGTTTATCATATATCTGAACAGAGATTGCTATCGCGATATTTACTACTATGACGATAGTAGAGTGACCGAGTGAGAACCATAATCCTATAGTGGCATTAGCAGTTATACGGTTGATAACAAAGGGGAAGACGGACCACAAGTTACAGGCAACTGGTCAAGACTGACAAGATGCCTCGTGGCATTATCAATAGCCGAGATATGGTCCGCATCCAGTCCATGTCGTAGTCCCAAAGTCTACCATCAGCGTCCCTCTTTTAGGTCAAAGTTCTTCGAGCTCACCCAAGCCAAAACACAAAGACTAATCAGGCCCGTTTCCTTGAATGTCAGGGCAGCTATAACCCAACATATGATATTGGCGAGCACAATTCCGGTGATCAGAAATGCGGATCTGCCAAATAGCGTCAGACGCCTGGTATGGATCGGGACTGTGACTGGCTCTGCCATTATATTCGTAAAAGTGAGTTCACACCTCCTAATTGTCCATTATTTTGATTCTTGAAGATAAGAAATCAGGCACGGGAGATCTTTGACACTCGTCTAATGCAGCAGCTGTAGCCCAGCGAGTCAATTGACCTCCGCATCGGAGCAGACTGTGAGAGTCTGTGTTTGAATGGATGCCATCTGTAAGCTATGCTCACAGGACATGACTGATATTCTGATCACTGGTGGTTATAACGATAAATGTTGCGGCCTGACTTGCGTTAGACGGATCGTATTCGCCGAGTTATGCATATGCATTCATTCCATGCCTCATAGGTCTTGTAGCTGCCAGCCCGTGCTCATGGACTTTCGTCAAAGCCATAAGCTGATCTGTATCCGAGGAGAAGCCAAATGGTTTCTTGAGGATTGGACCATCGAGAGTCATAATGCGGGGCAACATTCGACGCATCAACTGTCCTTCGAGAATTGCATCTAATCGCTTGACATTTGTACATCCTCTTCACCTGACCCTCCAAGCCCTCGGCCCGCCTCATCTCGATTGTGCCATTTGTGAGATGGCACCCCAATTCTGGAAACCCGGAACAGCAGGTCCAGGTACGATCCCAAAGCTGTATATCGCTGACCTTAGGCTCATCCCTCGACCGAGAAGCTGAAGCTGAAGGATCATTATTACCTTCCACCAACACCGCTACTTCTCATCTGAGCTTGGATGGTCAGAGACAAAGACTACCTATCTATAAGCATCGACAAAAGCTATTGTGGTGCGTCGAGAAGTACCGGGTTGTCATTGTTGTTGGACAGACCGGATGTGGGAAATCCACTCGTGAGTAGTCGACCTTAGAAGGATTTTCTGGCGTAGTGCTGACCTGAAAGAGATACCACAATACCTACATGAAGCTGGATGGTCTGGCCAGAATCATATAGTGGCCTGTACCCAGCCCAGAAGGGTAGCTGCTACAAGCGTAGCAACAAGGGTAGCAGAGGAAGTAGGAACAGTACTAGGAGATGAAGTGGGATACGCAATTCGATTCGAAGACTTGTCATCACCTACACGGACACGGATAAAATATATGACGGATGGAATGTTGTTCAGGGAGACAATGGTAGATCCATTACTCAGTAAATATAGCGTCATCATGGTATATCTTCCCACTTTGGAATTGCTCGGCAGCTGATGGTAGATTGATGAAGCGCACGAGAGAGGAGCATATACGGATTTATTACTGGGGTTGCTGAAGAAAGTAATGAAGAAACGACCGGAATTAAGGATTATCATATCATCAGCTACGATTGATGCGGAGGATTTCATGGAATATTTCAATTCTAACGCAGGGGGAGAGGATCGCTCCAAGGACGATGCAGTCAGTAAGTCCTTTTGTCTCATCAAGCCCCCCCCCCTCCTCGGAGAATCATCTAATCAATAGTCGTCAGTCTGGAAGGACGGATGTTCCCGGTTGAAGTCTGTTATCTCAAAGAACCAGTGTCGGACTACTGCGAAGCCGCAGTAGAGACTGTCTTCAACATTCACATGAAAGAGCCCAATGGAGATATACTCGTCTTCTTGACGGGGAGGGAGGAGATTGATAATGTCCTACAACAAGTCGCAGATCGAGCACAGAGGTAAGTCCGTCCTCTATGACACGCGCTTACAGGTAGTCTACCAGCCGCTGCACCCAAGATTTTACCATTACCGCTCTATGCTTCATTACCGCCAGAAGAACAAGCTCTGATATTCGATCCACCCCCACGGGATACACGTAAAATCATTTTCGCGACCAACATTGCCGAGGCCAGTGTGACGATAGATGGGATCAAATACGTCATTGATTGTGGTTTCGTCAAGGTAAGCTTGACCCTTTAGTGTCGCTGACGATAGATCAAAACATTCAATCCACGTACAGTGATGGACGTCCTATCCGTCACGCCCTGTTCTCTAGCTTCCGCGAACCAGAGAGCAGGTCGAGCGGGTCGTACCTCCTCTGGCAAATGTTTCCGACTTTACCCCTCAACTCTTCTTCCTACACGCAATACGTATTCTCCGATGCCTATCACCACTCCTCCAGAACTCACGCGGAGTGATGTATCGATGTACTTGCTTCAACTCAAAGCTCTGGGTATCGATAATCTGGCGAAATTCGATTTCATGTCGCCTCCACCAAGTGATATGATGATTCGGGCTTTAGAGTTCTTGTATAGTCTTAAAGCCATTGATGATGAGGGGAGGTTGACGAAACCGTTCGGGGCGAGAATGGCCGAAGTACCCCTGGATCCTATGATGGCTGCTATTGTGAGTCCGCGTTGATGTGGGCCTAAGGGATCGCGAGCTGACAAACAGCTACTCAATTCTCACGAGTTTAGATGTGGAGAAGAGATCCTGACTATCGCCGCAATGACTTCGGTCCAGAATGCTTTCATACAGATAGACGGTGGGACGAAAGGGATGATGGCAGACCTGGAACGACGTAAATTTACAGCAGAAGAAGGGGATCACCTCTCCCTTCTGAATGGTATGTGACCTGCATATTCAGAGCTGATGTAAGCATACAACGCCTTTGTACGGAATGGGCAGAGAGACAAACAATGGTGTGGCAATCACCGGATCAATCATAAAGCTCTCTTGCGTGCCGTTTCGATCCGGAAACAACTCAAGAAATACTTAGAGAGATTCGGAATACCGATCGTATCCTGTGAAGGGGATGCTGTGAGATTACGGAAATGCCTAGTCTCCGGCTATTTCAAAGTCAGTCTTTCGTTTCACATCGACTTATCAAGCTGATTAGCAGAACGCAGCAAGGATGCAACCTGATGGAACATACCGCTCAGCCCGAGAAGGTGCTGTACTCAATGTTCACCCTAGTTCAGTAATGTTTACAAGACAACCTTCTACTGGATGGGTTATTTTCCATGAAGTCGTAGAAACTACCAAGAGCTTCATGCGGGATCTGACGGTTGTTGATGAGGAATGGCTGGTCGAACTAGCGTACGTCAGCACATCCAGCTTCTCTGAATGCCACTAATACCCAGGCCACACTACTACACGTTTAAGGGAGGTGGATTGAAGAAGCATTAGATCTAGCTTTTTGCTACCATTGGATAGAAGGCAGAGGTCCGAGCGCAGCATTAGACCATACATGCAAATCATCTTCCTCGACTGTCTTCCTTCTTCTTCCTCTTCCTGTAGTCAATCTTCAATCATCGCAATCGGCCAAATCACATACTAAGATGCCCAGAGCGAAATTTGTGAATCCCTTCATACCAAAATCCCCGCCCAAAAAGATGTCTCGTTCGAGATCAGCCGCTACAGGCAAAGTAGGGGGGCCACCCCGTATTTATTCTCATGCGACGCTTTCCGACGAGGAAGAGTATGTGCCCAAGGACAAGAGCACACGTATGTAGTCAGTCACCACTGATCCAATAAAGCTGATGTGATGGCTGTTGTGCAGCGAGCATCGACCAGGCAGAGAAGCAGGTCAAGCCGGGCTGTAGGGCCTAGTGTATCGCACTCGATACCGGAGGAATTTCTGAGACGTTCATCGAGATTCTCAAGGGCGAAAGACAGGGGTGGAAGTGGTAGTAGAAATGAGGTCAGCTAGAGATTCCACTGATGGAAAGCCCCAGCTGATGTTGAGGCTGTTGATCTGACAGGAAACACAGTCAAGGGATGGACAGACTTGGATTTAGATCATGAAGCCAGAAAGGTCAGCTTTCATACTCGGGTCGATTCATGAGCTGACAAGCAGCTTTGGGCGATCTTCGTGGTACGTCTGAGAGCAGTCCATGAGGGACAGCCTGATTGGTCCAAAGTCCCCAAGGTGGTAAAAGATGAATTAGCGGAGGTCAGCTTTCATAATTCTCCAAAGAGTAGGAAAGCTGATGATCAGAGGGTATCAGTAATTATATTAGCTCTAGATAAATAGCGATGACAGTCACAGCAATGTTATGTATAACGTCAAAATACAGGCTGACATCTGTCACCAAATGCCACTTTGACTTTGAGTTCCGATTTCCCTCTTACCAACCCTACTTGACACATCACATCAACCAAGATGGCAGACCTATCAGACCTAGACCTAGTAGCGCAAGCAATGGCACCGACAAATGTCCCCGACAAATCTACTACAACTGCATCCGCGACTACCGCTCAGCCCAAAGAAAGCGAGGCAGACCTATCCTCCCTTACTCCCGAAGATCTAGCAATGCTCCAACCGATCCTAGACGCCCTAAATCTTGGCGATACCGAAGATCTAGATGATGCAGCGCTACATGATTTGATTAGGCAGATGGATGTTGCTGGTGATGTTGCGGATGATCTGGAGGTGAAACTGGATAGATTGATTGGGGAGTTGGGAAAGGTCGAGGAGGGCATCCTGGCGGACAAGGACACGGACACGGATACGGATAGGAAGGTAAAGACAGCGGAGTCAGCTGTAGAAAAGAACGAGGTCGTGGAGAAAGGGGATGGAGAGGCTGAGAAACGGGAGTAGAGTACAGGGGTACGATGGAGCGAGAACGACGACGGGACACGATCGACACGACACATCATGATGCGACACGAGCAATTGGCCAAGAGATTCACATGCAAATTCATCTTATCTACGGGGTATCTTGCAACAATGACTCCACGGCTTGAGCGGTATTGTTATTACTAAATTGTCAGCTCAACCGACTTTCGGTGTTGCAGACTCACCTTCTCTGAAGAGCTCGGACAATCACATCTCTACCCATATTCGGAAACATCGTCGTCAGCCTACCTATCAGCATATCTTCTCACCCACTGAAAGCGATAGACCCACGTAGCGATTTCCTCTTCCGACGGTGCCCTTGCTCCGGATGCTTGACGAGCGATCTCACTGACCCACTGCCGTGCACTTCCCGGTTCAGTAGTCGGTACAGCGGGCGGTGTGCCCTGAGGTACTATGACTGGTGGAGGAGGAGGTGCTCTTCGAGGAGCCATGGTCGCCAACATGTTTCTCAAGCCCGCTCTTTGCTGAGCAGCTACTGCGGTTGATCTAGCGTCAACCTGGCCAGGGAGGACTCTACGCGTTCTGCTTCTTGTTGACGATGAGGCAAGTGGACCAAATAAGCGGGCTAGGAGCGTGTAGATGGATAAAGGTATTCGATATGATTTGAGAGATCTGAAGCCCCGCCGACGGGATAGAGGGATGGGGATCAGGGTATCGGTTCGATATAGGTAACCTACACTTATTCCTATCAGGGCTGCTAGTGTGGATGTGGGTGGGGATGAGAGTGCGAGCTGGGTTCAGCGCTGATGAGGAGTTAGGTACATACAAGGATAGCCAGAATGTACATGAACGACTTATTCGTTCCTTCGATACCTAATAATTTGAATGCGTAAAGAGGAGGAACAGTTCGGTGATGTTGCCATAACCTGATATCAGCTTCATCATGAGCGCAATGGTGAAAGCTTACAAGCTGAACAGTATCCCATAAGGGCCAGCTGGCATCGAATTGATCCCAAAGGGATTCAAGAATATGATAGATGCCAGGGACAATATCGTTGACACGACAGACGAGACTAGGATGAATGACTACAGTTAGTTAGCCCATTGACGAGGCTTACAGAGTATTTGCGTGGTCCGAACGACCTGATCCATTAGTCTAGCCAGTGAAGGGTACGTACCTCTCGATATGAACCCCAACATTGTATAGCAAGACCTGTGCTAGAAGCAATTCGGTCGAATTGGCAAATGCAAACGGATGGACCAGGATTCTCCAGAACTACAGTCAGATTTGGGATTTGTTCAAACTTACTTGGTGGTATGTGGTCATATGTGGTACGAGCTGGAGATGGAGATATGGCTTCATATCGGTCAGAGAGGCTGTCAGGGTGGTTATGCCCAGGACGAGCATCATTCCTGTTGTCAATACTGGTTAGGTATGAGAAGTTACCTTTGGTGATACCAGCATTCTGAAAGCCTGTCCATCAGCCTAGAGGCATTCAGGAATGATGGACGAGAAGACTGACCCGACATGGCTCTCAAAGGTAGCAGCTGGGGTATACGGCGCAGGAAACGTTGGTAGTACAGGTGGACGAGATAGATCCACCTCCACCTCGACAAAGAACCTCAACTCTCGACTGTACTCTATTCTTCTCTTCTACTCCACACATTTTTCGCTATGTCCGAAGCTGAGGCGTCCGCATCTGTAGGAAACAAGCGGCCGAGAGACGATGGAGACGATGCTTTGCTCAGCAATGGCAACGGCGTAGCTGCTGGAGATGGAGCACCTGAAATGCCCTCGGCAGACTTGGACGACAGCGACGATGAAATCGGACCCATGCCCGACGCACCAGTCGAAGTGTCCAAAGGGCGAAAGAAGAAGCGTGCGGTACTATCTCATGAGAGGATCTACCTGGAGAACATCCCCGACACAGACCGGTACACTAAATCGTTCATGCACCGAGCCGATATAAATTTCGTTACAATGACCAAGTCAGTCTATAACCCAATACTCACAGAATATTAGCTGATGATTAGGACTGGCTTCTTGCTGACTACCTCGGTAGATGGGCATTTGAAGTTGTGGAAGAAGCAGGAAGCGGGGATTGAATTCGTCAAACACTACAGGGCCTCTCTCAAGGCTATTGTTGGTGTCACGGCTAGTGATGATGGGAGTGTATTTGCAACTATCAGTGAGGGAGGTGAAGGACGTGTGTTTGATGTTGTCAACTTTGGTGTGTCTGAACCTATCTTGTAAGGGGAGAGCTGATAATAGATATGATCAATATACTCAAATTCCCTTTTACACCAAAGACATGCTGCTGGGTGCACCAGCCTGGAGCTGGGCAAACATTACTGGCAGTCTCGGATGTCGCCTCGCCAACAATACGGATCTATGACGGTAGAGGCGTTGGGACGCCTCTGTACGAGCTCGACAAATTACATCGAGCGCCCGTTCACTTGATCTCGTATACTGCCAAATACGATTGTGTGATCTCAGCAGACGAAGATGGGTTTGTCGAATACTGGCAACCATCCGAACCGTGGGGATTGCCTTCCGTCCCGGGATTATGGCAGTACAAATCAGCGACCGACCTATATCAATTCAAGAAAACCAAATCAATCGCTTCATCCATCACATTCTCTCCCAACTCTTCGCAATTCGTTACAATGTCATTACCCTCTCGAGCAGTTCACGTCTTCAACTTCTTAACAGGAAAATTGACACGGACGTATGATGAGTCATTGACCGCGGCGATAGAAATGCAACAGGGTGGAACGGCAGTGTTTACATTGGATGATATGGATTTCGGAAGGCGTCTAGCGGCAGAGAGAGCTTTGGATAATGCCGAGAGTGGGCCTGGAGGAGCGTTAAGAACAGCAAACGCAGTCTGGGACGAAAGCGGAAACTTTATCATCTATCCTACCATGCTGGGTATCAAGGGTGAGTCAAATCGCTGGAATGGTGCTCATGTTAGTGGTCAATACGGTGACGAACAAAGTATCCCGGGTACTAGGGAAAGACGAGACGTTACGATATCTCAACGTCTCCCTGTACCAAGGTGCACCAGCCAAGAAAGGTATCACGACTCTTGCCATGGCAGCATCTGCCAATCCATTGTTGCAAGAAAAGGCGGAAAGAGATCCACATGTCTTTTGTACGGCCTACAAGAAATCTCGGTTCTATGTGTTTGGAAGGAGTGATAGGGAAGAAAAGGGTGATCGTGATGTGTTCAACGAGAGACCAACGAGGGAGGAGCAGACTGTCATGGTGGCTCCGGAAAAGAAGAAAGCTACCGCCACTTCGTTGACGATCCATACCACCATGGGTGATATTGTATGTGGTCCTCCCCCCTCCGAGACTCTACTAACACGCAGCACTTCAAGCTGTTCCCGGAAGCTGCGCCGAAGACGGTCGAGAACTTCGTCACGCACGTCAATAATGGTTATTACAATAATATCATCTTCCATCGAATCATCAAAAAGTTCATGTTGCAAACTGGTGATCCTCTTGGAGATGGAACGGGCGGAGAGAGTTGCTGGGGCGGTCACTTTGAAGACGAGTTCGATCCAAAATTCAGGCATGACAGGCCTTATACTCTGTCCATGGCAAATGCTGGACCAGGAACGAACGGGTCGCAATTCTTCATTACTACCGTACCGACACCTTGGCTCGATGACAAACACACGTACGTTTCTGCTGGCTTGATAAGGCATTCGCTGACTTCTTAGTATATTCGGCCGAGCAACGAGCGGGATGGACATCATCCATTCCATCGAAAATGTCCCTTGTAACCCCAAAACCGATCGTCCATATGACGACGTCCTCATGCGTTCGTTAGAGGTATCATAGGTTGCACGACATCAGATGCATGCTTTTAACTTCTACCCTTCATTCATTCTGGTTACATTCGAAAATCATCCGGCATCTAGTTGATCTTGATGAGCTCAACCTCGAACTTGAGGGTTGAGTTGGGAGGGATGACGGGAGGGAAACCTCGGGCACCGTAGGCTGTCAGATCAGTGAACGTCATTTGTCACGCTCCTCGAAAGGCTTACCGTAGTCTGGGGTGCAAGTGAGGACAGCCTTCTCACCGACGGACTGATTGTCAGTACTGGTACAGCTCAAGTAGATGGAGTACGGCGTACGAGCTGAGGAACACCCTCATCCCATCCCTTGATGACTCGTCCAACACCGATCTGGGTGGTGAATGGCGATCCCCTGTCTCGGGAAGAGTCGAACTTGGATCCATCAAGGAGGGTTCCGACGTCTGCCCATTAGCATGTCATCTCAGGAGATAAGGAGATAACTGACAGTGGATGGCAACGGTATCTCCAGACTTGGGGAAGTTCTTTCCGTCTCCGGGAGTGATTTTATCGATAGTGACACCCATTTTGATTGCTGTAGAAGTGAATGTTCTGTATGAGTTTAAGTTAAGAGTAGGTCTTAGGAGGGTTCGAAGCATTAAGAGGGTTAAAAGAAGGTTCTGGGTGGGGAGTGGAGTATCAGGTGACGTGCTTATCAGATCAGTTAACCGAAAACGCCGATAGTGGCACTCAATGTGGGTATGGCGTATTAGTGATGCATGCAAGCTATGTACATCAGGGTCATTAATCGAGTCGTCGTTATCATGAACAGATATCCTCCTCCCTACTCTTGGACAACTTGCACCGTCGAGTGATGGACAGGCGGAGGTCCGGAGATTCTCACTTTCCCTTTGCTATTTAGTATAGCTCGTCGACAGGAACTCTCGACTCCAGCGGCCTTGTTCATCTCGATCTCGTACTCGCATAATCCCAGATCATCTTTCGGTAGCCACAAGATGGGCTGACGTTCCTTTGTAGCCGGGTGGAAGAATGCGTTGGGGTCGTTTCCATCAATCTCTTCCTGATTGATGACTCCCGGTCCACCAGGTAGGGCAAAGTAGTGTTGCTCGTTATCGTCACCCTCCTCCTTTGGCAATTGAGCTTCGGCATCGGCATCAATGCGTTGTTCTCGGATTTCCGACTGGTTGGTTGATAATCGAGTGAGAGGTATACCATCTTCGGACTCGCGTAGACCGTTGGATCCTTGGATCGGTGAGATGGGTTCGTCAGGTTGCGAGTGGGTGGGGTACACGGGGCGTCCGGGAGCTGTGGGCGAGGTAGAAACAACCGCCCCACTTACATCCGCGGCGTGTTCATTGGGCGGTGTTGTATCGTGCAGAGTAGCCTGGCGTTCCCTCATCCTTCGCTCATACTTTGTCTCTGTCTGCCTGTCCATCGGAGTCGTCTTGATCTTGTCGAGCATCTGCTTGCCTCGATTACGTATCCCATGCGTCTGACCCATGGCTTGGTTAGCAATAGGCTGAAGGACTCCTTTACCGGTATTGACGACTTTATTCTTGACATCAACACCGAAGAATGGGGCGAGATCATTCTTGTCTCCGAAATCCACATGTTCAACACCGTTCATTTCTCCTCCGTAAGCGAGGTGAGCGAGTGATAGCGGGATCGCATCCAGCATGGGGTTGTACGATGAAGCCAAGACGTAATGAATGGCCGCCTATCGTCAGCTCGGATGGCGGACGTGGACATACAGTGATCACGATAAGGATGATCATCAACACCGCCTGTGGAATAGCAGAAACATTGTTGTTTTCGTTTCTAGCCAGGAAGAATAATGCGCAAAGACATATCTCCTGGACATATAAACCGACAAATACGTGATTGATGGCTTTGGGAAAGAATCGGCCACCGGTGTCCATTGATTTTGGTTGATCCCATACCCAGGTAAAGAGGTATTTGTAGGCGAATGCCGACAACATGAAGAAGCAAGCTCCGAACCCGTTGATGATTGGCGAAATGACCATGTAGCCAGTAACGATGACTGAATAAACGGTGACTGCGGGAAAGATGGTTCCCCACTGATCCTTTGACAAGCGGTATCGAGATGTAAACATTGATCGAGGTGTACCTCCGCCGAGTGTGATTCGAATGAAGTAAAGGACGAGCGAAATTGGCTGGATCAAGGTCAAGACTGTCCCGGTGAATCGGGTCAAAATGAGGGTGATGAAGAATGTCGAGGCGGCGGGCATTTGCTGAGCGAGGACACTGGCAATCGAGGTTGGATTTTCCGCGAGATCTTTGAGTGCGTAGATGAGACCATTCGTCAATGTCACGACGAAGAACGTGTGCTATCATTAGCTTTTGGTTTCATGTTTGACATACAATGACTAGGAAGACGAAGTATCGGTTCATGACGTCCAGCTCGACCTCAGTTCGCGTGGGCGTGCCTTGCAGCATGCACAATTCTGATATTAGCACTGGACCACGATTCCGGACTTACGTCTAAGAATGACGGGCAAGACCATCATCAGAAGAGCGAGGAGAATTGGAGGCAAGACACCCGAGACCACGCCCTTGAGAAGTGTATAACCGAAACCCGGCCTCTCAAGGAAGTCAAGCCAGTCCAACCACGGATAAGCGCTGATGAGGCCATTGATGGACGACAAGGCACTGATGAACGCAACGGGGATAGCCCAAACCAGGATCATCCCGAAAGTGATGGCATACGAAGCTGCCATTCTGATTTTCGCTTCGTAAGGGTTGAGCGACAAATTTCGCCAGATGATATTCTGTGGTGCTTGTTCAATGTACCGTTCCGCCATTCGGTAAGGCCGATTATGAGGTAGACACTGGTAGGCCATGTGCGCTGCGATTTGGTGGTTGAAATGGACGAATGCCGAGCTGAGTGGCGGATAGTAATCCTGTTCGTACCCGACTGATTTGACATCGTTGTGCAGTTGTTCTCGACCACTCTCTAATGCTTGCGTGCAGAGTGCAATCTCGTTTCTGGCCCAATCGATCTTGTCAATCTTTTGTCCTATCCCAAGCCATCCGAGACCGAAAGGAGCCCATTTGGGTTTTTGGGTGAACGTTGGCCGCTTTGCT
>Ga0265780_10004406_pt1 | contig 18132 bp, 18 predicted proteins | sample P1T30metagenome_FD_192432 | JGI IMG/M metagenome (GOLD analysis project Ga0265780, IMG submission 192432) | Plant litter microbial communities from East Loma Ridge, Irvine, California - P1 T30 | ecosystem: Environmental > Terrestrial > Plant litter > Unclassified | place: USA: California...
AAAGGGGTCCGCAAGATGATACTCATCGAGGAATGCTGGAAAGCCATCGCCAAGGAAGGCATGGCGGAATACATCAAATATCTGTTTAAGACCGTTCGTAAATTCTTTGGAGAAGCCGTAGTAGTGACCCAGGAAGTAGAAGATATCATTTCTTCTCCCATAGTGAAACAGGCGATTATCAATAATTCAGACTGCAAAATTCTGCTGGATCAAAGCAAATACCAGAATAAGTTCGATGATATCCAGCAGCTTTTGGGCCTGACCGAAAAAGAGAAATCCCAGATCCTTTCGATGAACCGCGCCAATGATCCGGGCAAAAAGTATAAAGAGGTATTTATTTCCCTTGGCGGTCAGCATAGCCAGGTGTACCGGACGGAAGTATCGATCGAAGAATATCTGGCCTACACGACTGAGGAAAAGGAAAAACTGCTGGTGCAAGCGTATGCAGACCGGCTGGGCAGCATCCAAAAAGGGATAATTTCACTAGCAAGCGATATTAAAAACAATACAGTGGTACACTAAAATCCAATCATATGAAAAACTATTCAAAACTGCTACTGGGCGTCCTGGCTATAGCCTGCACTGCCTGCCAACGGGATTCCGTCCGGGAATTCCTCCCTGGCCTCTACACCAATTCAGCAAAGGGGGAATTAAGTAAAGCCGATGATACCCTGGTAGTAGAACAAGCGGATGGCAACAATTTTTTGATCCATCGAAAAACCGGATTCAATCTGATTCGCAGCGGTAAAGTGGGCAAACGTCAGCATGAGCGGGAAGAATGGCATGCCATCTATGATGAGGCTACAAAAACGCTGAGCGAGACCAGAAAAGGTAAACTCATTATGATCTATCCCGATTCGGGATTTATCCTCATCGGTAAAAGAAAATATACCAAACAATAAAATGAAGTAAGAAAAAAAACAAAGATATGAGATCTCATCATTCAGGTACAAGGCCATGTACCGCAAAAATCCGAAACGCCTTAGCCAATCCATTCAGGAGAATCGGTTGCCTGGGCAAAAAAATGAAAATGATTATGAAAAACTATATGGTAATACTCCCGGTGAGTGCGATGACCATTTGTGTGGGGCTGCCTAAAGGGGCAACTGCTCAGGTTGCGGTACTGGAGGTGATCAAGGCCGGCGTAAAAAAGGTTATCCGCGCAGTGGACCTGAAAGTGCAGCGCCTGCAAAACGAGACGATCTGGCTACAAAATGCCCAGAAAGTACTTGAAAATCAGCTTTCCAAACTCAAGCTGACGGAAATCGCCGATTGGACCGAAAAGCAAAAGAATCTGTATTCTGAATATTATAGCTCCCTTTGGAAAGTGAAATCTGCCATTACCTATTATAAACGGGTGAAAGAGCTGACAGTCAAACAGGTTGCCATTGTTGATGAATATAAATGGGCTATAGGGTTATTTCAAAAGGATAAGCACTTCAGCGTGGAAGAAGTTGACCAGATGCAAAAAGTTTTTCTCGGTATCCTGGAAGAAAGCGTAAAGAACCTCGATCAGGTGCTCCTGGTGGTCAACTCCTTTAAAACCCAAATGAGTGATGCTAAGCGACTGGAAATTATCGGCGCCGCGGCTGATAAAATGGAGGAGAATTATGCGGACCTGAAAAAGTTCAATTCAGGGAATATAACCCTGACTATCAAACGCGCTAACTCAGTGGATGAGGTAGCCAAACTAATGGAGTTATATGGGGTGGATTAGACTGCTTCGCATCGCTATTGTTTGTATATCACTGCTTGCAATAGCTGAACATACTCGGGCGCAAACCTGGTCAGAGTGGTTCTCACAAAAAAAGACGCAGAAGAAGTATCTCATCGAGCAGATGGCGGCACTGAAACTTTACGCAGGCTACTTAAAAAAAGGATATGAAATTGGCAGTTCCGGGTTGGGCTTTCTCAAGGGAGCAACCAGGGGAGAGTTTGATTTGCACAGTACATTTTTTTCTTCGCTTAAAATGGTCAGCCCAGCGGTAAGAAAAGACGTGAGGATCGCGGAGATCCTGGCCATGCAGCTCCTTGTTGGTAAAGCGTTTTCCCGACTGGATGATGTAGATGGACTGGCAATCGAAAGTATGGGTTATATAGATCTGGTGAAAAAGGACCTGTTATCAGAGTGCCTTAACGATCTGGAGGAACTCCTTTTGGTTATCACTTCAGGTAAGATTGAAATGGGCGACGATGAGCGGATCACGAGGGTGGACCATATCTATCGGTCCATGCAAAGCAAAAAGATCTTTGCGCTACAATTCCTTGGCGTCGCAAAATCTCTGGCCGCAGAGAGAAACAGTGAGCTTAAAAGTTTAAAAGAAATGGAGGTAAGGTATGAAAATAAGTCACATTAAATTCTGGGTTTTTTTCTCTGTTCTGGCATTTTCATTATCAGGAAGATCTATGGCCCAATCCACTGAGGTGCAGCAATTGCTGCTTAACGTTGAAAAGCTAAGCCAGCTTAAAAGTATTCTTTCGGATATGAAAAAAGGCTATACGGTCATATCTAACGGATATAGTGCGGTCAAAAACATTTCCCAGGGAAATTTTTCCATTCATGAAGTATTCCTGGATGGATTGATGGCCGTGAGTCCCGAAGTAAAGAAATACAGGCGTGTGGTAGATATCATTACTGCCCAAAAAGATATCGTCTCAGAATACAAAAAGGCATTTAAGAATTTCAATGCATCCGGCCTTTTTACTGTTCCCGAACTGGATTATCTGTCCAAACTCTACAGCGGACTATTATCCAGGAGCATGGATAATCTTGATGAGCTCACGATGATCATTACCGCAAATTCGCTCCGGATGAATGATTCCGAACGGCTGGATGCCATTGACCGAATTTACCTGGATACAAATGATAAGCTCAGTTTCCTGCGAAACTTCAATCTGGATGCAGGAAAATTATTGCTCCAGCGGAAGTCGGCTATGGCGGATATGAAAGGTTCAAAAGCTTTGTTTAAGGTCAACTAAAATTTAACAGCATGAAAAAAATATGTATTCCCTTTTTCAAGTGGACAGGCCTTGCCCTTGCCTTTTTTATAATGCCTGAAACGGCATTTGCTCAGGGGATCGCAGGGGAGCTTACGGGCATGCAGCCTGTGCTGGACAAGGTATATGAGGATATGCTGCCGCTCTGTTCCCGCCTGATCGATGTGGCCAGGGGGATAGCCGGGTTTGGAGCGCTTTGGTATATCGCCAGCCGGGTCTGGCGGCAGATTGCTGCGGCGGAACCCATTGATTTCTATCCCCTGCTTCGCCCGTTCGCGCTTGGCTTATGCATCATGTTGTTCCCGGCGGTGCTCGGAATCATGAATGGTGTGCTTAAACCTACCGTATCCGCTACCGGAGCAATGGTCAGCGACAGCAACCTCGCGATCGAAAGGTTACTCAAAATTAAAGAGGCAGCGATCAAGAAGTCTAAAAACTGGCAGATGTATGTCGGAGAAACCGGGCAGGGGGATAGTGATAAATGGTATAAATATACGCACCCTTCTGACCCTGAGCGGGCAGATGAAACATTTCTGGACGGACTGGGAAACAGTATGCAGTTCTGGATGGAAAAACAGAGCTACAACCTGCGCAATTCCATAAAGTCCTGGCTAAAGGAAGTCCTGGAAGTGCTGTACGCTGCAGCCTCGCTGTGCATTAATACCATCCGTACCTTTTTTCTCATTGTGCTGGCCATTCTCGGCCCCCTGGTATTTGGCTTTGCCGTATTTGATGGCTTCCAGCAGACCCTGACCGTATGGCTTGCCCGCTATGTCAATATTTTTCTCTGGCTGCCCATCGCCAATATATTCGGTAGCATCCTGGGAAAGATTCAGGAAAATATGATCAAGGTAGATCTTGCGCAGATTGAAGCGCAGGGAGATACGTTCTTTTCTTCCACCGACACGGCCTATCTCATCTTTTTGATCATTGGCATCGTCGGTTATTTTTCTGTCCCCAATGTAGCCAATTATGTAGTCCATGCAGGGGGTGGAAATGCCATCCTGACCAAAGTGAATTCCATGGTCATCGCTGCCCCAAGCTCAAGTGCCAGTGCTGTAATGGGTGCCGGGGGGATGGTCGCTGATGCCCTCGGGGATGGTGCCCGCGTGCAATCGCAGAGCTACTCAAGCGCTGCCCATGGTGATTATTTCCCGGACCAGAACAGCCATCAGAAAGATAAGATATCCGGTAAATCAACTTAAATCCAATCATTATGTTTACTCAGTTCAAAAACATTGACACCGCCTTCAGCCATATCAAACGCTTCAGCATCTTTTTGATCATCGCCTGTATGTTGATCTCGTGCTTTGCGATCTATAAAGGTTTTGAAACAGCTTCTAGGGCCAATCGCACAGTCTACATTCTGGCCAACGGAAAAGTTCTGGAAGCCGTTTCGGCGGATCGTAAAAGTAATATTGCTGTGGAGCTCCGGGACCACATCAGGATGTTCCACCATTATTTTTTTACCCTGGATCCGGATGAAAAGGTGATCCAGTCAAATATCTCGTCCGCTTTAAACCTGGCGGATGAAAGTGCCAAGCGAGCTTATGATAACCTCAGGGAAAAAGGCTACTTCAATAACCTGATTTCTGCAAATATCTCCCAGGAAATTGTGGTGGACAGTACTTTGCTCGATCTTGATGATTATCCCTATGGCTTTAAGTGTTATGCCACGCAGAAACTGATCCGGGCAACTTCAACCGTGACCCGAAAGCTTATCACTTCCGGAACCTTGAGGAATGTTTCCCGCTCAGATAACAATCCGCACGGGTTTTTGATACAGCGATGGGAAACCCTGGATAATCATGATGAACCCATAAACCCCTAGCGTATGGAAAAGCAGTCAAAAACTAATGGAGATCAATCCACAGTGATCCCCAGGGTTAATCAACTAATACTTTCCTGGCCAAAAAGATTGGCAGACCATCTCAATCTTAAATGCCGGAACATTTCATCAAGAGGCCTTTTAGCAATGCTGATCAGCTTTATTGTCATCATTGCCGCCTTCTTGCTGAATTTAATCATCTGCGCCATTCATTAACCAATTAAAACAATAGAAATATGAAAAATCAAAAAATCAGGAACAAAAGGAAAATCCTGCTTATCCTGCCCATACTGATCCTGCCATTTCTTTCTCTGGCCTTTTATGCCATGGGCGGGGGAAAGACAGCCGGAAATAAATCGAGCGGCAAAGCCGGCATCAATGCTTCATTACCCAATGCCAGCTTCGTTAAGGAAAAGCCGGCAGATAAGATGGGGATTTATCAGGAGAGCCAGAAAGATTCATCAAAAAACAGTTCCGCGCATCTGGAGCAGATAGCGGGCAGATTCGGTTTCAGCACTTCGCAACCAACAGATCCTACAAAGGACATTGATCTCAAGCTGCAGCAATTGAATGCGCAGATCAATGCGCCCGAAGAAGCTAAGCCACTATCTTCTTTTAGGGAGCGTGCTATAAAAGTGCCCGGGATGAGTACCGATGTCGACAGACTTGAAAAGCTCATGTCCTCCATGCAGGGAAATGCTAATGAAGATCAGGAAATGAAACAGCTTTCTGGCATGCTCGAAAAAGTTCTGGACATTCAACATCCCGAGCGTGTTCGTGATGCCTATATTAAACAGATTAATACAGCACCGGAAGAAAAATTTGCTGCAATTCCAGCCGAGGTCGCAGCAAAACAATCCCTCGTCCAGGGTGCCGTACTCAAACTGGTGGTTTCAGACACGGTCACTATCAATGGCATCCTGATACCCAAGGGACACGAAATTTTTGGACTCTGTAACCTGACCAATCAACGTTTGCTGGTGGATATCAAAACCATTCGAATCGGTAAACACATCATTCCGGTAGACCTGTCCATTTATAGCCTGGATGGGATCAAGGGTATTGCAGCGCCGGATGCAATAGTAGAAAATGCGATATCGGGCGGGGCAGATGATGCGGTGAGAAGCCTGCAACTGCTCAGCATGGATCAGTCCATAGGTACTCAGGTAGCCGGAGCAGGAATTGATGCCGCGAAAGGGCTTTTTTTCAAAAAAGTAAGGCGGGTAAAAATGAAAGTCAAGGCAGGCTTTCCGGTCCTGCTTCGGGATAATCAGAGCAGCAAATAGTTACAGGCTTTGTATTTGGCTGAGACCCGTTATGCACAAGCAGTCATCGTCATTTTTTACAATGCTAAAATACTATGGGAAATGCCATCAAATATTAATTAAAAAGCCTGAATGAGCAAATTGATGGGTTAAGAAAAAGGACGCCCTCGGCTATCAGCCCCGTTTGGGCAAAAATTCCCCCGTTATTATGCGAGAGCCGATCAGATAAATTAAAAGCTAAAAATAGCAATCAGTTAACCTTTAACACAATGAGTATGAATTTAAACAATTTAGAAAATCTCAAATCTGAGATGAAAGCGCTGGGCTTCAGTAAAGAGCTTCAGGAAAAAATGGAAGAAAACATGAAGTCTAATCTTCCTGAGTTTATTTTAAAAGACCAGATCAACGGACACAAAGGGCAGATTGATCTTAATCTTTATTTCAAGCAATCCGGTCAGTCCGAAAATTATTACCTTAACAAGTACGATGTTGCGCTTAATGAGGGTAAGCCCTTAGAGGCAGGCCAAAAGTATCTGGTCATCTCTCCAAGTGATACGCCGGGGAAAAACAATGTCTTCAAGAGAGAAAATGTAGCCGAGGCTATTGAAGTATTCAAAAAGCATACTGTTAATGCAGAACTGGCCGTTGGTAAGGATGCCGCTCACAAGACGAAGCTGGCGACTATGGAAGAAGGAAAGATCAATTATGTCGACAAGGAATTCGGCAGGACTTTTCGAAATCCACCATTGCCGCAGACTATCTGGGTGGAAAGAGGTAAGGGTTTTACCGCATCGCAATCCGTCAACCTGATTGAAGGCAGGGCCGTATATCGTGAGGATATGCTTACCCAGGGCGGTTTGCCTTACAAAGCATGGATGAAGCTCGACCTGGACGGGCCACGTGACCGGCACATGAATTTTAATATGAACCAATATCATGACCCTTCATATGGATTTAATTTAAAAGAGGTACTGGATAAATTCAACATCAAGGAACTGGAGAATCCGAAGGATAGAGAAAAACTCGAAGCGCAATTGAAGAATGGTGACCGGCCGTCTATTACTGTTGAAAAAAATGGCGAGCAGGTGAAGTTGCAGGTTGAAGCAGTGCCACGTTATTCTCAGCTCAATATGTTCGCAGCAAACGGCAGGGCAGAGAAAAGAGAGCAGTTTCTCAAAGAGCCTTCCTTGAATAAGGCCATCACAAAATCAAAGGGAAAAGAGGTTTCTAACAGTCAGGGTTTGGGCGTTTAAAGCGTTTTTGTATTTTCGCGGCTCGTTTTTTGTAAACGAATATTAAATTTTAACGATGGTCATCTGTTTGGCCGATAATACAACAATTATGGAAAAATTTGAAAAAGTAAAAGAATTGGTGTCAGCCATCGAGGCCGATGCTACTAAATTTTATGATGGTGGGAATGCTGCGGCAGGTACGCGCGTTCGTAAAGCGATGCAGGACCTTAAAGTTTTAGCTCAGGAAATCAGAGCAGAAGTTACAGAAAAGAAAAGTAGCGCAAAATAATCACATCGCTGTTTTGGGAAATTATGAAGTCCCGGCCATCGGTCGGGACTTTTTTTATTATAATGGAAAATAACAATTATTTCTCCGGAGTGCAGATTTCTTTTCTTCTGCCATTTTTTCTCAAGGCAATCAAATTGATCGATTGGCCTCAAACCTTGGTATGTATGACCGTCTAGAAATACAACATTACTAAAAATATCTTGCCTTCCTTTGATCCCTTCCAGAAAAAGGGGATTGCTGAAAACCTATAGATAATTCCAAATTCTAATTATACACTTCAAAATACTAAGGTGGATGATTAGTTTCTTAGATTAAAGAAAGTTGCCCCCTCTTATTGGAAATGAATTTAACATAGATTCGTTGATTTCACTTTGTTTTTTTCGTATCAGCCTTGGTGACAAGTCTGTTTTTTACTGTTAAATTTATCTTAAAATTAGCTCAAATTATTCAGCCAATAGATGTAAGTATAAATAAAACAATGGGTTGTGACGCTTTAAATTGTACCCATAAACCGACCATTGTTTTAATCTTTTTTAGAAAGCTTTCTTCGAAGTAACCGCCAGTTGGCTTTCGATAAAAAATAAAGTATTGTAATTATTCCAGCAGGGATTGCCAGAGAGTAAAGCCATTGAAACATACTTGTAAATGTACGTAAATTATTATTGACTAGACTTGGTCACCTTTAAAGCATCATTACCTACTTTACTTTCAAAGGTTCGATAATTAGATTCTGTCAATGAACTAACTTTTGCCATCAAAATTAAACGATCTCATTCATTTGTTTACACAAAACGAGCTGCGAATTCAGCAAGACGGTTTAAACCTAAGCTCTAACAGATGCAGGCGCCATAAAATATTGTCCGAATGATCTTGCTTCGAGATTGGGAATTCTTTTGGCCAACCAGCTATGCCCGTTAAAGTATGTTACACAGTCAATTGGCCTATCAGGGTATATCACAAATATCTTCCTCTAGATAGCGACTGTAAAAATAATTGTCTTGAATCTCAGTAGATTAGTTTTATTTATTTGTAAATGTCCTTTTCAAAATTATTTTTGTCCTATGACCGTCACAGTTTTAGCGATTCTCGAGACTGATTTTATTCCTCAGAAGAACCTGGCCAGGGTAATGAACGATCGCCTGGAGCGTGCCGCCAGGGATCTGGAACAGCTCCATCTCAAATCTCTTCAGGGAAAGGGATTTTCCACAGATGATCTCATCGTCTACCTCAGCTATAATCCCAAATATAAAGTTCGCTTCCTTGTAGTGAATGATGTGCCTGCAGATATTGAATATTTTGTCAATGAGCTGTGCGGAAGGCTGGGTTACTTACAGTGGAAAACCTCGCTGATCAAAAGCATTGAAAGCCTAGACTAACATTTTACATCCCAAATTTTTATTTAACTTTTGGATCAAATTTAGGTCTGTAGGCCGGCACGCACAAGAAATTCCGGCATAAACCCGCTTGTTGCCTTCCCGCTCGCTATCCATTTATTCCGTTGCTTCTTTGGCTTTGGCGGCCCACAGACCCATCGGGCTCCATAATTAAATCAAAATATTATGGAAAAGACAGCTTATCAACTTGCCGAAATCGAAATCAGCTACAAGCCAGCCTTTAAGGTAGCCAACAGACCACAAATAGATTGCGCCAGCAGAGCCTACAAAATCATGCTTGAAAACTGGAGTGAGGACAGAATTGAACTTCTTGAGGAATTTAAGGTACTTTTGCTCAATCGTAGAAACCGCGTGATGGGAATTGTTAATCTTTCTCAGGGTGGCCTGTCTGGAACAATAGCTGATGCCAAGATAATTTTCGCTATAGCCCTTAAGGCCTGTGCAAGCGCTATCTTGCTTAGCCACAATCATCCTTCAGGAGAAGTTTCGCCAAGTCAGGCGGATATTATTCTCACCAAGCGACTTGTAGAGGCCGGAAAACTTCTGGATATTCAGGTGCTAGATCACATCATTCTCTCCACAGGTTCCTACTTCAGCTTCAAGGACGAAAACCTAATGTAAATAGTGACATCACAGATGGCATCCATCACTGAAAGGCGATGGATGCCATTTTTTTTGCTTATTTTTTTCTTCCTTGTTCTTCCTCTGTAGACTTTATTTTTTCTATCCCATATGCTTTATCTGTAGGCATTTTGAGTAGCAAATTTCTGAACAATCCCTCTGCCAGCAAGACCGGGCCTCCGGTTTGCTGAAAAAAAATCTTCCTTTTTCGCTGCGCTCCAAAGCGTATTTGTTTTTCGCAAAGTCTTGCCTTGCTGATGGATTGTAATCAGGTGAGGGTGGCTTAACAAAAATCCAGAAGGCTCCTGCCGACTGGAGTTGAGCACAATAAATAAAAGGTATGAAAGACTTAAAATTGAAAAACCCACCCGTCCCTAGGCTCCGCAAAGCGGAGCAAAACGCAACCATTGCTCCGCACCGTGGAGCGCACCATCCAGTATTATTAAACATTATAAAAAAAAAGTTATGAAAAATCAAGTAAACAACACCGCCAATGGAGCCGCTGAATTTATTGACCTTAAAAATGTAAAGAACCCAATCTATCAATCTCTTGCAGGAAAGTCAAATCGCAGCACTCAAAACCAGTCAATAATGAACAATGATGAAAAAGCAAACATTAAAACCATGGCCCAGACAGATGCAATGAAAAATGATGAGTCAAAAACCGCTCATACTACTACCGAAGAAAAACCAATCCTGAACCTGGAGGGAACTTTGAAATTAGTTGAAGAACTCCATAGAAGGATGGTGCAGAGAGGCAGGCTGGTTCATACCATCGACAATTTGGATAAGTTCGAGATCGAGCAGAAAGAAGAAGCAGAAGATATCACCTCCAATTATTACCAAGGGTGTGAAATTGAAATAACAGACGATAAACGAAATAAATTCTCTACCAAAAACCCGGTGATCATTAAAGCAGTTGCGCTGTATGTGCGTGATCTGTGTGTCAATAAACTAGCTGAATTAGAGGCCGAAATCATCATTCCCAAGTAAGGCCATTTTTAGTCCTGTTCATTTCGGGCAGGGCTAAATCTACTGGCGTAGAATCAAATTTAAACCTTGGCAGCCTTTGTTACTAAATGTTGTATAAAGTGCTTTGATCAATGCTCTCTACCTATAAATACAATTTTTTTCACTAATCAATTCAATTAAGATGAAAACAGAAGAGATATTTTTTATTGTCCGTATCGAGGTGAAAACCGAACACGGCCATATTAACGAAACTTTGCAGGAAATGGAAAAGACATCCCGTTTCTTTATCACCAATACCCCAAAAGTAAAGGTCATTCATTCCGAAATATTAACCACTCAAACCCGAAACCTAAAAAACAGAAACCATGGCGCATAACATTAATTATAATCCGGTTACCAAGAAACACAGTTTTTTTTCGGTTAAAGAAAAGGCATGGCATAACTTTGGCAAAATCGTCACAGAATATCCGACCAGCGCAGAGGCGATCCAATATGCAGGCCTTGACTACCAGGTGGAAAAAAGGCCCCTTTTCAGTCTTGACAATACCAATGCCGATCTTTATGAAGCGATAACTAATGACATCGAACCCACCATTCAGGTGCCTAACTATTTTGCAACAATCCGAAGCGATACTGAACAGGTGCTTGGGGTAGTTGGCAGAGATTACCAGATTGTCCAAAATAAGGATGCCTTTTCTTTCTTTGATAGTATCGTAGGTAATGATAAGAGTATCAAATATGAAACAGCTGGCGCATTGGGGAATGGTGAACGGATTTTTATTACAGCCAAATTGCCTGAGTATATCAGGGTAGGAAGGGATGATCTTATTGAACAGTACATTTTTTTAACAACCTCCCATGACGGCTATGGCAGTATAACCGCTGCATTCACTCCCGTGAGAATAGTGTGCCAGAATACGCTGAATGCCGCCCTGAATACCCGACAAAACAGTATCAAAATCCGTCACACCGCCAGTGCAAATGATCGGCTCAAACAGGCGCACCAGCTGATGGGTATAACCAACCAGTTAGCCGATGAAATGGAACAACTTTATAACCACTGGGCAAAAATACGGATCAATGACAAGGAGGTATTTAAGCTGATACAGATTGCCATGGCACCTGCAAAAGAAACCCTTATAAGTTTAAAAGATGAAAAGTTTCACCAGCTTTCCAGTCATTACATGAACATTGTGCAGGATGTGTTTGATTATGCCCAGTCTGCACCCTCGCAGCAGGAACCAACGACCAAAGGTACTCTGTTCGGTGCCTATAATGCAGTCACAGGCTACTTTCAAAATGTGCGCAACTTCAAGAACGAAGAACTCAAGCTTAAAAGTATTCTCTATGGAACGGGTATGCAAAGGGCCCAGACCGCATTCGATCTTTGCCGGAATTTCGAAAGAACCCAGCAAGTATATTTATGTTGATTGGAGTGTTTAGGGTAGCTGCTAAGTTACCCTAAATTCTTATATCCCGGACGCGCTCCGCGCGTAATCATTATATATCTGCGATTAACCAGCTTGACATTCACGACGATTTTATGTTGAGCCTTTTATCTGCTCATCTATCAAATCAGTTAATCTAGATCCGTGTTGTGTCTTCAATATTAGCCCTCAGGTAGAAATCTCTCAGTCCCAAATTAGGTTTTAAATCGCAACAAGTTTTATACATTAATTTTAATGTTATGAGCTGTAGTATTGAATCAATTTTTATACTTTTGCTAGGAATTGAAATATGAAGCTAAACCCACTTCGTTGAACAGTTGTTGAAGATTTCAGATACGTCCCCATGCATGATTTTACTTTCCGTTTCAAACTACTTTTTTACGATTCATCGGGCAAGAAAGATTTATTCACAGTTTCCATTACAGCTGTTCTTCTGATCAGTATTCTTCACCTCATTTCTATATTTCTTGAAACCGCAGTTCCCTTTGGTCTTCTTTATGGTCCGCTAACATTTATGGCATTTGAAGTTCCACAAAAAAGGAGAAGAGCCAAGTTTCATATTATTTGCAACACCTTTTTGTTTATATTCTTTTTGGTGTCATACCTTTTATTATACAACAGGATTCCAAATGAATCAATTGCCAATAAGAATATGGTTGTCTATACGATAGGTTATTTTTTGCTTATGGTATTGTCTTTACTCGCTTATAGCATCAAATCTTTTTTTTCTATCAGTAAGCAAAGTCTCGATTTGGGCCGTAAAGCATTTTTGGTCGAGCTACTGGTGTATAATGTCTTTGTTGCCCTTCTTATTGCAGCAATACTGATTCAAAGATTATTTTTCCCATGGTTTGGCTTTGGATTCGATATGTTTCTGCTCATTGAAACCATGCAGTTTTTGGGGTTGATAGTTATTTCGGTTTTTTTATTCGGAACTTTTCACCAAAAAAATATTTCGAGCAAGGTGCTCCACAGCGGACAGGCTGAATCACCATCTTCCGTAAATACTATTTACGAAGCCAAGAAGGCAATTGCAATCATATCAGATCCTGAGGTCTTCTGTAATCCTACTATATCTTATTCATCCTTAGCAGAGAAAACCGGACTATCGAAGCAGATGTTAGGCGATTTGCTGAATGAGTATTACAAGGCAAACTTCTATCATGTAATTGCAAAGCACCGTATTGACTACGCCGTGGGTCGGCTAAAACAAGATCCCAAAATCAAGATAGAAGCGCTCTCGGATGAATGTGGCTTCAATTCCAAAAGTTCCTTCAACCGTTATTTCAAAGATTTTAATGGAGTAACCCCAAAGGAATTCAGAGATGTTTTCGTGCAATCGGAACAGACAGTAAATTCATGATATTTGGTCTGCTCTTCGTAATTATTCTTACTCTCCTATACAATCTTTACCTTATCTATAGGATAAAGAAGCAAGAGGCTTTCCTGGACATTCTTAAAATATATTTGTTTTATGAGCTGCTCCATGTAAGCTATACCATTTTGATGAAATCAATATTCGCTGAACTTAAATACCTTGATTTCGGTGCTCCCTTTGCGTTTGCTTACGGTCCGCTATTTTATTTCGCTGTTCACACCTCTATCAATAGGGTTCAAAAAATAGACCACAAAAAACTTTTCATACATATCTCCCCCTCTTTTATTTTCTGGCCACTTTTTCTATTGCTTATCCTTTTCAAAGATCATGTCAACCGCTATCTTTGGACATACTATACCACCCTGGCCGTTGCGCAAGGTGCTTCAATGCTCGGTTACACACTTTGGGCAATATTGTCCTCCAAGACCCGATTGCTTCTGGCTCAAATGAATTCCAGGAATAGTTTATTGAATATTGCCTCTTCTTTTTTAGGGATAATGTCGGTGTTTTTTGTTGTTATAGCAGTCTCTCGTGTTTTTCCAAAAAAAACCGCTCCGCCTGGTTTAGGAATGTATCTGATCTACGGAAGCATATTTGTGATAGTGATCAGTATTTGTCGATACTTATTTAAAAGAACTCGAAGTGAAAAAATATCGGGTATTGTACTTGAGGAAGTTAAGGAAACAAAAACTCCGATAAAAACGATCGGTTATGATAAATCGTCAGTGCCTAGTGATCAGCTGATGTCTTATCACACTAAGCTCGAAAAACTAATGAGTGAAGACAAGATATTTCTGAACAGTAACTTGACCCTTGAAAATGTTGCTTTCTTATTGCGTATAACCAGGCACCATGCCAGTCAGTTGTTTAATCAATATCTTAACCAAAACTTTAATGCCTACATAAACAGATACCGAATTGAATGGGCATGTAAACTTTTACTTTCAGAACCTCAAATGACTGTCGATGAAATCGGGATAGCCAGTGGAGTTACATCTAAAGCAACTTTCCATCGCATTTTTAAACAATTAAAGGGATGTAGCCCGGCTGAATTTCGAAAGAAAAGCGGGAATCATATCTAATTGATTGTTTTACAGGAGTTTAATCAAATGAAACTTAGAAGAAAAATGTTGTACATCCCAATAATTTGAGACTAAAACTCAATTTTCCGCCTTTATATTTGCGCCAAATTTACATTACTGCAAACCAAACGCAATGTCCCTACTTTTCAAACGCTTATTCTTATTTGTTATTGTTTTCAGCGCATTAAATGTTGCTGCTGAAGGCTCCAAAGATTTTTATCCCTCCGGTGCTCAGGGCAATAGGGCTTTTTTGCTGTCAACAACTACCTACCCGGGTGGGTTTGTTAGTTCGGCTAGTTTTCCTTTTTTAACACAAGGGACACATTATGCCTATGTTAGAGTAGGAGAAACTATTGCTGCTGCTCATAGCGGCCAAAATGTGGGTACTGGAAGAATCAGATTAACCGCCCCAAACGGAACGGTGTACAATTCCATAGCTGACAATATAGGCAGGATTGCAAATAGGTCCACAGAGCTCTCTGGTTCGAGAATTGGCTATACTCCGTTTGAGAGACCGGTTTCCAATGCTGCTCAAGAAGGAGTTTGGAAGATTGAATTTCTTTCGCCTAATCCATCGGCTTCTACCACTCCGGCCACGGTAGATGCGGATGCTAGCTGGGTTCAGGCATCCAATGCATCTATTTCAGCCTGGGATGTATCTGTGTTCGCTACTGCGACGACGACTACTCCGATTACAGGAAGAGTGTATACAAACGTATTGAACCTGATGTTGCCACAAACATGGGGCGTAGGAGACGGGTTTAATGGCAAACACTATGTACTTACCAAAGATGGTTACGCCTATTTGGTAGATGAAAACGGATTAAACGGAGCTGCTTATACATTTTTTGTAAATAGTAAGGGTTTCACAACTGCTGCAGGCGGAGCTGGCAGTCCAACATATAAAAGTTTGAATTCATCAACTTCAAATGTATTCGTTAAAGATCCGCGTGCAGCTGATGATGCCAATGGGATTACTCACAAAATATTTTATAATAAACCCAATGATTCAAATTTACCTGAAACGGCACCTTTTGCTGATGGAGGAACAACATGGTTAAAGGCTACCAATGTAGTAGTACCGACTGTTACAAATATTATTGTTGAAGGCGTAGAAAACTCGGGATCAAGTGTAAGCAGCAAGGGAGCTAATATAAAATTTGAATCAAATGTAAACGGCACTTACAAAATCGTTATTCCAGGGAATGGCCTCTTTATAGATAGGGTATTGACTGGTACTACAACCGCAGGAAATAATTCGGTTATTTGGGATGGTGCTGCTGGTGCTTCAGTTGCCGATCCAGTGACACCTGGAACTAAGGTGCCTCCGGGAACTGTACTCAATCAGGTTAAAGTACAGTTATATGGAGCGGAAGTGCATTTTCCTTTTATTGACGTGGAGATCAATCCCAACGGATTAATTATTCAGCAATTATCCACCAATGGAAGTTATACCCCTATAGCTGGCGGAGATGTCGTGTATTGGGATGATAGCGGTGTTTCCAATGTGGGAACCCCGCCAAATCCGAAAAGGGCCGTTTTGGGCATTTCTGCCATCAGTAGCGCTACTAACGGACACAAATGGGGCGCGAATCCTGGCGCCGGGGCAGGTGATTATGGAAATGAAAAGGCTTTAGACACTTATACCTTCATACCTGGCGCTGAAATAGTAAAAAATATAATAGTGACAATCGCACAGGCAGATCTAGAGGTGACCAGCAATGTACCTTCTGTGACTACAATTACCTCGGGCAATACCATGACCTATACGGTAGTCATCAAAAACCTCAGCATTCCAGGTGTGAGCATTAGTGATGTTACCGGAGCGAAATTTGGTTTTGAGCACCCTGCTGGATTTAATATAACCTCTGCTGTTCTTACCACAAATAACGGTATCATCACAGAAAGCCTACCTGTTAACGGTGCAAATAAATGGGAATCTACTTTGAGTATGACCAGCGGATCCCATGCAACATATGTAATTACCGGTACAGTTGGCGCAGCCTTGAAAAATACAACACTGAATACCCGGGCAACAATACTTCGCCCTGCAGATATTGCGGATCCAAACGCTACAGATGAAAGTACAGCAGCTTTCTCCGGTGATGTTGATACTGAATGTAATGGAAATCCAAGTGGAAACGGTTGCAATAACATACAGTTCGCTAGTGTCACAGTTGGTAATAATCCTCCAGTAGGAGTTCCCAACTTTAATCTCACTAATGTAAATACTACAATAAATGTGGCGGATGGGGCTCCGGGAACAGCTGGTGATCTTTTGGTAAATGATTCTGATGCGGATGGTGATGTTTTAACGATAACACAGTATCAGATTGGCGCCACAATATATCCTGCTAATAATGTTGTCCGTCCGATTCCGGGCGTAGGTTTTATAAATATCCGAGCAAATGGAAGTTATACCTTTCAACCTTCGGCAAACTATACGGGATCTATACCAGAGGTAACATATACTGTAAGTGATGGTACGACAACAGCTACGTCTACGTTAAATATTACTGTTAATCCCGTTAATACTGCCCCTATAGGTATTCCAAATACTAACATAACTCCGGAAGATGTCACGCTGACTGTGGTCGATGGAGCTAGCGGAGTGACAGGAGATCTCCTTAGCAACGATACAGATGCTCAAAATGATCCTTTGACAGTTACTAAATTTACGGTTGCAGGGATGGCCGGCGATCAGGCGGTAGCTGTTCCATATTTGATTGCAAATGTTGGAACGATCACGATCAATGCAAATGGATCTTATACCTTCGCACCGATTGCCGATTTCAACGGGGCAGTACCTCAGATCATTTATACGCTTTCTGATGGCAACCTGACTGCTACAACAACACTGGATATAACGGTGACTCCTGTGAACGATGTGCCTGTGGCCAGCTCACCAGCAATCACCACTCCTGAGGACACCCCTCAGAACGGAACGATCACGGTGACTGACGTTGACGGCGGAACACCTGTGTTCAGTGTGGCCACGCCTCCTGCGAACGGAACGGTAACGGTCAATACCGACGGAACCTATACCTATACACCGAAAACGAATTACAACGGACCGGACACTTTTACGGTAACGATTGACGACGGCAACGGCGGAACAACTACGGTAACCATTCCGGTAACCGTGACCCCTGTGAACGACGTACCGACCGGAACGGGCGATACGAAGACCACACCGGAGGATGCCCCTGTATCTGGCGCTGTTAGCGGATCGGATGTGGACGGCGATGCGTTGACCTATACAAAAGCCACTGATCCTGCGAACGGAACGGTAACGGTTAATGTTGACGGTACCTATACTTACACTCCGAACAAGGACTACAATGGTGCGGACAGTTTTACCATCACCATTTCTGATGGTAAAGGTGGTAATGTGACCGTACCGGTAAATATCACGGTGACCCCTGTGAACGATGTGCCTGTGGCCAGCTCACCTGCGATCACCACTCGTGAGGACACCCCTCAGAACGGAGCGATCACGGTAACGGACGTTGACGGCGGAACACCTGTGTTCAGTGTGACCACGCCTCCTGCGAACGGAACGGTAACGGTCAACACAGACGGAACCTATACCTATACACCGAAACCGAACTATAACGGACCGGATA
>Ga0265780_10004407_pt1 | contig 18125 bp, 17 predicted proteins | sample P1T30metagenome_FD_192432 | JGI IMG/M metagenome (GOLD analysis project Ga0265780, IMG submission 192432) | Plant litter microbial communities from East Loma Ridge, Irvine, California - P1 T30 | ecosystem: Environmental > Terrestrial > Plant litter > Unclassified | place: USA: California...
GTCGATGGCGAGGGTGTCTATGGCCGCCGTTTCGATGCAGCCGGCAGCGCGCTCGATGTGCGCGAGTTCGCGATCAATGAATTACGCCAGGGCGACCAGGGCGGCCCGGCCCTGACGGCGCTCGCCAATGGCGGCTTTGCCACGGCCTGGGTCGATACGCAGGCAGATGGCGCGACGCGCATCGAGGCGCGCGTGCTGGCCGGTGAAACGCTGCAGGTACAGGCAGCGCCGCCAGTGGCCGGCAGCGCGGGCGCTGACACGTTCGAGGCCAGCGCCGGCAATCAGCGGATTGACGGCGGAGGCGGGCGCGATACCGTGGTGTACGAAGGCGCCAGGCAGCAGTTCAACGTAAGTCGTGACGCTGATGGCGCCACCGTCACCGATACGCTTGGTGCGGGCGGCGTCGACACGCTGCAGCACATCGAACGGCTCGCATTCAATGATGCGTCGGTGGCGCTCGACATCGACGGCAGCGCCGGCCAGGCTTACCGCCTGTACGCGGCTGCCTTCGACCGCGCGCCGGACGACGTCGGACTGGGTTACTGGATCAATGCGATGGACCATGGCGTCGGCCTGCAGGTAGTGGCGGGCGGCTTTACGGCGAGCCAGGAATTCGCCGACTTATACGGCGCCAACACGACGAATGGCGAATTCGTCGACCTGCTGTACCAGAACACGCTGCACCGCGCGCCGGATGCCGACGGCCGTGCATTCTGGATCGACGCGCTGCAGATCCATCACCTGGTGCGCGAACAGCTACTGGTGCAGTTCAGCGAGAGCCCGGAAAACCAGGCGCAGGTGATCGGCTCGATCCAGGACGGGATCGATTTCACACCGTGGGGTTAAGCGTCAGGGCTGGTGTTCGCGCTTGGCGAGCGCTTCGCCCATCATCACCAGCACCGGGCCGTGGCCGGGCTCGAGGCCACGCGCCAGGTCGGTGAGGGTCAGGCGCAAGATGCGTTCATCGGCGCGGCTGCAGTTCTCGACCACGACGACAGGCAGATCCGGGCGCCGGCCTTCGGCCAGCAGACGTTCGGCGGTGGCCGCGGCTTCGCGGCCACCCATATACTGGACCAGGGTGTCGGTTTCAGGGAGAGCAGGGTGATCCGGTTCGTCGGGCGCGGTGCTCGAGGTGAAGAAGGCCACGCTGCGGGCGAGCCCGCGCTTGGTCAACGGCTGTTTGGTCGCGGCGGCAGCAGCGACGGCAGTCGTGATGCCCGGGACGACATCGACCGCTATCCCTTCCGCCTCCAGCGCGCGCAGCTCTTCATCGGCACGCCCGAACAGCATCGGGTCGCCGCCCTTGAGCCGCACCACCAGCGCATACTTGCGGGCACAATCGACCAACTGCTCGTTGATCAGCGTTTGCGCCATCGAGCGCTGGCCGGAGCGCTTGCCGACCGAGATCCTTTCGGCCCGTACGCACAGTTCCAGCATCTCGGGCGTGACCAGCGCGTCGTACAGCACCACATCGGCCTGCGCCAGCAGGCGCGCACCACGCACCGTGATCAGGTCAGCCGCGCCGGGTCCCGCTCCCACCAGATACACTTTTCCCAGCGCCGCCATACGATCCCCTACAAACGATTACTCTTCGATGCGGATCATACCCGCTGCGACGGTCTGGTGGGTGACCTCGTCGATCAGGATGAAGGCGCCGGTGGCGCGGATGTCGGCGTAGGCGTCGGCCGCCAGCGGCTGCTGCACCGTCAGCTGCACACGTGCGATATCGTTCAGCTTGAGGCCGTCGGCCGGGTGACGCTCCTGGGTATTCACGTCGAGGATCGTGTCCAGGCGCGCGATCTTGGCGGCGGTCTGGCGCGTGCCGTGCTTGATCCAATACTTGCGGCGCAGGTCGAGCGGCTCGTCGGCCATCCAGCACACGTCGGCCGTGAACTGCTTGAGCAGCGTGGCCGGCTGCGCGCTGCCCGCCAGCGTGTCGCCGCGCGAAACATCCACATATTCGTTCAGCACCAGCGTCACCGACTGACCGGCAACCGCCGATGCGAGCGAGCCATCGAAGGTGACAATCTCTTTCACGGTTGCGCTCTGGTTCGACGGCTGCACCACCAGCTTGTCGCCGACCTTGACCGCGCCCGATTCGATGCGGCCCATATAGCCACGGAAGTCATTGGCTTCATGGCCGTTATGGCGCGCCACCAGCTGCACCGGGAAGCGGAACGGGGCGGCGTGCGATTCGTCGTAGACCGACAGCGACTCGAGCAGTTCGATCAAGGTCGGACCCTCGTACCAACCCAGCTTGTCGCCGCGCTCGACGACGTTGTCGCCGGCCAGCGCCGACAGCGGGATCGCGGTGATGTCCTTCAGGCCCAGCGACTGCGCGAAGGTTGCGTATTCGGCCACGATGCGGTCGTACACGGTCTGGTCGTAATTGACCAGGTCCATCTTGTTCACGGCGACCACCACGTGCTCGATCTGCAGCAGCTTGGCGATGGTCGAATGGCGCTTGGTCTGGGTCAGCAGCTGCACGCTGCCATCGTCACCCAGCTTCACTTTCGACACGTCAATCAGGATGATCACGGCGTCGGCGGTCGAGGCGCCGGTGACCATATTGCGGGTGTACTGCTCGTGGCCCGGGGTGTCGGCGATGATGAACTTGCGCTTCGGCGTCGCGAAGTAGCGGTAGGCCACATCGATCGTGATGCCCTGTTCGCGCTCGGCTTCGAGGCCGTCGGTCAGCAGCGACAGGTCGATGGTGTCGCCCACGGTGCGCTTGTGCTTGGCGCGCGAGACGGCGGCCAGCTGGTCGGCGAAGATGCCCTTGCTGTCGAACAGCAGGCGGCCGATCAGGGTGCTCTTGCCATCGTCCACCGAACCGGCGGTAATGAAGCGCAGCAGGGTCGAACCAGCGGCTTGGCCGTTAAAATTATCAGTGCGGGCGTTCATCAGAAGTATCCTGCTTTCTTGCGTTTTTCCATCGAGGCTTCGGAAGTCTGGTCATCCATCCGGGTCGCGCCGCGTTCGGTGATGTCGGTGACGGCCGTCTCGGCGATGATCTCGACCACGGTGTCCGCATCGGATGCCACCGGGCAGGTGCACGAGATGTCGCCCACGGTCCGGAAGCGCACGGTGCGGGTTTCGACGGTCTCGCCTTCGCGCGCCGGGGTCAGTTGTGTCAGCGGCACCAGCAGGCCGTTGCGTGGAATGACTTCGCGCTGGTGGGCAAAATAGATCGACGGCAGCGCCAGCTGTTCTCGCTCGATGTACTGCCACACGTCCAGCTCGGTCCAGTTCGAGATCGGGAACACGCGCATGTTCTCGCCCGGGTGCACGCGGGTGTTATACAGGTCCCACAGCTCGGGGCGCTGGGCTTTCGGGTCCCACTGGCCGAATTCGTCGCGGAACGAAAAGATGCGTTCCTTGGCGCGCGCTTTTTCCTCGTCGCGGCGGGCCCCGCCGATGCAGGCGTCAAAGCCGTGTTCGGCGATGGTTTCCAGCAGCGTCACGGCCTGGGCCGCATTGCGCGAATCCGTCTGCGGATGACGCAGGCGCACGGTGCCGCGCTGGATCGATTCCTCGACGCTGCCGACGATCAGGCGCTCGCCCAGTTCGGCGGCTCTGGCGTCGCGGAAGGCGATCACTTCGTCGAAATTATGGCCGGTATCGATGTGCACCAGCGGGAACGGGAATTTACCCGGACGGAAAGCCTTCTCCGCCAGCCGCAGCAGGACGACCGAGTCCTTGCCGCCCGAGAACAGCAGGGCAGGGTTGCTGCATTCGGCAGCCACTTCGCGCAGGATGTGGATCGCTTCCGATTCCAGGGCATCCAGGTGGGCGGCGTTGACGTCGCCCAGTAAAACGTTGTCGGTAACAGTTGTCATGGCTTGGCCTGTTGTAGTCGTGGATGCATTGGTTAAGCCGCCACGGATTTGATGCGAATAAGTTTGCCGTCCACTACGTGCAACCCGCATTCCTTCGATTCCGGGTTTTCCCACCACCAGCGGCCGGCGCGCACATCCTCGCCCGGCCGGATGGCGCGGGTGCAGGGTTCGCAACCGATCGACGGGTAGCCGCGGTCATGCAAGGGGTTGTAGGGCACCTGGTGGTCGCGCAGATAATCCCAGACATCCTGCTCGCTCCAGTCGGCCAGCGGATTGAACTTCTGCATGTCGTGGCTGGCGTCGTCTTCTTGCACAGCTAGTTCGGCGCGCGTGCTCGATTGCGAGCGGCGCTGGCCGGTAATCCAGGCACGCTTGCCGGCCAGGGCACGGCCCAGCGGCTCGACCTTGCGGATGCGGCAGCATTCCTTGCGCATCTCGACGCTGTCGTAGAAGGCGTTCAGGCCGTTCTGCGTCACGTAGCGCTCGACTGCTGCCGGCTCGGGGCGGTACAGGGCGATGTCGTAGTCGTAATTTTCTTTGACGCGCTCGACCATCGACAGCGTTTCCTCGTGCAGGCGGCCGGTCTCGAGCGAGAAGATCGCGATCGGCAACTGCGCCTTGAGGATCAGGTCGGTGAGGACCATATCTTCGGCGGCCAGGCTCGATGCGAACACGGCGGGCGTGAAATCGCGGGCAATACGATCCAGTATCGCGTGGGTGTCGGCCACGCGATGGTGCAGGTCGCTCATGATGAACTCCTAGTTACCGGCGCCAGATTCAGCCGGCGCTTCACGCACGGCGCGGCGGAACAGCGGGATCGGGTTATCGACGGTGGCCTGGTAGGTTTCCGAGAACACCGACAGGCCCTTGAGCGCGTCGTGGATGCTGCGGTCCTGGCGCGTCGCATAGGCATCGAAGCCGCAGCGTGCCATCTGGAACAGCTGGTCGCGCAGCACGTCGCCGATCGCGCGCAGCTCGCCGGTCCAGCCGAGGCGGCGGCGCAGGTTGTACGCGATCGAATAGCCGCGGCCATCGGTGAATTTCGGGAAGTCGATGGCGATCACGGCAAAGCGCTGCAGGTCGTCTTTCAGCACGCTTGCGTTCTCGTCGGGCGCCAGCCACACACCGAGTTCCGCGCGCGCGGCCAGCGCAGCGCGCTGGGCCAGCCACACGGCCAGCGGTACGATGATCTTGCCGGCCGGGACGTCAACCGTGTCGGCAGTCTGACCCTCGTCGAGCTTCAGGACGCTCCAGTCGTCGGCGACCACTTCGCGACCCTTGATGATGTGCGGGTGTTGATCAAGCATAGTGGTCCTCTCCAACCAGTTCAGGCGCCACAATCGGCGTGGCGTACACATGTTCCTTGAAGGGAGCGATCCCCAGACGCTGCACGGTGTCGACAAAGCGCTCACCCTCGAAGCGACAGCGCACATACACGTCGAGCAGGCGGCCGACCACCTCCGGCATTTGCACCGCCGAGAACGACGGGCCGATGATCTTGCCGATGGCGGACTGGTTGCCCTGGGCGCCGCCAATCGACACCTGGTACCACTCGCTGCCATCCTTGTCGACGCCCAGCACGCCGATATTGCCGACGTGGTGGTGGCCGCAGGCATTGATGCAGCCCGAGATATTCAGTTCGATGTCGCCGATATCGTGCTGGAAGTCGAGGTTGTCGAAACGCTCGGCAATCGCGGCGGCGATCGGCAGCGATTTCGCGTTTGCCAGCGAGCAGTAATCGCCGCCGGGGCAGGCGATGATGTCGGTCAGCAGGCCGATATTCGGCGTCGCCATGCCTTTCGACTTGGCCAGCTGCCACACGTCGAACAGCTGGCTTTGCTCGACGTCGGCCAGCACCAGGTTCTGCTCGTGGGTCACGCGCACCTGGGCAAAGCTGAAGCGGTCGGCCAGCTCGGCCACGAAGTCCATCTGCTCGGCAGTGGCGTCGCCCGGCGGCACGCCGGTTTTCTTCAGCGACAGCACCACGGCGGCATAGCCCGGCACCTTGTGCGGCTTGACGTTGCGGCCCAGCCAGTTGGCAAAGGCGCGGTTATCCGGCTGCGCGGCGGCGACATCGATGTCGCTCAGTTCGCGGTAGGCATGCGGCTGGAACCACTGGGCGACGCGGTCGAATTCTTCCTGCGTCAGGGTCTCGGGACCATCCTTGAGGTCGGCCCACTCTTCTTCGACCTGGCGCGTGAATTCTTCCACACCCAGGGCCTTGAGCAGGATCTTGATGCGGGCCTTGTACTTGTTGTCGCGGCGGCCGTGGGTGTTATACACGCGCATCACGGCTTCGGTATAGGTCAGCAAGTGTTTCCACGGCAGGAACTCGCGGATCACGCTGCCCAGGATCGGGGTGCGGCCCATGCCGCCACCGGCCATGAACCGGAAGCCGACTTCGCCTGCCTCGTTATGGACCACGGTCAGGCCGATATCATGCACGGCGATCGCGGCGCGGTCTTCCACGGCGCCGTTGATCGCGACCTTGAACTTGCGCGGCAAGGCCAGAAATTCAGGGTGGAAGGTGCTCCACTGGCGCAGGATCTCGGCGAACGGGCGCGGATCGATGATCTCGTCGGCTGCGACACCGGCGTACTCGTCGGTGGTGATATTGCGGATGCAATTGCCCGAGGTCTGGATCGCGTGCATCTCGACCGAGGCCAGGTCGGTCAGGATGTCCGGGGTCTGTTCGAGCTCGATCCAGTTATATTGAATGTTCTGGCGGGTGGTGAAGTGGCCGTAGCCGCGGTCATAGGTGCGGGCGATATGGGCGAACATGCGCACCTGGCTCGACGACAGCAGGCCGTAGGGCACGGCCACGCGCAACATATAGGCGTGGCGCTGCATGTACAGGCCGTTCTGCAGGCGCAGCGGCACGAACTCTTCTTCCAGCAATTCGCCGCTCAGGCGGCGTGCGACCTGGTCACGGTACTGGGCGATGCGCTCGCGCACGATGAGGTGGTCGTAATGGTCGTAGCGGTACATTTCGGGTCCGGTGTGAGAGGCGGATGGTGTTCGCCCATTAAATAATGCATGGATGATACGGAGATGGGCTTATATTCCAAACTACGGATAATTTATTTGCTTATATACGTAACCCGAATAAGCATCTTAAAATGTCGTTCGCTGGTCCCCCGACAACAATAATTCTCAAATGAATCTTCACCAACTGCGTTTCGTGCGCGAAGCCGTACGCCAGAACTACAACCTGACCGATGCCGCCAAGGCATTGTTCACCTCCCAGCCCGGGGTCTCGAAGGCCATCATTGAGCTGGAAGAAGAGCTGGGCGTCGACATCTTCACCCGCCACGGCAAGCGCATCCGCGGCCTGACCGAGCCGGGCCGGCTGGTGCTGCAGTCGGTCGAGCTGATCATGCAAGAAATCGACAGCCTGAAACGCATCGGCAAGGAATACGCCGCCCACGACAGCGGCAGCTTCACCATCGCCACCACCCATACGCAGGCGCGTTATATGCTGCCAAAGGTGGTGCAGGGCTTCATGCAAAAGTACCCCAAGGTGCGCTTGTCTTTATTGCAAGGCAATCCGAAGCAGATCGCCGACATGGTCAAGAACGACCAGGCCGACCTGGCGATCGCCACCGAGTCGATCGCGGCCGTCGATGGCCTGATCACGCTGCCCGCCTACCAATGGGAGCATGTGGTGGTGGCGCCGCCCGACCATCCGCTGTTCAAATCGCGCGCCATCTCGCTGGAGGAGATCGCAACGTATCCCGTGATCACGTATGATGCCGCTTTCGCCGGCCGCAGCAAGATCGACCACGCCTTCGGCCTGCGCAACCTGAAACCGGACGTGCTGCTGGAAGCGATCGACGCCGACGTGATCAAGACCTATGTCGAACTGGGCATGGGCGTCGGCATCATCGCCGGCATGGCCTTCGACCCGGACCGCGACCGCAACCTGCGCGCGCTGCCGGTCGGCCACCTGTTCGGCATGAATACCTCGCGCGTGGCGATCAAGCAGGGCGCCTACCTGCGCAGCTATGTCTACACCTTCATCGAACTGCTCACGCCGATGCTCAACCGCAAGATGGTCGAGTCGGCCATGCGTGGTGGCGAAAACTACGAACTTTGAAACACCAGATTTTGAATGGAATCACAGATGGACACTAACCCGGTCATAGCTTATTTCGACAGCATCGCCGCCCACTACGACAACGCCGCCGGCGACTACTCGGAAGAGCAGCTGGAAGACCTGGACGAGGCGCGCGAGCAGCTCGGCACCCTGCTGACTGGCCACCGCATTCTGGAACTGGGCTGCGGCACCGGCGCCTGGACCGAGGTGCTGGCCGAGGTCGCTGACTCGGTGGTCGCCGTCGACGCCAGCGCCGCCATGCTCGATCTGGCGCGCATGCACGGCGAGGATCTCGATAATGTCGAGTACCGCCTGGCTGACGTGCTGGCGCTGCCGGACGATCTGGTCGACCCCGACAACAAATTCACCGCCGTATTCATGGCCGGCCTGTGGGCCCACCTGACGCGCGAACAGCAGGACGCGCTGCTGCTGGTGCTGAAAAAACGCCTGGGCAAGGACGTGCTGCTGGTGCTGTTCGACGACAACTACGTCGAAGGGGAGAGTGCCACCGTCGCGCGTACTGACTTGCTGGGCAATACCCATGAGTTCCAGGTGGACGCCGACGGCCAGCGTCACGAAGTGGTCAAGAACTACCCGACCGACAGCTTCCTCCGCAAGCGCCTGGACAAGGTGGCCCGCGAGATCAAGGTATTGCGCTGGGAGTTCTATTGGGTACTGACCTGCCGCCTGAAATGACCATCGAGGGTTTGCACATCTGGGTCGACGCCGACGCCTGCCCGGGCGTCGTCAAGGACATCCTGTTCCGGGTGGCCGAACGCCGGCAGCTGAACGTGACGCTCGTCGCGAACCAGCTGATCCGGGTGCCGGGCTCGCGCTTCATCCGGGCCCTGCAGGTGCCGGCCGGCGCCGACGCGGCCGATGCCGAGATCGTCGCGCGCGTGAACCCGGGCGATATCGTCGTCACCGGCGACATCCCGCTGGCTGCCCTGGTGCTGGACAAGGGCGGCCTGCCGCTCAATCCGCGCGGGGACTGGTACACTAGGGACACCATTGCTCAGCAGTTGACGATGCGCGCCTTCATGGAAGAGCTGCGCGGCAGTGGCGTCGATACCGGCGGACCGGCCGCTTTCAGCCAGGCCGACCGCCAGCACTTCGCCAATGCCCTCGACCGGCAACTCGCGCGCTCGCTGCCACGCCCGGCGAACTAGCGCGCAGCAAACATCAGAAGACCCAGCGCACGATGAGTTGTGTCGTTGATAATTATGTTGCATTTGTTATAATCAATCAAAGGGTGTGCATGCCGTTCGTGCATGGCAGGATTCGCGCTGGTCGGGCCGCCACGCGGGTTTGTTCGCGACCATCTCCTCGACAGGACTGGTACGATCCCGGAAGTTAGAACATGCAGAGACACCGTAATAAATTGACTGTCCAGACGCATCTTGAACAACGCCTGCCAGGCGCTGAGTCAGGGAGTGCCGACCCGAGAGAGGTGGCATGAAGCACGACCGCTATGGCGTGCGCCTGCCCGACACCCCTGACGGCCGCAGCGGCGCCAGCCTGCTGATCGAACGCATGTACACCTGGCGCGGCTACCAGGGCGCGCACGAATTGTCCGACGATCCGCACCGCATCACGCTGACCGCAACCGACAAGGGCGTCGTGGTTGGCACGCTGACGATCGGCATCGATTGCAATAGCGGGATGATGGCGGACCATATGTATGGCGACCAACTCGATGTCTTCCGGCGCGACCGCGCCTGCCTGTGCGAAGTCACCAAGCTGGCGTTCGACCATTCGGTCCAGTCCAAGCATGCGCTGGCCAACCTGTTCCACCTTGCTTTCATCTACGCGCGCGATATCCACGGCTGCACCGATGCGGTGATCGAAGTCAATCCGCGCCACCGCCGTTTCTACGAGCGCATGCTCGGTTTTCGTCAGCTGGGCGAGCTCAAGACCAATGAGCGGGTGAACGCGCCGTCCTACCTGCTGCATGTGGGTCTGGACTATGTCGCGGCCCAGGTCGAACGGCTCGGCGGCACGCACAGCCGCGGGGTGGCGCCCGGCGAACGCTCGCTGTATCCCTATTTCTTCTCGCCCGATGAAGAGCGCGGCATCGCTGCCCGCCTGCTGCGCATGGAAGGCGCCTGAGGCGGCGCCGTCGGTTCGGCTACACGCCTTGCATTGACAAGCGAATCGCTTGGTCATCGCACCGTCAACACGTGGTCGATCAGGCCGTACTCCGCCGCCTGGGTGGCGGACATGAAGTTGTCGCGGTCCGAATCCTGTTCGATGCGCTGCAGGCTCTGGCCAGTGCGCTCGGACAGCAGCGTGTTGAGGCGGTGGCGCTGGTACAGGATCTCGCGCGCCTGGATCTCGATGTCGGACGCCACGCCCTGCGAGCCGCCATGGGGCTGGTGATCATGATGCGGGCGTTCGGCAGCGCGTAGCGTTTGCCGATGGCGCCGGCCGCGAGCAGGAAGGAACCCATGCTGGCGGCGAAGCCGGTGCAGAGTGTCGACACGTCTGGCGTGATGAACTGCATGGTGTCGTAGACTGCCATGCCGGCGTAGACCGAGCCGCCGGGCGAATTGATGTACAGGGCGATGTCCTTGTCGGGATTGTCGGCTTCGAGGAACAGCAGTTGGGCCACGATCAGGTTGGCCGACTGTTCCGTCACTTCGCCGACCAGGAAGATGACGCGCTCCTTGAGCATGCGCGAATAGATGTCGAAGGCGCGTTCGCCGCGGCCGGTTTGTTCGATGACGGTGGGCACCAGGCCGAGGCCTGTGGGAGAAGTAGGGTTCATGGTCGTCCTTTTCGCGGTAGAGTTGGGGTATTGGACGCTTGACGCATGCGGTGGCCGGAACGTGACTGAATAAAAAATATTCCGTTGCACTGTCACGTTTGCACGTCGCCGGGCGTCAAGTGCGACCACTACTGCAATTGGAGACCGCGATGCCACCCATGACCGATGCCGATGGCGCCCTGTTCGAAACACTGCGGCCGCGCCTGAAGGCGATCAGCGCGCGCATCGTCGGCAGCGATGCCGAGGCCGAGGACGTCGTGCAGGACTGTTTTCTGAAATGGCTCGGTGTCGACCGGCATGCGCTGGCGACGCCCGTGGCGTGGCTGACCACGGTCGTGAAGCATCAGTCGATCGACCGTCTGCGCAGGCGGGAGAGGGATGTGGTGACGGTAGAGGCCGCGGCGCAGCTGGCGTCGCTTATGCCGCCGGCCATGCCTGAAGAGTTCTTGCTGCGTCGTATTGCGGTGGCCGAGGCGCTGGCCCAGCTACTGGTGCGCCTGTCGCTATCCGAGCGCCTGGCGCTGGTCCTGCATGAGGTGTTCGATTGCGACCACGCGGACATTGCGGCGGTACCCGGCACGAAGCCGGTCAATGCCCGCCAGCACCTGGCGCGTGCGCGGCGGCGCTTGCAGGAAGCCGAGGCGCCGGATGCGCATCACGAGAAGTTGAACCGGGATCTGGTGCGCCGCTTCCAACTGGCGCTCGATGGTATCGACTTGCCGGCGATGGTGGCGTTGCTTGCGCATGAACAGCCGTTCTTCGTGCCGGCAGCACCTCAGTTGCAGCTACGTGCCGGCGCATGTGCCAATGACGCGTCGTATCGGGTTGCCCGCATTGCGTAGTGGTGACACTTGCAGCGGTAGCACCATGAAAAACGCCGGCGACGCCGGCGTAAACCACCCTCGCGGACACGAGAGCGAAGCGATCCCCATCACACGCCGCCGTGAGCAGCGTGTGTGGGCGACCGTGATTAGAACGAGTGACGCAGACCAACGGTCAGCACCGATGGATCAGCGGACAGGGCGGTTGCTGGCGGGGTCACGTTGTTCGACGATGCATTGATACCGAACACGCCGCGGCTGTTGTTGTTCAGCTGAGCGTAGGTTGCGTAGATGTTGGTACGCTTCGACATCGAGTAGGTGTACGACACGGCCACGGTGTTGCCCTTGGCGCCGTTGTTCAGCTTCTGCTGCTGGAAGTTCAGGAAGAACTTGTTCGAACCCATGGCGTACGACGCGCCGATGTTCGAGTTCTTGTACTCGACGTTGGCAGCGCCTGGTGCGCCTTCCAGTTCGGCTTCCATGTAGTTACCCTTGATTTCAAAGGCGCCGAAGTTGTAGCCTGCACCGAATGCCATTTCGGTATCGTCGTCCGATGCCAGGCGCTCGATGGTGTGGTAACCGGCGCCCAGGTACAGGCCGCCGTTCTTGTATTCCAGCGACGCGCCGAGCAGGTCGCCCGATGGATCGACGGTTTTTTCACCGGTCGAGTAGGCGGCGTTGATGACGAAGCCCGACAGCGAGTTCGATTTGTAGTTGATCGAGTTCGACAGGCGGCGGGTCAGGCGGTTGGTGCCGAAGGCCGACAGGTTGCTGCCGTACAGGCCCTGGCCGTTGATGTCCGACGCTGCGGCGACGGCGGCGATGGGCGAGTACTCGCGGCCCAGGGTCATGGTGCCGAAGTCGCCTTGCAGGCCGACCACGGCGCGGCGGCCGAAGGTCTGGGTATCGGTGGCGCCGGTGTCGAGCGACACGCCGGCTTCGATGTTGAACAGTGCTTTCAGGCCGTTGCCGAGATCTTCGGTACCGCGGAAGCCCAGGCGGCTGCTCGACTGGTTGCCCGAGCTGATCGTGGTGCGACGGTCTTCGCCTGGTGCATCGGTGTCTTCCAGGGCGATGGCCGCGTCCATGACGCCGTAGATCTGGACATTGGTCTGGGCTTGGGCGAACAGTGGGAGGGACGACAGCACAGCGGCGGCCAGGAACGTATACTTCATGAAGATCTCCAGTTTGGTTTCGACAAGATGTTGAGTTAGCAAGTCAACTCAGATCGACAGCGATCTTATCGAGCCAATGTGTCGAGTTCATGACACTCTAGCCATGTTGTTTTTACGCAATGCTCCGAATAATATTCTTTACTTTCAGGTTTCGAGAAGCACTTTAGACGACGTGGCCGGCCAGCGGCAGCACAATATCGATGCGGGTGCCGGGTGGCTCGTCGCTGGCGATCGTGATTTCGCCATTCATCGCCCACACCCGTTCGCGCATCCCCACCAGGCCCAGTGACGCGGCCTTTTCCATATCCTCGGCGCGGATGCCGCGGCCGTCGTCCTGGATCGTCACCAGCAGTTCGCCATCGCTGCGGTACAGGTTGAGGGCAACATTGCTGGCATTGGCATGGCGCGCGATATTCGTCAGCGCCTCTTGCACGATGCGAAACACGGCGGTGCTGGCAGCATCGTCCAGCCGCAACTCGGCTTCGTCGGCCAGCAGGGTGCAGGCGATGCCGTGGCGTTCGACGAACTCGTCGCGCAGGCCCTGCAAGGCGAAATACAGGCCGCCTTCGTCCAGGGCGCGCGGGCGCAGATTGGTCGCGATCCGGCGCAGCGAGGTGATCGCCGTGAGCAGATTGGTTTCCATGCCGGTAATGAGGCGCGCGCTGGCCTCGGGCAGGTGGTCGACCTGGACCAGCAGGGCCAGGTCCATGCGCAGCGAGGCCAGCAGCTGGCCGAGGTCGTCGTGCAATTCACGTGCGATGTGGGTACGTTCTTCTTCGCGGATGCTTTGCAGGGCCGACGATAGCTGGCGCAACTGGTCGTGCGAACGCGCCAGCTTTTGCTGCACCAGGTGGCGCTCGGAGACGTCGCGCAGGATCACCGTAAAGACCGGGCGGCCTTCGTGGTCGACGCTCGAGATCGATCCTTCGACCGGGAATAGCTGGCCGCCAGCGCGAATGCCGGTGACCGCGTAGTCGGTGGCGCGCCGGCCCGCGCGGCCGCCGCCGGCCGAGAAGTAATCGAGCGGCGTGTGCGCCGTCGGGCCCGGCGCCTGGATGAAACGCGACAGCCGGCTGCCCTGCATGGCAGCCACGCTGGTATTGAACATCTGGGCCGCGGCCGGATTGGCCAGCAGGATGCCGGTGTCCTCGGCCACCGAGAGGATGGCGTCGCTGGCGCTGTGCACGATGCGGCGGCCGTCGATGCGGCGGCTGTCGAAGCCGCGCGCACCGCGCGCGGGATGGCGCACCCGGCGCATGGCGGCAGCCATATTGCCGGCGCCATCGCCGCCCAGAAGGCCAAGCACCAGCATGGCCGGAGCGGCCTGGCGCTGGCGGCCTGTACGCTGAAGTCGCATGCGGGAACCATATAGAGAGAGGGCGGCCGCAGACGCAGGCCGGGTTCTCTACATTACGCTGGCGACGACAGGGAATGCTTGAGGGGTCACAAAGGGCAGCCCAAGAGCGCCGCCCGTGCCCGTCCTTACATCTGCTTGAACAGGTGCAGGAAGCTGCGGCTTACTTCCAGCTTTTCCGGACGGCCCTTGACCATCACCAGGTGTCGGCCGCGGATATCGCGCGTCACGCCCTCGATCGCATTCACATTGACCAGCGTCGCGCGGTGGATCTGCCAGAACAGCGATGGATCGAGCTCCTCGGCCAGGTCGCGCACCGGCTTGCGGATCAGTGCCTCGAAGCCGGCGGTCTGCACGCTGGTGTATTTCTCGTCCGAGCGGAAGAATAGGATATCCTCGACCGGGATCATGCGCAGGTCCTGGCCGATGCTGGCCTGGATCCATTGCAGGTGTTTCTGCTTGGGCGCGGCCATCTTTTCGGCCAGCTGGTTCAGCATGGCGGTGACGCTGTCGTTGACGGCGCCGTCGCCAGTGCCCTGCGGTTTGTCCAGGCGTTCCTTGAGGCGGTCGACCGTCACCTTCAGGCGCTCCGGCTCGGTTGGCTTGAGCACGTAGTCGATCGCGCCGCGCTCGAACGCTTCCACTGCATACTGGTCATAGGCGGTGACGAACACGATCTGGCTGCGGTCGCCAATCTCGCGCGCCGCTTCCATGCCGGTCTTGCCCGGCATGCGGATGTCCAGGAAGGTCAGATCCGGCTGCAGTTCGCCCACCAGCTGCACGGCCTCCTCGCCATTCTTCGCTTCGCCGACGATCTGCAGTTCGGGCCAGGCCTCCTGCAGGCGCATGCGCAACTGGTCGCGCATCAGTCTTTCGTCGTCGGCAATAATCGCGGTAGGCATGGCAAGGTCTCTCTTCAGGTTTGTTGTGCAATGATTATTCAATGAAACAGGGCGGCAGGCAAGCGATGCGGTTCGCCTTCAACGTCAAGCCTGCTTCGACAACTGATACGGCACCTCGATCGTCGCGACCACGCCGTTCGGACTGTTGGCGCCGATGTGCAGCCAGGCGCTGTCGCCGTGCAGCAGCTTGAGGCGCTCGCGGATGGTCTGCAGGCCCAGGCCGGTGCCGTCGCTCGGCACCACGCCAAAGCCCACGCCATCGTCGGTGACGGTCACGCGCAGCTTGCTGTCGGCCACTTCGGCCACGATCCGCAAGGTGCCGCCTTCGGGCTTGCATTCCAGGCCGTGCTTGATGGCGTTCTCGACCATCGACTGCAGCATCATCGGCGGAAACGCCGCGCTGCGCAGGCCGTCCGGGATCTGCAGGTCGACCGTCAGGCGTTCTTCCATGCGCATCTTGAGCAGGGCCAGATAGGCGGTCACCATGTCCACTTCGCGGCCCAGGCCGGTGAGCACGGCGTTGTCGCGCATCTGCGGCAGCACCGCGCGCAGATACTGGATCAAGCTGCGCTGCATGGCCGAGGCGCGCGGCGGATCGACGCGGATCAGGTGCTCGACCGAGGCCAGCGTGTTGAACAGGAAGTGCGGCTCGACCTGGGCCTGCATCATCTGCATCTTGGTTTCCGACAGCTGGCGCTGCATGGCTTCGCGTTCGGCGGCGGCGTTGGCGATGCGCGCATCGGCGTCAGCGCGCTTCTTGCCGCCGACCAGGGCCTTGGTGCCGAACAGTGCGAGCAAGAGCAGCAGCACGAAGTTCATGAACCAGGTCGAGGCCTGCTTGTGGTAGCGCGAGACCTTCTGCTCGGCGGCGTCCTCGACCGCGGCTTCGATCGCGTTCGAGAGCTCCTCGCCGATCTGGGGCGGCAACTCGATGTGGACCGAGTCGTTGCTCGGGTTGATGTTCACGCCGCCGGCGCTGATCGCAGGCGGGGCGGGCGGCTGCGGCGGCTGCGGCGGTGCTGCCGGATCGGCCGGGTCCGCCGGGGCTGCCGGGTCCGCCGGATCTGCAGGGGCGGCCGGCTCGGCCGATGTGGCGCCACGGGTCCGGGTGCGGGGATTGAAACGGATGCCGCTCTCGTCGATCAGGATGCTGGCGTCGCCGCGCCGGCCGGCGTCGCGTTCGGCGCGGGCGATTTCTTCTTCGGCCGGGCCGTTGAACAGTTCTTCTTGCAGGATGCCGGCGGCGGTCAGGGTCAGGCAGGCGAACAGCAGGAACTTCCACCATGACAGTTGGGTCACCCAGGTGGCTACCGCATCGAAGGCCCGGTAAAGCCAGGACAGGATGCCCGTCAGATACTGCTGTGTCGAGGTGCGTGCTTGCATGGCGTTGTCAATCTTGTCTATGCGCCCGACCCGTCGAGGGCCAGGCTGGCGGCTGGGCGAACCCGGCCATTGGGATGATGCAACTTTAACGCGCCGGGCACGCCAGGGCCAGTCCCCTGCGACAGCCTGCAGAAATCGGGGAATAGTCGGCTCTCATGCGGTTGGAATGATCCACCTCAAAAGCTACAAATTAGAAACATTGCAAGGTATGATGATTTTATTGCCATGGCCTGGATTGCGCCGGCCACGTCCATAACCGATGCTGAAAGGGTGTGCACATGTCTGCGATTCCCCACAAATTCCGTCTCGTGACGCGCAGCGACTTCGATGGCCTGGTCTGCGCCGTGCTGCTCAAGCACCTCGACCTGATCGACGACATCCTGTTCGTCCATCCCAAGGATATGCAGGACGGCAAGATCGCGATCACGGCGCGCGACATCACCACCAACCTGCCATATGTGACCGGTGCGCACCTGGTGTTCGACCACCATCTGTCGGAAACCATCCGCAATACGGGCCGCCGCGAGAACCACATCATCCACCCGCAGGCGCCGTCGGCGGCGCGCGTGGTGTACGACCATTACGGCGGCGCGCGCACCTTCCCGGCGGCCTGGGGCGAGATGATGGCGGCGGTCGACAAGGGCGATTCGGCGCGCTTTTCCCGCGAAGAGGTGCTCGACCCGCAGGGCTGGGACCTGCTGAATTTTTTGATGGATGCACGTACCGGGCTCGGGCGCTTCCACGAGTTCCGGATCTCGAACTACCAGCTCATGATGGACTTGATCGACCATTGCGCCACGCAGGGTATCGACCAACTGATGGCCTTGCCGGATGTGCTCGAACGCAGCGCGCTGTATGCCGAGCACAGCGAGCGCTGCAAGGAACAGATCAAGCGCTGCGCCCGGGTCGAGGGCAACCTGGTGGTGCTCGACCTGCGCGAGGAGCCGGTGATCTATGCCGGCAACCGTTTCATCATCTACGCCTTATTCCCCGAGACGAATATCTCGATCCACGTGCTGTGGGGCGTCAAGCAGCAGAATACCGTGTTCGCCACCGGCAAGTCGATCCTGAACCGCAGCTCGAAGACGAATATCGGCGTGCTGATGCTCGAGTACGGCGGCGGCGGACATGAGAATGCCGGCACCTGCCAGGTCGATAATGAGATGGCCGAGGATGTGCTGGGGGCGCTCGTAAAACGAATCACCAGCGAAGGGTAGGGTTGGCGGCAAAGCCGCCAACCCTACGCCACCGCCATCGCGATTGCCACCGCCAACAGCAATCACCGCGCATGCTCCCGCTGCGCCAATAAATTGCGCGCAGCATCGGCCGACAAGGGCTCGCTGAACCACTGGCCCTGCATCTGGTCGCAGCCATGGTTGCGCAGGAACTCGACCTGCGCCTCGGTCTCGACCGCCTCGCCGACCACGGTGATATCGAGATTGCGGCCGATATCGATCAGGGTCTTGGCCAGCGAGCCGCCGCGGCCATGGTCGGCGATATTGTGCACCGCCGCCTTGGACAGCTTGACCTGCCGTACCGACAGCTGCTGCAAGAAATTCAGGTCCGAGATCCCATGCCCGAACTGGTCGATCGACAGCATCGCGCCGACATCGCGCAGCTGCGCCGCGAGGTCGCGTCCCAGGCCGGGATTGCGGATCAGGTCAGCCTCGGGAATCTCGATTTCCAGGCTGCCGGGCGGCAGGCCGTATTGCGTCATGCGCTGGGCAATGCCGGCGATGAAGGTCGGGCGGCTGTATTCGCGGTGCGAGACATTCACCGCGACCGGCA
>Ga0265780_10004408_pt1 | contig 18122 bp, 20 predicted proteins | sample P1T30metagenome_FD_192432 | JGI IMG/M metagenome (GOLD analysis project Ga0265780, IMG submission 192432) | Plant litter microbial communities from East Loma Ridge, Irvine, California - P1 T30 | ecosystem: Environmental > Terrestrial > Plant litter > Unclassified | place: USA: California...
CGCGCCATTGAGAGATGCATCGCCCCATCTGCCCATGTTCTTCAGCCACTTGAAGAACCTCACGTACCCGCACAATCTCATCGATTTGGCTTTCCTAGTCGGTGATTCCAAGGACAACACCATCTCCCTGCTCACGTCGAAGTTGGAAGAGCTACAGGCCAACCCGGACCCGAAACAACAATTCGGCGAAATCTCCGTCATGGAGAAGGATTTCGGGCAAAAGGTCAACCAAGATGTCGAGAGTCGTCACGGTTTCGCAGCGCAGGCCGGGCGACGAAAGTCTATGGCTCAGGCGCGTAACTGGCTCTTGAGCGCGGCTCTACGACCCACGCACAGCTGGGTGTACTGGAGAGATGTCGATGTGGAAACGGCACCATTCACGATTCTGGAGGACCTGATGCGACACAACAAGGACGTCATTGTACCGAGTATGACAGACATATCCAAAGCCCCTTCTTTTGCTAACATGTGCTAGACGTTTGGCGACCGCTTCCCGACTGGCTTGGAGGAGAGCAGCCCTACGATCTGAATTCATGGCAGGAGTCTGAGACGGCTCTCGCTCTCGCGGATACCCTCGACGAAGACGCCGTCATTGTGGAAGGTTACGCAGAGTATGCTACCTGGCGCCCACATTTGGCTTACCTGCGCGACCCCTACGGTGACCCAGACATGGAGATGGAGATTGACGGTGTTGGCGGTGTCAGTATTCTGGCAAAGGCAAAGGTGTTCCGCGCGGGAGTACACTTCCCTGCGTTCAGTTTCGAAAAGCACGCTGAGACGGAAGGATTTGGCAAGGTACGTGACGTCAAGACGTCTTCGCGATCGATGCTAATTATACGCAGATGGCCAAGCGCATGAAGTTCTCCGTCGTCGGTCTCCCGCACTACACCATCTGGCATCTTTACGAGCCCAGCGTTGATGATATTCGACACATGGAAGAAATGGAGAAGGAGCGCAAGGCCAAAGAGGCTGAAGAGGCAGCGAAGAAGGAAAAGCTTGACAAGATACACGAATCCTTCGACCCGAAGAACAGCGACTGGGAGAAAGAAAAGGCTGCAGTACAAGATCTCGTGCAGAAAGCGAAGAATGAGGAGAAGGCAGAAGCAGAGGACAAGAAAGAAACTCCCAAGGAGGACTCTCAGAAGGCAGCAGCTCCGGCAGAGAAGAAGGAAGATGAAAAGTCATAGTTTCTGCTATTGCTACTAAGGTGCTGGTACGATGGGCACATCTAGCCTTTTGGCATTTGTTCAGTCACGCCTCAACGTACATGGGAACCTTTCGACGTAGATGACGATTTATTTGGATGCCGTCCACGGGTCGTCTGGTACAGCTAACGACGACTCTCCTTCTTGGCACTGTTCAGTAGACGGACGAAGTCGGCACGAAGGGCGTTTGAAGTTTTGGAGGATTGTATACATTAGACCATTTCTTGCATCACGGGCGTTATTTGAGCTCTACAGCAAGTTGAAAGTGGCGACTGGATTTGTACCAATATGAAAGATATTTGGAAACCACCAAGATTGATCTTTGCATGTGTCGACACGTGCCATTCTGAGCCGCTGACGTCTGACATGTGTTGGGCGCGTCCAGACACCCTGGCCTCGGCGTTTCTAAGACCGTGCATTGGAAGCTCCCGAGATTCAGCACATGTCGACATTCACGTCTTGCTGCGTATCAGTACCACTCGACGTGTTCACAGGCAATTGATCAGATTGCCACATGGTCGATTATCCAGGCAGTCACTTTCTTTGAGCATGCGTGTCTTCTGTAGTTTACAAATATAGTTGCGCCTGTCCCCACCACCATAACGACACGTTCGCTCCACCCAATACGCTTCTGTCGCATACGCAACCTTGATACCACCTCTCCGCCGCCATGTCGAGCACCGGCAGCGAAGACAATGCCGCGTCGACGCTCCATGAGACGGCTGCAAGCTTGACCGCCCGCCCAATTACCGTGGCTGTGAATCCGGTAGCCCTCGTGGTCACAGAATGTATTACCGTCACGTCTGCCATGCGCAAGCATGCGCGATGGGCGCATTCTTCCGTCGCTGCGATTCTCGGAAGCTCCTCGAACAAGACGCCGACAGTGCAACGGCGGGATCGGACAGGCCAGGGCATTGTCAGCGCGGGAGAGCAAGAGGAGGCTGTCCCCAGCAGATGGGGATTGCGCGGGAAGAAGGGCAAGAGCATGCAGGACAACCCGCTCATGTCGGCGTTTGCGCGGCTGAGGAACGACTTGAAGGGCTGCAAAGGTAGGGACAATTGCTGGGGTTATGAGATGAGAGAGCTGTGCTGATGCTGTGCAGATATTCGGACCTTTGACACGCCCTCGATGCTCCACCCTTTCCTCCAGGTCATCCGCTCTTCTTCTACCTCGGCGCCGATTACCTCGCTTGCCCTCATCGCCATCACCAAGTTCCTGTCGTACAGGGTCATCGATCATGGCTCGCCGCGCCTGCCCGAGGCTATGCAGCAGCTTTCGTCCGCCATCACACATTGCCGCTTCGAAGCGAGCGACTCGGCAGCCGACGAGATTGTGCTTCTCCGTATCTTGAAGCTCATGGAGGGTATGATTTCTGGTCCTGGTGGAGAAGTGCTTGGCGACGAGAGCGTGTGCGAGATGATGGAGACAGGCCTGAGCATGTGCTGCCAGGCCCGACTCTCAGAATTACTCCGTCGATCTGCGGAGATTGCCATGGTTTCCATGTGCCAGGTCATATTCAGAAGGCTGAAGACGCTTGAGATTGAGTCGCCTGAAGAGCTCGAGGCGCTCGACGAAGAGCTGGGTGGACAAGACGAACTAGACGGCTTGAAGATGGATCCCTCTGCGAACGGCACTGGCGAAAATGCATCGTCCAAGGTCGAGGCACCCCAGCAATCGAGTGGATCGGAAAAAGGAAATGGTGATCAAGAGAGCACCGCGAACCCGGCAACCAGCACCCTGGACCTCCCTGCGACAGCCGAGGGCGGCGAGCAAGAACCCGTCGAGATTAGACCCTACTCCCTACCCTCCATCAGAGAGCTCTTCCGAGTCTTGGTCGACCTGTTAGATCCACACGATAGGCAACACACTGACACTATGCGTGTCATGGCGTTACGCATAGTGGATGTGGCGCTCGAAGTCGCCGGACCATCAATAGCAAGTCACCCAAGTATTGCAAACCTAGCAAAAGACACCCTTTGTCGACACATCTTCCAGCTAGTCCGTTCAGATAACATGGCTATCCTGAACGAGTCCCTGCGCGTCGCCGGCACTCTACTCGCGACATGTCGGAATGTCCTCAAATTACAGCAGGAACTGTACCTCTCCTACCTAGTCGCCTGCCTATTTCCACGAGTAGAGATTCCCGTAGAACCGGGCATCGAGCCCTCGTTGTACGAAGGCGTACCGCAGGCGCCCAGTCTCATTAAGCAGCCTCCAAAAGAGAACAGCCCGAGTGGCCGGTCCACTCCTGTGCCCGTCAAGGATCGACAAAAGCTAGGGTTGGAGGGAGGTGCACGAAAACCAGATGCTCGGGAAGCTATGATTGAGAATCTTGGCGGACTTGTGCGCATACCTTCGTTCATGGCGGAGCTCTTTGTCAACTTCGATTGCGAGGTCGATCGTGGCGACGTATGCATGGATATTGTAGGCCTGCTATCGAGGAACGCCTTTCCAGATTCTGCAACGTGGAGCACAGTCAATGTGCCACCACTCTGTTTGGATGCCCTACTTGGATTCGTCCAGTCCATAGCAGACCGTCTGGACGACGAGCCTCAGACTGAAGGCTACCCGAGCGCAGAGGCACTGCGCGAGAAGCGTGCAAAGAAGAAAATCATCATCCGTGGAGCGACAAAGTTCAATGAGAGGCCTAAAGCTGGTATCGCGTTCCTGGCATCGCAAGGGATTATTGAGGATCCCGATGACCCTGTGTGTGTTGCAGAGTTTGTCAAAGGAACAACGCGCGTCGACAAGAAAGTCCTTGGAGAATTCATATCGAAGAAGGGCAACGAAGAAATTCTGAACTCATTTATCAACTTGTTCGACTTCACCGGTCAGCGTCTTGATGAGGCACTCCGGCAATTGCTCCATTCTTTCCGTCTTCCTGGAGAGTCGGCACTCATTGAGCGCATCGTAGAAAGGTTCGCCGAGAAGTACATGGAGATGGCACAGCCGGAAAACATTGCGAACAAGGATGCTATCTATGTGCTCACATACGCCGTCATCATGTTGAACACCGATCAGCACAACCCAAACTTGAAGGATAAGCGGATGAAGTACGAGGACTTCGCGAAAAATGTCCGCGGCGTCAACGACGGCAAAGACTTTGATCCCGATTACTTGCGAGCCATGTACGAGTCTATCAAGACGCGAGAAATCATCCTGCCTGAGGAACACAATGATCGTCATGCATACGACTACGCTTGGAAAGATTTGTTAGTCAAGGTCCAATCTACCTCAGACCTTGTTATTTGCGATACGAACATCTTCGATGCGGACATGTTCGAGGCAACGTGGAAGCCCATCATCGCGACTCTCTCGTACGTCTTCATGTCTGCCACAGACGACGCAGTGTTCTCGCGCGTTGTGATGGGCTTCGACCAATGCGCTCAGATAGCTGCGAAGTACGGTCTGAGTGACGCTCTCGACCGCATCATCTCGTGCCTGGCCTACATCAGCACTTTGGCGCCGGATGTACCTCCGAGCACGTCTCTCAACACCGAAGTCCAGGCCGATAAGAAGAGCGTCATGGTCAGTGAGACTGCGGTGCGATTCGGCCGCGATGGAAGGGCACAGCTGTCGACTGTTGTTCTATTCCAGGTCATCAAGGGAAATGAAGCATCGATACGAGAGGGGTGGAATCATGTGAGTTTAATGAGTGGTGAGATATTCGGGGTGCTAATACGTGTAGCTCATTCGTATCATGGTCAATCTCTTCGTCAACTCACTCATACCGCCTTACTTCCTGTCGTTCCAAAAGACCCTCGCTCTCCCGCCAATACCTCTCCAGAACCCAGCTCAGGTTATCGATCGTCAAGAGCGACCTGCGGACACGGGCATATTCTCTGCTTTGACGTCGTATGTGTCGAGCTTTGCGAATGACGAGCCGCCGGAGCCGTCGGACCAGGAAATCGAGTACACGCTGTGTACCGTGGACACCGTCAAGGAGTGCCACTTCGAAGACATCCTTGCAAACATCAGCCAACTACCTGTCGAAGCACTGCGATCTCTACTGACTTTACTGCTTGAGCACATACCTGAAGACGGCGAGCCGAGAGTCATTGTCGTCAAGCCAGAAGTTCCGGGAGCTGCAAATGCACGACCGAATGGTACCAGGAAAGCCGGAAAAGGCCCGTTGTACGATCCTAGCCTAGTGTTTGTATTGGAACTCGCGACTGTCCTTGCGCTCCGCGATGATGAGACCGTCAAGGAGCTTGCGAAAGATGTAACGGATGCCTTGGCCAGTGTTATTCGAGACACGTCGAAACATCATTCTGTTGTAGTGGCACGATCTGTGTACTATCTCTTGAGTCTGCTCAAGGCTAGCAACGTAAGTCTGATCCGATTCTGCTTGTTGATATGTGCTAACACGACCAGGACTACGACTTCATCCGTGCCCCTGTTCTCCTACACACCTTCTCCGGCTTCAACGACTCGCTTCTCAATGAGTGCTCACAGCCTATCCTCAAGGGCCTCACAGATTGCTGCAAGGGTCCCAATGCCCTACGAAGCGAGCTCGCTGGCTCGCCTGACTTCTGGTCTATTCTGAGCCGACTCTCAAATGTGCCGGAAGCTGCTGGCGATGTATTTGCGCTCGTCGAGGACCTGACGACTTCGACGCAGCCAGGCATCACTGCGGACAACTACGAATCTGCTATTGCGATACTCAACGAGTTTGCGACCGCGGCTCAAGTCGGTGCGAGAGAAGAGCAGTTATTTGACCAAGCTGCGCGACGTGGCAAAGGACAGAAACCGAAGAAACCGGAGAGTAATGAAGTCGTCGTCAGAGGCAGTACAGCAATGAACATTGTATTCCAGCTCAGTGGCCGAGCACCGACATTCATCGAGCAGAGTCATCTCGAGACAACAGAAGGTAAGTCTCCAAATCCTACCAACGAATCACATATACTGACTGCGATCCCAGCATGGACAGCATACTGGTCCCCCATTCTCAAAACCCTCGCGCACCAATGCCTCAACCCCTGCCGCGAAATCCGCCAACAAGCCTTCTCCTCGCTCCAACGCACCCTCCTCTCCGACAACCTCGCCTCTCCCGCGCACAAAGAATGGACCGCGATATTCAGCGAAGTCCTCTTCCCGCTCATCACACAACTCCTCAAGCCAGAAGTGTACCAGTCTGATCCACTGGGTATGAGCGAAACGCGCGTGCGCGCCGCCACGCTACTAAGTAAAGTGTTCCTGCACTACCTGGTGCTGCTAGGCGACATGGGCGAGGGCAAGTTATTAGAGCTGTGGTTGCGAATCGTCGGCATAATGGACCGGCTGATCAACAGCGGGCAGGGAGACAATCTCGTACGTTTGCCATTTCCCATGCCCACTCAAAACTCTCCCCCTTCCTACGTATACACCTGCTAACACACCCACCAGGAAGAAGCCGTCTCGGAAAACCTCAAAAATATGCTCCTCGTCCTCTCCAATGGCGGGTATCTTGCGCCCCCGGATGAGAAACCTGAGCTGGAGGATATGTGGACTGAGACGTGGAAGCGTGTTAATCGCTTCTTGCCGAGTTTTCTGGGCGAGTTGTTTCCTGAGGAGGTGGGGAAGCCGAGGAGGAGGGAGAAGGAGGAGGTGTTGCCGGTTAGGGAGAAGGAGGGGGAGGGGGAGAAAGAGGGCGAGGAGGCTGAGGGAGAGGGGGAAGTGAAGGTCGAGGAGAAGGAGGGATAGAAATAGGTTGAGGCGTTTTTAAGGAGAGTAGAGGGAGGTGTATTAGGTATCAAGCCGGTGGAGAATGTGAGCCGTTTTGAGTCATGCTCGTATTTTGTGGTCTGGAGTGAGGCGAGGAGGGATGGATGTGATTAATTTCGACAGGATTTTTGTGCGTGAGGATAGATGCGTGGTGGTGTGCAGCGGCAACACATGCGAGGCAAAAGATCTTGTACGTTACTTCGTGTCGTGAGTAAGCATTTCGATATATCATAGACTTGTTGATTACACACCTAGCTTTGCCTGGAAAGATCGGTGGCAGGAGATATGGTACGTCTGGGAATGAAATCGGTGCAACGTAATTTAAGGGTATAAGATTTGAGAACAATCAAAAAGAACATTTCTTGAATATGATATTTGTGGTATCACCAGGCCCTGGCGGGATTCCTGTCTATTTTCACTGAACTGGACGAGCAAAGAGGAAGACGTAAAATCTGTCGCAAGGCTAGACGAGATCATCCGTCTTACAGCAGTGAATACATACAAGCTGCGTGATAACCTTCCTCAGTGCGCATAGACACCATCAAAAGCCTCCACGCACACGCCGAGCAGCCACGAATGTCGCCAGAGCGTGGTAGTACCAATATACCGGGTATCATAAAATCTATTAATTACCCCAACAAGTCTTTCTTTCCCTCTACACCCAGCACCCCCCTCCTCCTCAGCCCAGCATACACGCCCCCCTTAACAATCTCCCCCGTCTCGCCCACAGTGCCAAAACAGCAATGCCCCACGACGCCCAACGGCCCCTCCCGCGGCCCCTCCTCCCTCAGCACGCCAAACCTTAACTTCGTGCGCGTAAGCTCCCTGGGAAACGGGTCGCCGCCGAGACACGCGCCGACCGACAGATGGTCGAGCGTGGGATTGCGCGTAGTCACCATGATGCGGCTAAACAGCACGTCGCTCGCGACGCCATTCTGGTGTATCGACCACGCGCCGATGAGTATGAAGACGAACGTGATGCCGATGACGATGGCGTAGCCGTACCACAGCCCGCGCTTGTAGTACCTGAACACGTTGAGCGTGCGCGTCTTCAGGCACGCGACGTCTTGCGGCTGTGCGACGACGAGCGCGGGCTCGCTGAGCAGGCTGAGCAACATGTCTTCGAACAGGCCCTGGACGTCTGCCATTAGATTCGGAGACGGGTGGGATGTGCGCGTGTCCATTAGCCGCGTCTCCGAGATGTCGGATTTGGTCACGACGAAGACGTCGGTGGGCTTGGAGACGGAGCCGCGCAGGAAGGAGCGTAGGAGCGCGCCCATGGAGTGGTAGGCCGCGGTGAGTTTGTAGAGCTTGGGGTCGGAGAGGGGCCGGATGTAGTTTGTGGAGGGCGAGGCGATCCAGTCGCTGGTGTTGTCGGTGTTGGGGGTCAGGTGCGTGTCGATGACGGGGGTGAGGAAGTCGCGTTGGGTGAGGTTGGCGACTTGGGAGGGGCGGTAGGTCATGTTGAATGTGTAGTTGGTGTGGTGCATGATGCAGCGGAACATCTTGGGGATGTGTACGAGTTTCCACTTTTTGGCGTAAGGGGAGTCGGGCGGGTAGGATTCGTTGGTTTGAAGGGCGTATCCGATCCAGAGTGTTGGCTCGCTTTCAAAGACTCCCAGGGACGCTGGATACGGTGGGCCCTCGACCGGGACACCATCGAGCGTATCAACTTGGGGTGATCTGTAGTCGTCTTGGTCTACATCAGCGAGATACGTGAAATTGCCTTCTGGCGCAATCTGGTTCAATTTGAAGGGTGCGTTGTCTGGAGGCGCGTCCGTGAGATCCTCGCACTTGTAGCCTGGGCCCATGAAGTTGATAGAGTACGAACAGTTCCAGCCTTCCCCACAAAAGGACAAAGCTGCTTGATCGCGAGGTTGCGGTCTTCTGAGATATGCAGCGCTGATTCCCAATCGGCGGACGTTCTTCGATGGCTGATCGTAGTAGTCGAAAAAGCCATCTTTGGTACCAGTTACATCGGTTGTGTTGTAGTACGACAAAGCCTCGCGCCGTGTCTCATTATCCGGCATGACTCGAAAGTTGAAGTCGGATTCACGAGCGAAATTGATATTTGCCACGGCTGGACATCTAGAGGGCACTTCGAAAGCAGTGATTTCCGAGGTCAGTGAGGCTGGAGACATTACAGATGCTAGCGGTATCAGCCTGTCCCGTTGTAAGCAAGAGTAGTTGATGCCATGTCAAAAGACGCACCAACAGCATACTGCCATGAAAGTCGCCAGCTTCCCATTTCTCCACATTTCGCCGTTCATGAAGAACTGGGTCGGATCGTCTGGAGCAGAAAAGAGGCCATCGATGCCGTCTATCGTCATTGCCTTCGTTCGAAATGTCCGCCATATTCGCTGCCGATTACACATGATAGAAGTGCCAACGAGCGTGCTCTTTACGAAGAAGGCTAACGCTGTCCCATATCGTATCTTCTTCAATTGATCATGCGCCGGCTGCCCGTTCAGATGCTTGTAATAGAGATGATGCCCTACAGCAGCTATGACACCAGAAATGAACAGAATCCCAATGAGTGCAGGTGTTGTCCAATGAACATGCCATTTTGCTATTTCGCCAGCCCTTCGGTCCAATAGCGCCTGGGTGTCCGCGTCCGTAAGCTTACTACGATACAGGGAGCTTTGGGTATAAGTCGACTCCCTCCCAGACCTCGTCGACTGATGTGGACTCTCGTCGCGCCCTGTCACCGGCGCATACTGCCCAGCAGTTCTGTTGTACGACAGCCCAAAGTATGTATCTGGATGCAAGTTTGCCCGTGCCCGATCAGTCTCATCTCGGTTTGGAGATGGAGGAGGCGATCGACTGCGCGGTTCGTCGGAGCGGCGGGATCGGTCCTGGTGTTGCGGTATATCGGACAACTCGATGGGGTCGGCCTCTGATGCGAAAGGATCACGTTGCGTAGGCGGCGAGGTCGGCGAAGAAGATCGAGAAGAGTATGCGGAACGAGGGCCTCGTGAGGACATTGTGGAGGAAGTGGCGAGCCTCTAAACTATCACAAAGCCAACATATATGGGCGTTCGCGAATGGTAAGTTGTGTATCGAGTCGTACTACTGATCACAGATCCTAGCTTGTACTGTGGGTGTGGGGTACACCAGCTTCCGTAGATCTTTTAAAACCTGCAAGCACAGGTTCGAGAGCAAGTGTAAAGCAAGAGATGACCACCGGCCTCTCTACTACATGAAACATGGCTCGTTGTTGTTTGTTGCTGGGCCTCTCTATCTCCGCAGCGGGACGTTGGCGAGGCCTCAGCCAACTTGGCACTAACGCCCAACTTACAGACAGTGGCTGAATCGTGTTCAGCCGCCAGCTGGACCAAGCGTCGATCCCAGCCAGTCGTCCAGCATCTGACCATGCTGTGAGCAGCGTACGGGTTGATCCTGTAACTGTGGTGCAAAAGAAACTTTCTTTCTCCACAACTCCTGTGATGCCCATAAGGTGGCCGCCCTTCGGTCCGAAGCAGCACGTACTCCTGACGTCCATATGCGTAACAACTCTTTGCTTAGTTACCAGATTCGGAAGAACGACGTGCTGAAGCATGTCTTGTGGGGAACCGGATGGGGTAAGGTTGGGTATCAAAGGATCCAGCTCAGTAGCCACAAGGACACCGAAGATGCGGAGAACAGTCGATTTGGCATACCGCCGTGGTAAGTCGAGCGTCACATTGTTCCAACGATGCGCCGAGCTAAGTTGTCATCTTTTGCGCATGCCATTGGATGTGAGCGAGGTCACAATAGGTTGAAGCTAAGAACTACGTAACCACAATGTCACAAAAGAGAAATAGCGAGAGTAGCATCGCAGCGCGAACACTGCGCCGAGAGGAGCTAGGATGTCAAAGTCTCAAGTGGATCGAAACAAGTGCTCGTTCTTTCCTTCCACCGGTCACGGGCGGGCCGCTTCGGAGAATTCCCGCGAGGCTGCTGAACTGAAGCCTCGCATCTTCTACCGACCCACCCCTACTTTCTGATGCTTACAAATCTATTCCCATCATATCCCATCGTCTGCCGCTTTCCACCATGGCATCCCCACGATTCAGGGACTATCCACGAATCGATAACGCACGTAGGAGAGCACCCAATGAGCCGCGATGAAGGTTTTGTAGAGACCAAAGCCGAGCGACTCCCGAGCCATGTCCATGGATTTACAATCAATTGAACAGACACAGCATAGACTAAGCTAGATGTCTATGAACTCATCAGCTGTTCTTTGTAATAAATCCGCAAATGCACCTAGTTCTACCGGTCTTCACGAGTTTTCAGAATAGTGACGTTGGCCGATCTGGGACAACCCATGTTATTCTTGCGTCACCAATGGACCTTCTGGGAGCCCCACATCGACATGGCTATGATTCTGGACTGGTACATAAACGACCACTGCCCGCGGGGAAATGGCTCTGCAGATGCCCAGAATTAATTACATCCTCTCATAAGTCTTAATTGATATTCTGAGACCAAATCACAAAAACCACACACGATGGCACCAACAACAACCAAGCAATGGACAGTAGAAGGCAAGAATGGCTTCGACTCTCTCAAGTTCAACGAGAAGGCACCAGTGCCTGAGCTCGGTGATAACGATGTTCTCGTCAAGAGTAAGAAGCATCAGCCATAATCTCATTGCACATATCGCTAACACTGTAGTAGTCCACGGCGCATCCCTCAACTACCGCGATCTCATTATCCCCAAAGGCAAATACCCCTTCCCCATGAAGGACAACATTGTCCCCGGCTCGGACGGCGCCGGTACCGTCGAATCAGTCGGCAAGAGCGTCACCCGCTTCAAGGCAGGAGGTACATCCCAATCCACCTCTATCCATTCCTCCCACCTACTAACACCCCGCAGACAAAGTCGTAACCCTCTTCAATCAAGGCCACCTCGCCGGCTCCCTCGACGCCGCATCTCTCGCCACCGGCCTCGGCGGCGCCCTCGACGGCACCCTGCGGGAACACGCCGTCTTCTCCGAATCCGGACTCGTCCCCATGCCGACAAACCTCAACTTCCTCGAAGCCTCGACCCTCTCCTGCGCCGCACTCACCGCCTGGAACGGCCTATACGGCCTAGAATCGCGCGCCCTGAAACCCGGACAATGGGTGCTCACCCAAGGAACGGGCGGCGTATCCATCTTCGCCGTGCAATTCGCCAAAGCAGCCGGCGCGCGCGTGATCGCAACCACGTCGTCTGCCGCCAAGGCCGAGACGCTGAAGAAGCTCGGCGCAGACCACGTTATCAACTACAAAGACACGTCCAACTGGGGCGAGGAGGCGAAGAAACTCACAGGCGGCGCCGGCGTGCAGCACGTGATTGAAGTGGGCGGACCCAGCACCATGGCGCAGTCGCTCAAGGCGATTGCCATCGACGGCGTGATTAGCATTATTGGCTTCATTGGGGGGATGAGCAAGGACCAGCCGACGTTCCTCGACTGCCTGACGAATATGTGCACGGTGAGGGGTATTCTGGTCGGCTCAAGGCTGCAGATGGAGGATATGTGTGCGGCGATTGAGGCGAATGACTTACACCCTGTTGTGGATGAGAAAGTTTTTAAGCTGCAGGAGTTGAGGGAGGCGTATGAGTATATGTGGGAGCAGAAGCATTTTGGAAAGTTGACTGTCAAGGTTGCCGAGTAGGCGGTGACGGAGGGATGAATTGATAATATCATATTACCTTTGGTTGACATGCTGTGATGCTGTGGTGCGATTCAAGAGCCTGGATATCCTCATGTGTCTTCAGTGCTTCGTCTGGTAGGCTGTGGAGACTTCAGGATATCCATGTCTATGTATCGAATCCCGAATTTAGTGGTGTCGACCATAAGTGTGCGCCTAAGTCTATACCTACATACTCAGAATCGGCCCAAAACCGGCTAAAACCACCGTTATTAGCTATCACCCGTATATACACACAGCCTTATAAAGCTTCAATCAACAAGGTCTTGGGAGAAGCTGTATAGGCTCAAGGACTTGTCACGGACGCAACCAATAGTGAATCACAGCGCGTATACATACAGGTCACATCAAACAGACACAGTCAAGTGGATATTCTATCATCTCATTGCTATTCAAACATTACTTTAGTGCCACTCATGGGCTTTTACCTATCATGCCTCTCTGGGCCAGGTGTAGTTGGGGTATCAAAGGTCGTCCATTCGTGAGGAACTCGTCCAGCGAAGTGCCAACTATTCGTAAAAAGGCAAAGAAATTCGTAATCGTCTCATAAGAGTTCAAGTGAACTCGGCGGTAGGCACACCAGCCATTAGGGTGGCGGCAATGCGCTCGCGTGCGTCAAGCATGCCGTCACAGGCAATAATCTTGACGTATTCTTCTCCGCGAAGAAGGGCCAGCGCGTTCAAAAGAGCAAAAACGCCGCAGTCGCTGCCATTGATCTGGCGAGTAGAGCGCTGCTTCCAAAGGACAACCCACTCATCTTCATTCCAGAACTCCTTGAGCTCCAGCTGAAGGTACTCCTTGAGCTTGTCGACGTACTTGGAGCCGTCCCATCCCAAGGAATCGAGATACTCAATCGTGCGCTCCTTGGGCTTCACGACTAGTAAGCGCCAGTGACCGCCGTCACAGATAGGGTAGAGAAGCAGGTCGGCATCGAGGTACTGCTTGCCGGCTAGTCGGAACCTCGCAGCCCAGCGTGCTACTCCCGGGTACTCCTTGGTCTTCATAGTGGGGTACCAGAAAGAGGAGAAAGCATGTACAGCAGGAGCGGGACCGCCTCGCTTGGATACAAAGCCGGCTTCCTTGTTGAGATGCGCGATGATGACACCTAGGTACTCGTTGACAATGTTGTCGTTCAACCAGGCCTTCGGATCTCCACTGAACATACGCGGCAACAAGGTCGAGAAGTCGTGCGCGTTGATCTTTCCAGGTACGATGGGTGCGTCTGCGATGCGCCCATTCTCAGTTTTCTTAGCAACAACCTCGAGCTTCTTGGACTCTTCCTCTGAGAGAGGTTCCATAAAGGCCTTGATTTTCGGCGGCGGCGGAGGGGCAAGAGCCAGCTTCTCCTGCAGCTCCTTCTGCAGATCGCCCAAAAGCTCAAGGGAGATCTGCGACTCCTCGAGGGAGTCGTCGTCGCAGTCTTCCCATTTTGAGGTTGGTACTCCGCTGAAGCCGACGGACTCCTTCGCATTCGCCTCTTGCTCATCATTGCTGCGAGACGGCGGGATGGCAGCATCTGCACCTTCATCCTCAGAGGTGTCGTTATCCGAGCTGTAGATCTTGGCTGGCGACCGGAACGGGCTAGAGGTGATGGCTTCTAGGACCGAGTCCATCGAGTCTGCAATTTTTGCGTCGCAAAAGAAAGGCTTCGCATGGGCATGTATGCTCCACCGAACTACTTTCTTGCCGCCGCGATCGGGTCGTGAAGATACCACAGGCGGCTCTTCCTCTACATCAGGTGCGTCGTCGAGGAAAGAAAGCTCCTGGTCGACTGTTTCGGTGTAGTTGTAGTATTCTTGCTCGGCGGCCGACAATTCGGGAACATAGTTGTGCCGAGCCTCGGCTACAGCCTTGTAGTACTCACTGGCTTGCCGAGCGTGGTGCGCGACCTCCGCGGCATGGTTCTTCAAGGTGAAGGCCTGATACACTTTCTGCTGTAGCTCGGTCTGCTCCGGGACACGATGCGAGGGCGACGGGGCTGTATGGTCGGAGGCTGAGGGGAAGTTGAGGTTGAAAGCTCCCTGTTCGAGAGCTTGGTTCTTGAGTAACAGCTTGCGCATGGGAGTGACTGTCGCATTGCTGATGATGTTCATATGCGAGTTTGGTGAGATCTCAAGAGGTCCGCGCGACGGGATTTCCACAACAGGCGAATGGTGGGGAACCTCCAGTAATGGTGAAGCAGCTGCGACTGGACTGCTTGCGATGGGGCCAGACTCTAGAGACCAGTTCTCGACAGGCGGGGGCGCTGGATATTGCGGCAGGTCTGTACCGGGAGGAGTGCTGCTGACCCAGGCGCTCTCAAAGGACCAGTCGTCACTCTCGTCTTCCTCTTCATTGTCGTCGTCCATGCCGTCCAAGCCGACGTCTTCGTCAAAGACGTCTGAAGCATCCTCATCAGCCTCACTAAGCACAGCTGGGCTCGGGGGGGCTGCAGCGGTGGCGGCGGCGGCGGCGCGCTTCTCCCTGTTGAATAGCTTGAATGAAGTAATCCACGGTGGTGTCGTGATGCTGAAGGGGCTACCAGCAGGCTTGGGCGAGCTGGGGGTGGGCACTGGCCCGCTGGGCGGATTCCTAGGTGACAGGTCGCGAAGACGCTGTACGGGGACCTGGACTGGTTTCGGGGCAGTCATCCACATGTCTGGTGTCTCAGGTGCTGGCCGCGGTGCCTCTGGCTGCGAGGGCGCGAACATCCTGGGTGGTGCAAGACGCTGAACATATTGTTGGACAGGGGACTGAACATAAGCCTGGACTGAAGGCTGTATAGGTGTTGGGCCGGTCGTCCAGATGTCTGATGTGTCCCGCGCCGACGGCGGTGTCTCTGGTGTCTCTGGCTCTGAGAGCGGCTGTACCTTGACTGGCGAACCTGATGAGAAGGCGGAAGGCGCAGCGACGAGGCGAGCGCGACCACGACCACGTCCGATCTTCTTCATCATGTACGGTGCGCGTGCTGGAGCGCGTGTGGGAGTGGTGGGCTCATCTGCGGGACCAGCATCGATGATGCGCTTCTTGTACGCGCCATCCTCGCGGAAGACAGGCTGGACAACAATCTGCTGCTGGCGCGCAAAGCGGCGGAAGAGTCGCGCAGGCAGTGCTAGGGCATTGCCGAGCGTTGCGCTGATGACCCATCGGCCGATCGTGTAGAGAGTCGAAGGCGCGGCAGCTTCAATGCGCTCAGCGACGTCGAGCCCAGCAGCAATGTCCTCTCGGGGCCATCTGCCGGGAACACGAAGCGCACTGGGGGTAAAAGGTGTGGCATCAGCAGGCGCCTGGGGTCGCGTGTTAGTTGAGTCGAGTCGGGTCAAAGAGCTGCATGCGACCAACCTGGAGGTGAGCGCCAAAGCCGCTGTGGGCATTGACTAGCATGCCAGGAGCACTGCTGGTGAAAGCAGAGTCAAAGAGTCTCTTGTTGGGAGTGGAAGGCATTTTGCAAACTGTCGCGGGGTTGCGCAGTTGCGTGGCGTGTGTTGAAGAGAAAGCAGCAGTTGCGATCGGGGACAAAGGTCGCAAGCTGAGCGCGACGCGCGAATCAAGCTACTGCGGGCAACCCGTTGCCCCGTGACACCCCTGCCACCTGCCCTGTCAGCCTTGTCGGGAGCCACTAACAATAACATTCACGTGATACACCGGCCACACCTTCCTCCGCCGCCGAACTTGCTGCTCGTGCCAAGCCCTACGCATGACGGCCTCCAAACCCTGCCGCCGCTTCTGATATACCCACGAGCGTCAAGATATCAAGATACCCACTGCGTACTGCATTGTTTCCCCCCTTTCATTGTCGGTCCTGGAATCCTCGCTCGCTTGCACACTGGCACGTCATTCGCCGAGTTTGAGTTAGAGGGCGAGAACAAACCCCTCGCCCGCTGTCACAACAAGCGACCACCCCACCACCTGTCACCACCCCGCAACCATGGATACCAACATGGAGGATGTCAAGATGCCCGAGCCTATGCACATGTCTTCCATTCCCACAACTGAGCCCGCGACCATTCCCACCCTCGACGGCTGGATCGAGAGCCTCATGACTTGCAAGCAGCTGGCCGAGAGCGACGTACAGAGGCTTTGCGAGAAGGTGTGTGACCCGTGCCGTCCAATTCATCCTCGCTATATGTTATGTACTGACCCGATTGTGTATAGGCTCGCGAAGTATTGCAAGAGGAGTCGAACGTGCAGCCAGTGGTATGTACAACACGAAACCCATGTCACATGCCCACTGACAACTCTCCAGAAATGCCCCGTCACGGTTTGCGGAGACATACACGGACAGTTCCACGACTTGATGGAGCTGTTCAAGATTGGTGGACCGAACCCGGACACAAACTACCTCTTCATGGGTGCGCATCCCATGTCTGCCCACGCTAGCATTGACTGACCCTTGCAGGCGACTACGTCGACCGAGGATACTTCTCTGTCGAGACCGTCACGCTCCTTGTTGCCCTCAAGATTCGATACCCTGGACGCATCACAATCCTTCGCGGCAACCACGAGTCCCGCCAGATCACCCAAGTCTACGGCTTCTACGACGAGTGCCTCCGAAAGTACGGCAACGCAAATGTCTGGAAGTACTTCACCGACCTCTTCGACTACCTCCCGCTTACCGCTCTCATTGACAACCAGATCTTCTGTTTACACGGTGGTCTGTCGCCCAGCATCGACACACTTGATAACATTAGGGCGCTCGATCGCATTCAAGAAGTGCCGCATGAGGGGCCCATGTGCGACTTGCTATGGTCGGACCCAGATGACCGCTGTGGCTGGGGAATATCTCCTCGTGGTGCGGGTTACACCTTCGGCCAGGATATTTCCGAGGCGTTCAACCATAACAATGGCCTTACCCTCGTTGCAAGAGCCCACCAGCTGGTCATGGAGGGCTACAACTGGTCGCAGGACAGGAACGTCGTTACCATCTTCTCAGGTGAGTTTCATTTTCATCCCTGACTGTTACATGCCCTAACATCCAAAGCACCTAACTACTGCTACCGATGCGGTAACCAAGCTGCCATCATGGAGATCGATGAGCACCTCAAGTACACCTTGTAAGTCTTCATCTGCGTTTATTGCACACTAAACTAACCTCCGTACAGCTTGCAGTTCGACCCATGCCCGCGGGCCGGAGAACCCATGGTCTCGCGCAGGACTCCGGACTACTTCTTGTAGACGGTTATACGTTCGTACTCTGCCATGGCTTGCGTGGAACATAGTTGGCCTAGACTACCGACTCTAGAATCAGTGCCTTAATGACATTGGAGGGCGTGATTCATATCAGAGTCACCGACAAGGGTAGATCCCAGCCCGGTGATGGAGAGTCTGGAGTAATCAACATGCCGTGGACATGGTCAGGTCAATGCGAATTGCACATGCCGGTGAATGATTCAACGCAATCATGCTCATAGATGAAATACAGCGCTTATGATCCTGCCTGTTGAATTGCACGCCTGGTGAAATTATGGGGTGGTTTACGCCTATTCTCATTCAAATTTTGCCTCGTCATCTAAAATTCCAAGGCCTTATTCTTCGCCTTGATCCCAACCACTTTC